>JABAOH010157253.1_pt2 | contig 45099 bp, 45 predicted proteins | sample 7062181 | NCBI WGS metagenome assembly JABAOH01 (sample SAMN14538630, study PRJNA623070) | marine sediment metagenome | biome: marine biome [ENVO:00000428]; feature: marine pelagic biome [ENVO:01000023]; material: deep marine sediment [ENVO:00002113]; isolation source: pool of 5 deep marine... | reverse complement strand
GGGCTGACTGCGCCGGCCCGGGCGCGACGGCGCCGTCCGGGCGGCACGTCCCCGGGGCCAGCGCTGAATCCGGTTGAGGTGCTGGCCGCGTGGCGGCTATGATCCCGGCATGCGAGGCCTGTTGACCCGATCCGGCCGCGGGCTGTGCCTGGCGGCGCTCCTGAACTGTGCAGCGTGCGTGGCCTCCGAGTCATGGGTGGAACTCCGCGACCAGCGGTTCACGGTGGAGATCGCCGATACGCGGGAGAAGCAGGCCCTGGGCCTGATGTTTCGCGATCATCTGCCGGCCGACCACGGCATGCTGTTCATCTTCGCCAGCGAGGCGCCGCGCAGCTTCTGGATGAAGAACACGCGCATCCCCCTCGATATCATCTATTTCGACGCCCAGTTACACGTGGTTGGCATGGCGCTCGACGCACGCCCATGCCATTCGCGCCGGTGCCCCGGTTATCCCAGCGAGCGCCCCGCCAAGTTCGTGCTCGAGCTCAACGCGGGCCGCGCCGAGGCGCTGGGGCTGGAGCTCGGCGACACACTGGTACTGGGCTTCGATTGACCCGGGGCCGAGCGTTGACACTGACTGAGCAGCACCAGACCTGGCGTGTAGGGCACCAGGGCCTCGCCACCGTCGGCCCGTTCGAGCAACTCATCGGTGATTGGAATGAAGACGTCCATGCCCGGTCATCGTGCCCGGGCTGCCGGGCAAGGGTCGGACGAAATTGGGGCAAACCGGTGGCAGCTACCGGGATGGCCGTGACGCGACATGGCCGGATGTCGGGCCGGAGCGCGCCGCGGTGAGCCGGGAACTGCGCGTCCTGCAACTGACCGATTGCCATCTGTCGGCCGACCCGGACGCCCGCTACCGCGGAATTCACGCCCGCGACGCCCTGGAGCAGGTGCTGCGGGCCGCTGCAAGCTGGTCACCGGAACTGCTGTTACTGACCGGTGACCTCAGCGAGGACGGCAGTGAGGCCTCGTACGCCTGGCTCGCCGAGCGTCTTTCCGGCCTGGCGGAGCGGATCCTCGCGGTACCGGGCAACCACGACGATTCCGCGCTGCACCGGCGCTATTTCGGCGCGGCCCCATCCGACGGGCCCCGGGTTTACGACCGCCTGGGCTGGCGCCTGGTGATGCTGGACAGCACCGTCGAGGGCGAGGTGCCGGGCACCCTGAGCCAAACCATGCTGGCCGGGTTGTCTGACGCGCTGCGGGAGCCGCAGCTGAGCAAGCTCGTGGCCCTGCACCACCAGCCTTTACCGGTGGGCAGCGCATGGATCGACCGCTACGCGCTGCAGGACCCTGCGGGCTTCTGGGCCAGCATCGAGGCGGGCCGACGCGTGCGCGCCGTCACCTGGGGCCACATTCATCACGCGCTGCGCGCGCGTCGCAACGGCATCGAACTGCTGGGCAGCCCCTCGACCGCCAGCAATTCCTATCCATGCCGGGAGGTGTTCGCCTTCGATCCCGCGGGCCCGGCGGGTCGCTGGTTCAAGCTCGCGGCCGACGGCCGCCTGGCGAGTGGCCTGCTGCGGCCCGGGCCGCGCTCAGGCGCGTGGCAGGACGAGCCACAGAACGATGTAGACGAGGATTCCCGGGAACGCGGCGGACAGCACTGACAACAGGACGTAGGCGACACGCGTGGCGGTGACGGACCATCCGAAGTGCTCGGCGATCCCGGCGCACACGCCGGCGATCAGGGCGTTTTCGCGGGAGCGGGTGATGCGGCGCGGTTCGGTCATGGGTCAACGGGCCCTAGAGCTCGATCATCTCGAAGTCTTCCTTGCCGGCCCCGCAGTCCGGGCAGCACCAGTCCTCCGGCACGTCCGCCCAGCGCGTACCCGGCGCCAGCCCTTCCTCGGGTGCGCCCTTGGCCTCTTCGTACACCCACCCACATATAATACACATCCATGTCTGGTATTCGTCGTTGCTGGAATGCACCTGTCCCACCCATTCGCCTACCGGTTCGAAGGCGCGTAGTTTGCCATGACCGATCCCGCGCATAAACCGCCCCCTCGCACCATGCAGCCGAAGTTTCCCGCGCGCGGCCTGTACGCCATCACCGCCGCGCGCTACCCCGACACGGAGCGCCTCCTCGCCGAGGCGGGCGCGGCCCTGGCGGGCGGGGCCGTGATGCTGCAGTTTCGCGACAAGTCGGGTGACCCGGCGTGGCGGCTCGCGGCGGCCCGCGCCCTGCACGAATTGTGCGAGCGCTGGGGCGTGCCGCTGGTGATCAACGACGACGTGGAACTGGCGCGCGCGGTGGCTGCCGCGGGGGTTCACCTGGGCGGGGAGGATGCCGACCCGGCCTCGGCCCGGGACAGGTTGGAGCCAGGCACGATCATCGGCGTGTCCTGTTACGATTCCTTGCAGCGCGCCGAGCGGGCCGTGGCGGCCGGCGCCGACTACCTCGCTTTCGGTAGCCTGTTCGATTCGCATACCAAACCGGCGGCGGTGCGTTGTCCACTGGCGGTGCTGGAGGCCGCGCGGCAGCTCGGTTTGCCGCTGGTTGCCATTGGCGGGCTCACCCCCGAGAATGGAGGGCGAGCGATCGCGGCGGGTGCGTCCCTGCTGGCGGTCATCAGCGGTGTGTTTGATCAACCGGACGTGCAGGCGGCTGCCCGTCGCTTCATGCGCCTGTGGCGGCCGACCGGGTCGACCGGGGCGTGAGGCCCCGCGTGAAGGGCGTTCGAAGCCGACCCGGCTGCGCGCATGCGGCCGGCTGCGTGATGGGGACTGCGTGATGACATCGAATACGGACTTGTTGCAGCGCGCGCGGCAACGCATACCCGGCGGCGTGAACTCACCCGTGCGCGCCTTCAATGGCGTGGGCGGCGACCCGCTGTTCATAGAGCGGGCCGAGGGCGCCCGCATCTACGATGTGCGCGGGCGCGCCTACATCGACTACGTGGGATCCTGGGGCCCCATGATTGCGGGCCACGCGCACCCGGACATCGTGCGTGCCGTCCAGCAGGCCGCGCAACGGGGCCTCAGTTTCGGCGCCCCGGCGCCGGCCGAGGTCAGCATGGCCGAGCGCCTGTGCGAGCTGATCGCAGGCATGGACATGGTGCGGATGGTCAATTCCGGCACCGAGGCCACCATGAGCGCGATCCGGGTCGCCCGAGCCGCCACCGGGCGCGATCGGCTCATCAAATTCGAGGGTTGCTACCACGGGCATGCGGATGCGTTCCTGGTCAAGGCGGGCAGCGGCGCGCTCACGCTCGGAGTGCCCACTTCGCCGGGCGTGCCGGCAGCGGTTGCCGACCTCACCCTCACGTTGCCCTACAACGATGCCGAATCCGTGCGCCAGGCGCTGGAAGTCCACGGGCCCGAGGTCGCCGCCATCATCGTCGAGCCGGTGGCCGGCAACATGAATTGCATCCCCCCGGTCGGGGGGTTTCTCGAAGGTTTGCGGCGCTTGTGCGACGAGCACGGTTGCGTGTTGATTTTCGACGAGGTGATGACCGGGTTCCGGGTCGCCCTGGGCGGGGCACAATCGCTCTACGGCGTGACCCCCGACCTCTCGACCTTCGGCAAGGTCATCGGTGGCGGCATGCCGGTGGGGGCGTTCGGCGGCAAGCGCGAGTTCATGGAGCTGGTCGCGCCCGCCGGGCCCGTCTACCAGGCCGGGACGCTTTCGGGCAACCCGGTGGCCATGGCGGCGGGACTGGCCAACCTGGACCTCATCTGTGCGCCGGGATTCTACGCCGAACTGGGAGAGAAAACGGCGCTGCTGGTGGAGGGCATCCAGGAGGCCGCCCAACGCGCGGGCGTGCCGATGACGACCAGCCGCGTGGGTGGCATGTTCGGGCTGTTCTTTATCGATTTACCGCAGGTGACCACGTTCAGCGAGGTCATGCAGTGCGACGTGGAAGCCTTCAAGCGCTTTTTCCACGGCATGCTGGAGGCCGGCATTTACCTTGCGCCCTCGGCATTCGAGGCGGGCTTCGTGTCGCAAGCCCACAGCCGGGACGACATCCGCCAAACCGTCAACGCCGCCGCCACGGTGCTGCCTGCGGTGGCTGGCTAGCGCGGGCCCCAGCCGGAGACGGCTTTCTCCGCGGCCGGCTCCGCCAATGGCGGGGAAGGCTTGGCCGGGGTGTCCGGGAGATGCTGCTCGACATAGTTCTTGAACCCGATCAGTCCGGCCCGCATTTCACGCGCGACCAGGAACCGGACCAGCACGGCGTCCAGCAATGCCCCGATGATACCGAGCTTCATGCGGTAGCTGACCGCCGTGGTGATCACGGCATGATTGTTCTCGGGCTCCAGGACCCAGACCTCGGTCACCTCGTGCATGGGAAAGGGCGCCCGGGTCAGGACGAAAGAATAACCGGTGCCCTCGTTCCACTCGGTGATGGTCTCATGGATGCGAAAGCCCCAGGCATGGCGCATCACGCGGTGGGTTCCGACGCCCGATGACTGCGGGCCTTCGAGGCGGGAGCTCCGCATGCCGGGCGCCCACTTGGCGACGCCGCCAAAGTCCTTCAGCACCTCCCAGGCATGACTCCGGGGCGCGGTGGTTTCGACTTTTTCGTAGAGTGTGCGCATCAATTGACCTGTCTCAAGCAGGAACCCCTGCAGCCCTTATAATGAAGTTGTCGGGCGCCCGCGCCGGAGGATAACCAAACCGCACCAGATTCGTAAACATGAACCGCCATTCGCAGCAAACCGTCGCCGATGCGTTCAGCTCGCTTGCGGGCAACAAAAGCGACGACCTGAGCCTCAGCGACGGCTCCCGGGTGGCCGTGGTCGGCGGCGGGCCAGCCGGCTCCTTTTTTGCCTTTTTCCTGCTCAAGATGGCGCAGGCCATCGACCTCGAACTGGAGGTCGACATTTACGACCCGAGATCCTTCAGCCGCTGCGGTCCGGCCGGCTGCAACCATTGCGGCGGCATTGTATCCGAATCGCTGGTACAAATCCTGGCCGCGGAGGGCATCAACCTGCCGCCGGAAGTGGTGCAGCGCGGGATCGAATCGTACGTCATTCACATGGACGTCGGAAGCGTCGCCATCGAGAGCCCCGCCGGCGAGCAGCGCATCGCGGCCCTGTACCGGGGCAACGGCCCCCGCGAGGGCGGGGATGCGCCCTGGGACAGCTTCGACGGTTACCTGCAGGGCATGGCGACCGAGCGGGGCGCGCGGGTGCTGCGCAAGCTGATCACCGCGATGGAGTGGCGCGATGGCCGGCCCTGGCTGCAGTTCGCGGATCGCAGCCAGGATCGGTACGACCTGGTGGCGGTCGCCAGCGGGGTCAACAGCAACCTCCTCAAGATGCTCGCCGACCTGCCGGCGGAATTTCAGCCGCCGCGCACCACGCGCACCTACATCTGTGAATTCAAGGCGGGCGAAGACGGGGTGCAGAACATCCTGGGCAACGCGGTGCACGTGTTCCTGCTGGCCATCCCGCGCCTGGAATTCGCGGCCATCATCCCCAAGGGCGAATTCGCCACCGTGGTCATGGTGGGCGAAGACCTCGACCAGGAACTGGTGCACGAATTCCTCAATGACCCGGTGGTCCGCGGGTGCTTCCCCACCGATGCGGTTCCCTGCGTGTGCAGCTGTTCGCCGTTGATCAACATGGGCGCCCGCAAACGCCCCTACGCCGACCGGGTCGTGTTGGTCGGCGACTGCGGTGTGACGCGGCTCTACAAGGACGGCATCGGGGCCGCCTACCGCACCGCCAAGGCGGCGGCCAGCACCGCCGTGTTCATGGGCGTTTCCGAGGAGGCGTTTCGCAAGAACTTCTGGCCCGCCTGCCGCGCGATCGCCACGGACAACGCAATTGGCCGCGTGATGTTCGCCAGCACGGGCACGCTGAAACGCTTCCGCTTTCTGCGGCGCGTCATCCACCGCATGACGGCGCGTGAACAGGCCCAGCCGGGGCGGCGGCCGCACATGAGCTCGATGATGTGGAACATGTTCACCGGCAGCGCGCCCTACACGGACATCTGCCGTGGCGCGATGCACCCCGGCTTCATCGGCAACTTTGCCGCCAACCTGGCACTCGGCGCCTGGCCCGCCAGTCAGCGCCGCGAGGTGAGCTGACCATGGTGCTGGGCGCGCTCGGCAAGCGCTATCGTGATGGCGAAGTCATCATCCGCCAGGGCGAGCCGGGCGATTGCATGTACGTGGTTCAGGCCGGCCAGGTGGAGGTGGTGCAACACACCGAGCAGGGCGAGCAGCACCTGGCGTACTTGCAGGCCGGCGACTTCTTCGGTGAAATGGCGGTGTTTGAACGCCAGGTCCGCTCCGCCACGGTGCGGGCGGCCGGGGAAGCCAAGGTGCTCAAAGTCGACAAGAAGACATTGCTGAGGCGCATCAAGGAGGATCCGCTGCTGGCCGTCAACCTGCTGCAAACCATGTCGCACCGGATTCGCGAACTCGACGGCCAGCTGGCCAAGCACGAGGAACGCGCCCGGTGAGTTCGGGTCGCCAAGACAGGTCGGCAGGCTCCGGCACCCGGCTGACACCCGCGTTCCGGCCACAACAGGTTCGCAAGGAGCCGCCCTGCCAGGCAGGCTGCCCGAACTGCGGGGACATCCGGGGCTGGATCGGCACGGTGGCGCAGCGCAGCCGCACCGGCCTGTCCCGGGAGGACGCCTTCGCGCAGGCCTGGCGAATGATCACCGACGTGAACCCCTTTCCCAGCGTGCTGGGCCGGGTTTGCCCCCATCCCTGCGAGGCCCATTGCAATCGCGGCGAGCTCGACGAGCCGCTCGCGATCAATGCCATGGAACGATTCCTGGGCGACTGGGCCATCGAAAACCGGCTGCCGCTGCCCGCCCTGGAGCCCGAGGCCGGCGGGGAATGGATCGGCGTGGTGGGCGCGGGGCCGTCCGGCCTGTCGTTCGCCTACCAGATGGCTCGGCGCGGCTACCGGGTCACGGTGTACGAGGGTCGCGAGCAGGCGGGGGGCATGCTGCGTTTCGGCGTGCCCGACTATCGCCTGCCGCCGGAGATTCTGGATGCGGAGGTGCAGCGCATTCTGAACCTTGGCGTGGAGCTTCACCTGAACACCCAGGTGGGCCAGGACGTCACCCTGGCGGAACTGCGCGAGCGCCACACCAGCCTCTACCTTGGGCTGGGGGCGCAGCTCGGCCGCGGGCTCGGCCTGCCGGGGGAAGAAGGCCCGAGCGTGTGGACCGGCGTGGATTATCTGGAACGTGCCAACCAGGGGCGACCGGCCGAGACCGGCGCACGGGTGCTGGTTGTCGGCGGGGGCAACACCGCCGTGGACGCCGCCCGTACCGCGCGGCGCACCGGTGCCACGGTCACCCTCATGTATCGCCGCACGCGCGAGGAGATGCCGGCCATCGCCGAGGAAGTGGAAGACGCCCTGGAAGAGGGCATCGAGTTGATGCTGCTGGCCACGCCGGTCAGCGTGGAGCGGGACGACGATGGAAGGCTTCGGGGCGTGGAGGCTTGCCGGATGGAACTCGGCGAACCCGATGCGTCCGGTCGCCGCCGGCCGGTGGCGATGCCGGGCAGCGAATTCAGGCTGGCGGTTGACACGCTGATCACGGCAGTTTCGCAGTCTCCGGCGCTGAAGGGTTTCGAAGCCCTCGACCGGGACGGCAGCTGGCTGGTCAGCGGCGATGGCGGGTGGGTCGCGGACGGCATTTCCGCCGGCGGCGACCTGCTCGGGCTCGGTATCGCCGGCAACGCCATCGTGCAGGGCCGCAGAGCGGCGGAGTCAGTGCATGAACGCTTGCGGGGCGGTGGCCGCCTCGCGGCCGCCGATGCGCCGTTGCCCACGATCGGCCCGGATCGCATCATCTTCGATCACAAGCCCGGCAGCGCGGCGGTGAAGACGCCGAAACGCGACGGCGAGCAGCGCGTTTGCGCGGGCATGTCGGAGGTGGCCGGCACCATCACCGAGAGCCAATTCCTGCAGGAGGTCGAACGCTGTTATTCCTGCGGCTCGTGCATGGGCTGCGAACAATGCGCCATGTACTGCACCTCGTCGTGCTTTACCCGGCTCGAAGAGGTGGGCCCGGGCATGTATTTTTCGCTGGCCCTGGACGAGTGCAAGGAATGCGGCAAGTGCATCGAGGTGTGTCCCTGCGGTTTCCTCGACGTCAGCTGAACGGGCTGGCGATCAGTCCAGGAACAGGTCTTTCATGAGTGGTGCGCCCGGCTTCACGGCGTAGTGATCGAGGTTGGTGACGCCCTGTCTGCGCAGCACATCCTCGTCGAGCAGGAAGCGGCCGGTGAGCGCGCGGCTGTCCTGGCAGAGCACGGCGTGGGCTGCATCCGCCATGATCTCCGGCCGCCGGCAATGTTCCTCGCTGACACGGCCGCCGAGCATGTTGAGGGCGGCGGTGGCGATGACGGTCCGCGGCCACAGCGCGTTGACGGCCACGCCGTCCTGGCGAAATTCCTCGGCCATGCCGAGCACGCACATGCTCATGCCGTACTTGGCCATGGTGTAGGCCAGGTGGTCCCGGAACCATACCGAGTCCATGTTCAAGGGCGGTGACAGGTTCAGGATGTGCGGGTTGGCACTCTTCAACAGGTGGGGCAGGGCCGCTTGCGAGCAGGCATAGGTTGCCCGCACGTTGACCGAGAACATCAGGTCGAAACGCGCCATCTTGAGTTCGCGGGTGCCCAGCAGGGTGATGGCGCTGGCGTTGTTGATCAGCGCATCGATCCCCCCGAACTGCTTCGCCGTCTGGTCAATGGCATCCTGCACGGCGTGTTCGTCCCGCACGTCCAGGCGGATGGGCAGGGCATTGCCGCCGGCCGCTTCGACCTCCCGGGCGGTGGTGTGGATGGTGCCGGGAAGTTGCGGGTGCGGCTTGTCGGATTTGGCGGTGACGGCGATGTTGGCGCCGTCGCGCGCCGCCCGGATCGCGATTGCCCTGCCGATGCCCCGGGATGCCCCGGTAATGAACAGGGTTTTGTCTTTCAGCGTTGGCATGGCCATTCCCTTACTGCCGTTCCTTCCGGGGGGCGAAGCCGCCGTGGGCCCGCGATCGTGATGAATGCGGATGGGCTCGCGTATGATAACCCAGTTGCGGCCCCGGAATGCGGGCGGTGGGCGGCCCGCGGGTGAATGATGGACAGCGCCTGGATACATGAAATCCTGAATTGGGTCAGCCAGAATCCGGCCTGGTCGAGCCTGCTGGTATTCACCGTCGCCTGCATCGAATCGCTGGCCTTGGTTGGCATCATCATTCCGGGCATCGTGTTCCTGTTTGGCGTGGGCGCCATGATCGGGCTCGGCGCGGTGGAGTTCCTGCCGGTTTCCCTGTGCGGCTCCGCCGGGGCCCTGCTGGGCGACGTCCTGAGTTTTGCGCTCGGCCGCCGCTACCGGGAACACCTGGTCGAACTGCGACCGTTCTCGCGCTATCCGCAGATGCTGAACCAGGGCGCCCGCTATTTTCATCGGCATGGCGCCAAGAGTGTCGTGGCCGGGCGCTTCATCGGGCCGCTGCGGCCGGTCATCCCTGCCACCGCCGGAATGCTCGGCATGAGCCCGGGCCGGTTCGTCGGCATCGCGATCCCGGCGTGCCTGGTGTGGACGCCCGCTTACCTGCTGCCCGGCATGCTGTTCGGCGCCTCGCTGGAAGTGGCCTCGGAATACGCGGGGCGCCTCACCCTGGTGTTGGTGATCGTGGTGGCCGTGTTGTGGTCGACGTGGTGGGTGATCCGCGGGGCCTATGCATTCCTGGCCGGCCGATCGGCACGCTGGATGCGCAGAGCCATCCACTGGGCGCGCCGGCATCCCGTGCTCGGTCGCATCACCGGGCCGTTGCTGGACCCGTCCCAACCCGAAGTGCTGTCGGTCACGATGCTGGGAATCCTGCTGGTCCTGACCCTGTGGAGCTTCGCCTTGCTGCTGTTCCTGTCACCCTTCGCGGCGCAGCCCGAGGCCATTGACCAGGCGGTGCTGGCCCGGGCGGAGGCCCTGCGCAACCACATCGCGGACCCGGTGATGGTGGCCATCACCCAGCTGTCCCGCTGGTGGGTCCTGCTGCCGGCGTCCGCCGCGGTGCTGTTGTGGCTGCTGGGTGCCAACCGCACCAGTGCGGCCGGACATTGGCTGGTCGCCATGGGCGGTGGTGTCGCCCTGCAGTTCCTGCTCGGCTGGACACTGCGGGCGACGCCCCTGCTGCAGGGTTCGGGTTACCAGGAACTGTACCTGCCCAGCCCAGCCCTGACCCTGACCACCGTGGTGCTGGGGTTCTTCGCCGTCATGGTCGCCCGCGAATTGCGGCGCAGTCATCGCAAGTGGCCCTACCTGGCGGCCGCGATCCTGCTGACGCTGCTCATGCTGGCGCGGCTCTACCTCGGCCTGGACTGGCTGAGTGGTGCACTGGTGGGCGTGTTGCTGGGCCTGAGCTGGACCGCGGTGGTCGGTATCGCCTACCGCCAGCGCGCCCTGCGGCCGTTTTCCGGCGCGGTGGTCAGCCTGATCTTCTTTGGCACGCTGACGGCGACGATGTACTGGCAGGTGGGTGAACGCATGCGCGCCGACCTCGACTCCATGCAGCTCGAGCTGCCGCAGAAGATTCAGAGTGCCGAGCGGTGGTGGCAGTCGGGCTGGCAGGACCAGCCACGGGAGCGGACGCAATTGCGCTCGGTGCAAGCCAGGCGCTTCAACCTGCAGGTGGCGGCCGACCCCGGGCGGCTTGCCGAGGCGCTGGCCCAAAGCGGGTGGCAGCGCGCCGAGCCGGCGGGTTGGCCATGGCTCATGCAGGCGCTGAACCCGGATCCGGACGCAGGCAGCTTGCCACTGCTACGCAAGGATTACCTCGGCAAGGCCGAGGTGCTGTTCCTGCAGCGCCGGGGCCCCCAACCGGGCAGCCAGCAGACGGTCAGGCTGTGGGATTCCGGTACCCGGCTCGAACCCGGCGAGCAGCCGCTGTTGCTGGGGCAGTTCGTCGAGGAACAGCTGGTACGGCGCTTCCGCGTGCTGAGTTACTGGCGCGCGGTGCCCGCCCCCGATGCCGAGTTGCAGGCTTTTGCCGCGGCCCTAGGGGCATTCTCGGTCTGGCCCGCCGAATCCGGGCTGCTGCTGATCCGGCCCGGGGTGGTCACTGAAATCGTGGCAGGATCTCCACCAGCCGCTGCAGCCGGTCCAGTGGGTCGCGAAGTTCCAGCAGCGCCTGCCGCTCGAGATTCCGGAGCGGCAGCAACTCCACGAGGCGAAAGCCGACCCACGCGGCGTCTTCGAGTGATTGCGAGTGAAAGGACGGGTAATTGGCACTCAGCTTTTCCATGAACTTGGCGACGATGTTCGCCAGCAGCAGGTAATGCGTCGGAACTTCGGCCTGCTCTACCGGCGTTTCCCATTGCACCGTGGCCAGCAGCAGGCCGTTGTCGCGGCTGCGGGTCGACTCGATCCGGAACAGCTCCCCGCCCTCGGCCGTGATGCCGAGCAGGCCGTCTTCCAGGGTATGGAAATCGCGGATGCGGGCCAGCGTGCCGGTCGCGACATGCTCCGGCGGGCTGCCGCTCTCGCCACCCGAGAGGATGAGGCACACACCGAAGCCGTTGTCGTTGCGGGCGCATTCCCGGACCATGTCGAGATAGCGGGGCTCGAAGATCCGCAACGGCAGGAAACCCCCGGGCACCAGCACGGTGTTGAGGGGGAACAGGGGTATCTCAGAGGGATTCACGTTTTTCGATAGCCGCCGAGAAGCGGGCGGGGGCGGCGTCGAAGCCCCCGTTGCTCATGAACACCACGTGATCCCCCGGCCTGACGGCATCGAGCATCTGCGCCAGCAGGTCGTCACTGCGGGTCACCACCCGCCCGCGGCCCTCCAGCGGGGCCAGCGCCGTCTTGGGCTCCCAGTCGATGTCGTCGGTCGTCTTGAGCCAGACGAAATCACCGGCGATCAGCGCCGGTCCCAGCTCGTCGGCATGCACGCCGGCGCGCATGGTATTGCTGCGTGGTTCGAGCGCCACCAGGATGCGGGCATTGCCGACCCGGCGGCGCAGTCCCTCCAGGGTCAGGCGAATGGCCGTCGGGTGGTGGGCAAAGTCGTCGTAAACCCGGATGTCGTGTGCCTCGGTCAGCAATTCGAGCCGGCGCTTGACCCCCCTGAACCCGGACAGGGCGTTGAGGGCCGCTTCCGCATCGATACCCGCCGCCGCGCTGGCCGCCAGCGCAGCGCAGGCGTTGAGGGCGTTGTGGCGCCCGGTCAGGGACCATTCGATGGTGCCAAGCGGATGCCCGTCGTGGTGGAAGCTCAGCCGTCGCCCATCGGGGCTGCCCAGCGTCACCTGCCAGTCCGCTCCGTCCGCCTGGCTGAAGTGCTGCAGGCCGCTCCAGCAGCCCCGTTCGAGCACGTCCTCGAGGTTCGGGTCGGCGGCGTTGCTGATGATGGTTCCGTTACCGGGGATGGTGCGCACGAGATGGTGGAACTGGGTCTGGATCGACGCCAGGTCCGGATAGATGTCGGCATGGTCGTATTCCAGGTTGTTCAGGATGGCGACCTGCGGGCGGTAGTGGACGAACTTGGCGCGCTTGTCGAAGAATGCCGTGTCGTACTCATCGGCCTCCACCACGAAGTACTTCGCCCCGTCGCGCGCGGACACGTTGAAATTGAGCGGGACGCCGCCAATCAGGAAGCCAGGCTCCAGGCCCGCCGACTCCAGGATCCAGGCCACCATGCTCGAGGTGGTGGTTTTGCCGTGCGTCCCGGCCACCGCAATCACGAACTTGCCGCGCAGGTAGTTCTCCCCCAGCCAGCGCGGCCCCGAACAATAGTTGAGCCCCTGGTTCAGCACGTGCTCGACCGCCGGGTTGCCGCGGCTCAGTGCATTGCCAATGACCACGAGGTCCGGAGCCGGCTCGAGGTGGGCGGGATCGTAACCCTCGTGCAACTCGATACCCTCGTTATGCAACAGGGTGCTCATGGGCGGGTAGGTATGCTGGTCCGAACCGGACACCGTGTAGCCCGCGCGCCTGGCCAGCAGCGCCACGCCGCCCATGAACGTGCCGCAAGCGCCGAGTATGTGCATGCGCCGGCCACCCACTGTTATGGCCCCATCAGCGCGTAGAATTCGATCAGCACGTAGGTTGCGGCAAGCAGCAGCACCGCCACCAGGATGCCCTGTGGCAGCGTGATGGACATGGCGTGCCGGTAGATATGCGCGTCGACCAGCAGGGACCACACGAAAACGGCAAACCAGGTGAGGGCCAGGACCGGCTGGTTGACGGCCTCGTCGACCTGGGCCAGCAACACCCAGGAGATCAAAGCGAACACCAGGCCGACGCCAGCCAGCGCGCCGAGGGTCTGAACCAGCCGTTCGGGATAGCGGCGCCAGTAGAGCAGGATAGCGACGGCGGTGAATTGCAGGGCGGTGACCCCCAGGCTCTTGGCCGCCGCGCTCTCGTCGCCGAGCTGTTGACCACTGGTCATGCTGGCCGCCAGGTAGGCCGCGATCAGTCCCAGCGTCAGCGGCCAGGCGGGTGGCAGGTCCTGCGGTCCGCTGCGCAGGCTGAGCAAGCCCGTCAAGCCGGAAAGCAACCCGCTCACGGCGCACTCGCGAGGGGCGGTATCGGCATGAGGATCGCCTTCACGAGTGGTCGGCCATCACAAGCTTCACGGTGCCGCCCCGCGCTCGTCCATGCTGAGCACGCTCAAGATGAGCTGCAACACCTCCTCGACGCTGCCTTCGCCCAGCACCCGGGTCAGCAGGCCCTTGCGGGCGTAGTAATCGACCACCGGCGCGGTTTGCTCCTGGTAGATGCGCATCCTGTGACGCAGGACCTCCTCGGTGTCATCGCTGCGACCCTCTTGCGCCGCCCGCTGCTCGATGCGCGCAATCACCTGCTCCGGGTCCACGTCGATCTGGATCGCCTCGTCGACCGGCCGGCCCAACCGCTCGAGCAAGGCGTCCAGCGATTCCGCCTGCGCCAGGTTCCGTGGATATCCGTCGAGCAGGAATCCCTGCTGCGTGTCGGCCTGCGCCAGGCGCTCCTCGATCAGGTCCAGCATGACGTCGTCCGGCACCAGTTCGCCGCGATCGATAATGGCCTTAGCCTGCTGACCGATCGGCGTCTGCTCGGCGACGGCGTGGCGCAACAGCACACCGGTGGAGATGTGCGGCAGTCCGAGATGCTTTTCCAGCAGCGCCGCCTGGGTCCCCTTCCCGGAGCCCGGCGCACCCAGCAAAACGATTCGCATGGGAGGGATTCCGTCCTCTAGAATAGGCGTTTACGTTAAGCGCTCGATTTCGGCAAGTCAACGTGACCTCAGGCGGCTTCGAGGGAGCCATCCATGCCCAAAAAAAACATTCTCTACGCGCAATCTGGCGGCGTGACGCCGGTGATCAATGCCACTGCCTGCGGCGTCATCGAGACGGCTCGCCGGCACCGCGACCGGATCGGCACCGTGCTGGCGGGGAAAGACGGCATCATCGGGGTCCTGGCCGAGGAACTCATCGATACCGCCAGGGAACGCAAGCGCGACATCGCCGCGTTGCGGCATACCCCGGGCGGGGCTTTTGGTTCCTGCCGCTACAAGCTCAGGAGCATCGAGGACAGCCGGGCCGAGTACGAACGCCTGATCGAAGTGTTCCGAGCGCACGACGTCGGGTATTTCTTCTACAACGGCGGCGGCGACTCCGCCGACACGGCGTACAAGGTGTCCCAGATCGGTGCGCGCCTGGGCTTCCCGGTGCAGTGCATCGGCATCCCCAAGACCATCGACAACGACCTGCCGGTCACGGACAACTGTCCGGGGTTTGGCTCGGTGGCGAAGTACGTCGCCGTGTCGATCATGGAGGCCAGCCTGGATGTCGCGTCGATGGCGTCGAGTTCGACCAAGGTGTTCATCCTCGAGGTGATGGGCCGTCACGCCGGCTGGATCGCGGCCGCCGGCGGCCTGGCCCGGCGCGAACGGGGCGAGCCGCCGCACGTCATCCTGTTCCCCGAGATTCCGCTCGACGAGAAGGCGTTCCTGGCCCGTGTCGACCGCGCGGTGAAGCGCCATGGATACTGTTCGATCGTGGTCTCCGAGGGGGTCAAGAACCCGCGTGGCCAGTTCCTGTCGGACGCGGGCACGCGCGATGCCTTCGGCCACGCGCAATTGGGCGGCGTGGCGCCGGTGGTGGCGGAGATGGTGAAATCGGCGCTCGGTTACAAGTATCACTGGGCGGTCTCCGATTACCTGCAGCGCTCCGCGCGGCACGTGGCGTCGAAGACCGACGTCGAGCAGGCATACGCGATGGGCAGCGCGGCGGTGAAGCTCGCGCTGCAGGGAAAGACCGGCGTGATGCCGATCATCGAGCGCGTTTCCGACGAGCCGTACCGCTGGAAAGTCGGCGAAGCGAAATTGGCACGGGTCGCCAATCGCGAGAAGAAAATGCCGCGCCGGTTCATTTCCCGTGACGGTTTCGACATCACCCCCGCCGCCCGGCGCTACCTGGAGCCGCTGATCCGCGGCGAGGACTATCCGCCTTATGACCGGCATGGGCTGCCGCGGTATGTCCGCCTCCGGAACCAGCTCGTGGCGCAGAAGCTGGCACCGTTCTCGCCGTGAACCCGCCACGCGCCGGATTGCGACGCGGGGCGTCGCGCCGCGGAAGTGCGGATGGCCCAGGCTGGCTGTTGGCCGCGTGGCTGCTGGCGGCCCCGGCCGCGGCCGGCGAGACGGTGGCCGAGCCGGCGCTGGGCGCCCGCCTGGCCGCCCACATCACCTTCCTCGCCGATGACCTGTTGAAAGGCCGGCAGCCCGGCACCGCGGGTTACGACATCGCCGCCGCTTACGTGGCCAGCCAGTTTCAGCAGTTGGGCCTGGTGCCCGCAGGGGAGGGCGGGGGTTACTTCCAGCAGGTGCCGCTGCGGCGGGCCTACCTGGAGCCCGGCTCCGCCTCACTGGCGCTGGAGACCGATGACGGCACCGTGCCGTTCACCTTCGTCGAGCAGTTCTACACCGGGCCCAGCGTGGCGCAGGCCGAGGCGGACCTCAGCGCCCCCCTGGCTTTCGCCGGGTACGGCATCCACGCCCCGGAGCTCGGGTACAGCGACTACGACGGACTGGACGTGGCGGGCAGGGTGGTGGTGGCGCTGGCCGGCATGCCGGCCTCGTTTCCCAGCGAGGAAGGCGCCCATTTTGCCTCGTCCCGGGAAAAATACCGCAGTGCCATCGACCGCGGGGCGGTGGGCCTGATCCGCATCCACACCCCGCGCCGCGAACGGCGGTCCGACTGGGGTCGCGTGCGTGACCGCGTGGGGGCCCCCGCAATGGCGTGGCTGACCACGGCGGGCGAGCCGTGGGCCGGTTTTCCGCAGTTGCAGGCCAATCTCGTCATGCATCACGAGGCCGCCGTCCGCCTGTTCGAGGGCGCGGCATTCTCCATGCAGCAACTGCTCGACCGGGACGAGTCGGGGGCCGAGATGCCGCGCTTCGCCCTGGCCGGGCGCATCCATGCCCGCCAACGCAGCCGTCACGACCGGCTGACCAGCCCCAACGTGGTGGCCATGCTGCCCGGTTCCGACCCGCTATTGAGCGCTGAATACGTGGTGTACACCGCGCACCTGGATCACATCGGGGAACTGCACGGCGACGGGCACGGGGATCGCATCAACAACGGGGCCCTGGACAACGCATCGGGTGTCTCCGTCATGCTCGAGACGGCGCGCCTGCTGGCCACGGGTGCCGCGCCGCGCCGTTCGCTGCTGTTCGTGGCCGTGACCGCGGAAGAAAAGGGGCTGGTCGGCTCCGAGTACTTTGCCATCAACCCCACCGTACCCGCCACGTCCCTGGTCGCCGCGATCAACCTCGACATGCCCCTGCTGCTGTACGATTTTGGCGATGTGGTGGCGTTCGGGGCGGAGCATTCCTCGCTCGGGGGCACCGTGCGCGAGGCGGCCGGGGAATTCGGGGTGGCGCTGGCGCCCGACCCCATGCCGGAGGAAAACATCTTCGTGCGCAGCGATCACTACCGCTTCGTGCAACAGGGCGTCCCGGCCGTGTTCCTGGTCACCGGGCCGCGGGCGCGCGACGGGACGACCGACACCGGGGCAACCATCCAGCGATTTCTGCAGGCACACTACCACCGCCCCAGCGATGACCTCGACCTGCCGATCGATTACGCAGCGGCGGCGCGTTTCACGCGCATCAACGCCAGGATCGGGGAAATGCTGGCGAATGATCCGCAGCGTCCCTACTGGCTTGAAGGCGATTTTTTCGGAACCACGTTTGGTCGTTGAACGGCGCGCATCGCCCGGCGGCGCAAGACAATGCGGGTGCCCAACTGTGCTAACATAGCGCGCCTTTCGGGGGCACCTGAAACGGGGGCCCGCCGGAACAGCGTCGGCCACGACTTGGAGTGCAAGCACCTGCTCGAATCCGCATCGGCCCCCGCCGGGGTCGCGATGAGAAGGTGATTGCGGTCGCCGCTGGTAGCCAATCGTTTGCAGGGCCATGAAGGCCTGATGAGGAGAGACTGATGAGTAACGAGATCGCGCTTTGGCTGACCCTCGGTTCCGCCATCCTCGCGGTGTTGTACGGCGTGTTCGCGTCCCGCTGGATTCTGGCCCAACCGGCCGGCAACGAGAAAATGCAGGGGATCGCAGCCGCGATCCAGGAGGGCGCCAAGGCGTACATGAACCGGCAGTACGCGACCATCAGCGCCGTGGGCGTCGTGTTGTTCCTGGTGGTCGGCCTGGCGCTGGATTGGGCCACCGCGGCAGGGTTCGCGATCGGCGCCGTCTTCTCCGGGCTGGCCGGTTACATCGGCATGTTCGTGTCGGTGCGCGCCAACGTCCGCACCGCCGAGGCGGCCCAAAAGGGCCTGTCGCCGGCGCTCAACATCGCGTTCCGGGGCGGCGCCATCACCGGCCTGCTGGTGGTCGGCCTCGGCCTGCTGGGAGTGGCTGGCTATTACGCGCTGCTCGGCAGGCTGGGGTTCAATGAGGACGACACCATTCACGCGCTGATCGGGCTGGCCTTCGGCGGCTCGCTGATCTCCATCTTCGCCCGCCTGGGCGGCGGCATCTTCACCAAGGGCGCCGACGTCGGCGCGGACCTGGTGGGCAAGGTCGAGGCGGGCATTCCCGAGGACGATCCGCGCAACCCGGCGGTCATCGCGGACAACGTGGGCGACAACGTCGGGGACTGCGCCGGCATGGCGGCCGACCTGTTCGAAACCTATGCGGTCACCCTGATCGCCACCATGCTGCTGGGCAGCCTGACGGCGGAGGCGCTGGGCGCCAATGCGGTCATATACCCGATGGTACTGGGTGGCCTGTCCATCATTGCCTCGGTGGTCGGCACGTTTTTCGTCCGTACGGGCAAGAGCGGCCGCATCATGCCCGCCCTGTACAAGGGCGTGATCGTGTCCGGTGTGCTGGCGGCCATCATGTTCTATCCGGTGACCCGGTCCATGATGGGCGAGGATGCCTCCAGCCTGTATTTCGCCGCCCTGATCGGCCTCGTGCTGACCGCGGCCATGGTCGCCATCACCGAGTATTACACGGGCACCGAGTTCAGCCCGGTCAGGAAGGTTGCGGCAGCCTCCACCACCGGCCACGCCACCAACATCATCGCCGGCCTCGGTGTGTCCATGAAGGCCACCGCGCTGCCGGTGCTGGCGGTGTGCGCCTCCATCTGGGGCGCCTATGAGCTCCACGGCCTGTACGGCATCGCCATCGCCGCGACCACCATGTTGTCCATGACCGGCATGATCGTCGCGCTGGATGCTTTCGGTCCCATCACCGATAACGCCGGCGGCATCGCCGAGATGGCGGAGCTGCCGGCCGATGTGCGCAAGACCACCGACGCGCTGGATGCGGTGGGCAACACGACCAAGGCGGTGACCAAGGGCTACGCCATCGGTTCCGCCGGCCTGGCCGCGCTGGTGCTGTTCGCGGATTACACCAACAGCCTCACCAAGGCCGGGTTTTCGCAGATGAGCTTCGACCTCTCGAATCACGAGGTGCTCATCGGCCTGTTTCTCGGTGGCCTGGTGCCGTTCCTGTTCGGCGCGCTGGCGATGGAAGCCGTCGGCCGGGCAGCCGGCTCGGTGGTCAACGAGGTGCGCCGCCAGTTCCGTGAGATCGACGGCATCATGGAAGGCACGACCAAGCCGGATTACTCGACCGCGGTCGACCTGCTGACCCGCGCGGCGATCCGGGAGATGATCGTACCCTCGCTGCTGCCGCTGCTGGTGCCCATCGTGGTGGGCATGCTGATCGGTCCGGAGGCTCTGGGCGGCCTGCTGGTCGGCACCATCGTGACGGGCCTGTTCGTGGCCATTTCGATGACCACCGGCGGGGGCGCCTGGGATAATGCCAAGAAATACATCGAAGACGGCAATTTCGGCGGCAAGGGCACCGAGGCCCATGCGGCGGCCGTCACCGGCGATACCGTGGGTGACCCCTACAAGGACACCGCCGGGCCGGCCATCAACCCGCTGATCAAGATCATCAACATCGTGGCATTGCTCATCGTCACGCTGCTGTAGGCGGGCAAGGCCTCGCGCCGGGGCAGTACCGACCGGCCCGGTCACATGACCGGGCCGGTTTTTTCGTTATTGGGCCCGGCGCACGGTCTCCCGGCCTGGCGCACCTTCGAGCGCCGCCTCGAGCATGTCGGTCAGGGCCGGGTAGGAATGGCGGTCGAGCAGGTTCAGCGCGGGCAGGCCGGTCAGTTTTTTCACCAGTTCGATGGCGGCGCGGGTATTGGCCGCTGGCCCGCTGACCAGGTCGGCCCTCAGATGCCTGCCGTAGGCCGTCTGCACCCCGAGCGCGGCGTAGGGGTCGGAGGCGCACAGCACGGCAAACCGCACGTGCGGGCGCAGCACCTCCATCGCCACCGAGCCGTTGTATGGCTCCAGCGGCGAGGCACCCGCCTCGGCCACCAGGAATTCGGCGCCGGTGGCCTGGATGTGGCCCAGCAGGTTATCCAGGGCCGCCCGGAACTCCTGCTCGGAGCACACGGTCGAGGGCAGGCCCGCCTCCACGAAATCGATGACGTGATCCGCCCCCGCGTCCCGGAAGCTGAGGATGTCCTGGTAGCGGGCCGCGCCCGTCAGCTTGGCCCCCACCACGGTCCGGCCCCGGTATTTCAGCGCCCGGATGATCACCTGACCGGCGGTGGTCTTGCCGGCAGACATGGAAGTGCCAATGAGCAGTATGACCGGCATCTCGAAGCTCACCGGCGCACGGTGGCGAATGAAATGCCGCATCGACAGCGCGCGGCCGTTGCGGGTCACGTGGCCGCGATATTCCAGGCGCATGAGGTCGGGCAGCGAGGGTGAGACCGAGGTCGCCTTGCCGAACAGGCCGGCGGCGGTCAGCGAGTCCATCTCGAGGTCCGGGCCGATCGCCCGCCAGTCACCCACCCCCTCGAGCGTGGCGGCGCGCTGCCCGAGCGCGCCCACCAGCAGGTCGCCGCGCACCACGCTGGCCATCCGCCCGCTGCGCGTCTCACAAACGTACAGGCGGTTGCGCTTGCCGGTCACGCGGCCGACTACGAAGTCGCCATTGTTCCACCGTGCGCGGTCCAGCGGCAGCACCTCGAAGGGCCGTGACCACAGATCGGATGCCCGGGTGATCGAGGCGAAGAAGTAGTGCGGCAGGGGCCGGGGTGGGAGCTCATGCGGCATGCAGGCGCTCCTTGTCGCCGCCCCCGACCGGCTCGGCCAGCAACAACAGGGTCAGCAAGGCGGCGCGTTCCAGGGTGTGGCCGACGCGCAGATGCTCGTGGGGTGCATGCGCGCCGTCACCCACGGCGCCGAGGCCATCAAGGGTCGCGGTGTACCGGCTCGTGGTGCAACCGTCCGAGCCGCCGCCCGCCATACCCTCCCGCAGGTCGAGGCCGAGTTCGCCGCCCAGCCGGGCGGCCAGCCGCCACAAGCGGCGGTTGGCGGGCGTGGCCTCCATGGGCGGACGCCCGAACCCCCCGGTAACGCGCAGGCGGGTTCCCGGGATCGCCGGGCGCAGGTCGCGGATCGCGCGTTCGACGGCCTCGCCGTCGCGGCGGTCGGCCACCCGCACATCCACTTCCGCCTGGCTGACCGGGGCCACCACGTTGGGCCGCAGACCGCCATCGATGGTGCCGACGTTGACGCTGATGCCGCGCTCGGCGTCGTTGAGGGCGAACAGCGACTGGATGACGTGCGAGAGCTCGAGGATGGCGCTGGCGCCGGCGCCAGGGTCGAGGCCGGCGTGCGCCGCCTGGCCCTCCACCGTCACCGTGAAGCGGGCAATGCCCTTGCGCGTGGTCTTGAGCCGCCCGGAGCTGCCGAGCGAGGGCTCCATCACCAGCGAGCGGTCCGCGAGCCGGGCCAGCTGGGCGATGTAGCGGGTGCTTTCCCGGCTGCCGACCTCCTCGTCCGAGTTGAGAAATACCAGCGGCGTCACCTCGGGCGTGGAGTCGAAGTGCCGCAGCGCTCCCAGCGCCAGCAACAGCTGCGTGATGCCGCCTTTCATGTCGTACACGCCCGGTCCGCGCACGGTGTCTCCCTCCACCTCGAAGGGCATGCGGGCCAGCGTGCCGCGCGGCCAGACGGTGTCGTAATGGCCCAGCAGCAGTTGCAGAGGGCCGCCGCGAGCGCGCTCCGCGGGGCGCGCGAACAGCATGCCGCCGCTTTGTCGTCCCGGGATACGCCGCACCCGGTAGTCAAGCGCCTGGAGCTGGCGCGCGATCACCTCACGCACGGCGCCCTGCGCGTGCGGGTCGTCGGAGGGGGATTCGGCCTCGGTCAGTTGTTGCAGGGTGGCGACCAGCTCCGGCCCGCGCGCCAGCATGTGCTCGAGCACCGCGGCCGGGGCCGGCCCCTGGCTGGCCCGGTTCATTTTCGCATCCCGGCCGGGAACGGAAACGAGAAGCTCTGATCGATGGACGCGAACCGCTCGGGGTGCAGATAGACCAGCAACGGGGCGTTCTTCAGCAGCGCCTGCGGGTCGCCGTCCGCGTGTCGCTGCACGCTCGGATCGATGCGGGCCGCCGTGATCCGGCCCACCACCAGGCTGTTGTTTCCGAAGCCGTCGATGACGCGCTCGAGGGCGCACTCGAGGAACAGGTAGCCGCCGCGCAGCAGAGGGGCGTCCACCCCGAGGGCGGCGAACACCGGCAGGGCATCGAGCGCTGGCTTGTTCCCGTCGGAGTCCCGCGGGGAGGCGGCCAGGCTGGTTTCCACGAGTTGCGAGGGACGCGGGTAGCTGACCGTGAACGCACCCTCGCGCCGGGCGTTCTGGTAGGTGCGGTGCCGTGGCTCGCAGACGAAGCCGAAGTAGTTTTGCCAGCCGAGTGGCGTGACCATGTGCTTGGGCGCCAGGTCATGGCCGCCGTCCGCTTCGCGGGTGCCGATCAGCACCAGCGGCGCCACCCAGTAGAAGCATTCCCATATGGGTTGCGTCGTATTCAGTTCGACCAGATGGCCCGGCCCGGTATCGGTCGGCATCGCATGTCCCTGCCCGTTGGCGGAAAAACCTCGCAGCGACATCACGTTAGCACTGGCATGGCGTTGCAGGGTTGATCTGGAACAAGCCCGGTTCAGGTGGCCGGCCGGGGCGGAAAGGCGCACCGTGCGGCACCGAATTGGCTAAAATCCGGGGCATGCGAGACGCGCTGGTGGTTTTGTGTACCTGTCCGGACATCGAGGTGGCCGAGCGCCTGGCTGCGCAGCTGGTGGAGCGGGGGCTGGCGGCTTGCGTGAACGTACTGCCGGATGTCCGGTCTATTTATCGCTGGCAGGGCGAGGTGAACCGGGATCGCGAGGTGTTGCTGGTCATCAAGACCTTGCCGAGCGCGTATGCGGACCTCGAGGCCTGGATCAATGAGCATCACCCGTACGATGTACCGGAGGTCGTGGCATTGGCGGCCCAGCGGGTGGCGCCCGAGTACCTGGCATGGATGGAGCGAAATGTGCAGCCATGAGTTGAGGCAGGAGCGGGACGCGCGGCGCCGGGCGCCGGGCGCTGTGCTGCGTGCGCTGGCCTCGCTGTGGCTGGTGTGGGCGGCGGCTCCCGCATCGGCCATCGAATTCGACGAGGTGCGCGATTATTCGGAAGTGTTTCGCATCTCGGCCACCGCCCTCAGCCGGGACCGGGTGGAGGTGCGCTGGGACATCGAGCCCGGCTACTACCTGTATCACAATCGCTTTCTGCGGTTCACCGCCGACACCCCGGGGGTGGTGCTCGGCGAGGCCTCGGTTCCGCCCGGCGAGCAATCCTTCGACCCGTTGCTGGGCGAGGAGGTGATCAAGTTCCATGGCCGCCTGGCTGTCGGCCTCCCGCTCGCAACGGTGCCGCCGGAGACCCGGTCGCTGGACCTGAAGGTCCGATCGCAGGGCTGCCTGGAGGATGTGCTCTGCTACCCGCCGACCGAGCAGCTCGTCCGGGTCGAGCTGCCCATGGATGCCGGCGCTGCCACGCTCGCGAGCGCGCTGGGCGGCGCGAGCGCCGCCGCCAGCCTCGGGCTGGAAGCCGGCGCCAGCGCGCTGCTGCCGGAAGAAGCGTTCACTTACGAGGCGGTCGGTCTGAACGCCGAGACGGTGCTGGTGCGATTCACGGCCCAGCCGGGCTACTACCTCTACGTGGACAAGTTCGCCTTTCGGGTGGTGGGAGACGGGCCCTTCGCGGTGCGCGAGGCGGTGCTGCCGGCGGGCGAGATCAAGGACGACCCGGAGTTTGGCCCCGTGCCGGTGATTTTCGGGCAGGTGGAAATTCCGGTACGCCTCAACCGGCCGGCCGGACCGGCCCAGTCGGTGCAACTGGAGGCGGACTACCAGGGCTGCCGCGATGGCGACATCTGCTATCCGCCCCAGAGCGGTGTGCGCGAGGTGCAGCTGGCGGCTGCCGCGGCCGCCATCCTGGGGCCCGTGCCGGGCGCTTCGTCCGGCGCCGAGCTGCCGGCCGCGCCGGTCAGCGAGCAGGACCGGCTGGCCTCGTTGCTCACCCGCAACCCGCCGGCGGCCCTAGTAGCCTTCTTCATCGCCGGACTGCTGCTGGCGTTCACGCCGTGCGTGTTCCCGATGATCCCGATCCTGTCGGGCATCATCGCGGGGGAGGGCGAGCAACTGACGACACGGCGGGCCTTCTCGCTGTCATTGGTCTATGTGCTGGCGATGGCGCTGACCTACACGGTGGCGGGCGTCATCGCCGGACTGTTCGGCCAGAACCTGCAGGCCTATTTCCAGGACCCGTGGATCATCAGCGGATTCGTCGCCCTGTTCGTGCTGCTGGCCCTGTCGATGTTCGGATTCTACGAACTGCAGCTGCCGGCGCGCTGGCAAACCGCGTTGGCCCGCTACAGCAACCGGCCGGCCGGCGGCCGCTTCGCCGGTGTGGCCCTGATGGGACTGCTCTCCGCCCTGATCGTGGGGCCGTGCGTGGCGCCGCCACTGACGGCGGCCCTGATCGTCATCGGCGCCTCGGGCAGCGCCTTGCTGGGCGGTTCGGCGCTGTTTTCACTGGCGCTGGGCATGGGCGTGCCGTTGATCATCTTCGGCGTTTCGGCCGGCAAATTGCTGCCCACCGCCGGGGCCTGGATGGGGGCGGTGAAAGCCGTGTTCGGTGTCGGCCTGCTGGCCCTGGCGGTATGGATGTTGGAACGCATCCTGCCCGGGGTGATGATCATGCTGCTGTGGGGTGCGCTGGCGATCGCCTGCGGGATCTACCTGGGCGCCCTGGAACGCCTGCCAGAGGGTGCGACCGGCTGGCGGCGGGCGCGCAAATCGCTGGGTTTCATACTGCTGCTGCTGGGGGCCATCGAGGTAATCGGTGCGGCGTCCGGCGGTGATCGCTGGACGCGCCCGCTGGCGCACCTGGCCGGCGGCTCGACCGGCTCCGTCGCCCCATCGGTGGAATTCAGGCGCATCAAGTCGCTCGCCGATCTGGACGAAGCCCTGGCCGTTGCCGACCGACCGGCGATGCTCGACTTTTACGCGGACTGGTGCGTGGAGTGCATCCGCATGGAGCGCAACACCTTTCCGGAGCCGGAGGTCGCTGCGCTGCTGGCGCAGTTCGAGGCCCTGCAGGCGGACGTGACCCGGCACGATGCCATCGACCAGGCGCTGATGGGGCGCTTCGACATCATCGGCCCGCCCGCTATCCTGTTCTTCGACCATCAGGGTAACGAGCTGCGGGCCTACCGACTGGTGGGGTATTTCACCCCGGCGGAGTTCTCGACCCACCTGCAACAGGTGCTGGCGGCGGTCCGATGAGGCACCGGGTGCTGCTGTTGCTGGTGGCCAGCCTGGTCGGCCTGGCGTCCGGCTGGCTGTACACCCGTCACCTGGCCGACGCATCGAGCCGTGAGCCGTCCATGATGCCGGCTGCGGGCGGCCCGGAACTGCTTGGCCGCCGACGCCCCGATTTCACCCTCGGCGGCAGCGATGGGCGGCGCTGGTCGGCGGGCGATTTCGACGGCCAGCTGGTGCTGATCAATTTCTGGGCCACCTGGTGTGTTCCGTGCCGCGCGGAGATGCCCATGCTGGCGGAGTTGCACCAGTCGTTCGAGGCGCAGGGCCTGCAGGTCGTCGGCATCGCTCTGGACGACGTGCAGGCGGCCCGCGATTTCGCCGCCGAGCTGGAAATCTCCTACCCGATCCTGGTCGGTGGCGCGGACGTCATGGCGACCGGGCTGGTGTACGGCAACCGCGCCGGCCTGCTGCCCTACTCGGTGTTGATCGACCGCCAGGGCATTGTCCGCTGGACGCACCTGGGCGAACTGAGCCGCGCGGAGCTGCTGGCCCAGGTGACCCGTCACCTGTAAGCCGAGGCCCGGGCTCATTTAACGAAAATGTAACGAATCTGCGGCGATCTTCGCCAATTCGGCGGCGAACTTTGTGGAATATCTTTCCGTTTTGGGGCAGACTTGGCAGCCCCGGGGAGGGACAGTCGCCGTGACCAGAATCCGCGTTCTCAACGGACCCAACCTCAACCTGCTGGGCAGCAGGGAGCCCGGGCAGTACGGCGAGCGGACGCTGGAGGACATCATGCAGGAGCTGCAGGAGGTGGCCGAGGCCTGCGGCCTGCAACTCGATCACCTGCAGAGCAACTCCGAGGGCGCGCTGGTGGATGCCGTGCAACAGGCCGCCCGGGACGGGGTGGATTACCTGATTCTGAATCCGGCCGGCTATACACACACCAGCGTGGCCCTGCGCGACGCCCTGCTGGCGGTCGGCATCCCCTTCGTCGAGGTGCACCTCTCGGCCGTCAGCGCGCGCGAGCCGTTCCGCCAGGTCAGCTACTTCGCGGACATCGCGCTGGGTGTCATCAGCGGTTTCCGCGGCGAGAGTTACCTGCTGGCCCTGCAGGCGATCATCAACCGGATCGAGCCCTGAGCTCGACGGGGTGGCCTTATGGATATACGCAAGATCAAGAAGCTCATCGAGTTGCTGGAGGAATCCGGCCTGACGGAGATCGAGATCGTGGAGGGCGAGGAATCACTGCGCCTGAGCCGCGCCGCGCCGGCCTCGGTGGCTGCGGCGGTCACGGTGGAGCCGGCGGAACGGGGCCCGGAGGTGCCGCCGCTCGCCCCCGCCATCCCGCCCACCGTCGAGGAAACCGAGCCGATCCCGGAGGGCGAGCTGGTGCGGGCGCCCATGGTCGGCACCTTCTACGCATCGCCCAGCCCGGAGGCCGATGCCTTCGTCAGCCTGGGGCAGGTAGTGGGGCGCGGCGACACGCTGTGCATCATCGAGGCGATGAAGATGTTCAACCAGATCGAGTCCGATTTCGCCGGTACCGTGGTCGCCATCCTGGCCGAGAACGGCCAGCCGGTGGAATTCGATCAGCCCCTGTTCGTGATTCGCTGAACGGCGGAGCATGGCCGTTTTCGACAAGATCGTCATCGCCAATCGGGGCGAAATCGCGCTGCGCATACTGCGCGCCTGCCAGGCCATGGGCATCAAGACGGTGGCCGTGCACAGCACCGTGGACCGCAACCTCAAACACGTGGCGCTGGCGGATGAGTCGGTGTGCATCGGGCCGGCCGCGGGTGCGGACAGTTACCTGAACATCCCGGCCATCATCGCCGCCACGGAGGTCACGGACGCGGTAGCGATCCACCCCGGTTACGGGTTCCTGGCCGAGAATGCCGATTTTGCCGAGCGGGTGGAGCAGAGCGGCTTTGTCTTCATCGGCCCACGGGCGGAAACCATCCGCCTGATGGGCGACAAGGTGTCGGCCATCCGGGCGATGAAGAAGGCCGGCGTGCCCTGCGTGCCGGGCTCTGACGGCCCGCTGCCCGATGACATACAGGAAAACACGAGCATTGCCCGGGCGATCGGCTACCCCGTCATCGTCAAGGCCGCCGCCGGCGGTGGCGGGCGCGGTATGCGGGTGGTTCACACCGAGGCACACCTGGCCAATGCACTGCAACTGACCCGCCAGGAGGCGGCCTCGGCGTTCGGCGATGACACGCTGTACATGGAGCGCTTCCTGGAGAATCCTCGCCACATCGAAATCCAGGTGCTGGCGGACCAGCACGGCAATGCCATCGCGCTCGGCGAGCGCGACTGCTCCTCGCAGCGGCGCCACCAGAAAGTCATCGAGGAAGCCCCGGCGCCGGGCATCTCGCCGAAACAGCGAGAGAAGATTGGCGCCGCGTGCGTAAGCGCCTGTAAGCGGATCGGCTACCGGGGTGCCGGCACCTTCGAATTCCTGTATGACGACGGGGAGTTCTATTTCATCGAGATGAACACCCGGCTCCAGGTCGAGCATCCCGTCACCGAGCTCATCACCGGCGTCGACCTGGTGCGCGAGCAGATCCTCGTCGCCGCCGGCGAGCGGTTGTCGTACCGGCAGGACGACATCCGGATTCGCGGGCACGCCATCGAGTGCCGCATCAACGCCGAGCACCCGGAAACGTTCATGCCGAGCCCGGGGCTGATCGAGGCCTTTCACGCCCCCGGGGGGCCGGGCATCCGCATCGATTCGCACGTCTACGACGGCTACCGCGTGCCCCCCAACTATGATTCGCTGATCGCCAAGATCATTGCGCACGGCGAGAATCGCGACATCGCGATTGCCAGGATGCGGGTGGCGCTGGACGAGTTGGTGCTGGACGGTATCCGCACCAATGTGCCCATGCACCAGTGGCTGTTGCGGGATCCCGGGTTCATCCGGGGCGGCTTCAACATCCATTACCTCGAGAAACGCCTGGCCGAACGCAAACCGAAGTAGCGCCATGCCCTGGATCCAGGCTGCCGTGAGTGTCTCCCGCGCGGATGTCGCGCTCGCCGAAACGTTGTTGGAAAGCCAGGGGGCGTTGGCGGTGAGTTTCACCGACCACTCCGGGGAAGCAATCCTCGAGCCCGGGGTGGGTGAGACGCCGCTGTGGGAGCGGGTAGAGGTCCGGGGCCTGTTTCCCGCCGGCGTGGACGCCCGTAAGTTGCAGGATGTCCTCAGCCTGGCGCCGGGCGTCACGCACCCGGGGCAGGTCGCGGTGACCGAACTCGGGGACCGCGACTGGGAGCGGGCCGGCGCGGCCGACCTGGTGCCGATGCAATTCGGGAGCGGCTTGTGGGTCGTGCCGCGCAACCACGAGCGGCCGCCGGGGGGTGGCGCGTGCCTGTTGCTCGACCCCGGTCTGGCCTTCGGCACCGGCGCCCATCCCACCACGCGCCTCAGCCTGGAATGGATCGATGCGCAGCAATGGCGGGGGCGGCGGGTGCTGGATTTCGGCTGCGGTTCGGGGGTGCTGGGAATTGCTTGCGCGCTGAAGGGCGCGGCGCGCGTGGAGTGCGTGGACAACGACCCGCAGGCCCTGCGGGCAACCGCCTGGAACAGCGCGCACAACGGGGTGAGCGATCGCGTCGCCGTGATTGCCGCCGACGATTACACCGGCCGGGCCGTGGCCGATGCCGTCCTGGCCAACATCCTGGCCGGGACCCTGTCGCGCCTCGCGGGCCAACTGGCCGGCGCCGCCCGGCGGGGCGGGCACATCGTGCTGTGCGGCATCCTCGAGGACCAGGCCGCCGCGGTGCGCACAGCCTACGAGGCGGTGGGGGTGAGTATAATCTCGGCCACCCGCCTGGACGGGTGGGTGCGGATCTGCGGGGTAAAGCAGTGACTGACCAGGCGCGGTTGAGCAAGGTTGAGGTGGATGCCCGCCGGCAGCGGGTGCGAATGGAGTTCGAACTCCTCGCGCCGATCCTGTTCGACCTCGACATCGAGGTGCAGATCGTCGACGTGGCCACCGGCCGCGAGCATGCCTCGCACCACCTGCGGCAATCGGGCCGGGACGTGGGCTGGCTGCCGCGCGGCCGCTACCGGGCGGCTACCGACCTCGTGGGGGAGGCCCCGGGGACCTGGCGGGCCCAGGTCAAGCTGTGGGCGGACGCGGACGGCGAACCGGTCCTGCTCGCGCAGGCCGACTCGCCGCCGCAAACCGTCAGCGCCGGGACGCCGCAGGCAGCGGAGTTCCGGCAACCCGGCTGGCGCATCCGCTCCATGGACGAGCATGTCGATCTCGCCGCGCTCAGCTGGAACCGGGGCCACGACGACTGGTTCTTCACGCACTTCGATCATGCCGCGCGCGTCATCATCCGCCTGATGCTGGACCGCAGCCCGCTGCTGCGCGGCAGGATTCTGGACGTGGGCTGTGGCGACGGCATGACGGACCTGGGTGTGTTCCTGCGCTGCCAGCCGCAGGAATTCATCGGCATCGACCCTTCGCGACGCTACCGGCGCCTGCCGGAGATCGCCCGGCAGAACCACATCCCCGCCGAGTGCCTGCAGGACGCGCGGCTGCGGTTCGAGCCCCACGACGGCAACGCCATTCCCTATCCGGACGATCATTTCGACGTGGTGCTGTCCTGGGGCTCGCTGGAGCACATCGCCGGCGGGTACGAGGGGACGCTGGCGGAGATTCGGCGGGTGCTGAAGGCCGATGGCCTGCTGTTCTGCCACCCGGGCCTGTATTACGGGCCGGCCGGCAACCACCTCGGCGAGTTTTTCGATGACCCGTGGATTCACCTCAAGCTGGAAGCGGAGGAGCTGCGCGGCCGCCTGCTGGCTGCCCGGCCCGAGTACCTGGACCGGTGCGGGGAGTTCGCGACTCCGGAGGCTTACTGGCAGTGGTTCACGGAGCTGAACCCGATCACCGTCGAGGGCTTCGAGCGGCAATTGCGGGCGCTGGGGTTCGAGCCCTGGCGGGTGGCGCTGCGCCAGTGCAACGTCGTGGAATACACGCCCGAGTTGCAGCGCCATTCGTTCGTGGACCTGGCCACCGCCGAACTGTATCTCTCGGCCTGGAACCGCAAGTAGGGCGGGATGGTGCCAGGAACTGCATCATGAGATGGCTGGCCGAGCAGTTGGCGGCGGCATGGGGCTATTTCCTGCTGCCGTTCGCCTGTTTCCTGTTGCCCGCCAGGGCATCGGGGGCGGTCGTGAACTGGGCGAGCCGGCGCGCCTTCCTGTACCGCGAAGAAACCCGGGCCGCCCTGCGGCATGCGGCCCGGTCAATCCCGGAACTCGAGGCGCAGGGATTTTGCCGGACGTTCCGGCAGGTGCGATTGATCGACGCCGTCGATCTCTGGCACGGGCTGTTCAGTTCCGACCGCCGCATCGAACGTTCGCTGGTCACGGAACCCGTGCCCTGGCCGCGGGCGGAGCGGCTGGTCGCGGTGGGCACGCACGTCGGGCCCAGCACCCTGACCTTGCGCCGACTGGCCGCGGCCGGCTACCGGCCGCGGTTCGTGTATCGCTCGATTCCGGTCGTGCTGAAGCGCCGGGCGCCGGTGTGGTTCGCCTACCTCAGGCTACGGGTCGCTTACCTGCATCGGGTCTGCCGGGGCGGCGCGATCGCGGTTCCGGGCGGGCGCGGCCAGGTGGCGGACGCCATCGCCGAGCCCGGATGCGCTCTGGTGCTGCTGGTCGACACCGCGGCGGGCGGCGAGCGCGGCGGCCAGGTCATCGAGCTGTTCGGCCAGGCCCTGCCGGTCTCCCCCGGGGGGCTGGCGCTCGCCTGGGAGGGCGGAGCGACCTTCAGTTTCTTCGCGACCCGCTGGGATGCCGAAACCCGGCGGCGGGTGGTGGAGGCGGGTCCGGCGCGGACGTTTTCGGAGCTCGGCGAGTTGCTGCAGGCCAGCGCCGGGTTCGTGCAGCGCACCGTGGAAGGAAACCCGGCGCAGTGGCAGCTGTGGTCGACCGAGGCCCCGCTCCTGCAAGCGCCGGATGACCCACCGGCGTGAACCGCCGCCGCCCGCAAAGGTGGCAATGCGGGCCGGAACGGACAACAATAGTCCAGGCCCGGAACGGCCCGGGCCAGGTATGACCGGCAGATGGCCAAGCTGTATTTCTATTACTCCGCGATGAACGCTGGCAAGACGACCGCCCTGTTGCAGTCGGCTTACAACTATCGCGAGCGCGGCATGCGCCCCATGCTGTTCACGCCCTCGGTCGACGACCGCTACCGCGTGGGCGTCATCCAGTCGCGCATCGGCCTCACGGCCAATGCCGCCGTGTTCGATCGCGCGACCGACCTGTTCGAGACGGTGCGCGCGGAACTCGACCGCCATAGCGTGCATTGCGTGCTGGTGGACGAGGCGCAATTCCTGACCCGCGATCAGGTGTTCCAGCTCACCGAGGTGGTGGATCGGCTGTCCATCCCGGTGCTCTGTTTCGGCCTGCGCACGGATTTCCAGGGCGAGTTGTTCGAGGGCAGCCGGTACCTGCTGGCCTGGGCCGACGAACTGGAAGAGCTCAAGACCATCTGCCACACCGGCCGCAAGGCCACCATGGTGGTGCGCGTCGACGAACACGGCTACGCCCTGCAGGAAGGCTCGCAGGTCGAGATCGGCGGCAACGACCGCTACGTCTCGGTAAGCCGCAAGGAGTTCAAGAACGTGTTCATCGGCGGCAAACGCGTCAAATTCATCGATCCGCCCGCCGGCGCCGAAGCGGGCGAGGGTGCCGAGCCCGACGAGGGACTCCTGTAGGATGCGTGCGGCGGCCGGCCGGAGGCGTTGACGTGCGCTGGCTGCTGGCGCTGATCGTCGTGCTGTTGCTGGTCTGGTACCTGTTCCCCGAGCCCGAGCCGGTGCCGGTCGAGGAATCGTTCATCGCCGACGAGGTCCACACCCTGCGCAAGGCCGAGGGCTTCGAGCAGCAGTACCTGGACGCGGAGCGCGCACGCCGCGAGCGGCTCGAGCAGGAGCAGGGCGACGACTGAGGCCTACGCCAGGCCCGCGAGCAGGTCTTCCACCACCTCGTCGGCGTCTTCGATGCCCACGGAGAGCCGCAGCAGTTGCGGGCCGATGCCCAGCCGCGCGCGCTCCTCGGGCGCCATCTTCTCGTGCGAGGTGGCGACCGGCTGGCATATGGTCGTCTCCAGGCCGCCGAGGCTGACGGCCGGGTGCACCAGCCGCAGGCCGCGCTGGTAGGCGACCGGGTCGAACTCCGCTGCCAGTTCGAACGACAGCATGGCGCCGAAGTCTTCCATCTGGCGGGCCGCGAGTTCATGGCCCGGGTGGCTGGGCAGCCCCGGCCAGTACACCCGCCGCACCGCGGCCGCCTCGTCCAGCGCGCGGGCGATCCGGCCGGCATTGGCGCTTTGCCTGCGGACGCGAAGCTCGAGGGTTTTCATGCTGCGTTCCAGCAGGTAGCAGTCCAGGGCATTGAGGCTGCCGCCGTGCATCACCGCATATTTCCGGATGCGATCGATCAGCCCGGCGCCGCCTACCACCGCGCCGCAGCACAGGTCGCTGTGGCCGCCGAGGTACTTGGTGCCGCTGTGTACCACCAGGTCGATGCCGAGCCCGATCGGGTTCTGCAGGATGGGGGTCGCGAAGGTGCCGTCGACGGCAGTCACGATGCCGTGCGCCGCGGCCAGCTCCGCAACGCCGGCCAGGTCCACGAGGCCCAGCAAGGGGTTGGTGGGCGATTCCACGAACACCAGCCGCGTCTCCGGGCGGATGGCGGCGCTGATTTCATCCAGCGCGCCGCCGCTCAGGCTGTAGTGAATGCCGAGCCGGCGAAACTCGTTGACGATCAGCGCGTGCGTGCCGCCGTACATGCCCTCCAGCAGGACGGCATGCTCGCCCGGGTGCAGCAGCGCCAGCATCAGGCTGGAGATGGCGGCCATCCCCGAGCTGGTCACCAGGCCGTCCTCGGCGCCTTCCAGGACACACAGCTTGCGGGCCACGACCTGCTGGTTGAAGGTGTTGAAATAGCGCGGATACCGGACTTCGGTGTCGTCCAGGTACTCGAAGGCGCTGGAGGTCAGGATGGGCGTGTTGATGCCGCCCTGGTTCCGTTCGCGGACGTTGCCCGCGTGGACCGATGCGGTGGCTTTTTTCACGGTGATGCTCCCGGCATGGCTTGAGCGGGCAGCCGGCGGCGCCCCTGGGCACAGGCCGGCACCCGCGGCATGCATGATAGTCCTTTGCCGCGCGCAGGTGTAAGCCGTCGGCCTCCCCCGTGGCGAGCCGCAGCGCGCTCAGCGCTGGCAGGCCGGGCAGTAGAAGGTCGAGCGCTGGCCGATGACGCGCTGGCGGATGAGGCCGCCGCAGGCCTTGCAGGGCTCGCCGGCATGCCCGTACACGCGCAACTCGCGGGCGAAGTAACCGGGCTGGCCGGAGGAGTTGACGTAGTCCCGCAGCGTGGTGCCGCCATGCCGCACGGCACGGGAGAGCACGGCCCGGACAGTGCCGGCCAGCACCTCGTAACGCTGCGCCGAGATCCTGCCTGCCGCGCGCGCCGGGTGGATGCCCGCCAGGTGCAGCGCCTCGGAGGCATAGATATTGCCCACCCCGACCACCACCTTCGCGTCCATGATGAAATTCTTGACCGCGACCCGGCGCCCGCGGGAGCGCCGGTACAGCCAGGCGCCGCTGAACGCTTCGCCGAGCGGCTCGGGACCCAGGGCGACCAGCAACGGATGCGATTCCGGCGGGTCCTCCCACCACAGCAGGCAGCCGAACCGGCGGGGGTCGTTGAAGCGGATGGCGGCCCCCGGCACCCGGAGGTCGAAGTGATCGTGCTTGCGCGGCGCCGCGTCGTCCGTGACCACGCGCAGCGAGCCCGACATGCCCAGGTGTACCAGCAGGCCGCCGCTGCCCACGCCGATCAGCAGGTACTTGGCCCGCCGCTCGAGCCGCTCCACGCGCCGGCCGCAGGCCTGCTGCACCGCCGCGGGCACGGGCCAGCGCAGGCGCGGCTCGCGCACCACGATCCCATGGATGGTGCGGCCCAGTAGCCACGGCGCGATGCCGCGCAGGGTGGTCTCGACTTCGGGTAATTCCGGCACGCTGGGTGTCTCGTTCGGGCGAGGTGCCTACAATAAGCAAATCGTCCATGGAAATGAATCGTGCCGGCCCAGCCTGAGAAGATGCTTGTGGGAATCGACACCGGTGGGACCTTCACCGATGTGGTGCTGCTGGCCGGCGAGCACAGCCGGCACTGCAAGGTGCTGTCCACCCCGGACGACCCCTCGCGCGCCATCCACGAGGGCCTCGAACGGCTCGGCGTGGCCGACCGGCCCCTGCACATCATTCATGGCACGACGGTGGGCACGAATGCGGTGCTGGAAGGCAAGGGCGCGCGGGTGGCCTATGTCACCAGCGCGGGCTTCGCCGACGTGCTGACGCTCGGGCGACAGGACCGCGAGCACGTCTACCGGCTGCGCCAGCCCGAGGTCGACCCGCCGGTGGAGCCGGACCTGTGCCTGGAGGTTTCCACGCGCATCGCCGCAGACGGCCAGCTGCTGGCGCGCGCCGATGATGGGGAGCTGACGTCCCTGGCGGACGCGCTCGAGGCCAGGCAAGCCGAGGCGGTGGCGGTCAACCTGCTGTTCGCGTTCCTGCGCCCGGAAGAGGAGCAGCGCATCGCGGCAGCGCTCGCCGGGCGCTGGTTCACCTCGCTGTCCAGCCGGGTGCTGCCGGAGATCCGTGAATACGAGCGCGGCATCGCCACCTGGCTCAATGCCGCCGTCGGCCCCGTCATCTCGCGCTACCTCGAGCGGCTCGCCCGGCGGCTGCCGGCCAGCCGCGTGGCCGTCATGCAGAACTCCGGCACCACCATCGCGGCCGAGCAGGCGGCGGACCAGGCGGTGCGGCTGCTGCTGTCGGGGCCCGCCGGGGGCCTGGCCGCGGCCGGCCTGGTGGGGCGCGTCATCGGTCGCGAGCGTCTGCTGTCTTTCGACATGGGCGGCACCTCGACCGATGTCGCGTTGCTGGACGGCGGCATCCCGCTGACCCGCGACGCGCGCATCGGTCCCTGGCCGCTGGGCACCCAGAGCGTGGACATCCACACCATCGGCGCCGGTGGCGGCTCCATCGCGCGGGTGGACGCCGGTGGCATGCTGCTGGTGGGTCCCCAATCGGCCGGCGCCGACCCGGGTCCCGCCTGTTACGGGCGCGGGGGCGAGGCCGCCACGGTGACCGACGCCAACCTGGTGCTGGGGCGCATACCCGCCGATACCCGGCTGGGGGGCTACCTGGCGCTCGACCGAGCCCGGGCCGAGCAGGCGCTGGACGGGCTCGCGGCGCAGCTGGGCTGTGACCGGCTGGCGGCGGCAAAGGGGGTCGTGCGCCTGGCCAACGAGCACATGGCGCGCGCGCTCCGGGTGATTTCCGTGGAGCGCGGCCACGATCCGCGGGACTACGCGCTGTTCTCCTTCGGCGGGGCGGGCGGGCTGCATGCCTGCGAGCTGGCGGAATTGCTGGAGATCCCCGAAGTCGTGTTGCCGGCCCGCGCCGGCGTGTTGTCCGCGCTGGGCATGCTGGCGAGCCGGCCAGGGCGGGAGCTGTCCCGCGCGGTGCTGAGCGAGGTGCGCACGCTCGACGACGCCAGCCTCGCCAGCGGCTTCGCGGAACTGGAGGCGCTGGCGGCCGGGGAACTGGAGCGGGAGGGCGTCGCACCGCGCGCGATCCGCTTCCGGCGCCGGCTGGAGCTGCGCTACCGGGGCCAGAGCGGCGGACTGGTAAGCGATTTCGTGCCCGGCGCGGACCATGCCGAGGCGTTCCACGAGCGTCACCGGCAGCGGTACGGGCACCGCCTGCAGCACGCCGTCGAGCTGGTCAATCTGCGGCTCGCCGCTGCGGCGCCGGCTCCGCTCGCGAGCCTTTCGCCCTTGCCGCCGCGGGCCGGGCTGGCGGTGGCGCGGCAGGTGCCGATGGCCGAGCTGGACGGGCCGGTGGCGGTGGTGGAGCGGGCTTCGCTGGCCGACGGCGACCGCCTGGAAGGACCCGCCATCATCGTCGAGCCGGACGCCACCGCCTGGGTCCCGCCCGGCTGGCGCCTGCGCGCGGATGCCTGGGGCAACCTGCGTCTGAGGTGCAGCGATTAATCGGCCATGAAAAAACCCGCCCATGCGGCGGGTTTTTTCCAGGCAAGGCGATGGCGGCCTACTTGATCTTGGCTTCCTTGTAGATCACGTGCTTGCGGGCCACGGGATCGTACTTGCGGATTTCCATCTTGTCCGGGGTGTTCTTCTTGTTCTTGTCCGTGGTGTAGAAGTGGCCGGTGCCGGCGGACGACACCAGGCGGATTTTCTCTCGTGCTGACTTGGCCATGGCGGGATCCTCCTCAGACGCGCTCGCCGCGGGCGCGCAGATCGGCCAGAACGGCATCGATGCCCTTCTTGTCGATGATGCGCAGCCCCTTGGTGGAGACGCGCAGCTTCACCCAGCGGTTCTCGCTCTCCACCCAGAAGCGGTGGCTGTGGAGATTGGGCAGAAAGCGCCGCTTGCTCTTGATGTTCGAGTGCGACACGTTGTTTCCGGTGGCCGGGCGTTTGCCGGTCACCTGGCATACTCTGGACATGGGTCTGGCCTGTAGCGATCGGGCGTGGAACCGGGTTGCACTTTATACCGGAACCGCCCCGCGCTTGCAAGACGAGCCGGGCGCTAGAGGACGCCCCGGGACGCCAGCGAGACGGGGGCGCCCAGGCCAATCACGAAGTGATCCAGCAGCCGGACCTCGAGCAGCGCCAGGGCGTCCCGCAGGCGCTGGGTGATCACCTCGTCGGCGCGGCTGGGCTCGCTGCACCCGGAAGGGTGGTTGTGGGCCATGATGACGGCCGCCGCGTTCAGGCGCAGGGCGCGCGCGGCCACCACCCGGGGGTGGACCGGGGCGCCGTCGATGGAGCCGCGGAACAGTTCCTCGCAGGCGATCACGCGGTGGCGGGTATCGAGGAACAGGCCCACGACCACCTCCCGGCGCCGGTCCCGCAGCGCGCTGGCAAGGAAGGCCAGGGCCTCGGCCGGCGTGGTGAGGGGCCCGCCGGCGCGCAGGCCATGCCATTCCTGGCGGCGGCGGATTTCCGCCGCCGCCTCCATTCTGTGTTGCCACGCCCGCAGCTCAGGCGGGGCGGATTCCGCCGCCGCGGCCAGGGGCAGGCCCGGCAGGCCACCGTGCAGGCGCAGCAGGCGCCGGGCATCGCGCTGGTCGAGCCGGGTCGGTGGATTCGCCCCCAGCAGGCAGGCCAGCAGTTCGGCGTCGCTTGCCCGGCGCAGGTCGCGTGGGCCTGGAGGCGGCGCGGGTCGCGCAGGGCATGCCGGGATGGTCATCGGGTGATGATCGGCGACCCGCGGCTGGGCGGCTGCGGGGGCGATGCGCGCGCAGAGGTCGGAAATTCGCCCGGGCGCGCCGGCAGGCGCGGGGCAGGCTTGCTATCATGGGGTGCGTGGCACACACCCGCCGCGGCGTTCGGACCCGAGCGCCGGGCACGGCAGCTAAGGGGCGCGCCTGCGGTTGCCTTGGGCGCGGTATTGTCATCTAATCAACAACGCAATCGCGGCGGCCGGACAAACGCACAGGTGAAGGCAGTTCAGATCAGGGCCCTCGACAGCCGGCTTGGCCGGGAAATACCGCTGCCGGACTATTCCACCCCCGGTTCCGCGGGCATGGACCTGCGTGCCTGCACCGAAGACACGCTGGTGGTGGCGCCGGGCGAGACGGTGCTGATACCCACCGGCTTCGCAATGCACATCCAGGACCCGCAACTGGCGGCGGTGATCCTGCCCCGCTCGGGGCTGGGGCACAAGCACGGCATCGTGCTGGGCAACCTGGTGGGGCTGATCGACAGCGACTACCAGGGACAGGTGTTCGTATCGTGCTGGAACCGCTCCAAGGAGCCGTTCGAGGTCGAGCCCGGCGCGCGCATCGCGCAACTGGTGTTCGTGCCCGTGGTCGTGGCGCACTGGGAACTGGTCGATCGCTTCGATGCCAGCGACCGCGGCGCGGGCGGTTTCGGGCACACGGGGCACTCATGAGCAGCCGCGACCGCCGCGTCTGGAAACCCGAGCCGGAGGCGCGCAACCCCAGCTTCCTGCTGCGGCCGGGCGTCCTGATGCTGTTGGGCGTGGCGCTGATGGCGGGCATGGGCTACCTGCTGTTCATCGGCTCGGCCGCCGAACGGGAGTACCGCCAGGCGGCGGCGCAGGGTGAACGGGCCGCCGCGCAGGTTTCGCAGGCCGTGCAGGGGTTCCTGGCCTTGCTGCGCGACGAGCAGACACAGGCGCTGGCGCGCATGGCGGCCGGGGACCGGGCCAAGCTGGAAGAACTGCGCGGCCACCTGGCGGGGCGGGTGCCTGAGCTGCGCGAGGTGCGTCTGTACGACGAGAAGATCTACCTGTCGGAGACGGCGCTGCTGGGTGAGTCCGCCTTCGTCATCCTCGACATGGTCATGGCGGCGCGGCGGGACGGCATCTCGCCGGCACAGATGCTGATGCTGGACGGCCAGCCGGGCGTCGGCGGCGTGGTGGCCCTGAACGGCGAGGACGGCGCGGTGGGGTTCATGCTCGTGGTGTTGGAACCGGAGGTGGTGACCGCGCAGTTCAACATGACGCTGCCCAAGGCCGGGTACATCGGCCTCGAGCAGTCCAACGGGCGATTCGCGGCGAATGACATCAAGCACTTCGGGGACCGTGAGCGCATCGAACGCGGCACGCTGCGCCTGCCGGTGGCGAGTTCGCTGTTCAAAGTGGTAATCCCGAAATCGGGGCAGAGCGCGCTATTCGGAGGCATTCCGCGCCTGGTCGCTTTCCTGTTCGGTGCCGGGCTGCTGGCCGCGGGCCTGATCAGGAGCCGGCGCAGGACGCGGCGCGAGCTGCCCCTGACCGACACCGAACCCGACGTCCCGGTGCCGGCACCGGAAGCCTCGGATGCGGAATTCTCTACGGCGGACCGAGCGGCCCCCGCGGCGGGAGCGGTACAAGCCCCGCTGCCGGCGGTGTCTCTGTCCGACCTCAGCTTCGATGCGGACGAGCGGCGCCGCGAACGGTCGGCAGCGGCGGAGCCAGTCGCGCTCGACGCGTCGATCTTCCGCGCCTACGACATACGCGGGGTGGTCGGCGAAACGCTGGATGCGGGCATTGCCCGCCAGATCGGCCAGGCGGTGGGCAGCCTCGCCCTGGAGCGCGGGGCAGGCCCCGTGGTGGTCGGCCGGGACGGGCGCCATTCGGGACCGGACCTCGCCGCCGGGCTGGTGGCGGGGATCTCCTCCACCGGCTGTGACGCCATCGTCATCGGCGCCGTGCCCACCGGCGTGCTGTATTTTGCCGCGCACGAGGCGGGCAGCGGGTCCGGGGTGATGGTGACCGGCAGCCACAACCCGCCCGACTACAACGGTTTCAAGATCATGGTCGGCGGCGCCACGCTGGCGGGCGAGGACATCGAAGACCTCCACCGGCGCCTGCAGGCCGGCGACCTGCGCACCGGCGAAGGCGGCGTGGAGCGGCGGTCCGTGCTGGGCGCTTACCGCGACCGGATTGCCGGCGACATCCAGCTGGCGCGCCCACTCAAGGTGGTGGCGGATTGCGGCAACGGCATCGGCGGCGTGAGCGCCGCCGAGGTGTTGCGCTCCATCGGGGCGGAGGTGCTGCCGCTGTTCGACGAGGTTGACGGTTCCTTCCCCAATCACCACCCCGATCCCAGTGAGCCCGAGAACCTGGCGGACCTGATCGAGTCGGTGCAGTTGATGAATGCCGACCTCGGGGTGGCGTTCGACGGCGACGCCGATCGCCTCGGCGTGGTGACCCCGGCCGGCGAGATCGTGTTCGCGGACCGGCTGATGATGCTGTTCGCGCGGGAAATACTCGCCCGCAATCCCGGCGCGAGGATCATCTATGACGTGAAATGCACCGGGCACCTCGACACCGTGATCCGGGAGGCCGGCGGCGAGCCGGAGATGTGGAAGACCGGCCATTCGCTGATCAAGAACCGCATGCGCGAGACCGGCGCGCCGTTCGCCGGCGAGATGAGCGGCCATTTCTTCTTCAAGGACCGCTGGTATGGCTTCGACTGCGGCATCTACTCGGCCGCCCGGCTGCTGGAGATTCTGGCGCTGGACGAACGCCCGCCCCAACAGGTGCTGGCGAGCCTGCCGAACAGTGTCAGTACGCCGGAGCTCAAGGTGCCGATGCAGGAAGGACAGAACCACGCCTTCGTCCGGGAATTCCAGCAGCGCGCGCGTTTCGAGGGGGCCCGTTTGAGCACCATCGACGGCGTGCGCGCGGATTTCCCCGAGGGCTGGGGCCTGTGCCGGGCATCGAATACGACGCCGGTGCTGGTGCTGCGCTTCGACGCCGACAGTGCCGCGGCGCTCGAGGCCATCCAGGAAGCATTTCGCGAGCAGATGCTGGCGCTGGATCCCGGCCTGGAGTTGCCGTTCTGAGTGCGCTCTCGAAGTGGACGCGCCGGCTTTCGGTGCTGGCGGGCTGCGGCCTGCTGCCGGTCGTGGCCGTGGCCCAGCAGCCCGTCGCGGCGCTGGCGGCGAGTGACCGGGCGTGGGTGTCGACCGGCGGAGCGATCCCGGAGCAGTGTCTGTCCGCGGTATTGGTGCTCGAAATCGATGGTCGGGAGGTCACCGGGCCGGCTGCGGAATTCGACTTGGCGCCGGGCCGTCACGCTCTGAACGGGCGGGCCCGGGTCAATACCACGCACTGTCCCGTGGCGCGGGACGACCGGGAGCTCACGGTGCCGGACCTGGAGGCGGACTTCGAGGCCGGCCTGACCTACCATGTCGCCCTCGACCACAGCGCCACGGACCGGGCGGAATGGGCCCTGGTGATCTGGAAGATCGAGCCGCGCCCGGGGGAGTGGCCGGAAGCGCCCCGCTGACCGCGCAAAGCATGTGGAGGCCGGGGTGCCGGTCGCCGACGAAAGAGGAGGAACACCATGCGCAGAACCATCCCGCTGTGGATCATGATGGCGCTTGCGGCCGGCCCGGCGCAGGGCTCGGGGGGCATCGCGGTGGAGCCGGGGCAATGGACCATCACCACCAGCACGGAAATGTCCATGATGCCGGAGCCGCAGGTGCAGACCTACACCGAGTGCTTCGAGGAAGCCGAGTTCCATCCGGAAGATTTTCACAGCAAGCAGGAGACCGCCTGTGAGGTGAGCGACGCCGTCATCGAGGGTGGCACGGCTCGCTGGTCGTTCACCTGCGGGAGCGGGGAGGCCGCGATGCGGGGCCAGTGGGAGGTCAATTCCGATGGCGACACGCTGACCGGCACAGGCACCATGACCGGTGACTTTTCCGGCGAGGCCATGAAAGTCACGGTGAGGTGGAAGGGCGAGCGTGAGGGAGACTGCGACTAGCCGGCCAGCGGTTCAGTATGCGAATTCGCTGAACACCGGGTCCACGGACCGTCCCCAGCGCCCCTCGTAAAGCGTCAGCTTGCGCTCCGCGGGCGTGACCCCGCTTTCCACGGTTTCCTGCAGGGGCGAGAGGTAGCCGGACTCGTTGTCACCCGAGGCGTTCAGGCGCCCGCGCGCGGCCAGCCCCGCCCGCGCGATGTCCAACAGTTCCAGTGCGAGCTCCCGCAGCGTGCGCCCGCCAATGGTGGCCCTGAGCCCCAGTCGTGGCGCTTCGTGGCGCAGGCGCAGGCGCTGCTCCATGCTCCAGCCGCGCGCCAGGTCCCAGGCGGCCTGCAGCGAATCGGGGTGGTACAGCACGCCCGCCCAGAGTGCCGGCAGCGCGCACAGCTTGCGCCATGGCCCGCCGTCGGCGCCGCGCATTTCCATGTAGCGCTTCAGCCGCACCTCGGGAAAGGCGGTGGTGAGGTGGTCTTCCCAATCCTTCAGCGTCGGCCGCTCGCCGGGCAAGGCCGGCAGGCGGCCGGCCAGGAAGTCGCGGAACGACTGGCCGGCCGCGTCGATGTATTGGCCGTCCCGGTAGACGAAGTACATCGGCACGTCGAGCACGTAGTCGACATAGCGCTCGAAGCCCATGCCGTCCTCGAAGACGAACGGCAGCATGCCGGTGCGGTCGGGGTCGGTGTCTTCCCACACGTGAGAGCGATAGCTGAGATAACCGCTGGGCTCACCCTCGACAAATGGCGAGTTGGCGAACAGCGCGGTGGCCACGGGCTGCAGCGCGAGCCCGACCCGGAACTTGGCGATCATGTCGGCTTCGGAGGCGAAGTCCAGGTTGACCTGCACGGTGCAGGTACGCGTCATCATGTCCAGGCCGAGCGCGCCCACCTTCGGCATGTACTCGCGCATGATCCGGTAACGCCCCTTGGGCATCCACTCGACGTCGCCGCGGCCCCATTTGGGCTGGAAGCCCATGCCCAGAAACGCGATCTGCAGCGGTTCCGCGATGGTCTTCACCTGCTCGAGGTGCGCGTAGACCTCGCGGCAGGTTTCGTGGACGTTGTCGAGCAGGGCGCCGGACAGCTCCAACTGGCCGCCCGGCTCCAGTGTTACGGATGCCCCGGTGTCGTCGGTGAGCGCTATGAGGTTGCCGCCCTCGGTGACCGGCTGCCAGGCGAATTGCTCGGCCAGCCCCGCCAGGATGGCCTGAATGCCCCGCGGGCCGTGGTAGGGCAGCGGGCGCAGGTCATCCAGCGTGAAGGCGAATTTTTCATGCTCGGTGCCGATGGCCCACCGGTCGGCCGGCTTGCACCCGGAAGCCAGGTAGTCCACCAGCTCGAGCCGGCTGCCGACGGTTGCTTGGGTGTCTTCGCGGCCCATGCGCGGCTCACCTCGCGGAAATACGTTGGAATGGTGCGGAGCTTTGCCTAGGATACACTCAGTGGGAACCCCCGGGCACGCGACGCATGCCGTCAAGAATAGTCCTGTTTGCCATCTTGCTCACCTGCCATTCGGCAGGGGGCGACGTGTTGCGCCGCGGCCTCGGCCCGGAGCCGGATTCCCTGCACATCCACCGCGCCCAGGGATTGTCGGCGATTCAACTGCTGCGCGAAATCCGCGAGGGGCTGGTGAGCTTCGATGCCCACGGCGAGCCGGCGCCGGGAGTGGCCGAGTCCTGGGAGGTGCTGGAGGTGGGCCGCCTGTATCGCTTCCGGCTGCGCCCGGATGCGCGCTGGTCCACCGGCGAGCCGGTGCTCGGCGACGACTTCGTGAGGGCCTGGCGGGCCGCAGTGGACCCGGCCAGTGTCGCCACCACCGCGGGGCTGCTGGCGCCGATTGCACAGGCCACCGCGATCATGGCCGGGCACGCCACGCCCGATGCGCTTGGCGTGACGGCCCCGGAGCCCCGGGTGCTGGAGGTCCGGCTGGAGCGGCCGGCGCCCTGGTTTCCCGAGGTGCTCGCCCACCCGGTCACCTATCCACTGCACCCCGCGCGGTCGGACGACCCGCGCCACGCCGCGGTGAACGGCGCGTTCGTGATTGAGGAAATGTTGCCGCATGCCATGATCCGGCTGGTGCCGAATGCCGCTTTTCACGCCGCCGTGTCGCTGCGCCTGGAGGCGGTCGAGTACCTGCCCATCGAAGACCCTGCCGCGGAACTGTCGAGGTTCCGAGCCGGAGAGCTGGACATCACCGAGACCATTCCGGCCGGCCGCTACCAATGGCTGCGCGAAAACCTGCCCGCCGAACTGCGGGTCCATCCCTACCTCGGCAGTTTCTGGCTCGGCTTCAACCTGGGCCGGACGCCGTTTGCCGCCAACCGCGCCCTGCGCGAGGCATTGGCGCTGGCCGTGGACCGCGAGACGCTGGTGCGGGTGGTGACCGGAGCCGGGGAGTTGCCCGCATGGGGCGTGGTGCCGCCCGGTCTGGACGAATACGCGGCATTCAGCCCCGCGGCGGCCGCTCTGACGCAGCAGGAGCGGGAAGACCGGGCCCGGGCGCTGTATGCGCAGGCGGGTTACGGCCCCGCGCGCCCCCTCAGCGTCCAGTTGCGCTTCAATACCTCCAGCCAGCATCGGCGCATGGCGGTCGCGGTCGCGGCCATGTGGAAACAGGTGCTGGGTGTTCGCACCGAGCTGATCAACGAGGAGTGGAAAGTGTTCGTGAACAACCGCCGCATGGGCACGCAGACCCAGGTGTTCCGTGGCGGCTGGATCGCCGATTACGCCGACCCGACCAGCTTTCTCGACCTGTTTCGTAGCGGGGACGAACTGAACAACACCTTCTACCGCAATGCCGAATTCGATCGCCTGCTGCAGGCGGCGGGTACGCTCGCTGGCGGGCGGCGCAGCGCGGCGCTGCAGGCGGCCGAACAGTCCCTGATGCGGGACATGCCCGTCATCCCGCTTTACTATTATGTTTCTCGGCACCTGGTCAAAACAGGCGTGACCGGCTTCCATGACAACGTTCGAGACATACATCTTTCGCGCTACCTGGGCCTTGGGGGCGGGTGAGGCGTGAACGCCGGGCGAGCAGCGGGATGCTGGCTGGCAGCGGTCCTGCTGGCGAGCGGGTGCGCGCGCGAGGAGGCCCCGGGCGAGCCCGACCGCCGGGGGCATAGAGAGCCGGTCGCGCTGGTGCTCGACGCGGATGGCCGGCCGGATGTCTCGGTGCTGGCGGCCGAGCAGGTGCTGCACCGGGGCAATGGCGAGGAGCCCCAGACGCTGGACCCCCACCTGGCCGTCGGCGTGCCCGCCGCCAACATCCTGCGCGACCTGTTCGAGGGCCTCACCGCGGAGGCGCCGGACGGCCGTGTCATACCCGGCGCCGCGGCGCGCTGGAACATCAGCCGCGATGGCAAGGTCTACACGTTCTATCTGCGCCGGGACGCCCGCTGGTCGAATGGCGACCCGCTGTTCGCGGAGGATTTCGTGTTTGCATTCCGCCGCAGCGCCGATCCCGCCACCGCCTCCAATTACGCCCAGGTGCTGCTGCCCATCGAGAACGCCGACAGGGTGCTGGCGGGCGACCTGCCCCCGCAGGCGCTGGGGGTCGAATCACTGGATGAGTACACGCTGCAGATCCGGCTGGTGGACCCCACACCCTATTTCCTGGGCCTGCTCAACCACTCATCGACCTACCCGGTGC
>JABAOH010008685.1_pt1 | contig 45199 bp, 33 predicted proteins | sample 7062181 | NCBI WGS metagenome assembly JABAOH01 (sample SAMN14538630, study PRJNA623070) | marine sediment metagenome | biome: marine biome [ENVO:00000428]; feature: marine pelagic biome [ENVO:01000023]; material: deep marine sediment [ENVO:00002113]; isolation source: pool of 5 deep marine... | reverse complement strand
GGTAAAGTTTATCAAAAAATTTGGCAGCGTTACCAATATCTCGTTGGAAGGTCTTCAATTCGCTGATAAAACAAACGAACTGGACAAGCTTTACAAATTGGAACCTCTAGCTAAAGTCATTCCATACATTCAAGAACTTAGCCGTCATACCAAAATTCTTATCCTGTTCGATGAATTAGATCATGGTTGGGATGCTTCCATTGATGCTCGTCAGTTCATCGCAGGATTATTTCGAGCAGCGATTCAAATCAACAACCAATTTCCCAATATACACGTTTTAGTTACCATTCGAGAAGAAATCTATCAAAATATTCCCGAGCTTTATGATGATGCTCAGAAGATCAGGGATATCATCGAATACATCCGCTGGACTCCAGAGGAATTAAAAATCATGATCGCCCAACGCATCAAACATTCGCTCGAACGCAGCCTTGGCAAAGAGGTGAGAGCAACACAAGCAGACACAATCTGGGAAATTATTTTTCAAAAAGCCATTCAGGATAAAGAAATTCCGGCCTTCAAGTATATTGTGGATCGCACGCTTTATCGCCCCAGGGAATTGATCTTTTTTATCAATGAATGTTTTAAAGCTCACAATATTGAAGAACGAATTGGCCAGGAAACGATTGAAAAAGTAGAGCGCAGCTATTCCATGAATCGATTGGAAGATATTGCGTCTGAATACCGTTTTCGGTATGCGGGATTACGAGAGGTTTTTGAGACATTCCGATTGGGGAATGTTCAATGGACCCGGGAAGCGCTGGAAGATCGTTGGCTAGAAATTGTCGAGGGAGTGAAATGCTGCCCCACAGCGGCTGATTGGTTGAATGAGGCAAGCTCGCCTCAAAAATTGATTGAGGTGCTCTGGAGTGTCGGATTTTTAAGAGCTTTTATGAAAACTGATCGAGAGCCTGTTGATGGAGATGAGCGTCTTTATGTGGGCTATCACCAAGAGCCAACATTGAACATCGCTATGATTAATTTTTTCGATATTCATCCCATGTTTTGTTCGCATTTGGGGATTTTGTAAAGTATTTACCAATCATAATTATAGGGTGAATTGTTGTGTTTTTGGTAAGAAATATTCAAAGTCTGAAAATAATGAATATCGAATTGTAAGTAATGAATGTCGAATCCTTTGTAAAGGAATGATTAAATAAACAATCGAATAATCGAAGGGAGCATAAAAATGAGTTGCGGTTCAATTGTTGATACAGTCAAAAGCGGAAAGATCCTCATTTCTGATGGTGCCTGGGGAACGTTTTTGCAGAAGAAAGGATTAAAGCCTGGCGATTGTCCTGAACTGTGGTGCATTGATCGTACCGATGACGTTCTGGCTATCGCCAAAAGCTATATCGATGCTGGTGCGGATATGATCGAGACAAACAGTTTTGGCGGCTCCAGACTCAAATTGGAACATTATGGATTAGCTGATCGAGCCGCAGAGTTAAATGAAGCTGCGGCACGTATTTCACGTAAAGCTGCTGGCGATAGTAAATGGGTAATCGCATCCATAGGGCCAACGGGAAAGATGCTGTTGATGGAAGACGTGACCGAGGATGAGCTTTATGATGGATTCAAAGAACAGGCAGTGGCACTGGCAAAAGGTGGGACCAATGCAATATGCATTGAAACGATGAGTGCTTTGGATGAAGCATCGCTTGCTGTTCGAGCTGCTCGGGAAAATACCAAATGCGAGGTTATTTGTACATTTACTTTTGAGCGCACTGTAAAAGGCGAGTATCGGACGATGATGGGCGTTTCGCCGACTGATGCTGTCAAAACAGCTATCGAAGCAGGTGCACATATCATCGGAACTAACTGTGGCAATGGTTTTGAACGGATGATCGATATTGTCAAGGAGATGCGAGAAGTTGAACCCAATAGTCCGATTCTCGTCCATGCCAACGCAGGCTTGCCCAAAAATGTAAATGGCGTTGATATTTTCCCTGAAACGCCTGAGCAAATGGCAGCCATGGTTCCTGATATAATTAAAGCTGGTGCGAACATTATCGGTGGCTGTTGTGGCACAACGCCTGAGCACATTCGTGCAATTAGAAAAGCAGTTGATAGTCTAAGTTAAGCTCTTAGCAGTCAGCTATTAGTTTTCAGCTTATAGTTTTTAAAATGTTTAGCTAAGGTTATCCTTTTTTGACAATATTTGCATGAAATTGAAATGATCCAGTGAGATTCAAAGGAGTAAAAAGCTAAGAGCTGAATGCTGAAAGCTAATCGCTGCATTATAATTGACAAAATCTAAATATATTAATTTCATTCTTGTAAGGAGAAAAATCAAAATGTCCTTTAAACCCAAATTCTTAACCACAGGCATCGGCAGCATGCCGTTCGATAATCCTGAGCAAGCTGTGGATGTTTCTATTTCTCGGGTACCAGAAGCGCCTTTTTGGCCCCAACTCCCCAAAATTGATTTGAACGAGCAGATGGAAATTCAATATTCCGAAGGACTGCCCTGCATCGTCATTGATCGGGAAAAACGCCGCATGTATTTTGATACATCAGGTGACTATTCCGAAGCATTCGCTGAATTTTATGAAGCATATATGTTGGCAATGGATGCTGATGAAGGCACAGGTGATTGCTCGGCGATGGCTATCAGTCCTGATTTTTCACGAGGGATTTGTGCTTTTGAAAAACGACTTCAATCTGTTGGCAAAAAATATCCGTTTGTAAAAGTCCAAACCACTGGGCCCTGTAGTTTTGCGCTGACCATCGTCGATGAAAATAAGCGAGCCATTTACTATAATGAAGAATTTCGAGATGTGGTGATCAAAGCACTGGCAATGAAATGTCGCTGGCAGATTCAAAAATTTCAGCCTTATGCTGAAAAGGTAATTTGTTTTGTGGATGAGCCGATTCTTTCGGGATTTGGCAGCTCAACTTATGTTTCTGTAAAGCGGGAAGATGTTGTTGCCCATCTGGTTGAAATGATCAAGGCGATTCATACCGATGTTGCCCTGGCTGGCATCCATTGTTGCGGCAATACAGAATGGAGTATCTTGATCGATGCTGGTGTGGATATTGTGAATTTCGATGCCTTCGGATTTGGAGAGACGATAGCCATGTACTCTGAAGCAGTTAAAACTCATCTTGATCGTGGTGGCATGCTTGCCTGGGGCATTGTCCCCACTTCACCTGCAATCCGAGAGCAAACTGTCGAGAGTCTCGTAAGCTATTTCGAGAAAATGATGGACAACCTGGCTTCCAAAGGAATCGATAAGATGCAGATTGCAGAACAGGCAATCATTACACCATCTTGCGGAACAGGCTCGATGGAGCCGTCAGATGCGGAGAAGGTGTTTGAGATGACGGAAGCGCTTTATAAAGCGATGAGGGAGAAGTATAAGTTTTAAAAACGTGAAACGTGAGACGTCAGAAGGCAAACGTGAGACATTAAACAGCAGACATGAGAAATTAGACGTGAAAGATAAAAAAAAGAATATTTAAAAATAATTACACATTTTATTTAATAAGATGTCATTGCTTTCATAATATATTATTTCGTTTAACGTCTCATATTCGACTTTCAATATCTCCCGTTTCACTATTCATTCTTTATTTTTTACATTTCACATCTCACGTCTGCCGTTTCACTAATTTTGGAACAATTATGAAAATTGCTATATCAGGAAAAGGTGGTGTTGGAAAGACGACGTTAGCTGCAACCTTGTCACTTTTGATGGCTCGTAAAGGGCGAAAAGTTCTGGCTGTCGATGCCGATCCAGACGCAAATTTAGCGGCGGCGCTTGGTATTCCCGAGAACCAACAGCGGACAATTATCCCAATTTCCCGTCAGGTAGCACTGATTGAAGAACGGACTGGTGCAAAAGTTAAACAGTATGGTCAGATATTTAAACTTAATCCTGAAGTATCAGATATCGCTAACAAGTTTGCTACTATTCACAATGGAGTAGCACTTTTGGTGCTTGGAGCTGTGGAACAGGGAGGAGGTGGCTGTGCCTGCCCTGCAAATGTTCTAATTCGTGCCCTGGTTACAGATTTGGTGCTTTACAAGGACGATGCGCTGATCATGGACATGGAAGCTGGTGTGGAACATCTTGGACGTGCGACTGCTCGGGGTGTTGATGTGATGGTCATTGTGCTGGAGCCCGGGCAGCGCTCACTTGATAGCGCTAATAGAGTAATTCGGATGGCTGGTGAAATTGGATTGAAAAATATCCAGTTAATAGCAAATAAAGTTTATGGACAGGAAGATGAAAAATTTATTCGTGATGCTTTTCCCGATTACGAATTACTTGGAATTATTCCTTATTCTGAAAAATTCAGGCAAACGGACAGGAATGCTCGCTCAGTTCTTGACAATTTAAATTCCGAGTTGCTTGGTAATTTCGAAAATATTTTAAATAGACTTGAAGAAAATGTTCGGAGTGAGAATTAAATGGGTTATTTAATTGCGATAACTGGAAAAGGTGGAACAGGAAAGACAACAATCGCAGGTCTAATTGTATTACGGTTAATCGCTCGGGGATGCAGTCCCGTGTTAGCCGTGGATGCCGATCCAAATATATGCCTGGATGCTGCCCTGGGAGTTCAAGTTAAGAAAACCATTGGCAGTGTTAGAGAGGAAGCGAAGGAAACTGCAAGTCAGGGTCTGGTAAGCGGGATTTCCAAGCAGCAATTACTGGAATTAAAAATCGCTGAAAGTCTGGTGGAAGCCACAGACTTTGATCTCATTGCTATGGGGCGTCCCGAAGGTCCTGGCTGTTATTGTTACGCCAACAATGTCCTAAAATCCATCCTCTCCGAGATTTCTTCGAACTACCCTTACATCGTTCTGGATAATGAAGCGGGTCTGGAAAATTTATCACGCCGAATCGTCCAAAAGGTCGATCTGATGATTATGGTTGCTGATCCCTCACGAAATGGACTTGAGACGGTGAATCGGCTATATATACTAGCGAAAGAGATGGATATGAAATATGAAAAATTGGCAATCATTATCAATCGTTTAAGAAGCGGAGAACTTCCCACCCATGCTTCGGAATTGAAAATGAAGACAAAAACGGATTTTTTGTTTGCTATTCCAGATGATGACCAAATTGTTGAACTGGCAGAAAATGGGACCAGCCTGTTATCTCTTCCAGAACAATGTAGAGTTGTGGAATTGGTGGATAAATTTCTTGATGAAGTTGGATTGCCGAAATGATTGCAAGGAAGTTTTTCTATAAAGTCAGGTTATAAAAGCTGGTCAATAATTTCTTGAATCAGAAAGAGTAAATTCGGTTTAGTAAATGACATGCCCGGGGCGGGTTGGCGATTCCTTTTTATATTGGGATTGATATGTTTGTGATGTGGAAAAGTTGATGTTAAATTGGAGTCGTCTGGGTGTTCTTGTGGATCATAAAAATAGAGTAGCTCGTTTTTTCTTTACACTTCATAAGCGTAGCGTACCATTCGTTGTTTGGAAAAATTTATGACTTCGTGGAAGGTCAATTTAATTTCTGAGTTGAATTCAATTACACCTTTTACTAAAAACAAATCTGGTTCAATCGAGTAAAAATTGATTCGTGAATTTCTGATTTCTGGGAATTTATCTTCAAGAGAGTAAAGGAAGTAACCATAATCTGAACTATTTTCAAAACTATACATAACTCTCATCATTAGTGACGGGTTCGAAAGTAGCTTTTGATGGATCTTTTCCTTTCTCCTCTAATTCTAATTTAATAGAATGATAAATCGCCCATTCATTGAGTTCAGGATCTACGTCCAGTTCGCCATGTTGGAGTTTTTGATAAAACTCTTCTGAAGTCATTTCATATTTTTGCTCGAATTCAATCAGAAAATCCTGGACTGTCTTATCGGGTGGAATGTCAGGAAGAGATGGAACTCGCTTTTGGATTGATGGCATACGGATATCGATCTCCAATTCAGTCCCTGGCGCAATACCTAATGATTTTATAACGTGGGCTGGAATAACAGCCTCCCCATTTTTGTTAACCAAAACTTTGGTGGTCATGATGAATCACCTAAAAATTAATTTTGAAATTATTGGTTTGAAATGTATATCTATACATCTAATATAATTATTTTCAGTTTTAAATGCAAGACAATTAATTTTTGAAAAACACCATAATTCATTATGGTGTTAGACAATAAATCGAAATGAAGTAAACAACCGCTTCAGCGGTTTTTAGTATTTAATTTCTGGAGCCTTACATGCCAACACAACCTAAAAAACCCCAAGACCGAGCCTGGGATTCCGCCTCAGTCGAAATTTTGAAAAAAGCCGAACAGGAATGTATTGATACCTGTTTTACACGAATGGATCTGCAACAGAACCAATGTGCATTCGGGAAGAACGGTGTTTGCTGTCGAATCTGTCACATGGGTCCCTGCCGTATTACGAAGAAGTCACCTCGTGGAGTTTGTGGTGCCGATGCCGATACTATTGTTGCGAGAAATTTCCTTCGAGAAGTGGTCGGCGGAACAGCAGCCCATTCGGATCATGGTCGCCATTTGGTGCTTTTGCTTAAAAAAGCAGCAGAAGGAAACGGTGGCGATTACCAGATCAAAGATGAAAAGGCACTGCGTTATGCTGCTCGACTCTACAAATTAGAGGAGAATGGACGCACCAAAGAAGAACTTGCTTTAGAACTGGCTGATATTTTTCTGGATGAATTTACAAAACAAGAAGAAAATCTGGATACCCTGACACTTTCCCCCGTCAAACAACAAAATATCTGGCGAAACCAGGGCGTCGATCCCAAGGGAATCGATCGCATGGTTGTCGAATCCATGCATAGAACTCACATGGGAGTTGATCATGATTATCGAAATATTTTGATGCAGGCGTTTCGAACTTCCCTGGCAGATGGCTGGGGTGGTTCTCGCATCGCCACGATGGTGTCCGACATTCTTTTTGGAACGCCATCGCCAGTGCGAAGCGCTGCTAATCTTGGGGTGCTTGGCGAAAAAACAGTTAATATTGTTGTGCATGGTCATGAGCCTGAACTTTCGGAAATGCTAGCAATTGCCTCTCAGGATCCAGGAATTATCGATTACGCTAAAAAGGCAGGCGCCGAAGGCGTAACCCTGGCGGGAATCTGTTGTACGGCTAATGAGATTTTGATGCGGCATGGCATTCCCATCGCAGGCAATTTTTTGCAACAGGAATTGGCTGTGATCACAGGTGCTGTGGAGATGATGCTGGTCGATGTGCAATGCTGTATGCCCAGTCTGCCCGAAGTTGCCAGCGCTTATCATACCGAAATCGTTTCAACTACGGATATGGCGAAAACAATTGGCGCCACTCACATGAGTTTTGGTGTACAAAAAGCATTGGATTCAGCTAAAACAATGATCAAAAGAGCAATTGATAACTTTAAAAATCGCGATCCCAATAAAGTCGTTATTCCCAAAGAAAATAAACAGATGGTGGCTGGCTTCAGCGTGGATGCCATCAAATACATGCTAGGTGGGAGATTTCGAGCATCATTTCGACCTCTAAATGATGCAATTATTCAAGGACGAATTAAAGGCGTTGTGGGAATTGTTGGCTGCAATAATCCCAAAACAAAACTTGATTCTTACATCAATACGCTCACTCGGGAATTGATCAAAAACAATGTTCTGGTTCTAAAAACAGGCTGTGCTGCCATCGCCTCTGCCAAAGAGGGAATTTTAACACCCGAAGCTGCACTGGAAATGGCAGGTCAGGGCTTACGAGAGGTTTGTGAAGCAGTTGGAATTCCGCCTGTTCTGCACATGGGCAGTTGTGTCGATAACTCCCGAATTCTGGAAGCAGGAACAGAAATCGTACTCGAAGGCGGGCTTGGCGATGATCTCTCGCAGATTCCAGCCGTCGGCGTGGCTCCCGAATGGATGAGCGAAAAAGCGGTTGCCATCGGCTGTTATTTTGTGGCGTCTGGGATCGATGTGATTCTGGGTCATCCATTTCATATTGAGGGATCAGAAAACGTGATCAAATTTTTAAATGAAGAGACAAGAGATATTTTTGGCGGATCATTCCATGTGTATGAAGATCCGCTTGAAGCGGTAAATAAGATTATGAAATTACTGAGCGAAGATCGGAAACGCCTCGGTATCGACAAAAAAGCGGAGCGGAAACTGTTTGACATGAAGGACAGGAGAGAACTGGATGTCTAAAATTATTTGCAGCAGTGCCATTGATGGCGCAGTGGAATGGGTGGCACGTGCGGAAACGAAGCTTGACGAAGCAATCAAAATTAAAGGCGAATCCTGTTCAGTCGGGTTCCCGAATACAGCCTATTATTTACCTGTCATTTATTCCTTCACAGGCGAAAAAACCGAGACGTTGGGCGACCTGCGACGGATTTTGAAACGAGCAAAATCACTATTACCCCAGCGCCCTTCTGAAAAGGTCTGGCTGCCATACTTAGGCAATGCGCTGGATGCCGGGGTGGCTGCGCTTTTTGCCTGCGAAATAATTGAAGCCTGTAAATATGTGATCGGTCCCAATCCCGTTGATGGCCTCTGGCTGGGTGCAGCCAATGACGTCATCATGCGCGAGCGGGGCATTGAATTCGTGGATGGAACAGCGCCTGGTTTCGCTGCTATTACGGGAGCTGCTCCGACCAATGAAGTTGCAGTGAAAATCGCCAGGGAACTTCAGGAGAAAAATCTTTACATTTTCATGGGCGGCTGCACCAATGGCAAACAGTTCGCCGAGCAGTTGGCTGAGGAAGGCGTGCAGTTAGGCTGGGAAACCCGTCTCGTTCCGTATGGTAGAGATGTTTCGGCTTTGATCTATGCCCTGGGATTTGCCAATCGGGCGGCGCTTTCTTTCGGCGGCGTTCACCCAGGTGATTTTGAACGAAATTTGAGATACAACAAAAATCGCATCTTTGCTTTCGTGCTTACCTTTGGTGAAGTCACGCCCGATAAATATGCCGTTGCCGCTGGCGCCATTAATTACGGATTCCCTGTTATCGCTGATACCGATATCCCACAAATTTTGCCCACAGGAGTTTGTACTTATGAACATGTCGTTTCCCAGGTGCCTTATGAAAATATGGTGGAAAAAGCTCTTGAAGTTCGGGGCTGCAAAGTGAAAATTATCAAGGTTCCGATTCCCGTTCCTTATGGGCCCGCTTTTGAAGGGGAGCGCATCCGCAAAGCCGATACACATGTCGAGTTCGGCGGTAATATCACGCCTGCGTTTGAGTTTGTCACGATGGTCGATTTGAACCAGATCAATGACGGCGACATCGAGATTATTGGTTCGGACATCGATACGGCGGAAGAAGGTGGCGCTCTGCCGCTGGCGATCTGGGTGGAAGTTGCTGGCAGAAAAATGCAGACCGATTTCGAGCCGATTCTGGAACGGCAGATTCATCATCTCATCAATGGTGCCGAAGGCATCTGGCACATGGGACAGCGGGATATTGTCTGGACACGAGTCTCAAAAAATGGATTTGCCAGGGGTTTGCGGCTGCGTCATTATGGTGAGATTATTCATGCCAAATTGTTATCCGACTATCCCGCTATTGTGGACAAGGTGAAAGTCACGCTGATTACCGATCTGGAAGAGGTGAATAAACGAATTGCCATTGCGCGGAAAGTTTATGATGAGCGCAACCGACGTCTGGAATCCATGACCGATGAATCCGTGGATACATTCTATTCCTGCCTGTTGTGTCAATCATTTGCACCGAATCATGTCTGCATGATCACACCAGAACGACTTGGCTTGTGTGGCGCTTACAACTGGCTGGATGGTAAAGCTGCTTTTGAGATCGATGAGACGGGACCCAATCAGCCTGTTAAAAAAGGCGAATGTATCGATCCTGTGAAAGGCATCTGGAAAGGGATTGATGATTATGTTTTTGTGAATAGCCATAAAACCGTGTCCAGTTTTTCCGCCTATTCGATTATGGATCGCCCCATGACCAGTTGCGGCTGCTTTGAGGTCATTTGTGCGTATGTGCCCGAATGTAATGGCGTGATGGCAGTAAACCGTGAATTCCAGGGCGATACACCAGTGGGTATGACATTTTCGACGCTGGCAGGAAATGTCGGCGGCGGACAGCAGACCCCTGGATTTATGGGCTGTGGCAAGATTTTTCTCACCTCTCGGAAATTTCTCTTTGCCGATGGCGGTCATAAACGAGTGGTCTGGATGACCAAAGACCTCAAAAATCTGTTAGCTGAAGATTTGAAAAAACGATTTCAGGAAGCAGGCGTTCCTGATTTGCTGGATCAAATCGCTGATGAGACCATAGCGACCGATGCTCATGAAATTCGGACTTATATGGAAAAAGTGGGACATCCTGCGCTGGAAATGGAAGATATGAGCGCCTTTGCCGAATCCAGGTGGGAGACAGTGGTACAAGCAGAGGCAGTGGCAGGAGCAGCAGTACAGGAGGATTCTACAGTTTCAGATGACGTTCCAGATGAACAGACGATAGAGAGCGATGAAATAAAATTGTCGAAAGATTTAATTGAAGAGATAAAATCTCAGGTCGCTGAAGAGCTTAAAAAAGAACTAAAAGCTTCGATTACAAAAGAAGTGGTGACTGAAGTTATAGCCACGCTCAGTCAAAAATTTCTCGGTGGAGAGATTTCAATAGAATCGAAAGCAAGGGCTGCTCAGACAGAAACCGTTACTGAGGAAACAGTGATTAGTGATCAGTTGGTCAGTCCAAAGATGGATGAAAAAGCAGTGATCAGTGAGCAGGCGGTCAGTCCGACTGCGGCGGAGCGATTGAGTGCGGTCAAAGCGTTTAATATTCGAAAAGAAACGTGCGAAGTCCCCATCTGGACGGTGAAGCTTGGCGCTACTAAAAAAGAGGGTGGGACACGAGCGCATTCTCTGACCGTCGGCGGAGCAACCTGCATGGCGTTCCATCTCTGGGAAGGTGAGATGCCAAACCGCCCGTTAGTGGCGATGGAAGTATTTGATGTTGTCAGCGAAAAATACCCGCCAGTTTTGAGAGAGCTTTATGGCGATCTATTGAATGATCCTCCCCAGATGGCAAAGGTATGCGTTGAAAAATATGGAGCTGATCTCATCAGTGTTCGACTGGAAGGAACGCATCCAGAAAAGGGCAATCGCAGTCCAGAGCAGGCAGCCCAACTGGTTAAACAAGTACTGACCTCCGTCGATATTCCGATTATTGTGACGGGGCATAGTCATTATGACAGCATCAACGAAGTCATGAAAGCTGTGGCGCAAGCGTGTGCAGGCGAAAATCTGCTGCTAAACTGGGTCGAACAGGATAACTATCGAACCATAGCAGGAGCTGCCTTAGCTTACGGACATTCCATCGTGGCGCAAAGCCCGATTGATGTCAATATCGCCAAACAGATGAACATCTTGCTCACCAACATGGACGTCAAACAGGAGCAGATTGTCATGGATCCCATGACAGGCGCCATGGGCTATGGCATCGAATACACCTATTCCGTCATGGAACGTATCCGCCTGACTGCCCTGAATGGGGATAAAATGCTTGCAGGTCCCATGATCGTTTCACCAGGACAGGAATGCGCCAAGATCAAAGAACTGAAAGCAACGGAAAAAGATTTCCCAGCCTGGGGTGATTTGAAGAAACGAGCAGCTTATTGGGAATTGACGACGGCGGTTAGTCTGCTTTATGCTGGGGCGGATATTTTGATTATGTACCATCCAGATGCGGCAATGGAGACGACGCGCTGTATAATGAAGTTGATGGATGGAAAATGATAGAGAAGCACTCTATCTCAGAGGTGGAGTCTATCTCATCCAATAAAAAGTGAAGGAAAACTAATATGACAGTTTTAAATGTCGTTTTAAGTGCTATCAGTGCCCTTGCTGCGGTCATAGCGGCAGTAGGAATCTTTATAGCCGCTCGACAATTGAAGTTCAGTGTTTGGCTCAAAGCCCAGGGAATATATACGGAACCAGAATTCCTAGTTGCTCGTAAAGAAATTCTCCAACACTTTGGATTCAAAGAAAGCGTACCTTCAAGAATTGGTCAAAATGATGAGGAATCTGCAATTAAAGTTTGTCAAAAGATGGATGAACTTTCAAGGTTAAGGCCACTTCTTGGCCAAAGGAAGATCATAGAAACTTGGGGCTATCCACTTGGTAAATCATGGATGATTCTCAAATCAACAATTGAACAAGAACGAGAATTTCACCCAACCAAATGGGAAGCTTTCGAACGTATAGGTAAAGCAGCGGTAAAGAAATATCGTTTAGAGAAAGTAAATCAGGAGATGGTAGAAAAGAAAACGAACTTCAATAAAACGTTCTAAAGCGAGATGGACTCCATCTCACATCTCAAATGAATCATATCTTTGCTATGCTTTCAAGAATGATAGCCAAAACAAAAAGATGGGATTTAAAATGGTAATTTCTTTTAGCTTTTCACGTTTTTCGTTTCACCATACTGTAAGGTGCTCACGTATATATTAATAGATATGCAGCATTGGCAAATTGATCTTAAAATGAAAGTGATTATCTATGGATGAACTGAATCATCCTGATTTTATCAGAAGGTTAAAAAGTGGAAATGAATCAGCATATAGAGAGTTGGATAAAGAATTATTCCCATGGTTCCGTAACTTTCTCATTAAAAAATTTGAAATAGACTTTGAGGACGCTAAAGACATAGTTCAGGATGTCGCCAAGCGAATTGTGGAGAAAATTGATCTGTTTAACGCTGAAAGAGGAGAATTTCTTCCCTGGGCATTTCAAATTTTAAGGAACATCGCCATTGATTGGATGCGGAGAAATAAAAAGCTTGAATTCGTTTCTTTGGAAGATGCAAAAGACGAAACAGTAGAAATTGAATTAGAAACTGAGGAAGAAACTGATGATTTATCGCCTATCGAGCGTCTTCCACCTGAGGTCCGAAAAGCATTTCTTAAACTGAATGATCGTTATCAACAACTTCTCGGTTTATTTCTATCAGGAAAATCAGCCGAAGATATAATAAAAATCTTAAAGCTCAATAACCAGGCAGCGCTTTACACATTAAAATCAAGAGTCTTTTCAAAACTGAAAGAAGAAGTAGATAAAATAAAAAATGGTGAGATATGAAAAAAAATAATAATCAAAATTTAGATGACTTTGAAAAATATCTACTCCAATCCGTGAAAGAACGACCTAAGATTCCTTTTTCCACTGAAGAAGTTCTACAAATACTTGAAAGCTACAATCCACCCGATGGTCTCGAAGAATTGAGGGATGGAACTGTTGTTCAGGTTATGAAAGAAGAATATTCAACAAGAGCACACCAGGAACAAAAATTAAAAAATCTTTCGCTCATTCATTCGCTTGGTGAGCTAATTCAAACCTATTATGCTCACAAAAATATTTCACCTATTAGACTGGCACAGGTGGTTGGGCTATCGAAAGAGGACTTTGAGAATTATAAGAAAGATGAAATTGCTCCAGAATTATTTAAAAAGCAGTCTCTTCTAAATTTAATGCTTTTAATCGGCATTCCGATTAATGAAATGATTCAAATTTTGGAAAAGACTGCAAAATTATTTCGTATTAAACAAGACACTAGAATTGTACCCAGTTATGCCAGAATGAATAAGGGGCTTGAAGATTCCAGCAAGATGCTGGTGAGAGATAGTGCGATGAAGGAACTGCTATTGACGCTGAAGGATGAAGAAGAAACCGAGAACGATGAATTTGAAAAATTGAAAGATGAATTGGTAACTGAATATGAAAAAATTCAATCAGAATCTGAGAATTTTGGGCGATGCTATACTATTAGAACACGACAACAGAGCGACAAGATCAACAAGATATTAGAACAGCTATAAGGAAATGTAAAATGGAATTGGACAGAAAGAGAATTGGTTATTGCCGTGACATGGCACGAAAAATATTACAGGATACAAAGGCATTGGAAATTCCTGTTCCAATAGAAAAAGTTATTGATCATTATGGATTTCGAGTGGCTTATTTAAATCAACCACCTGATCAATTTTCGGGTATACTACATCGTAGCAAAAAAGCCATAGGCATAAATAAAAACCATCACATATTTCGACAAAGGTTTTCTTTGGCGCATGAATTAGGTCACTATTTTTTGGGACATCCAGATGCAGAACAAGAAATTCCTGATGAAGAAAATTCTTCTTTGTTTGAAATTTATGAAAAAGAAGCTGATGAATTTGCAGGAGAGTTACTTGTTCCAAAAGACTTATTGAAACAGAGATTCAAAGATACACCTGAGATCGATAACTTAAAAAACAAGTTTCAGGTGAGTCAACATGTGATTATTATTCAGATTTCGAAGTATGGATTATTAATGAAGATTTAATTTTTAATTCAAGACAACTAGGAGAAATCATCATGGCTGAAAGTAAATCGCACAAAAAAGCAAAAGGAAATTCCAATTAAAGGTGGGCGTCGTATTGATACAATTCGTGGGCATTATGCCATTGAAGCCGAAAGAAGCGGCAGCAAGACAAACTTGAATAAAGCATTGGATAGGCTAAAAACTCAAAGTAATAAAAGTAAAATTTTGAGAGTGCCACAGAAAGATTTAGAGAAGGCACTTGATCTTGCAGAGAAGAAAGGTATAAAGGTTACCGTTACTAATTTGAGCAAAACAAAAAGAAAACACACATAATCGTTAAACCCGTGATCTATATCAGTTAAAATTGGGGGAATAAAAATGAATTTAATATTGCGAGACGCTGTTCATGGCTCCTGGTGTAATTCCAAAGTTTTCAGGATTTCATGTTGGGCATGTGGTGAGGAAGTCTGGTATTTCACATGTAGTTGTGGATGCAAGATTTTATTCAATGATTTAGGCCCACCGTGGCCATTGCACAAAAATAGTTGTTATCGCTGGATAATGAATGAATATGGAATTTCTGAAGAAGATACCCGAAAAATTATTATTGGTGCCTTAAAAGATGAAAGAGAGCCAATAGTATGCATTGATGAACTTTTTCAAAATATCGTAATAAAACAAAAAGATTGGAATTCACCCATTGCTAAAGCGATAATACAAAATAAAGAGAAATATTTTGGTACTGGAATTGTCAGAGAAGTGATTAAAGATGTAAATTGGATCAAACGTTTTAATATAGATAGTGGTAGTATCGCTGAAAAATTAATGATAAAGGAATTTGGTGAAAAGCAATGGGGACAAGTTACGATTCATGAATATGAAATTTCAAATCAGATCTATTCAAGTTATACGGCTTTTATCCATTCCACAGAACTTTCAGGAATAAAAAATGGATTGTCTGTTGAATTTTCTGTAAAAGGTATAAGCATTTTAGAAAAATATGAATTCATGATCATTGAGGATATTAATGCACTCAATTTTTGATGTTTCATGTTTGCCGTATCACGTCTGCCATCTCACGTTTCACGTCTGCCGTCTCACTTTGAATTCAATTATTCACAACACAAAAGGAACAAACAACAATGGCGCTAACAGGTCTACAAATCCAAAAACTACTACCAAAAACCAACTGCAAAGAATGCGGTTCCAATACCTGCCTGGCATTTGCCATGAAATTGGCTGCTAAGAAGGCAGATTTGTCGCAGTGTCCGTATGCTTCTGAGGAAGCCAAACAGATTCTGGGTGCTGCCAGTGAACCACCAATTAAAGGTATTGCTTTAGGCGCTGATAAATCATTAAAGCTGGGCGAGGAAACGGTGCTGTATCGCCATGAAAAAACATTTGTAAACCAGACTCTATTGGCGATTAATATCAATGACACAGATGTCCCATGTGAAATTGAAAAAAATTATATTTCATTATTGACTCCTATTAATAATTATTGTAACTTACAAGCGCCAAATATTGCAATCACTGGATAAGAAAAGTTCTATAAGAATCTAATATTCAAGGTATTCATCAACAAGGGCATGTTGAAAAAAACGATAATTTTGGATTGCAATGATTTTTTCTATATGCATAAAATGGATGAATATAAATCTAATTTCCACTGAAATTTTAAGTTGATCAACATCTGAGTAAAAAATTGGAGGTTTACTCTATGTATATTTTATATGGAATCATCGTGTTAATTTTAGCCGTTGTGCTATACGAATATCGCCTTCGCAAACCTGATCAAATTGTTTTGTACGAATCCAGTGGAGGGGTTCGTCGGCGGAGTGCACGGTTCTACCCGCGTCATTTCAGCTTGACTATTCCTGGAACCGTTTATTCCAGGATGCAGGAGATTGAAGTCGATGCCAAAGGCAAAATTAAGGTGTTGATAAAGCTGGCGGTCACGGTTGCTGCTTCAGAAAAGCATCTTTCTGAGCTAATCAAATCAGGCGGGTGGAAAAAGGATGCCGTCGTTCAAGCCACGAAAGAATTAGATGGATTGATGAATACACTTGTCCGAGAATTTACGGAACAATATAATGTCGAAGAATTGTCAGTGGAAAAACTCTCTCATTATCTGAAAAAGCAATTCAATGAATCAGGAAGTAAGTTTGGTTTGGATATAGTTGCTGTAAATATTCAAACGATTACGCCAATTGATGAAAAGATTGCCGAGACAATTCAACAGCTCGAAGCTGCTCGGATATTGGAACAAACCGAAACTGCCAACCAGAAAGCCCGCGTTGCTGCTGCCAGGGCCAAGAAAGAAGCCGACGAGCAGATTGCTCAATTCGATCACTCGCTGGAATTAGAAAAATTTAAATTAAAAAAGATTCAGCAGGAAACAGAAGCGCAACTAGTGCGTGCCCGGGTAGAAGATGAGCTAAAAATTAAAGAGATGCAGTTGGAGATGGAAAAAAGAGAAATGGAGCTGTTAATCAAGAATCCCGAGCTCTTGATGTTAACGCCGCAGGTGGCACAGTTAGCCGAAGCCAGTCAGAATTTGCGCAATGCCAGAACCGTCGTGTCTCTTTCCGCGGATGATCTTGCCAGGGGCTCCCAATTTATCGATATTTTCAAAACATTTTTGCAGAATGTGAATCGAACGATTGAAAAAAATGATGATCTCAAGAAAACCAAGAAGTAGTAGGATTAAAGAAATACCGTGATTGATAAAAGTAATTTTATGTCGTTTTTTAAACTGAAACCTTTAAAGGCAGCAAAGGTATTGGAAATTAGTGAAGCCACCTCCGCGTCCCTGGTTGATCCTGAAGAGCATGTCAATTTCCACATTGGCAATCCCATTCAAAATCCCCAATTAGATGAACTTCATCTAAAACTTGTTCTCGATTTAGATGTTTCGCCGGCCCAGCTTGAGGACGAAAATTTAAACCAACTCATCCAATATTCCTGCTGGGATGAAAACCAGGTTGGTTATATAAAGGTTATTGCCAGTGCATTACTAAACAGTGTCCCTTACCTGCCACGTGGCGGTTTTAACCGCAATAAGCCGAATAAGCTGGCGTTATTATTTCGGGAGTGGTTAACGGTTTGCCAACATGAATCTCTTGATTATGATTTAGGGGACAAATCAGGACGGCGAGAGATTATTTTCGCAAGCGGCGGTGTTTGGGAGAATCTGCGGATTTTTTTCCATTCGATCTCTCATTATCTCGTAAATCTGCCCGCCAATATTTTGTTAATGGATATTAATCTGCCCGATCATCTATTAAATTTTCCATCACTGATTTTTCATCATCTCCCTCAAAATGAACAGCAACGAATCCAGTATATTCAAAATGAATTAAATAGAACGAATATCCAACCAACATTTTTAATCGTTGGTGAATTAATGAGCGAAAATATGAGAAGGGAGCTTCGACATATTTGTCTCAGACATCCCTTATTTTTTATTGAAATCAATAATGCTCCCAATCATCTTTCCATCGCCCGTGAAGCCGGGCTGTTGAATCGTGTCATTCGCTTTATTCATCCTTCAGCCATTCATCCACAATTATCGAATCTGTCCATATCTTTTATTTTGGGCAATGCCGATTTTTTAAAAATTTTAGAGACCATTCATTTCGAGCTTAAAGGCACACCTGCTGCATCAGAGGTTGAATTACTTACGTTTTTGATGGATCGTCACGCTCAATCGGATAAAAAAGCCACCTATTTTTCAACCGAAAATAATTTGTTAGTGCAACCAACTGAGATCGAATATACATTACAATCAGAAAGTTTTGAATATCCGTCTATCGGTCAATTCGTGAATCGTGTCAGCCAATCCGTATCATCGAAAGTCGAAAAAATAAATCACCTGGTTGAGCCAATAATTAAAAGAACCGAAAATTTAAATGAACGGCTACGGCACAATCGAAGGTTGCCGATAAATTCGGCTGATCCATTTATCGGAATGTCCATTGCTGAAATTGTTCAAACTTTTTTTGATAATATTCATCATCCACAATGGCATAAACGACTGATTCAAGCTTTTCTGAGTAGATTCATTAGTCATCATAAAGAATATTCGATTAATCATAGTTTTATTGTGAGCGGTTCAGCTCGGACTGCTTTGAGTTTGCTGGGATTTCATTGCAATATTAACGAAATTATTGTGTCCGATCTAAGCTGGACCTATGAACACTGTTTTTTAACTATTGATACGGTAGCGTTAAAGGACGATTTTTCTCTGGATGCCGATGGAATTATTGAAAAAGTAAAGCAGAAGATCGAACAAAATCCGCATTGGCATGAGCAGGGGGCGGTTCTATTGAATAATCCTCATAACGCCAGTGGGAAAGTATTTGGAGAATCCGATATTGTTAAGCTCATCACCTGGCTATTGGAGCGAGATATTTTCATCATCGATGATTTGTCATATCAGAATTTGGCCCCGACGAATGATCCTGCATCCATAAAAACAATACGCCAGTTAACCAATGAATTGATTAAAAAAGGTATAATTACCAGCGCAAAAATCCAGAATATCATAACAGTCCATTCGCTGTCAAAAACGGACTGTTTTGCAGGGGCACGCCTGGCAGTCATGGAAGTTTTACACCCAGCGCTTCATCAAAAGTTCTCAAACTTAAATGCGACGATTCAACACAACTTGATAGCGATACTAATCGCTTACTTATTCTATCGAAACGATCCCCAGAAAGTGGAATCATTTTGGCGATTGAGAAATCAAATATTTAACCAGAAAATGATTGCGCTGGAAACGGCTTACCGCAACTTATCTTCCCAGCGCAATCCATTCGAAATTGAAATTCAGCGGCAAGAAGGAAGCATGTATCCACGGATGATCATCCATCGTTTGCCGCCAGGGATTTCGCTTGATTGGCTGTCATCGGGGTTGGCGTTGCAGGGCATTGGACTCATTCCATTGACTACGTTTGCCCGCTCAGCCCGGGGCTACGAGTTAGCCAGGAAGACGTTTCGCTTAACTTTGGGGGGAACCGATGATGCCGAAACTTTATTACGAAAGACGAGAAGAGTGCTCATTGATCTCAATCGTTTAATTGCTGAAGAATCGCTGAATTATACCAGGAAAAATCTGCCACCAGTAACATACTCACAGAAATCGTCTCGTTATTTTTCTGATGCGCAACCGATGTGGGATGACACGTTAAAACAGCTTCAATTCTATTGCACGAAAAATCTTGATAACCAGATGAGAATTTCTGTTCCTGAGCTAATCGATGAAAAGAATAAAAACATATTTTTTGAACACCTGAATTCCAGGTGCAACCATTTCACGCAACGCTTTGAAGATCGACTTCAGCTATCCGAAACAATTTTAACCAAGGCAAATCATTCTCAATTCATTGAAATTTTGGAGCAGGAGCTTTATAAAGAATCATTACAAGACCGAACCGAAAATTTCCGACATCGACTTTATGATCGAACGGTTCATCCCACGCAAATGTATTCTTTAAAGGTCGATCTAATTGTCGAAGGGATAATTGATTCAATTTTGAATAAACAGTCAATCGAAAAACATCGAGTTGAACAGCTTGCGCTAGAGACGATTAAAGAATATCTCGGAACCAATGTACCGATTAATTCCATTGCCGAGGCTGATGAGTTAGTCCTGGATTTGAAACTATTAATCGAGACCGAAGACTGGGCCAGGTTTCATCATCAAATCAATTTACCTTCGTTGATCTCTTTTTGGGGAGATTGGGATGGCAGCACCCGCCCATCAGGACAGGGACATCGATTGGTTGCTGCGGCGTTGATTCAAAATGTAATTCAATTAGCGGAAGTGTTAAAATTATTGATCAAAATTGATAATAAAATAAAAATTGATGATGAACTCCGGGTTGAAATTCAAAAATTAAATATCGGCATTTCTAAATTCTGGAAACTGCTGAATGAAATTACTTCGCTTACCAACCAATTGGAAAAACGCTACAGCCATGTATTGCCTTTCGATTTGAAAGCCGGGAAATTGAGAAACATCGGCATGAAACTTCATCTGGCTCACGATCCGATTACCTCGCTGTGGCTGCATAATGATCGTCTTGAACGCAAGATGATTCATCTAAGACAACAGCGTCGGAAAAATTTAGAGTATTATTTTTCGTTGAACAAGAAACTCAGAAAAACACTTTATCAATTGCTTCCTGTTATACAAGAAAATCTGCACCATCCCCAGATCGCTTTATCAGCCGGGTGTTATCGGAGTTATTTAAAAAGGTTCAATTTAACGCCACGAATTCATCAGAAAATGATTCTCTCGCATGATCAATTCGGAATCGATACAACGGTGCACAATATGGTGGAGATCAATGAGATTGCCGGTGAATATGGAACGCCAAGTATCGTTATGGCAATTCAGGTCAGTATGTCCACCGATCCCGAGGCAATCATTCACCTCGACAGAAAATTGCGGTCAAAACAAGAGGAAATTCTGCGCCAGAATTCAAACGCGGTGCTGCCCCATGTATGTGTGGTTCCTTTGTTTGAAGATATTCAGACCATCGAAAAATTACCCTCATTTTTGGACAGGTTATGGGAATATGCGTTGCAGAGCCAGCAACTCTCCCAAAGCCCAGCGGAAAGATTCTCTGAAATGGTCTGCGAGTTGTTTTTTGCTGGTTCTGATCTGAGTCAACAGGTCAGCCAGAGCGCCGGCGCTGTGTTGTATCGCAAAGCAAAGCATGAAGCGGTACGCTGGTTCGCCGAACGTGGATTGATCGAAAAAGTCCGCATTAAATTCGGAAGCGGTGAATCGATGCAGCGCCAGGGCGGGTATTATGACGAAAATTCAGGGAAACCCTTGCTTGTTTATTCGCCATCTGTACATAAAATACTGGCACATAACCTGAAAGACTCTGTTCATAAAAGCCTGGAATTTGCCAGCAGCCCGTTGCGCGGCGTGTTAGCGGGCGCCGAATTCAGGACGTACCAGAGCAATTTAGCGGAGCATTTGAGAAGATTAGCAACAGCCGAACGGGCGAACCTGATTTATCACGTCAGCAAATCTCAACGATACTATGAAAGAGAACTTGCCCGGGCCGCCGAACCATTACAGGAAACCCGTCTTCAATTTCAGCGAAAAGGATTTGAAGAATTAGAACGGCTTACCTTAATCAAGAATGATGAAATTTTCAACGAATTCATCGATATGGTGACCCGGGATTACCAGCAGATAATTTATGGACGGGTTGAGGATGTCGTTGGGATTCATGTCATCTCTTATTTCATTTCACGGGCCATTCCGACGTTACGAGATCGCCCTACGGTAAGACCCACTCATGAAATCAAGGATAAACAGGGCCAACAAATTATTGAAAAGCTTACGCAGACATTACCGCTCTTCAAACATGGCAGCTTATTCCGGGCAATCGGGCATAACCAGGCGCAATCAGTTATTTTAGGCGTCAATCAACTCACCACAGGTCTATTCCGGGCATTGCATCAATTCTCGAACAAACAATATGGCGACATTGATGGCATGTCTTTGATCAGTGAGAGAATATTGCCCTTTTTACCTGTGCAGGATATCCTTCACACGTTACGAATTTTTCATGATCCGACGCTCAGTTACGTTAGAGAAATTGAACCTGTTTTTCCGGCTGGTAATTATGCGTTTCTTGTGCTGCGGGAAGATAATGATTCGATCCCGTTGTTCATTAATTTAATGCAAAAAGAATTGCTCCGACGACAGGGGTCGGATGTCTCTGAGTTTTTCAAAGATGATCAGTTTAACATAAATATTCTGCCAGCTTTCCGACCAGAAATTTCAGTTCTCCTACAGCCAGATATTTTTAATACCGATCTGAGCCGAATATTTCCAAAGAATAATGCCAGACCCGATGAACAATGGAAAGCGCAATTCAAACATCTGTTAGAAATGCCAGTTCAAATTCAAGATTGTCGGAAAAAAATCTGGCAGTTAATTAAAGAACCCATTTCCCAGCAGGTAGCCAGCTTCACGCAACTGGCGTTGGCTATATATTCGTTATCGCAGAAGAAGGATATTCCCGAAGTGCCATTTACCATTGAACTGACCAAAGTGCAGCGCCTGGAATCTCAAATTGCCCATCTGCTTCGCGGCAGTATGGATGACTACATGCGCCAGTTTCTAAAACTTTCAGTCAAATACCTGACTCAAATTCCTCGATATACGACCGATCTACCCATTGATGTATTCCGTGCCCTGAGAGATGTGGAACAAATTCTACGTATCGAGGAACAGATTCTGGAGAAAAAGGAACAGAATATTTTAGGTTTTTACATTCTTAAAATTGCCCGATTATGCGGGGAGAATGGTTAGTGGGATTTGGTTGAATTCACTCAATATTCTTTGGCAGTTTCAGCAATCGTTCGCTGATTAACAGGATACGACAGTAATCGGTAATCAGTAACCGGTGATCGGTTGGACATTACAGGTCATACTGCCGACCGAATACTGATTACTGATCACCGATTACCTTTTACGTTTAACGTTTCAATATAGCTTATAAATCAAATAATTCAAAAATAACAAGTAACATCCACAAGGGAAAAACAATGGCTCTAACAGGTTTACAAATTCAAAAACTACTACCCAAAACCAATTGCAAAGAATGCGGTTCCAATACATGTCTGGCATTTGCCATGAAATTAGCTGCCAAGAAGGCAGATTTGTCCCAGTGTCCCTATGCATCTGAGGAAGCCAAGCAAATCCTGGGCGCTGCCAGTGAACCGCCAGTCAAAGGGATTGCTTTGGGGGCCGATAAATCATTAAAACTGGGCGAGGAAACAGTGCTGTATCGCCATGAAAAAACTTTTGTGAACCAGACCTTGTTGGCAATTAACATCAATGACACTGATTCCCCAGATGTAATTGAAAATACCATCGAACAGGTTCAAAATTATGTGTTAGAGCGAGTTGGAGAAACTTTTTATATTGATATGATTGCCGTGACACAGAAAAGTAATGATAATAATACTTTTGCTTCATTGGCAAAAAAGATCTGGGAACGGACAAATCGTCCCCTGGTCATCCGCAGCTCCAACACGGCTGCATTAAAAGCCGCTGCTGAAGCTGTCAAAGGATCGCACAGCATTTTATCCGCTGCAACGCCCGAAACGGCAGACGTGCTAAAAACCATTGCGGCTGAAAATGAACACGTCCTCGCCATTACTGCTCCAAATCTGGATGAGTTGGTCGCTCTCACTGAAAAATTGAAAAAAGATGGTTTCAACGAGCTGGTGCTCCAGTTTCAAACCAATTCCCTCGCTGAGCAGTTTCAGGTCAATTCAATCGCACGACGTGCGGCTTTAAAAGACAATTATAAACCGCTCGGCTATGCCAGTTTGCGGTTCATCGAAACGGACGATACCTTTGAAGAGACGATTGCAGCGATTACAGATATCAATAAATACGGCGGCATCTGTGTTTTGCCATCATTCGATCCAGCGCAACTGAGCGCCCTGATGACCTTGCGGCTCAATATTTACACCGATCCCCAGAAGCCGATCCAGGTAGAACCCAAAGTCTATCCCATTGGCGAGCCAAAAGCAGATTCGCCAGTGTTTGTCACCACCAATTTTTCTTTGACCTATTTTATTGTTTCAGGAGAAATTGAAAACAGCGGTATCAGCGCCTGGTTGGTCGTTCCCGAATGCGAGGGAATGAGCGTTTTAACAGCCTGGGCAGCAGGCAAATTTTCAGGGGCTCACATCGCCAAATTTGTCAAAGAAATCGGATTGGAAGATCAGGTCAGTACACGAGAGATAGTGATTCCAGGTTATGTATCGATGATCAGTGGAGAATTGGAAGAAGGGCTGCCTGGATGGAAGGTGCTTGTAGGTCCACAGGAAGCGGCTGATTTGGAGAGTTTTATTAAAACAAGATTAAATACTTAAATTTCAATTTCCAAAAAACAATTTCCAAATAAATTTCAAAATTCAATAATCAAATTCCACACTCTTGGAAACAAAATCTGTTTGAGAGCGCAGGAGTTCGATACCTTGATGCCTCGCTTAAGTACATTCCATAAAGGAAATGAACCAGTTTGGTCATTGAAATCTGATTATTATTTGGAATTTAGCTTTTTGACCGCTAATTACGCTACTTAAGTGAATTTCGCTAAATCAAATTTTGAAATTAAACTATGCCTAAGGAAATTCAAAAGTTAGTTAAAGGAGGACGCTGGTTCATCAGCGGTGGGTTGGATTTGCAGCCTGATGTCAGTCTGCCAGGCACGGAGTCTATCACCCGTCACATCGCTGAAGGCAGAAAGTTCTTTAAAAAGTATTTTGGCGTCCAGCCGAAAGTTGCCTATTACTTCGATTCATTTGGTCACAGCGGCGGGATGCTTCAAATCCTGTATCAGGCGGGCTTTAAAATGTACATCCACCAGCGACCACAAAGCCCTGATCTGGAACTGCCTTCCGATTCATATTGCTGGCGAGGAGTTGATGGATCGGAAATCATTGGCTACCGCATTGCCGTGGGGCTTTACCATACCGAATATGAAAATATCGAACAGCGGCTTACTGAAGGAGTCGAATTGGCATTAAAATTAAATCGAGATGTGCCAAAATTCTGGGGCATCGGGGATCACAGTCGTGGTGCAACAAAAGAGGAATTACAAAAAATCGCTTTATATCAGCAAAATGAAAATCGGGTGAAGATCATTCACAGCACGCCTGACCGCCTTTATGAAGCAGTGAAAAATTTTGTGCCAAAAGGATCGGTTGTCGAATGTCATTGGAAAATTTGAAACTGATGAAAATAGCATCAGAATGATTGCGACAGGACGAATCCGCACCATTTATCAAACGATTTTTACTTTTCATAACAGCAAAATCGTGATGGACAAGATTGTCTATACTCACTGTTCCGTGCTCTAATGTCGAATGCGCATTCACTGGAACGTAGAACGAAGACGATTGAAACTTACAATTCCAACGGTTTTCAAAAAATAACTATTTGATCTGTGAAGTCTCTAGTGGAATCATAACCCGATTAGCCGATTGAAAGCAACATGTCCACGGGCGGTGGTTTATGCTTGAAGGTAAAATTAATGATCGAAATATTGCAATTGGCGTTGTCAATAGTGGACAACCTGGATTGGATTTCATGAAAGTAGAAGTATGCTTATCTATTTTGCGGAGCGCTGCTTATTGTCATGAGCAGGGATTTAAATTGGACAATTATTCTGTCCGAAAATTTATGGATCAGGGCGTATATCTAATTAGTGTCTGAACGAAAACGTAACACAAGCCTCTGGCTTGTTAGCAGGACATTAGCTAAGTTAAATATTTTGGTCGCAAGCAAGATGCTTACGTTACGATTATAGGTCTTTTCGTTCAAACACTAATTAAAGAAAAATGATTCAGAATAAATTATGTTTGAAAAAGTTTAAAAATCTTCATGATCATACTCGTTTATCAGCAAAAAGATTTAATGACTTTTTTTTATTAACTTATTTTCAAATAAATTTTATTGACATTTACCTTATTTTCGCCTATATTAAGACAATATTAATTTGAAAGTTAAAGAGTTCCTATAAATCCTTTAGAGTATGTACGATCCATATCCATACAAAATAAGCAGAATAAAAGTTTCAATACTTATCCTCATTATATTATTGCTAACTCTGGGCTTTTTTGCATTAAAAGCAAAGCCCGATTTGTTTCATGTTTCAAAAGAGCTGACTTTATCCCTTCAATATTTAAAGTACCTTCTTTTGACCGCATTACTGCTGTTTAGTTTGAAAACTTTTTCTTTGCTTTATTCCAGGGAATATATCGTTCTTTTAAGCGGATTCATATCATATCTTTTTATCCATTTGTTTTATAATTTTTATTTTTCCGTTCAGTTTAATGGAACGATCATTCCCTTTGCGGAATCAAGTTTTTCGAGAATAGCAGACTTTGTATTTTTTGCACTTTTGCTTTTTGCTGCCTTTAATAGTGGAAAAATCATTCCGCTAAAAAATAGAAAGCCTTTTGTTTATCGAATTATATTAAGTGTGTTGGGAATCAGTGTCATTCTTTCAATGGGAGTTTATTATTTCTTGTCTCACCATCCGCTTGTCCCTGATTCACAATTGAAGGCTTTGAATACAATCCAATCGATTAATATTATCTTATTAGTTATCATAGCCATCAAGTATATTCATGCATATATCAAAACCCGCCACAATACTAATTTCTGGTTTATTATGCCCATTTTGTTTTTTATCTTTTCAACAATTTATTTATTTCCCCATCGAATCGCTGGAGATGTTTGGGCACAGAGTTGTTTTTTACTCCAATTGATTGGGTTTGGCGTATTTATTTGGGTGCCGTTTGTCGAGCATACCCGATTCATGGAATCTGAGATCAAACTCCGCAGGTCATTGGAAAAATCACTGTTTCAAAGTGAGCGGGATCGGGAGACTTATAGTAATTTAGTCAACACAGTCGATGTTGGCATTTGTACCTTTGACGAAAAGAGAAAGCTGATCTTTGTAAACGAAAAGTTAGCGCAATTGCTTGGTTTTTCAAAAGAGAAATTGACAGGACGGAATGTAACCGAATTATTTGATTCGATTAATCTTGAGAAGTTTGAGTTGGAATTGGAAAAATGGCGGACGGGCGTCAGCAGTCAATTCGAGATCGAGATGTTGAGTCGGCGGAACGTTCGAATTCCAGTGATGATCAGCACCGTTCCTGTTTTTGATCTTCGGGAAAGATTCACAGGCAGCCGAATGGTGATTATTGAAATCAGCGCCTGGAAAGATTTTGAACGGAAATTAGTGGATTATTCTCAAAATCTGAAAAAGATGGTCGATATCCGAACGGCTGAGTTAGAGAAAAAGACAGAGGAACTCCGGCGAGCCAAAACGTATTATGAAACCCTCATCTCTGGTATGATGGATATTTTGCTCGTTATTGATAGAAAAGGGAATTGTACATTTATTAACAACTATGGCAGAAAACTACTGGGCTATTCGGCCAGTGAATTGAAAAGTTCCAGGTTACCAGATTTCTTCACCGATTTAGATCGGTTGCGAAAAAGCTACGGCGATTCCATGAAGGTGGAATTGCGGGATTATGACGCAGAGATTAAAATCAAGGATGGGAGAAAAATTTTATGCAGTTGGAACGTCCGATATCTGTTCGATCACAACAACAAGCACATTGGCGCCATGTGTGTTGGTCGTGATATTTCCGAATTCAAAGCAATGCAAGTTAAGTTGGAGAAACATTCTCAAAATCTAGAAAATTTAGTGGCTGAACGGACCAATGAACTTAATGTTCGCCTTGACCAGCTTTCCAAAATCCTTCGGATCGGCGAGGAGATTACGCTGAATATCAATATTGGAAAAATCTTATCAAATATCTGTCAGGCAATCAAAAACATCGGATGGCGTGTGGTGATTTTGTCCTTAACATCAAATCAAAAACCTACCACAACACGAATTGTCGCTTACGCAGGCATTTCTAAAGCTCGTATCAGAAATTTTGTCCATGAGCGAAGTTATGTATTTGAAAATCCTTTCACCTTTCTTCGAAATGAATTCCGAATTAGACAGTCCTATTTGGTTCGGAAGTCGAGTGCCAAATCAGCTGGTATCCCGATTAATGAGTTGGCAACAATCATAAACGGGGATTGGAAGTCAGATGATGTGCTGATTATTCCCATCAAAATTAAAGATAAAATACTAGGTTTTGTCACGCTTTTTGAGCCGATGGATAAAAAATACCCTGATGAACAACATATTCAGATATTAGAAATTTTTGTCCATAAAGCATCTGTTGCCATAGAAAATCAGAGACTGATTGAGGAAGCTACGACTCGGGCGCAAGAGTTGAATCGAGTGAATAAAGTTAAATCCGAATATTTTACCAGAATGTCTCACGAACTGCGCACGCCATTGAATTCCATTATCACCCTCACCAGTGTGCTGATGAAGAAGATGTCGGGTGATCTGAATGCGGAACAGATGAAGCAGATTCAAATCATCAAGCAGAACGGGGAGAATTTATTAAAGCTGATCAATAATATTCTTGATATGTCAAAAATAGAAACTGGCAGAATGGAAGTTAACTATACCTATTTCTCGCTGACGCAGGCTGTGAAGAAAAATATTGAAGCCATTCGTCCACTTTGTCAGCGAAAAAGATTGAAATTGGAATTAAAATTAAATAAAAAACTCCCTCAATATATTTTCAGTGACCAGGATAAGATCAGTCAGGTGTTGACGAATATCTTAGGCAATGCAATTAAGTTCACGGCAAGGGGAAAAATTGTCGTTGCTGTCAAGCCTGAGGATCGAGGGACTCAGATTCATTTCATGATTTCGGATACTGGAATCGGCATGGATAAAATTGAAATCTCAAAGATATTTCAATCCTATCAACAACTGGATCACACCGACCGACGACGTTTTGAGGGAACTGGCTTGGGACTTGCCATTTCCAAACAGTTCTGGACGCTTCTGGGAGGAACCATTTCAGTCGAAAGTAAAAAAGGAAAAGGAACGACATTTCATTTAAATCTTCCTTTAAAAAAAGGGGGCGGTGAAAAAGAGAAGCAGTTAGCGGACCCTGTTGCAGCTAAAAATAGGGGAGAGGCTTATCCAAAAGCAGCAAGTCAAAGGGCTGGCTCTCGAAAAAATATGATTTTGCTGGTTGACGATAATCAGGATAATCAATATGCTGTAAAATTTATTCTGGAAGATAAAGGCTATCGAGTCGTATTTGCAAAAAATGGTGCGGAAGGCATTAACAAAGCAGTGAAACTAAAACCCGATCTAATTTTGATGGACATGATGATGCCCGATGTGGACGGCTATCAAGCGACTCAAAAGATCCGAAGCCATAAGACATTAAAAAATATTCCGATCATTGCGATGACGGCAAAATCGCCTCAGGAAGATAGACAGCGCGCCATAAAAGCTGGATGCAACGAATACCTCGCCAAACCGTTTAATCTGGATGATATTTTGAAGAAGGTGAATAAGTGGTTAAAATAGGAGATAAAGAATGGATGAAAAAGAACTGATAAAAAGTCTTGATATCTTCGCTCACAAAATTAAAAATCCAATTCACTCTGTCGTGATTAATCTCGATGTCTTAAAAGTTAAACTTCAAAAACAAATTAAAAATCAACCGACATTGAAGCATCTGGAAATCGCCACTTTGGAAGTCAAACGATTAAGTGACATTGTTGCAAAATATTTGGATTATTTAAAAAAGAGTGACAAAGAAAAAGCGAAGGTTGACCTAAAGAAATTGTTGGGCTAATGTTGCAAATTTTTCAAATAAAATTTAGATTTTTTAGGTAGCTGAATATGGAGTAAATTATAGATGCCAAAGTCAGAAGATAAAATATTAATCGCTGATGACGAAGAACCAGTTCTTTTTGGTCTGACTGAATTATTAAAAGAAGAAGGTTATCAAGTCTCGGCCGCCCGTGACGGTCAGGAAGCAATGGAGAGATTAAAGAACAAGGATTACGGTTTGTTGTTAGCAGATTTGAAAATGCCGAAACTGGACGGGATTCAGATTTTAGATGCGATCAAAAGAGAGAATATTTTGACCGAAGTGATCATCATCACAGGAAAAGGGAGTATTGCCACTGCCGTGGAAGCGATGAAAGCGGGGGCCTACGATTATTTGACCAAACCCGTGGAGCCTGATCGTTTAAGAACCATTATTCCTAAGGCATTGGAACATCATCGCTTACTGGTTTCTCATCGAAATCTGGAACAACAGATCCAAGAATTAACTCGATATGAAGACATCATCGGTCAGAGTCCCCAGATACAGAAAGTCTACAAATTGATCGATGCAGTGGCGGATTCCACGGCCAATGTGATTATCACGGGTGAAAGTGGGACAGGCAAAGAACTGGTGGCACAAGCCATTCACCAGAAGAGCAGTCGCTGCCACGAACCGTTTATCGCAGTCAACTGTTCAGCATTTCCTGAGCAAATCTTAGAGAACGAGCTTTTCGGACATGAAAAGGGCGCATTTACTGGAGCGTTGAATGAAAAACCTGGCTGCTTTGAAATGGCGCATCGGGGAACACTTTTTTTAGATGAAATAGGGGAGATGTCGCAGGAAACGCAGGCAAAGATTCTTCGGGCGCTTGAGGAACGCCGTTTCCGACGTCTGGGTGGCAAGAAAGAGATCGAAGTGGATGTCCGTGTTGTGGCAGCAACCAATCGAAATTTGAAACAGGCACTGGAAGAAAAACTCCTGCGGGAAGACCTTTATTATCGGTTGGCTGTAGTGGAAATTGATATTCCGCCGTTGCGGGAACGGGTTGAAGATATTCCACTTTTAATTAGTGAATTTTTAAATTATTTCAATCACAAAAATCAAAAAAATATCATAGGATTGGCAGCGACATGTCGCGATATATTGATGAAATACCCCTGGCCTGGCAATGTTCGAGAATTAAAAAATGTGATTGAACGAGCCGTTATTTTAACTACCTCTGATAAAATCGATATGAATGTCTTGCCAGAGAGAATTTTGACCTACAAATTCGAAAAACCTGCCATCATGATTCCACTGGGAATGACAGTGGAAGAGGCTGAAAAACAATTAATCTTTCGAACATTGGAGATGGAAAAAAATAATAAAACCAAAGCAGCAAAAACGTTGGGGATTAGTCTGAAAACTTTGCATAACAAATTGGGGAAATTTAGAAAGGATGAAGATTAGCAGAGTTTGTGTATTTTGTGCGTCGAGTCGTCAAACAGATTCAATCTATCTGGAAGCTGCTTATCGTCTGGGTTCGATTCTTGCGAGAGAGTCAATTACAATCATGTATGGTGGTGGCGCTGTTGGCTCGATGGGGGAGCTTGCCAATGGTGCTTTGGCAGAAGGTGGTAAGATCATTGGTATTATCCCCAAATTTATGTTTGATTTAGAATGGGGACATCAGGGGATAACAGAACTTAAAATCGTAAAGGATATGCATGAACGGAAAAAACTGGTAATGGATTGTACGGATGCAATTATCGCGCTTCCAGGTGGCTGCGGAACCCTTGAAGAATTATTCGAAGCATTAACTTTGAAGCGATTGGGATTTTATGTAAATCCAATTATTTTGGTAAATGTGGAAAGTTTTTATGATCCGTTAATCGAACTTTTGCAGCGGAGCATCTCTGAAAAATTCATGGATTCAAGGCATCGAGACATGTGGTCGGTGGTAGATCATCCCGACGAAGTTTTGGATGCGATCAAAAATGCACCGATGTGGTCTAGTGAGGCTCGCCATTTTGCAAGTATTTGAAAACTCCTATTTGAATCACAAAGTTTAAATTTGTTTAATTATCGATTTATCATGTGCTGTTGATAGAATGTTTTACCAGAATGATAAAGTTTTAAACAGAGGCTTAATAAATTTTCTGCTTGAGACCTACCTTTTTAAATTAAATTATTAATTTCAAAGTGAAAGGATCTTATAATTTCTTGATCGAAAAAAGTCTATGTTACTTTTGTTGTCAAATTAGGAACGGAAACACCAAGATATAGTTTAACATAATTTAAACAAAATGAATATCAATCGATAAAAATGGGATTGTGATGAAGTTTAAAATATATGTAATTTCATTTGTTGTATTGTTTCTGTTTTTGATTTCATGTATGGCAGCAATAACGACTTCACCTAAAACACAAAATCTTTCGGAGCGGCTTCAAAGTTTTCCCACTTCAAACGCGCCGTTAAAAGATACGGCAACTATCTTCTGGGATGCTCATCTCATCCCTTTCATAGAAGCAAAGACAGATGAAGATTGCGTCTTTCTTTTAGGTATGGTTCACGCCCATTTGCGCCTGGCACAGATGACTATTTTTCGGCGAGTTGTTGAAGGCAGGTTAGCGGAAAGCGCAGGGCCGTTTGCCACATCCATTGACTATTCGCTGAGAATTATTAACCTAGGCGCTGCCGCAGATAGCATCAAAAACATGCTGCCCGATGAAACGAGAAATTGGCTTCAGAATTATGTTAATGGAATCAATTTCTATCAGGAAAAAATGGTAGAAACGCCCGTTGAATTCAAGCTTCTTAATATTAAACCTGAACCCTGGGAGTTGAAAGATATTTTGACGATTGGTCGACTTGCATCCGCAGATGTAAACTGGTTTAACTGGTTTCAATGGCTCAAATTGCGAAAGAAACCCTACTGGCAAGACCTCTGGAATCGCTTTCTGGAGTTGGGATTTCAGTCCACACCGAGTTTTCAAGCTGATATGAATTTTATCTCATCGGGAATAAAATCTGGTAGCAACGCAGTCGTAATCGCAGCTTCTCGTTCAGCAGATGGCAATGCTATCCTCGCCAGCGATCCCCATCTTGGACTTCAATTACCTAATACGTGGATCATTGCAGGCTACAAATGCCCTTCTTTTCACGTGGTTGGATTGATGTTTCCTGGCGTACCGATGGTTTTATTGGGACGAAATACTGATATTGCCTGGAGTGGAACCAATATGCGTAGTGCCAGCAGCGATCTTTACGAACTGAATGCTGATCAGATTGAAAAAGTTACCATACGAAAGGAAAAAATCAAGGTCCGCTGGTGGAGGGACAAGGAGGTCGAGGTTCGGACATCCGAAATTGGGCCTGTTATTTCAGATATGCCCTTCTTTAAAGAGAAAGAGGGGAGGACACTGGCGATGAAGTGGGTTGGTCATCAACCGACGGATGAATATACTGCTTTTTATAACGTTAATCGGGCAAAAAATTGGATTGAATTTCGAGATGCTTTTAAAAGCTACGGCGTCTCAGGACAGAATTTCCTTTACGCCGATATTGACGGTCATATCGGCATGGTGCCAGCCGTGAAAATTCCTAATCGGAATCAACTCAAACCTGATGATTTTATTCTAAATCTTGATAATCAACAGCATCAATGGAACGGTATGCTGGGCACGCTTGAATTGCCCTTTGTTTTTGATCCTGAAAAAGGTTTTATCGTTTCCACAAATAACCGCCCATTTGTGCACAATCCACCGATGGGTTTCTTCTTTTCGGCAAATGATCGAATAGATCGGTTGACCGAATTATTCCAGCAGAATGATAAAGTCGATCTGGATTTCGTAAAACAGACTCAGATGGATGTCCACGTCATTTCAGCCGTGAATCTACGTGATCTGCTGGTGGAGAAAATCGACAGTTCCCATCTAATTGATCCAAACGACCGTCAAAAAAGTGAATTCCTGAATACACTCCGCCACTGGGATGGAAATTATCATATTGATTCGAGGGGAGCGGTAGCGTTTCAGATACTGGTTTTTCATCTCATAAAAACTTATTACAAGCAAATCTATGATGAAGAGTTTGCTGAATTGTTGCTATCATCAGAACATGCCAATACCTTTTTGCAGCAAGATTTGAAAAAGGATGATACTGAAAGCATTAAAGGTAGTCTGCAAGAGGCTACTAAAAAAGCTGTAAAAGATTATCGAAAATACAAAAATTGGGGTGACATGCATCGATTAAACCTGAGTCATCCTTTAGGCAGAATTCCGATTATCGGCGGCAGATTTCGCTTCGGTGACTATCCTGCCGAAGGCTCCTACAACTCAGCCATGAAAACTGCTCATCAAATCAGCAACAAACGGCATGATACGTTTTATGGCGCCAATTCCAGATTTATCGCCATGATGCGGGACTTGGATGAAAACTATTTCGTTTTGCTCGGTGGACAGGATGGCTGGCTGGGGAGTGAGCATTTGGTCGATCAGGTACCGTCGTGGTTGAATGGAGAGTACATTCAAATTCCGCTTCGAATTGAAAATATTCGATCGTTATTTTCACATCGAATAGAATTCAAGTAAAATTAGCTTACGAAACAAAACTTCAAGTGAAACGTCAAACGTGAGACAAGTTATGGTAAAACTCTTTTCATGTCTGCCATTTCACGTTTCACATATAATTTTTATGTCGATGGGCGGAAAATATTAGACGAAAAATATGACTAAAATTAAAATTCAAGACAATGAAATTTTTAATTTTCCTGATGGGCGTCAACTTGGATATTCCGTCTATGGTGATCCAAACGGTAAACCTATTCTCTTTTTTCATGGCATACCAGGCTCTCGTTTACAGCGAAATCCTGATATGACTGTATTGGAAGAACTGTCTCTCTTCGTTTATGCTCTGGATAGACCAGGTACTGGACTTTCAACCTATCAGAAAAATCGAAAATTATTAGACTGGGCTGATGATGTCCTGGCTTTTTGTGATGGAGTAGGAATTGATCGGTTCTCTGTCATTGGCATTTCAAGTGGTGGACCGTATGCATTGGCATGTGCTTATCAAATGCCTGAGAAAATCGCTCATGTTTCTATTGTTAGTGCTCTTGCACCCTTAGATAATAGCAAATTATTTAAACTCATCGATCCAAAGATGAAAAGATTGTTCAAAGTCGCTAATAAGACGCCTGTTTTATTAAATGGATTAATGGGATTTGCTTTTTTATTTTTCAAAAATCGATTTGATGTGGCATTTGAGAAGTTTATCGCTGATCTACCCCAAAGCGACAGCCACTTGTTGCGACAGCCAGCAATTGCAGAAATGTTCAAAAATGATGTGGCACAGGCTTTTCGGCAGGGAAGCAAAGGAGTGGTCAGCGATATGAACATTTTATCTCAGACGTGGGATTTTGAATTGGATCGAATTAAACTCCCTGTCCATGTCTGGCATGGTAAGGTAGACACGATTGTCCCTGTCCAATTAGCACACTTTATGATTGAAAATCTCCGTGATGCCCATTCGCATCTGATCGACGGAGCAGGACATTTTATGGCGCTGCAATATATGAAAGAGATTTTTTCAAATATTACGTAAGAAGTGAAACGTGAGACGGTAGACGTGGAACGTCAGATGTCAAATGTAACACGTGAGACGATAGATAGACTTGAGGAGTTAAAAAAAAGCATCCCACGCCTCACTTTTGCCGTCTCACGGTTAGGATTATATAGAATTCTTTAACAAGATGGAAAAACAAATTTATGAATAAAACAGGAGAGGAAAAAAATGGAACGATGTCCCTGGCCTGTAAATGATGAACTCTATATTAAATATCACGATGAAGAGTGGGGAGTTCCCGTTCATGATGATCGAAAACACTTTGAATTTCTGGTACTCGAAGGTGCTCAGGCAGGATTAAGCTGGTCGACGATTTTAAAAAGAAGAGAGAACTACAGAAAAGCCTATGATAATTTTGATCCAGTAAAAGTTGCCAGATATGACGAAGCAAAAATCAAAGAACTGCTGGCTAATTCTGGAATTATTCGAAATCGGAAAAAGATTGAATCTTCAATCAACAATGCAAAGCGGTTTTTAGAGGTGCAAAAAGAATTCGGCAGCTTTGACAAATACATCTGGAGTTTTGTCGATCATAAACCAGTGATCAATTCCTGGAAGACTCTGTCAGATATCCCCGCTAAAACCGAGCTATCAGATCGAATCAGCAAAGATTTGAAAAAACGAGGATTTTCGTTTGTTGGTTCCACAATTATTTATGCCCACATCCAGGCGATTGGGCTGGTGAATGATCATTTAGTGAGCTGTTTTCGATATAATCAATTGATTAATAGATGAAAATTATGGCATCAAGAAAAATAACTCAGCCTATTTATATGAAAATGGGTAACATTTCCGAAACTGCTTCGGGAATCCAGAGTGCAACTGAATTAATGACTTTGTTGATTTAATATCAATCATTTGCAAAACACCACAACATATTGGGTAGCAGCAGTCCCTGACTGCTGCATATTATGGTCGAAGCGAAAAAATGGCATTAAATCAACAGGGTAATTAACGCTGTCACAAATGAGATTTTAATGAGGTCAGAAATCGAAACCGATCAAATCAAAAATTCAGAAAAGCTATATCGAGATACCAATCTTCGAATTATCTTTGCCGTCACGTTAATAGCAATTATGGGTGTTTCCAGCATTACCCCTGCTTTTCCAAAGATTGTGCACGGATTGAATATATCGCCCCAAGAGATCGGATTACTCATTACAGTTTTCACCTTACCAGGTGTCTTTTTAACGCTGGTTCTGGGAGTACTTGCAGATCGAATTGGCAGAAAAAAAATTCTGGTGCCATCGCTGCTGCTGTTCGGCATTGCCGGGGGGGCCTGCACGTTCGCCCGAGATTTACATTGGTTGCTCTTACTCCGATTCTTTCAGGGAGTAGGAGCCGCTGCTCTGGGTTCTTTGAATGTGACTATTATCGGTGATATTTATTCTGGCAAACAACGTACAGCAGCCATGGGTTATAATGCCAGTGTGCTCAGTATTGGGACGGCGAGCTATCCAGTGATCGGCGGAGCGCTTGCCACACTGGGATGGTTCTATCCCTTTTTACTACCTTTGATTGCCATTCCAGTCGGGCTTCTTGTTTTATTTTCTTTGAGAAATCCGGAACCGAAAACGAATCAGAACCTGCGTCAATACTTGAGGGATGCTTTTAAAAGCGTCAAAAATCGACAGGTCATCGGATTATTTATTGCCAGTATTGTCATGTTTATTATTCTTTATGGCTCATATTTAACTTATTATCCATTTTTAATCGGAAAAACTTTCGGTGCCCCTCCTTTTGTTATTGGAATAATTATGTCCAGTATGTCTCTCACCACGGCTATCACTTCTTCACAGATGGGAAAGCTGGCAAAATATTATTCGGAGAAGACGCTTCTCAAAATGGCATATCTTTTCTATGCTTTGGCCCTGATTATCGTGCCATTTGTTCCTAACATCTGGATTTTAATCATGCCCACGCTGATTTACGGTGTGGGGCACGGTATACTTGTACCGACGATTCAAACACTATTAGCTGGTTTTGCACCAATAGACCAACGGGCTGCAATAATGTCACTGAATGGGATGGTCTTGCGGTTAGGGCAGACTTTGGGACCACTGATAATGGGTCTAGCCTTTAGTTTATGGGGGATCGATGGCACATTTTTTACAGGTGCCAGTTTTGCGGTTGGTATTTTAGCCGCTGTCATTCTTATGATTAAATAAAAAATGAAAATTAATTTTTTAGCGAAGGTTTTGTTTTACATAAGTGTTTAAAAATAAAATGTGTTGATTTCTAAAAGTTTTGTGCATTTTTTTCACTAAAGCTGACGCTTCCAAAGGCTGTTAATTCGGTTTTGGCGTATACAGAACCTTTGGTAGGGTTTCTTACCTTGAAAGTTATATTGTAAAAGTTCCCAACTAATAGATGAACACAGCGGATGAAGAAAAAGATAATAATCAGTTGGGTTCATCTATCTGTTGGTAAAAATTTAACTTTTAGTTGTTCCCAAAATCAATTAATCTTAACTAGTCCATGATTAAGGAAAATAAGTCAGATGAAAAAGAAGCAGGTTCTTATCATTGTTGGCGCCATTTTTCTGGCTATCCTGATTTGGCGTATCATTATGTTGGTGACTAAAAATTCAGGTGGGAGGTCAAATCGTTTCGGACGACCGCCCGTTGCTGTTGAAGTCGATAGTGTCAGATATGCTCCAATTAAAGAAGTTGAAACTTTTACGGGAACGGTTTACCCAATTTATCAATATATCCTTGCCCCAAAAGTCTCTGGCAGGGTCATTCAAATCAAAAAACGAATTGGGGATTGGGCAAGAAAAGGAGAGGTCATTGCACGGATCGATGATTCTGAATATCAGCAAGCGGTTCGAGAAGCAGAAGCGAATTTAAAAATTGCCCAGGCATCTCTGAGAGAGACAAGCAGTCAATTTGCGTTAGCCAAGCAAGAGTTAGAGCGTGTACAATCGTTGCAGGAGAAAGGGATTGCTTCGCCGGCTGAATTGGATGCGGCACAGACGAATTTTAACGCTCAAAAGTCCAGATTAGAGCTGGCAAACGCCCAGGTTGAACAACGAGAGGCTTCTTTAAAATCAGCCAATATTCGATTAGGTTATACCGTTCTTACTGCCACGGAGCCAGGTTTTATCGGAGAAAGATATGTTGATGAGGGCAGTTTGCTGGCACCCAATGCTCCTGTTGTCTTAGTGATTGGTATTGACACCGTGATCGTTGAAACGACGGTCATTGAACGAATTTATGGACGAATACGCATTGGGCAATTAGCCGAGGTTCAAGTCGATGCCTTTCCGACCAAGCGATTCTATGGAAAAGTCTTCCGAATTGCACCGATGCTTCAGGAGGCGTCACGGGTTGCCAAAATGGAAGTCGAAGTTAACAATGATTCCCTGTTGTTAAAACCAGGCATGTTCACCAAAGTGAGAGTTGGTCTTGCTCAAAAAGATACTGCCCAGGTTGTTCCGAGCCAGGCTGTGGTGAGCCGTGGCGGTGAAAATGGTATTTTCGCCATTTCCAATAGTGCGGCAGTCGCTCGATATTTTCCAGTTCAGATCGGAATTGTGACGTCCGAAAAGACAGAAATCCTCTCGCCTGAAATCAAAGGTCTGGTCGTTACGCTGGGTCAACATCTGTTAGAGGATGGAAGTCCTGTTATTTTGCCGAAACCAAATCAGGGTATGTCGGAACCAAAACAAAAAAAAATAAAATAAAATAGAGTGAGTAGATGGACCCCACTTTGAAAGTGGGTTCCATCTCAACAAAATTTCGAAAGGAATACAATTTATGAATATCGCCCAGGGTCCAGTCAATCGCCCGATTTTGACATCGATCGTTTTTCTGATTATTATTACATTAGGTATTGTATCTTTCTGGCGTCTTTCCATTGATCTCATGCCAGAGGTTACCTATCCTACCATTTCAGTGATCACCAGTTATGGAAATGTGGGTCCCCAAGAAATGGAGGAACTCATCACCAGACCCATCGAAGAAGCGCTGGCTGCCGTACAAGGAGTGGAGGAAATTACTTCTACTTCCACAGAAGGTCGCAGTATGGTGCGGGTATCCTTTACCTGGGGAACTGATTTAGATGTTGCCGCTAACGACATTCGAGATCGAATTGACCGAGTGATGAGGCGTTTGCCCGAAGATATTGAACGTCCAATGATTCGTAAATTTGACCTATCCGCTTTTCCGATTATGTTCATCAGTGTCTCCAGCAATATGAACCCACTGGATTTGCGTCAGCTTGTTGAGGATCAGGTTAAATACCGTTTGGAGCGTGTTCCCGGCGTTGCGGCTCTTGATATTAGGGGAGGGCTGAATCGGGAAGTTCACGTCGATTTAAAATCTGCCCAACTCAAGGCATTAGGGCTTTCGACCGAAGCCATTATTGCAGCGCTGCGGAATGAGAATCAAAATGTTCCTGCCGGTCTCTATCAAAAAGGAAACTTTGAAGTATTGATCCGTACCCAGGGTGAATATCGCTCCCTGGATGAGATTGAAAAAACGGTTATCACGATCCGAGAAGGAACACCAATCTTAATTCGAGATGTAGCCGTTGTGAGAGATTCCTGGGAGGAAATCAGGCAAATTGTTCGTATTGATGGGAAAGCTGGATTACGGATTTCAATTAATAAACAATCTGGCGCCAATACAGTCATGGTAGCGGAAGCAGTGCGAGCAGAATTAGAAAAGATTGGTCGAGATATTCCCCAGATTCAAATTGTTCCACGCCTTGATACCTCTGTCTATATCAGACAGTCTATCGATAATGTTGGACGTTCGACACTCATTGGTGGGATTTTAGCAATTATCATTCTATTTTTATTCCTGCGAAATTTATCCAGCACAGGGATTATTACTACTGCTATTCCAATCTCGATAATCGCCACGTTTGGATTAATGTATTTTGGCGGTTTTACATTGAATATTATTACATTCGGTGGATTAGCCCTGGGAATTGGTATGTTGGTGGATAGCTCGATTGTGGTGCTTGAAAATATTTATCGGCATCGGGAGGAAGGGAAAAAACCGATCCAGAGCGCATTAAAGGGAACATCTGAAGTCTGGTCGGCGATATTAGCCAGCATTCTCACGACAATCGTGGTCTTTTTCCCGGTCGTATTTTTGCGAGGCATCTCGGGAATCATGTTTCAGCAGATGGCGTATGTCGTGAGCTTCTCGCTATTATGTTCGCTCATCGTTGCGTTAACCTTGATTCCCATGTTAGGCTCACGCTTCCTTCGTTTTCAACCTGTCCAGCATTACAAGGGTGAGAGTCGTTTGCATAAAATTTATGCCTTCAGTGAAGAAACGTTCCGTCACGTGGAACAGCAATATAGCAAAATTTTAAAGTGGGCGTTGGGACATCGTAAAATAGTTGTGATAACAACTGCTGTACTGTTTGTCCTATCTATATTTTTAGTTCGATTTATTGGTGTGGAACTGATGCCTGCTGCCGATGAAGGAGAAGTGAGAGCGAACCTGGAAATGGCAGTTGGTACACGCCTTGAAATTATTGATCAGGCAACTCAATCTGTGGAACGAATCATTCGTCAAGAAGTGCCAGAAATGACGTCGATGTTCTCCAGAGTTGGCGGCGGTGGTTGGCGATCCAGCGGCGGGCATACGGCAGATGTGCGAGTCTCACTCGTTCCCCAAAAAGATCGCAAACGTAGCAGTGAAGAGATCGCTAATGATCTTCGAAGAAAATTGGCTGGACTTCCAGGACTCACGGTGCGAACCCGAGCAGGTCAGGGATTGTTTATTTTACGAATGGGTAGCTCTCAAGGCGATAACATCAACATTGAAATTCGAGGCTATGACTTGAAAATTGCCCATGAATTGGCGCAACGCGTTGAACAGATTGTGCAAAAAGTGCCAGGTATTACCGATACAAAAATCAGCCGTGAAGAGGGCAGTCCAGAACAGATCATTCGAATCGATCGACAAAAGGCAGCAGACCTGGGTTTGTCAGTGACACGAATTGGATCGACTCTGGAGACAGCAATTGGCGGGACACAGGCTTCTTACTATCGAGAGAGCGGCAAAGAGTATCGCATATTAGTTCGCCTAAGTGAGGAAGATCGAAAAAATCTGGCTGATCTCCTTGACCTGACCGTGGTGAATAACCGTGGCGAACCTGTCATTTTACGCAATGTCGTTGATGCCGTTCCCCTGGAGGGTCCCGTGCGTATCGAAAGAAAAGATCAGGAAAGAATCATCACGATCAATGCAAATTTTACGGGCAGAGATATGGGATCGGTTATCTCCGATATCAGAAAACAGCTCCGATCCGTTGCGGTTCCTAAAGATTTTGCCATTATATTTGGCGGTGATTATGAAGAACAACAGAAAGCTTTTAAGGAGCTTATGTTGGGTTTTATCTTAGCCATATTTCTCGTGTACATGGTGATGGCGGGACAGTTCGAGTCATGGCGAGACCCGTTTGTGGTTCTTTTTTCCATCCCAATGGCGTTGATCGGAATTGTCATTACCATGATTCTGACAGGTACCATATTTAGTATTCAGGCATTCATTGGTTGTATCATGTTAGCGGGTATCGTTGTTAACAATGCCATTCTGTTGGTGGACTATACAAATCAATTACGAAGAAATGAAGGGATGTCTTTGATGGAAGCAATCACATTGTCAGGGTCTCGTCGTCTCCGTCCAATTCTAATGACGACTTTAACTACTGCGCTGGCTTTATTACCGTTATCATTTGGTTTTGGAGAAGGTGGAGAAACCCAGGCGCCACTGGCACGGGTTGTGATTGGTGGTTTATTGAGCTCGACACTGATTACATTGGTCCTGATTCCAGTGGTTTATTCAATCTTTGAACAGAGATTGTTTGCTAAGAATAATATGGAAGAAAAAATAGCCGGGATGTAAAATGTTTATTAAAATATTTAAAATTCAATTTATTTTTATCTTATTGCTGAATCTGGTTGGACTCAATCTGGCTGCAGCAGAAGACGAGAATGAACAAAATCTTTTTCATCAGCTTCATCAAGCAGATACTCTTAAGATCGATCTTCAGGAAGCGATTTTAACTGCTTTAGAGCACAACCCAAGCGTATCCATTCAGCGCCTGCAGCCGAAAATCGCTCGAACGTTCGTTCGGGAAGAGGGCGCCATATTTGATCCGACAATTTCAGCTTCAGCTAATAAGACAAAAACCAAACTGCAAAGGTTTTTAGGCTCCAGACCGAATCCATTTGAATTGACTTCGGATCGTTCACAATACGATGTCCAGATTTCAGAAACGCTGCCGACTGGTACAACCATTTCAGCTAATGCTTCGATAAGTGCATCGTTATCCAGCATTTATACTGATCAATTTTCGGGCAATGTTGGAATTACGGTATCGCAAGCGTTATTGCAGGGTTTCGGACTCGGAACGAATTTAGCCAATCTTCGCCAGGCCAGAATCGATTATGAAATTTCAAAAGCTGAGCTAAAGGGGGTGGCAGAAGAGATCATCGCCAGCGTGGAGAAAGCCTATTGGGATCTCTATCTCACAAGGGAAGAAATCGACATTCAGCAGCGATCGCTTGAATTAGCAAATAAACAATTAAAAGAATCTCAAGAGAGAGTCGCTGTCGGAAAATTGCCAGAATTGGAGCTGGCAGCCGTCCACGCCGAAGTCGCCACTCGCAGCGAAGCCTTGATTGATGCCCAGAGCCGATATGAACAGGCAAGACTGCGTTTTTTGTATCTCTTGAATCCCTCTGACCAGGCGTCATGGGCAACTGTTCCATTTCCGACTGATAAACCGTTTATCCCAATGGATACGCTGGATACAATCGAAGTGCACGAACAATTGGGCATGAAGTATCGTCCCGACTTACAGCAAGCACAATTGTCGCTGAAAAAAGGCGAGATTGAAATCACCAGAACCAGAAACGGTTTACTTCCCAGACTGGATTTCTTTATCACCTTCGGAAGAACCACTTATTCACAAACTTTTCGCGATGCTGTACCAGATATTCACAGTCCATTTTATGACATTAATGGGGGACTAACTTTCTACTTTCCAGTTACAGATCGCAAAGCAATTGCGCAGTATTCTCGTGCAAAATATTCTCGGGAACAGATGGAATTATCATTGAAGAACATGGAAAGGTTGGTGCAGTGGGATGTTCGTTCCGCCTATATCGAAGTCCTACGATCACGAGAGCAAATCCAGGCCACACGAGTCGCCAGAGAATTACAAGCCCAAAAATTAGAGGCTGAACTGGAAAAATTTCGAGTGGGGAAATCCACAAATTTTTTAGTGCTTCAAGCCCAACGAGATTTCACCGCCAGCCAGCTCAACGAAGCTCGCTCCATGGTGGCTTATCTCAATGCGCTAGTGGATTTGTATTTGATGGAGGGGACGCTGCTGGAGAGAAGAGGAATTGCTGGGGAGAAGTGAATAGTGAATAGTAAAAAGTAAAAAGAAGGTATAGCTTTCGAATTTCCTTTTTACTATTCACGTTTCACTTTTTACGTTTCACATTAATCAAAAAATTACCCCATCATCCTTCCTCATAAACAATACTGGAATACCCCAATCAATCCTTCCACCTTCCAGATTGATGAACATTTTTTTTCGTGCTTCAGAAACGGCTCGATCGACCTGAAATGTTTCGGCTAATATGGTGTAGAATTCCTTGGCAAATTCAATGGCGCTGGTGTCGGGAATACTGAATTGCATGGCAATCACGGCAGGCACGCCAATTTTAACCAAACCGTGTGCAACTCCCAATGAAATATCTGATTCTGTGATTGTTGCTGTCTGGCAGGCGTTTAATACTACCATGCGTATTGGTTTTCCTTCCAATAACTTGCTCAACCTATCGATATTGATTAATTCATATCCTCCTGTTTCACCTTCAAAAACAAGGCATCCTCCACCAAGTGGTTCAGAATATCCACCATGTCCGACAAAGTGAATAATATCCACCTTTCGTTTTAGTACTTTGGAAAGTCCATTGAGTGTAGCCTTTTTAAGAAAGCGGAGCTGAACGGTTCCACTTCTTAATAACTTTCGAAGAGCATCTTTAATCAATTTTTTCTCTTTTTCAACAGCAAGTTTTGGAAAATCTGCATGATCAGGGCTTGAAATAATGACCAATATTTTTAATGGTGGCTTGGTCGATATAGTCGGTACAGGTTCCTGGATCGCTAAAAAACGGGTGACAGAAATATTTTTATGAAGCGCTAAAAATTCTTTTGTTTGGTCTCCGTCATACATATACTCCCAGGGATAACAAGCCAGGTCTGGTGCATCAATTCTTAATTTGATCCTTAAATGTGTATTGTGGGTATAGACCATACCCAGGCTTTTGTCATATTGGTCGCGAATTTCGGGTTGAAATAGCGCATTAAACAAACTGGCGCCAAATTCTTTCATTGTTTTTATATCTAATCTAAAATTTTGAGCCATCTCCTGGCGAATCTTGTTTATCTGATGTTCTTTTAATGGAAACTTTAATTCACAGTAATCCTCACCGGCAGGACTGGCAATAAGTGTGACCGGATAAGTATCCTCCTTTTTTCTTTTCGGACTGATTGATACGTAATAATCCAAGGGGATAATTCTTTCCCTGATAAATCCAATAGCTGGAAGTTTTTTCTCATAATATTGTTTTGATAAGGCATGGGAAAAGCAAAATAATGCATAAGGAAAGATGACATATATTCTGACTCCNNAATGCATAAGGAAAGATGACATATACCCTAACTCCTATTTTAATACTGATTATTGCAATGAATAATAGTAGTACGAAAGAAAAGAGATAGACGTAAAAGTTATTGATATGAGTAAATTTAGTTGAAATAAAGATCAGCCAACCAATTCCCAGGATTACTAAAACAAAACTAAAAAATAGACTCTCCAATATTCCCTGTCTGATACCTTCACCATTTAAAATTTGACTAATTAAGCTCGCATAGATGAACAAATTAGGGTAGCTTTGAAAATGAGGACCATGTGTCCTTTCCGTAGACTCAAAAGAGTTGCCAATCAATATAATTTTGTCTCTAAACAAAGAGCTATTTTCATCAATATACTTCAATGCCTCTTCAAACGT
>JABAOH010008285.1_pt1 | contig 45269 bp, 49 predicted proteins | sample 7062181 | NCBI WGS metagenome assembly JABAOH01 (sample SAMN14538630, study PRJNA623070) | marine sediment metagenome | biome: marine biome [ENVO:00000428]; feature: marine pelagic biome [ENVO:01000023]; material: deep marine sediment [ENVO:00002113]; isolation source: pool of 5 deep marine... | reverse complement strand
ATATCCTGAACCCACATCCCGAGAGAAGCTCATAGAAAATCATAAAGAGGTCCAGAAAGCTTCCTCTGAATTCATCTGGAATATCCAAGATATGATAGCTGCGAAAGACTACGTCATATGCAGGACTATGGTCAGATGCACATACAAGGGAGGATTTCCGGGTATCCCAGCCACTGAGAAAGAGGTCGGATTCAGCCTGATAACAATCATGCGTATGGAAAAAGGAAAGATCGTCGAAGAATGGCAAGAAGACGACCAACTGGGCCTTGCTCGGCAGCTCGGTATGGAACTTAAACCGAAGGAGGAAAAGTAGTCTTATTTGTTATTGCTTTTCCACCCAAATCTTAAAGGCTTTCATCATAGCCCGGGCTGGCTCCAGATCCAGCTTGCTTAGATCATAAGGTGGATTCTGATCCCAGAGCCCTGTCAGCAGCTCCCATCCGTAATTTCCGTCTAAGAGGGATTGATATACAAGCTTCTCGACTAGATCTGGATCCGGAAACTGTCCTCCGTCGCAGCTCGGGATGAATCCTTTAGCTTTGTAGCAGATCTCATCCCTGGCTGTTTCATAGCTCTCTAGATCTCCAATCTTATGCTTTGCATAATTCCAGTACAGATAGATCTGTTTTTTGTAGAAGTCGGAGTTTGTCATAGATGTTATTCTTCTGTAATAGGGGATGGCCCTGTTTCCGTTGTGATCCCGGAACTCGTCTAAGATCCCGGCCATCCTCTGGTGCCAGAAGTATCCTGCTCTCACTTCATTCCCGGCTGAGATCGCTATGAACTTGTGAAATTTTACCGGGATCTCATCCAGCAGCTTTCTTATAAGATACCGGTAGAAAGCTTCAAGGATAACACCTGTGACTCTATACTGCTCAGTTTCAGCAGGAGACCTCTTGCCTTCTTTCCTTCCTCCCGGACAGTATTCTTCATAATGATACTGGCTTCCTGGCTTCGGGTGGGTGTTCCTGTTGTCATGCATTCCTCCTAGCTTAAGATTATTACAAATAATCTGTAGCTTAAGAAATGCTCTCATCTGTCCGAATTTCCCTGAAACGAAACAGAGACATACATATAAAACAAAGCTTTTATTTGAAAGACTAACTAAGATGTTTGATCTCGAAGAGAAGAAAAGAGAATGAGAAAGTGTCATAAAATGCCGTAAAGTGACATAAAGTGTCATTTTTTGGATGGGGGGTTGAAATTTCTGAATAAGAGAGAGACTCTTATTAAGAAAAAATTATGATGGGAGGTTAAAATGAAAACAAAAATCTTTACTGTAGCTTTAATTTCTACTCTTTTAGTTGCTTGTGCTTCTGGTCCAGCTCCTAGAACTGTTGTTAACACTTTTCCCCTTGAAGGCGATTACGATACGATCTGGTCAGCAGTAGTCGAGACTTTCTCAGATCTTCAAATTCCGATTGACAATATGGAAAAAGATTCAGGATTGATAACTACTGATTGGATAGATTTCACAGGGCAGACAAACGAAGACTATTGTGACTGTGGAGGATTAGGGATTAATATCGAAGTAAGTCGGACCGGGAAGTTTAATGTATTCGTTAAAAAAGTAACAGAAAACACCTTCGAAATGAAAGTTAATTGTATGTTTGAACAAGTATACAGGTTTGGAGAAAATGCATATAAAAGAAAGTGTGTTTCTACAGGAAATCTAGAACAAGAGATGTATAATTTGGTTATTTCGAAGCTCTGATGATATCAACCAAAGAAAAAGGACATATGCTTTGCATGGGGAGCATTTATAAGGAGAAGTCCTTATAGCCGAAAAAGAAAAAAAAGAAACTAAAACAGCCAGTCCTAATTGCGGCAGAGCCTATCTAGAAAAGAAAGAACTGAATCCCGGCAGACTGGAAGAAAAAAATGGCATAGAAATTGCATATGAATGTCCTAGTTGCAAAATCATATTTCATAAGGAGCAGCTAAGGTAAAGGAGAAGAAGTTTGAAAATGAATGAGAAGTATGACCCAATACATTTAGCAGGCTACGTCTGGGCCAGGTTCTATGCTTTGCCTGAACACAAAAACTGCATAATTGAAGATTATTCGATTTTCATCGATATTGATAACGGTAAAAAAGAGTGCTATTTAGTTAAAGCTGGAGAAGAGACTTTTTTATGGAAAGGAGTGCATGGAGGGGAAACATGGGAAGCTATAAGAGATGAAGAAGAGTTATACAAGAAAAGAGATCTTCTAGGATCTGTTCATATTAGATTCAAAGATAAACCGCTAGAAATAGACAACAGATTGTTAGAGCCTTTCCCAAATTATATTTTCTTCTGGAATTACATCACAAGATAAGACTTTATGCTCTATAAGAGACGCCGCTTCTACAGATTATCAGGACATTTTTTCGCTACTTTGTTAGCCGGATGTGGCGCTGTTGATTCAATAAATCATTGAGAGATCATAATGAATGCTTGCATTGTCATCAAAGGATTGATGTTTTCACTCCCGGTTTGCTTTCTTGACTTCAAAGGTCACAGCGATGCTGGAGTGTACGCTGTAATAGCGTATGACGAAAAATTTGGGCCTTATCCTTACAAGGTAATATACTATGGTGAGGCAAGCCGTTTCCCCAGGTCAGACTTTCTTACTTCCCATCCTAAATACCAAAGCTGGACCGGAGAGGCAGATCCCCGAGACCTTTTTATAGCTATATACGCGATGCCAAAATCAAGCAAGAAGCAGAGGAGGACTGTCCTGGCCGATCTCTTGAGCAGCTATAAGCCCACCTGTAACGTTTAAAAGGGAAAAACCGCTACCCATTCCTTCCTAACCCCTTCCCAGATTCGGGATATCTCTATATACTAGAGGATATCCATATAAACAAGAATATCTGAATATGAAAGATATCAAACAATGGCACCTTCTTCTGGATAAAACGCCTCAAGATGGATCCTGGAACATGGCTGTGGACGATTATTTGTTCCAATCCCTGGGGGAAGAGCCCACCACATACCTCAGGTTTTACCGATGGAAAAGACCAACCGTCTCCATCGGCTACTCTCAAAAAGTGAGTAAGATCGTTGACCTGGATAAATGCCGGGACATGGGTGTCGACGTCGTCCGTAGAATCACAGGAGGAAAACTGGTCCTCCATTACCAGGAAGTCACCTACAGCCTATGCTCTTCGGACAGCGGACTTTTCACAGCGAAGCTCATGGATTCCTACCGATTGATTTCAGAAGCTCTCATGCGGGGGCTGGAGAGGATGGGCATCACATGCAGTCTTGCTGCGTCTACGCCTCCCTCCTATTCAAGAGGACGCCTGCCCTGTTTCTCTCACCCGGCTCAGAACGAGATCGAAATAGACGGAAAAAAAATCATCGGCAGCGCTCAGAAACGGACAGGCGATAGATTTGTCCAGCACGGCTCGATTCCTTTGAAAAAAGACGAAGAGCTTCTTCAATCCATATCAAAGCTGAGCAGGGAAGAGCTCAGGATGAATTGGACGTCTCTGTCCGATGCCTTGGGAAAACAGGTCGACTTCGATTGGGCCGTCGAGCTTCTTCATTCTGGAATATCCGATTATTTCAATATTCACCTGAACCCGAAGTCTCTTTCTGAAGAGGCAACAAAAGAGATCCGGAATATCCAAAAAGAGAGATATGACAATCCGGACTGGACTTGCGGGAACAGAGCCCTTTGATGGGATGCATACATGGAATGTTGATTTTTTTTATTTGAAATGATAGTATTCCATCCTCAAAGAGGGATTCCTGAGATGAATGAAGTCGAAGAACTCTCCAGACTCGAAGTCAAAACTCTGCCTCCGTTGAAGTCCATCCTCCTGGATGACCTGCATCAAAAGGCATTGAACCACCTGTATCTCGAACTTGGCACAGGACCTGTCCTCTATCTCCTTTCTCCATCCTATTCCATTATCAATCCGACTCCCAATGAAACGATCGATGATTTTATCCAGAAAAAAGAACCTATCCTCAATTACCTCAAGGAATACATCATCCAGAATCTAACGGTCTATTCTGTCCTGCTGGATGTGAATTCCTATTTTATCGAACAGAACAATTTCTTGGTCCTGGCGAGATTGAGGGAGAGAGATTCAGAGGGAAGGCGATACGAGATCAAGTTCTACACGCATTCTCCCCGGGAACTGATGACCCATTACCAGGATAAAATTTACATCGGCAGGGACTTTATCGATCTGTTTCAGTTCAAAAGGAAATACCTGGGTGTCAAAGAACTGATTCACTCTCTGAAAGATCAGTACGACTCTCTGCTGGATAAGGCAGAGGAGAAGCTGAAAAAGCCACTGGAGTATAAGTCCTTCTTCCAGGAAATCAAGGAATACGTGAACGAACTGTCCGGCGAAAGTCTGCTGCTCCTTCAATCTCTTCCCCCATACATCGACTTCGATAAATTGAGTGGGGAGGATCTTATCGATATCAATGCCCAATACCGGACCATCAATCACTACATAATCGAGCTCAACGATGAGGTGGGGGAGTTCGAAAATCTTTTGAGATTCAAAAAAGAGATGGACTTTGTCCGTTATGTCACCAAGTACAAGAAAGACCTTGCCAACGACATCTCTTACTTCAACATCAAGATCAATGGCTGCCTCCAGCAGAAGATCTACGAGTGGAAATCCAGAAATAAAAACACCTGATATCCCCGGTCTTCACGAAATTCATCACTCAATGGACTGCTTCTTCGCTTCGCTCATCGCAATAACGGAGGGACGATCCATGAATCCGTGGCATCTCTGTATGGGATCAAGGAAGTCTATACCTTCAGGCTGAGTGGCTAATTGGAAATTTTTACCGTATTCTGCTCTATTCTTTCTGTTCTCGCTGCTCGGGCGCAGGTCAAAATTCCTCTATTTTAATCGAACCGTAGGCAGTGGAAAGGAAAATCGATGGCTTATCCTGTTCATCCGTAAAGGCTTTGATGATGGAATAGCCGTCTTCTTCTTCTTGTGAATGCCCCTCCAACAAGCCCCAATCGATATCGCCGCTTCTGGCCTTAGCTTCTATCGGGTATTTTCCTCCCTGGGGCCAGGAAAATCTAATATCGGTGTAGCGTCCATTGACCTCGATAGGCTGGGTGAGGGGCAGGGGATCCAGGTACACATCTCCATTCGAATGGACGATATCGGTTTTTCCCTGAAATTCTATCAGCTCGACATTTTTGTAGCTGGTTGAAATGCGGATCGTTTCTCCGGCCACGGACCTCCCGTAAATCTCGAGGTTCTTTCCATCGACCTGGAGGCTGCCCTGGATGTCGTTCAGGGTGATCCTTGCATATCTATTTTCGATATCGACAGAATCTTTTGTCCCATCGATTTCGATCCTGGTGTTGCTCGCTCTGATTTTCACGCCTCCCACTTCAAAAAGACTTATCCTCCTGTAAGAGGTCTTTATATCCATCGATCCGGTGATATTTTGTCCGATGACCTCGGAGTGCGAGCCATCCACTGTGACGCCCTGGTCGATATTTTCGAGAAAAATCTTCCCGTAGCGGTGTGTGATTCGTGCCTCCCCGCCGACATTATCGATCCTCACAGAAGAGCTCCGTGTCTGGATCTGACAGTCAGACTGAATGTTTTCCACCTCCACCTCTTTATTGCTGTTCTCTACGCTCAGGTTTCCGGCGATATCCGATGCATATACTTTGCCGTGACGGTTGGCGATTTCCGTATCTCCGAGGTTGGAGACATCCACGACACCGTAGGAATTCTTCACTCGAATGTCCATGGATTCAGGCACATAAATCTTGAAGCTCGTCCGGAAATTCGTTTTGCGAAAATCCTCCCGGTTTGCCGATATCTCGACACTTCTGCTGTTCTTCTGTACGACTATTTCCAGCTTATCGGCTACTTCGTCAGCCTGCTTCTGTCTTCTTCTATAGATCTTTTTCTCAAGGGTGACGGAGATAGACTCCTGCTTGGTTCCCTGAATCTCGACATTCCCATGAGCATTGATGACACGGAGGACGCTCGGGAAGGGAGGAACGATCTCTTCGCTCACGTCATACACGAATTCTTCGTGACCGAAATAGATGCCTTCTTCCCATTCCCAATCGATCCAGATTTTTCCTGTCTGTGCGTGGTAGAAGATTATGCCCGCAGCAATGATCAAGATGAGCAGGATGATTTCTTTGCCTTTCATTTTTTTATTCCTGAATTTTTTCGAGCTCTTCTCGGCGTTCTTTCAGTCCGTAATAGAGCTTCCAGCCTCCCCAGATGATCAGTATGACCGGCCAGATTCGGGCAAGAAAATCCCAAACCGAGACATCCAGATTACTCAAGAAGATGATCAAAGCGAGGGCAATCAGGACGAGTCCCCAGGCCAATTTCCCACCATTTCTTGGTTGTGCCATTTTTTCCTCCTCTACTTTTCCTGTTTGGATTTGCTGTAGTGATCTACCACCAGCTTCACCCCGACCACTAACACGGCAAAAGGAATCAGAAATTCAAAGACGGTGTCGTAACTCATGAGCTCGAAATTGGCGAATAAGAGGAAAATTCCCAGGGCGATCAAAACGATTCCCCAGAAGATCGAACCGGTTTTAACGAATTCCGGGACTTCCTCGACTTCGACGATATCTTCTTCCCCTTGGAGAACCCTCCGGTTGATCCGGCCTGCAGTCTGTACGGCGTCAAAAAGCTGATAGAAATAAAAGCCGCCAAGCATGAGGCCGAGAAAAGGCTGGCCTGCATCTCCTTGTGCATTGAGTGTGACCAAACCCGCGAAGACAAAGAAAAAGACCAAAGCTTTGCGGTATTGGTTGTTGTAAAGCTGTCCGGCACCGAATGGAAAAAAGAAGGCCAGAACTCCTGCCAGAAAGGTCGATTTAGGGGGTTTTTTTACCACAACTTTCTCTTCCATGTTATACCTCCATTTTATGTGTTCGTTTGTTTATCCTCATTTCCTCTAAAAGGCTTTGAATTTTTTATGGAAACGAGAAGATTATCCTTATACTCATTCAATGAGTGAGTGATCGATTCTGCTTCGGCATACAGCTTTTCGACTTTGCTGTATCCGATGTGGAGCTGGCGTTCCACGGCTCTATCGATAACGCTCCTGTCCGGATGGAACATATAGAATGAAACGATGACGAGTAAGATCGTAGCCGCCGCCATGACAGGCTGAAAAGAGGGACGAAGCAGAAAATCGTAAACCATGCTGAATTTTTTCTTTTTCTGAGGGAGATCGTAGAGTTTTTCGGCCAGATCTTTACTGACTTCGAACTCCGGGAGCGAAGCCAGCGATGATCGGGCCTCTTCCATATAAGACAACAGCTCCGCACAGCTCCGGCAGGACCGGAGATGCTCTTCTATGGTTCGTTTTTCTTCCAGAGTGAGTTCATCCTCTAAATAAGGAGATAAGAGGTCCTCGATTCTGTCACATTCCATTGCCTTTCTCCTTTTTTTCTTTGAGGATTTTTGCCAGTTGGAGTCTTCCTCTGTTAACCCGGGACTTGACCGTTCCCAGAGGAAGCTCCATGATCTCGGCGATCTCTTCATATTTTTTTCCTTGAATATCCCTCAGGATAACGGCCATCCTGATTTCTGAGGATAGATATTTGAAGCCTTCCCAGACGATTTTTTTGCTTTCCTGGACTAAAACGCTTTCCTCAGGACTGGAGCCTGTTCCTGCCGAGAGATAATGCTCGTCGAATTCATCCCGGGATTTTTTCTCCCACTTCGTCTTCCGGTATTGGTCGATCAGATGATTTCTGGCCAGAGTGAGGAGCCATGCAGTGAAATTTTTCTCGAAATCGTATTTTGTTATCGAATTGTAAAGCTTCAGAAAGATATCTTGGGTCAGATCTTCTGCCTCTTCATAGCTGCCGGCGAACTGATAAGCGAGGTTGAAAACCCTTTTGGAGTAAGCATTAACCAGCATTTGCCAGGCTCCTTCTTTGCCTTCTGTACATTCTCGAACAATCCTTTCTATTTGCACTATTCACACCTTGATAGACGATAGCTGGTGAAGAAAAGTTCCGCCTCCTCATTCTATTTTCGTGGATAAAATCTGTCAATCTCGAGCTCCTCACCGGAACAGCCATTAGTGAATGTCGTGGCGAGGGAAGCGCAGCCATCTCAATATGTTACCGATTATTCTTGACTCGAAGAGGAATATATGCCACGATAATTGGTCAAATTAAATATATTTTTTCATTCAATTGTTCATGTCTTTTCAACACTTTTTACTTCAATAGGGAGGCACTAAATGGAAGGTATTGTTGGATACGGTGCGTGTATTCCCCGAAATCGCATCAAAGTGGAAGAGATCGCCAAAGTATGGGGAGCAGATGCACCCAGCTACAAGAGAGGCCTGATGCTGGAAGAGAAATCCGTTCCTTCTCCAGACCAGGATACCATTACCATGTCGGTTGAGGCGTCGAAAAATGCACTGAAAAGGGCAAAGGTCAATCCGGCAGATATCGGAGCTGTCTACATCGGGTCAGAATCCCACCCTTATGCCGTAAAGCCGAGTGGAACCGTGCTGGCTGAAGCTCTCGGAGCCACCCCTGAGGCACACACGGCTGACTTCGAATTTGCCTGTAAAGCGGGAACAGAGGGCATGTTCGTCGCCCTGAGCTTGGTCAAAGCAGGAGAGGTGAAGTATGGCCTGGCTGTCGGAGCTGACACATCCCAGGGAGCACCTGGCGATGCTCTGGAGTATTCGGCTGCAGCCGGAGCAGCGGCTTTTATCTTCGGTCAGGAGAACATAGTGGCTAAGGCTGTCACATCCTATGCATATATGACGGATACTCCTGATTTCTGGAGAAGGGAATACCAGTACTATCCTCAGCATGGAGGCCGGTTCACCGGCGATCCGGCTTATTTCAAACACATCATGGGAGCAGCCCGAGGAATCATGGAAAAAGCAGGAATGAAGCCCGCAGATTTTAGCTATGTCATTTTCCATCAGCCCAACGGTAAATTTCCCTTTCGCGTAGGTAAGATGCTGGGATTCGAGAAGGAGCAGATCGAGCCTGGATGGCTGGTCAACAAGTTGGGCAACACATACTCCGGGTCATCTCCTTTGGGATTGACCGCGACTTTGGATATATCCAGGCCCGGGGATATGATCCTGATCGTCTCCTACGGATCGGGTGCCGGATCAGATGCGTTTATTTTCGAGGTCACAGAACGGATCGACCAGGTAAGGGATTTGGCTCCCAAAACGAGAGATTTGCTGGAACGGAACATAAAATACCTTGAGTATGGTGAATATGCCAAGTTCCGCCACAAAATCAGGAAAGCAGATTAGGAGGAGGACAGCATGAGAGATGTAGCAGTCATCGGTACAGGAATGACCAAATGGGGGGAGCTGTGGGAGAAATCCCTCAGGACGATTTTTGTCGAGACAGCTCTCCTGGCGATGGATGATGCAGGGATCGATCGGATCGACTCCATGTATGTTGGCTCCATGTCGTCTGGCCTGTTTGTCGGTCAAGAACACATAGCTTCTCTATTAGCCGATTATCTCGGCCAGACGCCGGTTCCGGCGACCCGGATTGAAACCGCCTGTGCCTCCGGAGGGCTGGCATTCAGACTGGGATTGATGGAGGTGGCCTCAGGAATGAGTGACCTGGTTCTGGTAGGCGGGATCGAAAAGATGACCGATGTCAATGGTTATGAAGCGACCTATGCTCTGGGGACAGCGGCGGATCAGGAATATGAAGGATACCACGGAATCACGTTTCCGGGACTTTATGCCTTGATGGCAAGAGCCCACATGGAAAAATACGGAACGACCCGGGAACAGCTGGCCATGGTAGCGGTGAAAAATCACCGGAATGGAGCCAAAAATCCATTGGCCCAATTCCCGTTCGAGGTCACGGTGGAGGGCGTGATCAATTCGGTAATGGTGGCAGATCCGTTGAGGATCTTGGATTGTTCCCCCATAACGGATGGAGCAGCCGCTGTGATCATTTGTCCAGTAGAGAAAGCCAAGGAAATGGGAAAACCCGTAGTCAAAGTCATCGGGAGCGGCCACGCCACGGACAAAATCGCACTGAGCTCGCGCAAGGATGTCACCTGGCTCGAAGCCACCTATCAAGCAGGAAAAAAAGCCTATGAAATGGCAGGAAAGAATCCGGACGACATCGATGTGCTGGAGGTCCATGACTGTTTCACCATCGCAGAGATCTGTGTGATGGAGTCTCTGGGAATGGTCGAAAAAGGACAGGGCGGAAAAGCAGTCGAGGAAGGGCTGACATCGCTCGACGGCAAAATCCCGATCAATACGAGCGGCGGTCTGAAATCCAAAGGACATCCTGTGGGTGCCACAGGCGTTGCTCAAATCATCGAAGTGGTCAAACAGCTTCGGGGAGACGCCGGAGAAAGACAGGTGAAGGATGCACGCATCGGCATGACTCAAAACATGGGCGGAAGCGGCGGAAGCACGGTCGTGCACATTTTCGAAAGAGAATAAGGAAGGAGGATCAAATGCCTACGCCATCGAGATATTGGAGAGAGATTCCTCAAAGATACAGGTTCGAAGCCAACCAGTGCAAGAAATGCGGGACGAAATTTTTCCCTCCTCGACTCGTCTGTTCGGAATGCAAAAGCCAGGAACTGGAGCGAGCCAAGCTGGCCGAAAAGGGAAAGGTCCTTACCTACACCATTATCCGGGTTCCTCCCCATCAATTCGCGGATCAGGCCCCGTATGCTGTGGGGATAGCCGAATTGGATGACGGCGTGAAACTGACTGCACAGATCGTGGATTGTGGATTCGAGGATATCAGGATCGGGATGCCGGTCAAGCTGGAATTCCGTAAGGTCTTTCAAGAGGGAGAATCGGGCATTCTCTGTTACGGATACAAGTTCGTCCCGAACGAGGGGGATTCTTAAAGACCGCTTTCAGGGATTATAACTCCTAGTTATAGAGAACGCAAAAAAGGCTCTAAACTTTGCTGGAAGCAAAGTTTTATTTTAGAAATTGTTGATCGACCAGTGATGTGTACTTTCGGGTATCATATGGAGAGGGCCGTGCTTCGCTCGTCGTGACATTCTCCTTGGGCGATTTTATGCGATTTCTAGCTTTTGCTGCCTGACTGGCATATAATGAACCTGAATTATTCTCGAGTGAAGGTTGCTGCAAAGGTGCGAAGTGAATTATGAATGATTCAGGTTAATATACTCTTTTGGGAGTTATGATACATGTACAGAATCGAAAGCAAGGTGGATGCCAAGAGCAAGCAATTCAAAGAAAATTATGAAAGTCTGAAAAGGGAAGTCGAAACCTACAAAGAAAGGCTGAGTCAGATTCAAGAGGGAGGTCCGAAGAAATACAGGGATCTGCACAAGTCAAGAGAGAAACTGCTGGTCAGAGAAAGGTTGGAGAAACTTTTCGATAAAAACACCCCCTTTCTCGAACTCAGTCCTTTAGCGGCATATGGCCTGTATGACAACGAAGCACCCAGTGCGGGTATGGTCACCGGGATAGGAGTGGTCCACGGCAGAGAGGTCCTTGTCGTCGCCAATGATGCTACGGTAAAGGGAGGGACCTATTTCCCCATGACCATCAAGAAACACATCCGTGCCCAGCAGGTTGCCCTGGAGAATCGCCTGCCATGTATCTATCTGGTCGATTCCGGTGGGATATTTCTGCCGCTTCAGGCCGGCACTTTTCCGGATAAGGAGCATTTCGGCCGCATCTTCTATAACCAGGCCAGACTCTCCGGTCTGGGCATTCCCCAGATTTCCATCGTGATGGGTTCGTGCACGGCAGGAGGCGCATATGTCCCGGCTATGAGTGATGAAACCGTGATCGTCAGGCAGCAGGGCACCATCTTCATCGGAGGGCCTCCTCTGGTCAAGGCGGCCACCGGGGTGGATGTTACTGACGAGGAACTGGGAGGCGCAGATGTCCACTGCCGTATTTCTGGAGTGTCTGACTATTACGCCCAGAATGATTCCCATGCCCTCGAAATCGCTCGAAACATCGTCGAAACGTTGGATCCGCCCAAAAAATTCGAGCTGGACATCAGCGAGCCTGAAGATCCTTATTATGATCCTGAGGAAATCTATGGAATCGTTCCTCAAGACACCCGGAAACCCTACGATTTCCGCGAGGTCATCGCTCGGATCGTAGACGGCAGCCGGTTTCAAGAGTTCAAGGAGCTCTACGGACAGACAATAGTGTGCGGATTTGCCCACATTATGGGCTATCCCGTAGGCATTTTGGCCAACAATGGTGTCCTGTTCTCCGAAAGCTCGCTCAAGGGAGCCCATTTCGTGACGCTCTGTTCCATGCGGAAGATTCCCTTGATCTTCTTCCAGAACATCACGGGTTTTATCGTAGGCAAACAGTACGAGCATGGTGGGATTGCCAAGGATGGCGCCAAGCTGGTCCATGCCGTAGCCAACGCGGATGTGCCCAAGTTTACGGTGATCGTCGGTGCCTCCAACGGTGCCGGCAATTATGCCATGTGCGGACGGGCTTATGAACCCCGGCTGCTCTGGATGTGGCCCAATGCTCGGATCAGCGTGATGGGAGGTGAACAGGCAGCGAATGTCCTGGTAACGGTCAAAGTGAAAAGGCTGAAGGCCCAGGGGAAAAAGATGACCGAACAAGAGATTCAAAAGATGCGGGAACCTATCCTGGAAAAATATGAACACGAGGCCAGCCCGTATTTCAGTACGGCCAGGCTCTGGGACGATGGCATTATCGATCCCCTGGAGACACGGCAGGCTCTTGCTCTGGGCATATCCATGAGTCTGAACGCTCCCATCCCGGACTACAAGGTGGGCATCTTCAGGATGTGAATATGGCAGAGAGAACATACCGAACACTCCTGGTAGCTGTGGACAACAAGACCGCACGCATAACCTTTAACAGGCCCGAGGTCCACAATGCCTTCAATGCCACCATGATTTCCGAGGTTTCCGATGCATTAGAGCAGGTGGCGTCGGATGAATCTGTCAGGGTGGTCATCCTGACCGGAAGCCACAAGTCCTTCTGCGCCGGAGCGGACATCAATTGGATGAAGGAAATCATCCATTATTCCTATGAACAAAACCTGGAGGAATCCCTCGCACTGGCTGAGGCTCTTCACAAACTCTACATGCTGTCTAAGCCAACCATAGCGATGGTGAACGGGACTGCCATCGGCGGCGGAAACGGATTCCTCTCTGCCTGTGATATGGCTATTGCCTCCGAGGAGGCAAAATTCGGTTTGAGCGAAGTAAAGATCGGGCTGGTTCCGGCAGCCATCTCTCCCTATGTGATCCGAAAAATCGGAGAGAGCAAGGCGCGTGAATATTTTCTTACCGGAAAGAGAATCTCCGCCCACAAAGCACAGGAGATAGGCTTGATAAACGAGGTGGTCCCCCGCAGGGAGTTGGAAGAAAAGGTCGGGGAATTGGTCGGTCTTCTGCTGACTTCAGGACCGGAAGCGTTGGCCAACTGCAAAGAGTTGATCTTTCGAGTCCCTCAAATGAGTCTGGAAGAGGCCAAGGAATTTACAGCCAGGATGATCGCAAATCTGAGGATCAGCCAGGAAGGACAGGAAGGCATGGCTTCCTTCCTGGAAAAGCGAAAACCCAAATGGTCAGAATGACGGCGGACCTTGATCTATCAGACCCACCTGAAATATAAGGAAATTCAATACACAAATGTTTAAAAAGATACTCATCGCCAACAGAGGAGAGATAGCTGCCCGGATTATCAGGGGCTGCCAGGAGATGGGGATTTCAACTGTGGCTGTTTATTCAGAGGCGGACCGCCGCAGCCTTCATGTGCAGATAGCTGACGAGGCCCTGTGCATCGGCCCTCCACCGGCGGCAGAAAGCTACCTCCACATGCCCAAAATCATCGATGCTGCCAAGCAGACAGGAGCGGAAGCCATTCATCCTGGATACGGATTTTTGGCAGAAAACTTCGAATTCGCCCGCCGTTGCGAGAAAGAAAAGATCGTCTTCATCGGTCCCAATAGCAATGCCCTGGAATTGGTGGGGGACAAATTGCGTTCCCGGCAGGCAATGGAGAAGGCAGACATCCCCATCATCCCGGGGATGAAAGGAGCGGTTCAAGACATCTCGGTCTTTATAGAGGAGGCCAGGAAGATCGGCTATCCTGTGATGATCAAAGCCTCAGCAGGAGGGGGAGGAAAGGGCATGCGAGTCGTTTTCGATGAGAAGGATCTCACTCCCGCTATCGAGGCAGGTATGCGGGAAGCGAAATCTGCATTCGGTGACGAATCGGTTTATCTGGAGAAATACCTCCAAGAACCCCGACATGTGGAGTTTCAGGTCCTTGCCGATAACCATGGGAATGTGGTGCATCTTTTCGAGAGAGAGTGCTCCATCCAGAGAAGACATCAGAAGATCGTGGAAGAGACACCTTCCCAGGCGTTGGATCCGGAGCTTCGTTCCAAGATGGGAGAAACGGCGCGCAGAGTCATGGAGGTGTCCGGTTATAACAATGCGGGTACTGTGGAATTCCTGTTGGATAAGAATAAGAACTTCTACTTTCTGGAGGTCAATGCCCGCCTTCAGGTTGAACACCCTGTGACAGAGCTGACGACGGGAGTGGACCTGGTGCACCAACAGATATTGACCGCATGGGGAGAGAAACTTCCATTCAGCCAGGATGAGCTTGCACAGAAAGGGCATGCCATCGAATGCCGAATCTATGCTGAAGATCCTCAAAACAACTTTCTCCCATCATCGGGAAAAGTCCTGTATCTGAAGGAACCTCGAGGGCCTGGTGTCCGTCATGACTGCGGAATATACAGCGGCTGGGATGTTCCCATCTTTTATGATCCTATCCTGGCCAAGCTGATCGTGTGGGCAGAAAACAGAGATGTGGCCTGCCAGAAAATGATCAAAGCCTTGGACGACTATGTCATATTGGGGATACAGACGACCATAAATTTCTTGAGAGATGTCATCGATCATCCTCGGTTCCGAAAAGGGGAGACCACTACGAGTTTTATTCCAGACTACTTCGGAGATTGGGCAGGGAAAAAAGCCTCGGATGAGAAAAATCAGATGATCCTGGTAGCTGCCGCTTTTGATTCTTTTCAGGCCTCCCAATCAGGAACCAATTTCAAGGCCGAAAAGAAGCAGGTCTACTCGCCGTGGCTTTCCCTCGGCAGGTGGCGGTTGGGAGGTAAATGAAGTGGAATTCGAATTCTTGATCAATAATGTACTGCAGAAGATCGATCTCGATAAAAAGGAGAATTACTTTTTTTTCTCTGATGATAAAAAAACCTACAAAGCCGATATCCAATACATTTCCCCTAACCAGATCTCCATTTTGGTGGAAGATCGCTCCTATTTGATCTATTTCGTTCAGGAGAAAGACAAGCGGTATTTCTATATCGGAGGACAGCAGTTCCTGGTAACCGAGTCATCTGAAGAAGGAGGGGAGAGTCTCAGGCGGGGGGAGGAGAGAACTCCTGAGGGGACGCTTCTGGTGAAGGCGCCCATGCCGGGAAAGGTCATCAAGATCAACGTTGCCGAGCAGGAGACCGTCAGGAAGAACCAGACTCTGGCAATCGTGGAGGCAATGAAGATGGAAAACGAAATAAAAGCCTCTATCGATGGGATCATCAAAATGATCCATGTCGCAGAAGGAGACCTGGTGGATTCCGAGAATCCGATGATCGAGCTCGAACCGGCAACTTAGCAGCTTAGGGACGGTTCATTTTTTTTCTATTCCATTTTATCCTAAATATGCATAGTGTCATTGCGAAGTCCTAAGGGACTGAAGCAATCTCATCTATCAAGAGATCACCACATCGTTTATCTTATTTCCTCCCCCAAGATCCTTTTCTTTGTCTGAGAGAGAGGGTAGAATGAAAAGAGCTGTAAGGTGAAAAGATACAGATAGTTAAAGTCCTTTTAGAGGAGAAAACAGGCGACCCAAGAGCACTCTGATTATCTCGCTCAAAGAAGGAAGAAATGCAACGAAACAAGAATGATGAGAGTTTTAGGAAGGTGAGAATGGAGCAGCAGGAGCTTATGCGCCAAGTCCAGGCTGGTGATGAAATGGCTTTCAGAGAAATCGTCCGATTATACAAGGACAAGATCGTTAATTTCCTCTGGCAGGTTACAGGAGATTACCAGATTGCCGTAGAGCTGGCTCAAGAGACATTCATCCGTGTCTATTTCAAAGCGAATAAGTATAAGCCTGTGGCGCCATTATCCTCATGGATTTACACCATTGCATCGAATTTGGCGAAGACAGAAATGAAAAAAAGGCACCGGGTTTCCACGATTCCACTGGACGATGTGTCCTATAGATTTTCCGAGGAAGAGGGATCATCGGACAATCCTGAGAGTAGAGCGATGGTAAAGAAATTGAGAAAGGCTCTGAATGCCCTTCATCCTCGCTACAGAATTCCTGTCGTTTTAAAGGATATCGAGGGATACAGCCAGGAAGAGATCGCCCAAATCCTGAAGAAGCCGCTCGGGACCATTAAAGCGAGGATCAGCCGTGGAAGGGACTATCTTAAAAAGGAATTGGAGAACGGCACAGCTCAAATAAATTTAAATGAGGAGTGAGGGAGTAAAGATGAAGGAATATAATTTTTTCGAGAAACTGGAGAGAGTGAAGGCCCCTGAAAATTTTGAGTCGGGGATCATAACTCTCTTACAAGAAAGAAAAAGAAAGCATGTCAAAGTCAGAACTCTCCGTTTCTCATTGGCAGGAGCGTTGAGTGCTGCTGTTGCTGTGTTCGTCATCATCAATTTCCTTATTCTTCCCCAGAATGCTCCAGTGGCATATTCCGAACTCGAAAGCGAAGTTCCTTCTGTTTTTGAACGAAGAATACCGCAGAGAACAATGGAATCCATCCCCATAATCGAGCGGGTGGATTATTCGGGGGAGGTTCGATCTCGCAGACAGGAACCCCCTACCATATATTTGTTGGAGCAGTGCTCTGATAATACAAACCGAGAAATCAAATATTAAGGAGGTCATTTAGAAATGAACTCGAGAATAAAAACGATATTCAGTCTTGGCGTATTGTTGTTTGCCCTCCCCTTTGTCGCTGCTGGAAAAACCTCACCGTCCGCTGATCCGCAGATTGAGAATGTAACAGAAAAAGTTTTTCCATGCGTTGTCAAGGTCGAAGCAAGAAACCTCGTAAGGAGGATTGCCACAGGAGTCGTTATCGGCGACAAAGGTTATATAGTCACCACAGCCCTGATTGCTCCCCGTCCCCGTGATGAAGAGATCTTCATCACAACAGCAGAAGGCAGAAGAATCGAGGCCGAATTCTTGGGCATGGATTCTGAAACCCGCCTGGCCTTGATTCAGGCAAAAGACACAGATCTTACCCCTGTTAAAATGGCTAAAGATAAGCTGTCTCCTGGAGCATGGATTGGAGTGGTCAGCATATCTCCGGAAAACACGCCTCAGGTCACCCAGGGAATCGTCAGTTCTGTGGCTGAAGACAGGATCCGCCTGAATGTGTGGGTGAGCCCTGGAATGAGCGGAAGCCCTGTCATAGATAAACAGGGACGAATGGTAGGGCTGCTCAGAGGCGTTTACATGGATGAACAGCCGATCATTTTCGAATTCCAGGAGAAAGAGATCGTCGGCTCAGGCTATGTTTTCAGCAGGGCTGAGGCTCCGGCATCGGGTATGGCCATGGCTCTTCCGGTCGCTGTTGTTGAATCCATCACCAATGAAATCAAGGAAAAGGGTAAAGTGGAGCGGGGCTGGCTCGGAGTGAGAATCTGGAAGAATGAAGACGACCAGGTGGAAATCATCGAAGTGGAGGAAGACTCGCCGGCGGAGCTTGCAAATCTTGAAGAGGGAGACATCGTTCTTCAATTCGACGGTGAAGACGTGTATGACGATGAGATGCTGGCCAGAATGATCAGAGAGAGAAAACCTGGAGAGACCGTCACGCTGAAGATCGAGAGAAAGGGAAAGACTCAGGACGTCAAAGTCAAGCTGGGTGAGTTCAGCGAGGAAGACATCTGGAAGGATTTCGAAAGCCGGTTTCCTGATCTGTTCGGAGTCAAACCGGAAATTGATTTCGAGCGCGCAAAACCTCGGGCATTCACCAGGCCCGAGCTGTTCCAGAGGAGTTTTGGAGAACGCAGGTACATCGGCGTCTATATCAGGGAACTCAACAGGGAGCTCGCAGAATATTTCGGTGTGGAGGAGGGGACCGGACTCCTGGTCGAAAGGATCGAGGAGGGTGGCCCTGCAGAAGAAGCTGGCCTGAGAGTGGGTGATGTCATCATCACAGCAGACGGAGAACGATTGGAATCCACCAGGGAATTGAGTGAGCTCATTCAGGATAAGAAAGAGGGCGACAAGGTTGCCATCGAATTCATCAGGGATAAAAAGAAAAGAACCGTGGAAGTTGAAGTGAAAGAGGAAGAGACAAATCTCTCCAACATGTTCCGCAGCTATCCGGATCAGTATTGGGATCTCCTTAGATATCGAAGCGGAGAAGCGGCGAAGAGGTCTCAAAAGCTGACAGAGACCTTGAAGAGACAAGAAGAAGAAAATTACAGAAGATACATGGAACATCAGAAGGAGATGAGTGAAGAAATGAGGGAGCAGATGGAGAGGAAAAAGAGAGACGCCGAAAAATATTATAAAGACGCATTGAGGTACAGATTTACCACTGCAAGGCGCAGAGGAATAAGAGTTTAAACGCTCTTGTTTCCATCTCACAGGGGAGGTGAGGAGCAATCCTCGTCCTCCCTTTTTTTAATTCGGGACAGTATAGCAATTGAACGCCACCGAATCAAGAATCCTGGCCGAGCCATGCTTTTTTAAACGCTTCGTACTCTGAGGCGGAAAGCCTCATTTTTTTATCGAATCCCTTTTCTGTCCTCTGCTTCATGGCTTCATAAAGGACGATTCCCACAGAGACCGAGAGATTCAAACTCTGCACCATCCCTATCATAGGAATTCTGATTATATAATCTGCCAAATCGCGGGCTTCTTCTGATATTCCTTCCGACTCATTCCCGAAAACAACTGCCAGGGGCTGGGTGTAGTCTACTGATGTATAGGGCATGGCTTCATCGCCCAAGAATGTGGCGGCAATCTTAAATCCCTTTTCTTTCAGCTGCTCCAGACATTCTGTTGTGGAATGGTAATAATTGAAATGAAGCCATTTTTCTGCCCGCGTGGATACGGCTTCGTTTATCGGAAATGATTCTCCGGCCGATGAGATAATATCCAAGTAGAGGATTCCGGCTGCATCGCAAGTACGAACCACAGCGCTCGCATTGTGGGTGTTGGTGACTTCTTCTAGAACGATACGCAAATCCGGCTGACGGTGAGAGAGCACCTTCTTCACCTTTTGGATTCTTTCTCTTGTCGGCACAAGCAGAATATAACAAACAAATCCCAGGGAAACAACATTAAATCCAGCACAAGTTGTGCCTTAAATAAGTGATTGCGTATGCTGTCCCAAACTAAAGTTCCCAAGCTAGAGGCCTAAGTTGAGGAGCAGCTTGGCTGTCACAGCTATCCAGAAAATTGCTGCTCCGATCAGGGCTCTGTACTCTTTGTTTTTTTTATATCGCTTCCATTCAAAACGATTACTTTGGCCCCGAAAGGATGGCCTTAAAGTCGGGAAAAAAAGCGGGACTTTTTCTCTATAAGCAGTGTATGCCTCAGGGAAGAGCTGCTTCATTTTTTGTTTTTCGGTATGGATCACCACAGGATAAATGACTAAAAAAAGCACAACGGCCAAAGCCAATATCCACAGAGATTGTGTGCCGATCACTATCCCGATTCCTATCAGCAAGTTTCCCAGGTAGAGAGGATTACGGGTGAACCGGTAAGGACCGGCCGTGATCAATTTTCTCTCTTTCTCCAAGTGACCGCATGCCCAGGTGCGGAGAAAAAGTCCTGCAATTGTCAGGCCCAACCCGATGAGCAGCGACCAGAGATCTGGCTTGGCGAGCACCGCGGCCACGATCACGAACAGCAGGCTGATCCTCACCCGCCATTTGTAGATTATTTTCTCCAGGCGGTGATCAGACATGTTTCTCCAGCAATTCCTGACACAGAGAAGCCACTTCCTCAGCGCTTATCCTCTCTAGACAGTCCAACCGCGGGCAGACCCTTTTGTAGCAGAAACTGCAATCGAGACGATGGAACGCCACCCTGTCCTGGGATCTGAAAGGTCCATTGCGGTTGGGATTCGTCGGTCCAAAAAGCCCCACTACAGGCTTAAACAAAGCACAGGCTGCCTGGAGCGCAAAGGTGTCTCCACTGACCACCAGAGAGGATTCCCTGACCAGGGCGATGACTTCTTTTAACGAGAGAGCAGGGACCATGGCCACTCCTGTTTCTCTATTCACTTTAACGGCCAATTCTTTTTCTTCGTCGTTTCCCCAAAGCAGCAGCAGAAAATTCTCTTCGCTGCCCAGCTTTTGGATCAATTCGCTCCATCTTTCAGGATACCACCGCTTTGTTTCCCAAGCGGCTCCCACATTGAGAAGCACCAATTTCTTTTCGCTCTCATACCCGAGCCCGCTCAATATTTTCTGGATAGATTCTGACAACTTATCGGGAACGGTCAGCGGAAATTCGTATCTCTCTTTCTCGATTCCGAGCAGAGAAAGGAGCTCGAGATTTTTGTCCACCACATGGCCTCTCTCGTCAATTTTTTCAAGCTTATCCGTATAAAACAGGACAGCCAGCGGTTCCTTCAGATTTTTCCCTTGGAAGCCTAATCTTCTCTTTGCTTTAGAGAGGAATGCGAAAACTCCTGATTTTACCAGTCCTTGAAAATCGATGGCGACCTGGTCTTTTCTCTTGATTTGTGTTCGAAGCAGGGCAAGTTCCTGCCAGAATTCCGGAGACCACCATTTCCACCGCTTCAGCCGGACAGGGATGATTCTATCGATGCCAGGGACAAGATCGAGAATTTCCTTTCCCTTTTCCTCTACAATCCAGGAGATTGCTGCGTCTGGATAATGTTTCCTCAGAGCGGCAAAGGCCGGCAGGGTGTGGATGATATCTCCCAGTGAGCTGAGCCTGATGATCAAAAAATGGTTCATCTTTCCTGTTCAAAGCTCTTCCGTATCCTCGAATCTCGTAACGATATCCTCGATCACCTCAGAAGTGGACTTGATTTTAGGCCCTCCGGTTATAGCGATCTCTCCTCCATACTCTTTGACTGTTTCCCGTTCAGGGACAGAATCGACTGAGTAGTCGGAACCCTTGGCATGCACATGAGGCTTGAGTGTCCTCAGCACCCTCTCCACTTTTTTCTCCTTGAAGAATGTGACATAGTCTACGAAGGAAAAGGACGAAACAATCTCAGCACGCTGATTTCCAGAGAGGATCGGCCTCCCTTTTCCCTTGAGCAGGCGCACAGAGGAATCGCTGTTCAGAGCCACAACAAGAATATCTCCTTTCTTTTTGCTCTCATTTAGATAGCGGATGTGACCCACGTGGATCAGATCGAAGCATCCGTTTGCAAGCACGATGCGCTTCCCAGCTTTCTTGTGTTTTTGGACGATTCCGGACAGCTCGGAAAGAGAATATATCTTGGCCAATTCAGGATACCACGGCTTTCTTGAGTTCCCGGGGAGAAAGAGTGGCCGTGCCTTTCTTCATAACCACGATTCCGCCCGCATAATTAGCCAGGATGGCGGCTTGTTTGAAAGATGCGCCACAGGAGAGTGCCAGGGTGAACACGCTGATCACCGTATCTCCAGCACCTGTGACATCCACGATATTGGTCGATCCGTATATCGGGATCTCGAAAGGCGGTCTGCGTCTTTCGAAAAGTGTCATTCCTTTGGAGCCTCTGGTGATAAGGACAGCCTCGGCTTCGGCTCTGTCCAGAAGCTGCCGCCCTGCCTTTCTGACCATCTCCTCCTCGTTGTCCAGTTGGAGGTGCAGAGCGTGCTCCACTTCGGGCTCGTTGGGTGTCAGGATTGTGACACCCCTGAAGTCTGTGATGCGAAATCTCGAGTCCAGCGCAACAGGTTTTTTTGATTTTTTTATGCGCTGAAGGATCTTTCTGAAGAGGTCCTCCTTTACGGTGAAATAGTTGTAATCGGATATCAAAAGAGCATCCGAGCTCTGATGTGCTCTTTCTATGCTTTGCAGAAGTCTTTTCTTTAGATCTTTGGTCTCAGGCACTCTGGCTTCTTTGTCGATCCGCAGGATCTGCTGTTTCCGGGTCGATTCTTCCCCGGCGAGAATCCGGGTTTTGATGGGCGTGCTGCAGGTTTTTTCGGTCAGTACATAGTCGTTCGGTACTTTCATCTGCTTCAATATTTTGAGTACTCTTTTCCCTGCGTCATCATTGCCGACAACTCCCACAGGAACGGGATGTGCTCCCAAAGCTTTCAAATTCAACAAGGAATTTCCTGCCCCTCCCAGGGCGTACTCTTTGCTTTTGTAGCTTAGAATCAGAACCGGCGCCTCGCGGGATATACGGCGTGTAGTGCCGTAGAGGTATTCATCCAGTATGAAATCCCCCCAGACAGCAATACTTTTGTGTGGAAAATCATCGATGATTCTGAGGAGCTGCTCTTTTACTTTTTTCACTTCGTGTTTGCCAAAGATTTTTATCAGAAAAAGGATAAAAGGTCAAATGTTCCATCTGGCATGTTTTTCCTTCCCGTTTGGGTCTCCGGCGCCGCTGTCCTGCAGAACGAATCGGGAAGGCCAGCTCCTCAATTTTCTGTAACCTGAGTGCGATTTGAATGCATTCTGTGATGTTACACTATCGTGGAGGACGGACAAAGGGGACGAAGCCGCGAATCATCGGGATTCAACATCGATGATGCTGAGTATCTTGTTTGCCCTCTCGCATGCAGGTTCTTCGAGAATCCTGAACTCCGGCCGTCTTTTTTGCCCAAGGAACGATTCGATTTGTTCGGCTGTTTTTGTGTAGAAGATTTTTGCCCAATTCCTGTCGGGGGCTTTTTCTGCCCATAGTTTCCTTGGCCCTTCGAAACCTCCCTCTGAAAGATACCAGTCCTTGATGAGTTGGAAACCGCACCTGAAGAGAAGAAATCCCAGGGGGGTGGCCGCCGCCGGTATCCTGATACTCAGAGATTTTACTGTATTTCTGTGAATGGCATTTTCGCCTTCATAAGAAACCATCAGGTGCCCGCCCGGAGGGATGAGACCACCGAGTATTCGAAAGAGACGGACGTCAAGTTCCCCTCTGCCCAGAGAGAGCTTTTGGATGGACTTCTCATCTCTCTTGAATTCCAGCTCTTCCCAATACACAAAGTCCATCCAGGGTTTGACTCCGTCTTTGGCTCCCGAGCTGAATATGCCTTTTATCACAGGCTGGAGGCTCAGGATTCCTTCCTGTTTTTTCATATAGAGTTCAAACCCTTTCCAACTGCTTAAATGGAGCTGTTTGACCTCTCCCAGATGAAGCGAAAGTCCGTCTACTTCTTTGCCTTCCAGTTCGATAAGAGCGCTTCGTTTCACAGCCTCTGCCTTTCGGTCATCATTATATCTTCGAGAGAGAGCGGGTTTCAATCGTTCCCATTCCAAAACTTTCTAAATTTATCATGTTTAGTTTCGACAAAATAATCTTAAAGGCTGAAATACGTGCCTGAGTACACATTTTGGGTGAAAGAGAACAAGATGGATAAGTACAGGCTGCCTGTTTTCCTAATCTGGGGAGTTATCTCCTTGATATTTGTCCAGAACATCTATTCGGCCTACAGCCGGATTCCGGATCAGGAACTGAAAAAGATTGCTCCCAAGGTCTATCTCGACTGCACGCGCTGTGATAAAGATTACATCCGCACAGAAATCGTATGGGTCAACTATGTGAGGGACCGTAAAGAAGCCGATATCCACGTCCTCGGCACCATCCAGAGGACAGGGAGCGGGGGCTGGGAATACACCTTCGAATTTATCGGGCTGAGAGATTTTTCCGATTTAAGGCACACCCTCAAATATGTGTCAAACGGAACGGACACACGGGATGAAATCCGTCAGGGATATGTACGGGTTCTAAAGAGAGGGCTCTTTCCTTACGTCATGAACAGCCCGATCGCAAAATACATCACCATCGGATTCGAGCAGACCTTCGATCCTACCTCTGTAGAAGACAAATGGAACTTTTGGGTGTTCAATATCGGGGTGAACGGCAGCCTCAGCGGAGAAAAAAGGCAAAAATTCGGTTCTATCCGGGGCCATCTGTCAGCCAATAGAGTCACTCCTGGGCTGAAAATGCGATTTGGAGCTTCTGGATATTTCAATGAGAGTAACTTTGAAATCGACGGTTCTTCCATAACCAGCACTTCAGAGAGAGAATATGCGAACGGAATGATCGTAAAAAGTATCGGAGATCAATGGGCTGCAGGAGGCTGGGTGATGCTCCATTCATCTACCTACAACAATCTCAACACAGAATATATCATGGCCCCTGCCGTTGAATACAATCTATTCCCGTATGCAGAGTCCACGAGACGGCAGCTTCGTTTCCTGTACAGGATTGGTTACAGTTACTCGCGGTACAGGGAAGAGACTATATTCGGCAAGACGGAGGAACATCTTTTATGGCAGGCTTTGAATGTGACGCTGGAAGTGAAAGAACCCTGGGGGGTAGCGGCTACGTATCTGGAGGGTTCTAATTACTTCCACGATTTCAAGAAAAACCGGGTGGAACTGGGAGGACACCTCTCTCTCAGGGTGATCAAGGGCTTATCCCTCAACGTTTCGGCAGGTTATTCCAGGATTCACGACCAGTTGTCCCTGCCCAAGGGTGAAGCGTTACTAGATGAAATTCTGCTCCAACGGAAGGAGCTGGAGACAGATTACAGCTACCGTGTCTCTTTGGGTTTCGGTTATACCTTTGGATCGGTCTACAGCAACGTCGTCAACCCCCGTTTCGGACATTAATTAGAGGCTCTCTCTTTTAAAATTCTCACTCTGGATTTCGTTCTGGCTTTAATCTCCTCATTCGTACCTGAGGACATCGGCGGGATTGGTCGAAGCGACTTTGATGGTGTGGGTCATTACCGTCCCGACGGCCACTGCCATTATCAGAGCGGAAGTGAGAGCAAGTATCCAGGGATCGAAAGTGGCCCTGTAGGCGAAACTCTGGAGCCATCTGTTCATTACCCAGTAGGCAACCGGCCAGGCGAACACATTCGCAATCAGCACCCATTTCGTGAACTCTTTGGACAAAAGCAAAAAAATGTTCCTTCGCGAAGCTCCCAAGACCTTCCGCATCCCGATCTCTTTGGTGCGCTGTTCTGCTGTGAAAGCCGCCAGCCCGAACAAACCCAGACATGCGATAAAGACCGCCAACATGCTGAAGACACGAAACATGATCCCTAACCGTTGCTCCAGCCGATAGGCTCTGTCGAAGATGTCGTCGAAAAAACTGTAGTCGAACGGGTATTCTGGAGAGAATTTTTTCCATGTTTTTTCCATGAAGCCGAGTGTAGCAGGAATTTGGCCGCCCCTGATTTTGGCCGATAAGTAATAGATCCACCGCTGGTCTTTCCGATAATACAGGCACATGCAGTCGATGTGTCTATGAAGAGAGTGAAAATTGAAATCTTTGATCACTCCGACGATCCGGCCGATCTGGCCGTCCCAGTGCTGGAATTCCCTTCCGAGAGGCTGTTCCCAGCCTAACATCTTTGCCAGTGTTTCATTGAAAATGAATGCGCTCTGGGCATCTGAGGGAAACTTTCGAGAGAAATTTCTTCCCTGGACCAGGTCCATGCCAAAGACATCCAGGTACTCCTCATCCACATAACTGGTTCTGTTGTCATGATCCCTCTCCCTTCTTGGAAACCATCACGTTGAGTCCTGCCCATAATTTGTTGTGAAGCTTGTGCGATTCCTGAAGCGCTCGAATCCCCTGGCTTGTCAGTGAATAGTATATCTTGCCACGGCCCCCGCGCTCAGGAGTGGGCTTTCCCCGAACCTTTTTGACAAAACCCTTACGGAAGAGTTGATCCAGCGTGTTATACAAAGTCCCGTAAATAAGGTCCTGACCGGTCAATTCGGCGACCTTCTGACGGATGGCCACACCGTAGGCTTCGTCTTCGAGCCGTAGGATTGTGGTGAGGATGATCTCCTCCAATATGGTGATTTGCTTCATTGGCATAACTCCGTTTTCATATTTCCGTAATTCTCGTATATATAATTATACGTAATTTACTTAGAAAAAGTTACTTTTTTTAAAAAATATTTTCCGACCTGCCGATTATAAAGGGAACGGAAACATCTCTCCCTGGTCTGGTGAGGACGGATTACTCTTTGCGCTTTAAAAATTCCTTGGGATTCTTTTCGGCTATTCGGTGATAGCCTTCCTCTCCAAGATATGCTCTTAAATTGACGCTAAAAGAACGCTCAGGAATATCCAGTTCCGTCATGTAAAAATCCGATCCGAACAATATTCTGGAACCTGTCTTCTGATCCTGTAAAATCACTTTAAGCAGCGGGTGCAGTTTGGTGTTATGCATCGTATAAGAAATGTCGGCATACACGGTGGAGTGGGTTTTTATTAAATCCGATATGGAAGAAAACCAGCACTTTTCCATGCCTGAAATCCAGGGAGTACGTAAGTACTTTTCCCATTCACTCCTGCCCCCGAAATGGGCTAAACATATCTTGAGATTTGGGAAATCTTCAAGGACATACACATAGTTTTCCGGAGCTGTAAGATTTCTCGCAAACTCCTGATTGTTCTTTATAGAGAGCTTTTTCCCGGTTTTCGGGTGAACGAGCATTTCCCTATCAATTTTCCCTCTATAATAAACCACAGGAGGTGAGCAGTGAGAAATAATAGGAATTTCGTTACTCTCTGCATACTTAAAAATTGGGTATAATCGCACATCAAAAGGATAATATCCTAAAGGTGGATAGAGCTTTATCCCTTGAAAGCCGTGCTCTTCAATATATTTTTTGACGATATCTGTAATCTTGGGTCTTCTGGGATCGAGGCAGATGAAAGGGATGATTTGATCGGGATATTTCTTTTTGATTTCACTGAGTTCATCCAACTGTTGAATGAATTCTTGATCTACTTTCCCGGCACCCATAAACTCCATATCCATTGAAAGGACGACATACTTTGAATCTTCTGGATAAAATCTCTTGAGAAGGCTAAATATTTCTAACTGAGATTCCTTGTTACCGATGTTCATGAAAGAGGCAGCTCTGTCGAAGATATCATCGCTGCTTTTGGGATTGATTCTGTTCAGAAACCGGCCCAGCCATCTGCTGACGCCGTGCCTGCTCAAAAATCTGACCAATCCAAAAGGAAGGAAATTTCTGGGGATGATTTTATTTGTGAAAACATGAGTGTGACAATTATAAATAGTTCCCATTAAGGACGTCTCCCTCTCGGTCTCGAACTTCCCCTTTGATAACCCTAAATGGCGAATATAAATTAGGCTTTTATCTGCATTTTGTCAAGCGAACAAGAAAGGAAGAAGGGAAGTACCCTCATGATCACAGGACCCTTATTTCATGTTTCATGCTGGCAGAGAATGACATACAGGTTGTTTACATGAGTGAATATTTTTGCTAGAATTTTGATGGAAACCAAGACAGAGTAGTAAGAGGGGATCAATTGTTAAATCTATTTGTTGTCTCCGCCATTTTTATCACGATTCTAAGAGATATGTCTGTTCTCAGAAATTCTTTTGATTTAAAAATTCCTGAAAACAAAGCTAAGAATTAAAATTTTGGAAAAAGATTAATTCGAGGAGGGTAAAAAATGAAAAAGAACTTGCATGACTTTTCCTCGAGATTGGGATTCTGTATATTTGTATCCATTTTATCGCTGGGATTGTTTTATCACTCCGGTTTGAGTGATCAGGAGCCTTCAAAGTATTTCACCTTGAATTCTGTGCAAGCGAATCTATTGCAATGGTGGGAAGCCCCTGATGCTCTTGACGCTCCACTCACACTGGAAAATGATGCTGGAAGCCGGGAGTGGATTCAGACAGAAACATCAAAGAGCCAGAAGCAAGAAGTCGCTAGGCCAAGGCTAAGGGCTCAAGAACCTTACCCGGTATTTCTGGAAGTGAACAACCAGAATCCTGTAGTGGGGGATGTTGTTATTTTCAGCGGAGGAACTGAGTTAGATATAAGAGATGTTCAGTATCAGTTTGTCTATGGAGATGGAGAAAAAAGTGACTGGCAGTCTGAGCCAGAAGCCAATTACGTTTACACAAGGCCAGGCAAATACGAAGCATTCTTGACTGTTAAAGTAGGGCGCCGCAACTTCCAGAGCAAAAAAGTCCCGATCACTGTGCGGGCCATTCAGCTTATTCTAAAACGCATGACCGATGATCCGCTTTATGTCGGAATGCCTGTTAGATTTGAAGTTATATCAAATTCGCCAATGAAAGGTTTCATGTTTCAATTTCATTTTGGAGATGGTTCTGCCCCGAAGTGGCTGGAGGAGAGAACAGTTGAGCATATCTATTCGGCCGAGGGAACCTACGAAGTTTTGGCTTATGCCAGTAGAGGGATTCCGGAAATGAGATATGCCAGGAGAACCGAGGCGCGTTTCATAAGGAGCGAGCCTATCCTCGTCAGCCTAAAGAGACGTCAGCAGCGGTATCGAGTATCTTTAAAACCTGATAGAAATCGTATCAAGGCAGGAGAGAGAATCAGATTCAGAGCCGATTTTACGCCCTTCAATCAAGAGGTGGAATACAAATTCAACTTTGGCGATGGGCAGGAAAGCGATTGGACGAGAGAGCCAGAAATTGAACATCTCTATAGAAACTCCGGAGAATTTCCTGCCTCTGTGAGAGTCAGGATGCGGAACAAAGACTTGGCTGAAAGTCCTATAGTCGGGATTCTAGTCGAGGATATAGAGCATAAGGCTTATTTAAAGATTAGCAGCAGGAATCCTTTTGTGGGTGAGGACGTCATGTTTGAGGGAGGAATTGAGCCAGGTGCGGATAATGTGCAGTATCGATTCGATTTCGGCGATCAGATAAAAAGCGGCTGGCTGACTGAGCCTGTTTCTACTCATATTTATAATGAGCCCGGAACCTATGCCGTGACTTTAACTGCCAGAATCGGAGAAGACATTTTCCAAAGTAATCAGGTTAACGTCCGTGTGGAAGGAGTTGAATTCCAGCCGCGAATCGAGGCGCTGCCAGCTCGTGTAAAACCTGGAAAGAGAGTTGTTTTCAGGGCTGTTATCGAACCTACGGTGGAGGCGATTGATTACAAGTTCATTTTCGGTGATGGTGAACAAAGCGGCTGGTCTGCCGAAGCAGAAGCAGAGCATACTTATTCGGAGGAGGGGACATATCCGGCATATGTAACGGCCCGCCGGGCTCAAGAATATGAATCGATGAGTGATCCCATCTTGATTGAAGTATCTCATATGCGTGACTGGATGTTGTGGCCTGCAATCGGGATCGGGGCGTTAATTGTTTTTGCAGGAGGGGCTTTCGTTTCTTCGCGCATCGCCAGAGCTAAAGCAGCAAGAAAAGCTGAGGAATTCAAAATCCGGGCCAGGCCAAAAAAAGATCCGGGAATTCAAGATATCAAGATAGAAAAAGCAGAACATTCGAATTTGGGACTGCGCATTAAACCGGTGAGAGATACCGGCAGTCAAAAAATTCAAGCCGAAGGCTCTTTAATTGCCCAAAAGGAGGGAAATCATGCCTAGTGATCAGGCCACGTTAAACAATTTTTTTGTCTATGAGGAGGGGTTGACAAAAGGCCAGCTCTCAAGAATGGAATCTGCAGAATGTGTGTCTTTGATAAAGGAAAAGATCTCAGAGGTAGCCAAAGAGATAAAGTGGGATGTTGCATTGAGGGAAATCGTGATAAAAATCGTGGATTTGTTAGATATCCCGATTCCAGATATTCTGGCAAAGGCCTGGAAAAAATATACATCTCTTCTGGAATATCTAAATAAAAGTGAATTTTCTCCTGATGAGACGGTTTTGGTACCTTTGGCCGAGCATACGATCGAATCTGAACATCATCCGTACATAGAAGTTTTGGCCAACGATGTTCCTATCGGAAAGATTGAATTTGAAATCGATGTTGCACTCAAACTCAAAGGTATAGTGCTTAAAGTCCGAGATAGGAAGATAAAGGAAATTCAGACCGGTGAATGTGAAGGGAGCGGCACCGTCAAATGTGAAAATCACATTATTTTAGAAAAAAAATTGGGCGGGATTTCTCTACCTGGATCCATTGATTTGGGCGCGGGGATATCCATAACAGGATAATTTTTGGGACCTCGGTTTTTGCGCTTGGCTGCTTTCATGAGCCGCACTATTTCCTGTGCTTCGAGTTATTGTTCTCTCTTGGCTTCCATCATCAGTTCCTTTCAAATTCATGGCTGGAGAAGAAGGTACTGAGCTGTCGGACTTTGGCTTGTTGACAGGGGGAACGATGTGATATAATCGTCGGCGCTTTTCTGTATGCCGGAGTGGCGAAATTGGCAGACGCGCTGGACTCAAAATCCAGTTCACTTCACGGTGAGTGTGGGTTCGACTCCCTCCTCCGGCACTCTGTTAACCCTGATTTTCCCCAGGGATCAGCCGGTTTTTGTGCCTTACATCTAGTAACATAATTCCAGCGCTAGCAACAATTTTTTGTCACTTATTTGTCACTTGGGGAAAGGTCTGATTTGAATTGTTAAACAAGTTGCCCATAGGACTTGAGAAGATCTATTATGGAGGAAAACATAAATGAAAGTCTTGTCTCTGATCTCAAAACACTCCAATATTTCTCCTTAGGAATGCTCAAATTTGTATATTCTTTTAAAAGCCCCGGAGAGTAGGTATAATCAAATTAGGCCATATAGATTGAACAATTTTTATATCTATAAGGTTGTTAAAATATTTTAAGAATATGAAGATAGAAGTTTACAATGCCTGGATCTGAAAATGTAACTGTGATCATAGCTTTATCCGCGGGGCTTATTACATTTCTATCCCCATGCATTCTTCCCATTATACCTTCCTATTTGGCGTTCATTACAGGGATCTCCATAGATGAGATTTCGCATGAGAAGAATCTTAAACGTGCCCGTAGAACTGTACTGATAAATTCTCTAATGTTTATTCTTGGATTTTCAGTAATATTTGTTCTGTTGGGTGTTTCGGCCACGTTTATTGGAAAATTTTTAGCTCGAAATATTCGATGGTTTGAAATCATTGGAGGCACTTTCGTTATTCTTCTTGGATTAAATTTTTCGGGAGTATTAAGGTTGAAATTCCTCATGCGCGAGAAAAGAATCCACCTGCAAGAAAAGCCTATCGGATTTTTGGGAACGGTAGTTGTGGGGATGGCCTTTGGAGCAGGATGGACCCCCTGTGTAGGGCCTATGTTGGGAGCCATCCTTACTGTAGCAGCTTCGACTCAAGATGTTTTTAAGGGTTTTGTGTTGCTCATTTCTTATTCAGTAGGATTGGGAATCCCATTCTTGATTTCTGGCTTAATCGTTCATAAATTCTTTGAGCATTTCCAGAAAATTAAAAAATATTTTAAAGTTATATCTACGCTTGGTGGAATCCTCCTGATAATAATAGGGATTTTACTTATAACGGGATACTTTTCTTCGATTGTGATGTATTTTGGCGGGGATATGTTGTAACAACTTGAATCATTCTGCATTAATTAGCTGCGCTATGTCTTTTCTTAATAAAATTTAGTCTGTCAGAATTGGCATCACATAAAAATTGATGGAGAAGCTGTCTCTATTTCATTTGTTTATTTTGAAGAGCAGAAATTTCTCGTTCTGTTGATAAAGGTTACTATCCCTCGGTTTTTTAAGATGTTAGGCAAACTTCTATTTCTTCTCGGAACCAGTGTTTACTTAACCTCCTTTACACGAGTTAGTATAACAGAAGGATATTATGCTATCTGGAAATATGAAGAAAAACCCTATATCTCTCATGCTGAGATTCCTGAGGGAATGAAAGATGAAGCGATTGGGAAGGAGCTGTTTATAACAAAGTGTTCAACATGTCATTTGCTTCAAGATATCATGAAGCCTAGAAGCGAGATGGCGTGAGAGGAAGTCATAAATGAAATGGTGGATTTAGCTGAACCAAGAATAACTTTGGATGAAGCGAGCCAAATTCTCCATTATCTGAGTTTAACACATGTGCCTAAGCGAGCAAAACCGCCGGAAAGCGCTACTTTAATCGAAATACACTGTTTATCGTGTCACGAAGCTCAGGAGATATATTCTCATCGTCATAGTGAGACTGGTTGGAGAGAAATAATTCAAAGATGAATGAATATGATCCGGAGATTGTAGCTAAAGATAAAATATAAGTTATTGTTGAATTTCTATTCGATATTCAACAAAATGAGTGAATTCTTCTTAAAATAGATCCTAAGATTTAATTCTCCAGATAACAGCCTATTCACTCCATTCTTTTTATGAGAAACGTGTAAGAAACTGAGAAGAAAATATCATCAAAAAATCTTGACAGAATCGATAGAATTTATAATAATATTTAAATACCCCATAGCACTATGGGGTATAATATTTGGCATGAAAGGAGATAAATCATGATTGAAAATTTCAGAAAAACAAGGATTGTTGATCTAGCCATTCTAGGGATTGTTGTTTTACTCAGTTCATCTCTAAGTTTTGCGGGAGTTGGCAATGAATCCCCTAAGTTCAGTGAAAAGCGGATCAATTTAACTATTTTTGGAGGCTATGCCTATTCTGAAAGGATAGGTGGTATGACGGACTTAAATCTTGAGATTCAGCTTAGCCTTTCTTCTCATGTCAAAGTTGGATTAGGAATTGGATATCTAAGTGGGAACGATGATATGCACTTGAACGGCAATTTCGGTAACATGCAAGGTGGAATGATGGGCAACATGAGAGGAGGAATTATGGGAGGTTTTTCTGGGCATAATCACGACTTAAAAACCATTCCCATAACTTTGAGCTTGCTTTATGTTCTCCCGATCAATTCAAAATTAGATGTTTTTATGATGGGAGGAGGCGGATATTATTTCGGGTCTTATAAAGACCAATCCACTCAAAATAAAAGCTCTTTTGGGCCGCATATCGGATTAGGATTAGATCTTAAGGTTTCAGATAGAGTTGTGATTGTTGCCGGCGGACTCTATCGATTTGTTAGTCTAAAAAGCTTTATGAGCGAATTACATGAAGGATTTAGGCAGGGAATGGAAGGAGAACATGAAGAAGGGTTTTGGCATTTTCATCACCATGACAACGACTGGCACTTCCATGAGGAACATGAGAATGAGCAGCAAATGTTAATGGATGTGTCTACTTTTAATATCAGCCTTAACGGAATAAGTCTGCGTATAGGAATAAAATTTTTGTTTTAAGTAAATATAAGTCTATAGTTATGACTTCCGAAAAAAAGTTTAAATATTTTTTAAAAAAGCTTGACATAGTATAGGGGGGTATAGTATTATGTATTTGAAAGGAGATTTGAGATTATTGAAACGAAGTAGATCAAAAATATGGGAGTAAACAAATGTGGGGAGAACATTGGATGTTTGGAGGCTTTATGTGGGTATTTTGGATTGCCGTGCTTGTGGCTCTATTCTTTTTTATCAAATGGATAGTCCAGCAAAAGCCTAGCGATCAAAAACCTGAACAAGATGCATTGGAAGTGCTGAAAAAGAGGTACGCAAAAGGTGAGATCGATAGAGATGAATTCGAGCAGATAAAGAAAGATTTATTATCATGAAATTATCTTCTAAGGAGGTGAATTCAATGGAGACGTTGCATATTTATCTCAAAGAGGGAGATGAATTTCAATTTCCCCTGATAGAAGAAAAGATTTCAGTGGGGAGGCTACCGGATAACAGCATTCATCTCCAAGATGCCTTCTGTTCAGGTCATCACGCGTTCCTTTATGCTGTCGATAATGGCTATGTGATTCGAGACAATAACAGCAAAAACGGAACTTTTTTGAACGGAAAACGAATCCCGGGAAGAGCTGAGCTGAAAAAAGGCGACGAAATCCTGATCGGGACAACGCGAATTGTATATGAGAAAAAAGATGCTTCCAAATATCAATAAGGAGTGATTGATGAAATTAGTGAAAGCCTATATTAGAACTTTTATGGCAGATGATGTCATTAGTGCCTTGAAAGATCTGAAAGCACCGAGGATTACTGCTATTGATGTAAAGGCCCTCGGAGATGAGATTGACCCGAGTGATTTAAGAATCTCAGCAGAATTGAGCTCGACTTACACCACGATGGTTGAGATTGAGATTATTTGTACTGATGATTGCGTGGAAAGAGTAAAGGAAACAATTCTGAAGCATGCAAGAACGGGATATAAAGGCGATGGTTTAATTGCCATTTCGCCCGTAGATGAGGCCATAAGTATCAGAACTGGGAAAAATGGTGTTTTACCTTTTTAAGATTAGGAAAAAAAGGGAAGTAATTGTAATTCTTATAGGAGGTGATTGGGAATGAAAGATCCGATTGTGAGAAAAAGAAAGGTTGCGATTGAAAGTATGGCCCAGATTTCAGACATCAATTGGATTGGGGAGAGCTTGATGAAGATAACCGGGATGATTTCCGTAGATGTAGATGTTCAAAAAAATGTCCTCAGATTAGAATATGATTTGAGAAAAATAAAATTTGAGGTTCTAGAGAAATCAATAAAAGAATTTGATTTGAAATTGTCTCAAAAATTCTTGGAAAGATTCAAGAGAGGAATGGCCAAATTCACTGAACAGAATGAAGTGGATAATCTAAATGCTCCACTGTCATCATGCTGTGATGATCCTAAAGGAAACATCCGGGATTGTAATAGCTATATTGCACAAGGAAAAAATTTTTAGGTAAAATAAATACTATAGACCAGTATAGTAATGAGCACGAAAGTAGATTCAATATAAGGAGGAGAAAATGTTTATCGGAGGCATGGGAATCTTAGGGATTTTAATTTTAGTAGGTATTGCTTTTTTGTTTAAAGAGAGCTTTGAGAGGAAAGGTGAGGATAAAGTTAAAAGTCAAGCTAGTGCAGTTGAGGTGTTAAAAAAGAGATATGCAAGAGGGGATATCGATAGAAATGAGGAATTCATCATTCATGAACGATCGAAAATGAATTCAGTCAAAGCAAAATTAACGAGAAGGAATTTTGTTAATTATTTTCTAGGAGGGAGTTTAATCGGCACAATTTTGACTTTTCTTTACCCTGTTATACGCTTTATCATTCCACCAAAACAAGCTGAGACTCTTGTGAATCAGGTTCAAGCAGGAGTAGTCGGAGAGCTGGCACCTAATTCTTATAAAATATTTAAATTTGGAAATTCTCCAGGAATTCTGATTCACACATCTGAAGGGGAGTTGAGGGCCTTTACCGCTATCTGTACACATCTCAATTGTACTGTTCGATTTGACAACGAAACCCAGACAATCCATTGTCCGTGTCATAATGGCCGATTTGATTTGGCTGGAAATGTTCTATCCGGCCCACCCCCAGTTCCGCTAGAGATGTATGATGTAAAAACATCAGAGGGTAATATATTTGTTTCTAAAAGAGCATAAAATGAAGGATTATCAATTCATGAATATGATTATGGTTAATTTTGAAAGAGCAGAGAATTCATTCAATATGTTATATCAAATATAAAGATGGCTTAGACTCCATTTTGAGTTTTAGATCAATATATTTAAAAAGGAGGTGATTCAGGTGAAGATGGAGAGAAGGACTTTAGGTATTTTGTTTCTCGTAATTGTGTTAGTTGTTGCTTTTGGCACATTTGTATATTCGCAGGAGCACGAGCACGGAAAGGCACAGCAGGAGAAGAAAGAACATAAAGGAATGATGGGGCATATGGACAAGATGATGGAACAGTGCCAGCACATGATGAAAAACATGGACATGATGATGATGAAGAAATGTCCGGGTACTATGGGCATGATGAACATGAAAGGCATGATGATGCGGATGCAGAACATGTCACAGCAGATGAAGCACATGATGGAAAATATGGATTCGATGATGACGGATGAAGAAATGATGAAAAACGAAGAGATGAAGAATCACATGGAGCAGATGAAAGAGCATATGAAGATGATGCTGGAGAACATGCAGAAAGCGATGGGGAACATGCAGCAGATGTCCAAAAAAATGGAAGACATGGAGAAGAAGAAAGACGAGAAATGATAAAGGTCAGGAGGCCAGTGCTTCGATAGACGCTGGCTCTCCCCTTCTTCGTTTGGTGTGACGCTTCAGAGAACTCCCAGCAGATGATAAGAAACTAAAGATTGATTTCCTTAATTTAATTTTATCTAAGGAGGTAATCTCATAATGGCAGGAAATCATTGGATGTTTGGAGGATTTCTGTGGATATTTTGAATAGGTGTACTTATCGGAGTATTCTTCTTGTTCGGGTGGATGGTCTAGCAAAAACCAAACGAACAAAAACCTGAAGAAAACGCGATAGAACTATCAAAGAGAAGACAGATCATCGCGCTTTCTTCTACGTTGTTCAAAAAGGTTATGTGATTCGAGACAATAACAGCAAAAACGGAACTTTTTCGAATGGAAAGCGAATCCCGAATGATGCAGAGCTAAAAGGTGGCGACGAAATTCTGATCGGGACAACATGGATCGGCTATGCAAGGAACTCTATTAAAAATATAAATTAGGAGTGAATAATGAAATTAGTAAAAGCTTATGTAAGAACTTTTTTGGCTGAAGAGGTCATCAATGCCTTGAAAGACCTAAAAGCACCAAGACTTACCACAATCGATGTAAAGGCTTTGGGTGATGAGATTGATCCCAAAGATCTGCAAATTTCAGTGGAATTGAGCTCAACTTATACCACTATAGTAAAGATAGAGCTTATTTGTACTGATGAGTGTGTAGAGCGCGTCAAAGAGACAATTTTAGAGCATGCCAGAACCGGATACAAAGGTGATGGATTAATCTCAATTTCTCCTGTGGAGGAAGCGATAAGCATTAGAACAGGAAAAAATGGAATTCTCCCTTTTTGTTGATGTATATAATTGATAGACTCTCAATCCATTGCTCTTGAGATGAATTTTTTTATCGATAATCGGAATGCAACTTTTGAATAAATTAGGATGTGTTGTTCGGGCGAAATTTAACAACTTTTACAAAGGGGAATAGATATAGAGGCCGCAAAATGTATAAAGATCCTGTTTGTGGAATGGGGATAGATGATGATAAATTTTCTTTTGTCTACAGGAGCAATAAATTTCATTTCTGTTCACAGGGATGTCTCGAAAAATTCAAGAAGAACCCTAAGACCTACTCGGTAAAGCAGAAGTATGATTTGGTTATCATAGGAGCAGGACCTGCTGGACTAACAGCAGGAGTGTATGCTTCCATTCTTAAGATAAATACACTTCTTTTGTCAACAGACATTGGAGGCCAGGCAGTAGATAGCACTAAGATTAGAAATTACATGGGTTTTGACTTTATAACCGGTCCAGAGCTCTCAAAAAAGTTCCAAAACCAACTCTTACATGAACACTATATTGACCACAAAGTTGAGACGGTAATTTCTATCCGCAAACGAAAAGACGACTTTTTCATTAAAACTCTTTCAGGCCATGACTATAAATCTAAGGCTTTGATCGTTGCAACAGGTATGGTTAGGAATAAGCTGGGTGTTCCGGGAGAGAAAAAATTCAGTCGAAAAGGAGTTTGTTATGCAGCTGGCCAGGATATTCCTCTCCTAGCAGGGAAAAAGGTAGCGGTCATTGGAGGAGGGAATTCTGCGCTTCAAATCGTTTTAGAACTTAAGAAGCATAAATGTAAGATCGTAATCATCTCGATAGAGCCCTTGACCGGAGATCCAAAATTGTGCGATGAAGTTGTAGCCATCAAAAACATCAAAATATTCGACCATCACGCTGTATTGGGAATTGATGGAGGAGATAAAATTGAGCATGTTCGGGTAAAGGATATGTTATCACACGAGCGGATAAAATTTGATACTGAGGCTATTTTTGTTGCAATCGGTTCTTCCCCTAATTCTTCGCTTACAAAAAATCTTGCTGACTTGAATAATCAAGATGAGATTGAGATCAATCCCGATTGTAGCACGAAAACTCCGGGGTTGTTTGCGGCAGGAGATGTCACCAATGTTTTCGCTCGCAGGATAATTATTGCTTCAGGGGAGGGAGCAAAGGCAGCTATAGCAGCAAAGCAGTATCTCATGAGAAGATAATAAATAGGAAAATAAATTGCCTTATGCGCCAAACTTTTTTTTGATATCAGTCTAGGACCGACTTTTAGATATAAACAGGATATTGACATCATTTCTTCATTACTTAAGCACAATATCTAAGCGAATAGAAAAAAAGTTTAAAAAAAACTTGACAAGGCATAGGGGGGTATAGTATATTGATAACTCCGTGGAGAATTTGATCATGGATACAAATCTCAGATTTGAAGAAAAAGGAGGATGAAATGAAAACATTAAAAAAATTTTCCATTGTACTTTTAGCCGTTTTGCTCACTTTTGTAGGGTTTGAACTGATCGCTTCTCCAGATATAGTACAAATGATCAAGATCGGTAATGAGGCCGGGCTTCATAGAATATCCAATCATCTGGCAATGAAAGAGAAGGCTAGTGATTCTCAAGATTGGATTCAATCCTCAAACAGCGATCAGGAATGTTGTTAAATCCGATTAAAAACATAATGTTTTACTCCAAGGTTGAGGAAGTCTGGTCCCATAAGCGAGTGTATATGTATTCAAAAGTGAAAGGAGAAGAACAATGACCAAGGATAATCTGTCGGATTTTATCATCCGGAAGAGGATTATACTTATTCTTTTATTGGTTTTTTCGACAGTATTTTTCGGCTACTTTGCCACTAGGATCAAACTCAATGCTGACTTCTCTTCGTATTTAAAGGAAAATGATCCACTTGTTCAGGAATTTAATCGAATAGGCGAAATCTTTGCCGGGAAATCCATAGCTATTACTCTTATTGACAGTGAAGATGTATTCAACTATCAAACTCTATCGCTCATCCAGAAGCTCACTGAGGCTTATGAAAGTGTTCCAGGGGTATCCTTTGCCACCAGCCTGACCAATGTCATTGATTTCAAAAAGACGGGTTGGGGACTGGAGGTGAGTAAGCTTTTTCAGAACGCAGAAATTCCCTTGAACAATGATGACTTGAGAATACTTAGAGATTACGTTATGTCCAAAGAGAGATATGTTGGAGATCTAATCTCTGCGGATGGAAAGGCTGCAATTATCATCGCTCGTTTCTCTCAAGAAGTGAACGAAGCAAAAGTGATGAAGGAATTGAGAGAGAAAACCGATGAAATCGCTCTTTCCACCGAAAACGTCTCTTTTGGAGGAATGCCAGCATTGATGGACTCGATGATGATGATCATTTCTAAGAATATGAATGTGCTGCTTCCTATCATGTTGGCTCTCATCTTTTTAGTCCTCTTCATAGCTTTTCGCAGGCCGGCTGGTATCATTCTTCCCCTTTCCATCGTAGGAATAGCGGTTGTTTTTACCATTGGCATCATGTCTCTATTTGGGCTTTCACTTGATCTTCTATCCGGTATCATGCCAGTTATCTTGGTTGCTATGGGAAGTGCCGATGGAATTCATTTTATGAAGAGATATTATGAAATTAGAAGGCTCGGAGAAAAACCAAGAGCTGCCATAAGGAAGACCTTGGCTGAATTGTGGTCGCCCTTGGTTATCACGAGCATTACTTCTATGGTTGGGTTCGCTTCTCTCGTCATTTCAGATTTTTCAGTCATCACCAGATTCGGTACGGTCACAGCTCTAGGCATATTTTTGGCTCTTGTCGTAACGTTTCTCCTCTTGCCGGTTGCACTCTCTTTTTCCAGGAAAAGAGTGCCCAAATCTCAGCCAAAGATTGTAAATAAAACCAATCCTTTCATGGAGAAAATAGCGGAAGTTATCTATAAGAAAAAGATAGTTGTTCTGGCTACAGCTGTAGTGATCGTTGCCATAGCTACCATCGGGGTTTTTAAGATAGTTAAAGATGTCGATTGGTCTCTCTGTTTGAAGAAGGGGAGTAAATCTCATAGAGCCGAGATGTTGCTGCGAGAGAAGTTCGGAGGTTCATTGCCTGTGCAGGTGTTAGTAAAAGGGGATATCAAAGATCCTGTCACCTTGAAGAGCATGCGATATCTAGAGCGGTTCCTGAACACGGTGCCACTGGTCGGGGAATCCCAGTCTATCGCCAGCATTGTCAGCGAGATGAATGATGTTATAAATGACCGGTACGTGGTTCCAGAAACTCGAGAAGGAGTGGCTAATCTTTTATTCTTCATCGAGGGCGAGGATATCATAGACCAGTTGGTAACATTTGATTTCAATGAAGCTCTAATCCAGGGAAAACTGGCCACTATGGAGACCTCTCATTTAGTCCACGCTGTGGATAAGATAGATGAATTTGTGGAAGACTTTCCTGAGAATCTGGCAGTATTTGACTTGAAAGAAGCTCCCCCCCATAAAAAAGAGGCTTTTTTAAGAGTCAAAGAGAAGAACATCACAGCCAATATTCTCTGGGATCTAAAAGCAAGAGGTTATGAAGTTGAATCCAGAAAAATTGATGAGTTGGTTTCAAATTCCCTTTTTCATGAAATACCAGAAGATTCAGTTTTTATTATGCTTGAGGATAAAATCGCGACTTACCTGCTAAGCGAAGAGTCTGAGCTAAGGATGACTTCAGAACGAAAAGCCAGAGCGATTGCCCGAAAGTTAGCAGAAAGTCAGAAAAAAGATGGCAATATATCGGCTGAAGGGATCTCATTCATTATACGATCAGAGATAGAAAAAGCTGAGGATGAAGATGTGGAATATCTTATTGATTCTTTGATGGTGTTAGTCTCTGAGGCTGTTAAAGAGGCAAAAGTTAATGAAGTGCTTGATGAGCTCAGGCAGATCTTGCCGCCTGATTCGGAAGAAAAAAGAGATCTTTATAGAGACCTCAAGGGCGATCTATGGGAAATGAATGAGAATTTGATGGTGATGAATCTGGATGAATATCGGGAAGTCTCAGGTGGGTCTAATCCACCGAGAATTCAAGAGGTTCAAGTGTTGATGAGTCACACGGGACTAGCACCAGTGCTGAATCAGATGGAGGAATCTCTGATACCGAGTCAAACTTTCACTCTAGTTTTGGCCCTCATTTTTGTAGCCCTTTTACTTTCCTTAATGCTTCGCTCTGTGATTGTGGGTTTCATCTCTGTTATTCCCATCAGCATGACTATCCTGATTAACTTTTCTGTTATGGGTTATGGGAAGATAGGTCTGGACGCTTGGACTTCGATGATTGCCTCTATTGCCATCGGCCTAGGAATTGACTATGCTGTTCATTTCAATTCCCGCTTCAAACAAGAGCTTGCTGTATTCAAAGATGAACTTCAGGCCTTAAAAAGAACCCTGGGAACGACTGGGGTAGCCATCATCGTCAATGCCTTGACAGTCGGACTGGGCTTCTCTGTGCTTCTGTTAGCTGGAGGACAGCATATCAGGCGGTTTGGCGGTCTGACATCTTTGACATTATTTTCCAGCGCCATCTTTACTTTAGTGGTTCTCCCGGCTCTTATCCTTGTGCTGAAACCCAAATTTCTAAAGAAAGAGATGGCATAAAATGCCTATTTTTTTCATTTTGAAGAAAGGAGGAATATTATGAAAAAAATTTCAATCTTCATATTGGTTTTTGCCCTGTCGATTTCTGGAAAAACGATAGCACAGGAGCTGACAGCCGTCGACGTGCTTAATAATGTTGATGCGGTGCTCAACGCCGCCAATGATCAGAATCTGAAGATGAAAATAGTCCTTATCGACAAAAATGGAAGAGAAAAGGATAGAGAAGCGGTCATGCTGCAGAAGGGTGGCGATAAGAGGATGATCAAATTCCTTTCTCCAGCAGATCAGAAGGGAATCGCATTCCTGGACCTTCCGGATGACGTGATGTATCTCTATCTCCCGGCCTTTAAGAAGGTGCGGCGGATTGCTTCTCATGTTAAGAACCAGAATTTTGCGGGTACGGACATGTCGTATGATGACCTGGGAACGATTAGCTATAGTGAGGAATATGATCCAGTTTTGGTGGCGGAGAACGAGCGACATTTCGTTCTGGAGTTGACACCTAAGCCAGGAGTAAAGAAGGACTACAGCAAACTCAAGGTGTGGGTGCTTAAGAACAACTTCTATCCTGAAAGGATTGAATTTTTCAACAAAGAGGGGAACCTGAGGAAAAGGGCGGAGTGGAAAGATATCGGAAAGGAAAATAACTACTGGGTAGCTCGGGAAGTTGAGTTCCATGATATTAAAGATGATCACAGGACAAAAATCATATTGTTGGAAGTGAAGTTCGATACAGGATTAAAAGATGAACTATTTACCCAGCGGTACTTGAAGAGATGAAAAATGAAGAAGACGTTCCTCTTTTTTATGGCTTTGTTCGTTATTCCCGCTGTCATTCTGGCCGATGTCGATATCAGTGGCTATGTCCAAACCGATACAAGGCTCTTTTCCCAGAAAGATTTCAGATTTTACTGGAATGAGAATCGCTTTGATTTAAAGATAAAAGCGAATCCTTTGGATGAGGCGCAGGTCTATATCGAATTCTGGGGAAGATACTTCGGATTTCCGGATGTAAATACTTCCTCTGATCTTATGAGGCAAGAGAAAGATAAGGTTGCTCCCTGGAGCCTATCGTTCAGAGAGGCTTATGTGGACCTTTATGGATTTCTTACATCTAACCTGGACGTTCGTATAGGCCTGCAGCGCATCACCTGGGGTACAGGGGATAAACTCAACCCAACCGACAACCTCAATGCGGACGACCTTGAAGATATTTGGGATTTTGGCCGGCATTTGGGATCAACTGCAATCAAAGCGAGTTATTATTTGGGTGATTTTACCTTGACTGCCGTTTTTATCCCCATCTTTACTCCGTCGACTCTGCCTATAGAAGAGTGGGCCGAGGCCTTGTCTTCTCCTTTTGAGTTCCCTACGGGATTGAGTCTGAGGAATTTAAGCGACAAGGTCATAACTCCAGATAAAACATTGAAGGAAAGTTCAATGTTCGGTTTCAAAATCGCAAAAAGCTTTTTCGGTTACGATTTTTCTTTGAGTTATTTCTATGGGCGAGATGATATTCCGATAATAAGCAAAATAACTCTGAAGCCCGTGGATTTGCAAAGTACGGTGGATGCATGGGTTGAACTCGTCTATCCTCGAATTCAGGTCATCGGGATGGATATGGCGGGAGCTCTCGGGAATATCGGGATCTGGGCAGAGGGAGCGTTCTTTATCCCCGAAAGAGTCGGCATGGTNNGCATGGTTTTGGACCTTTCCTTGCTCGAAATGGGTATTCAAGAATCAAGGATTTTAGATAAACCGTATTTCAGGTATGTTGTCGGAGCCGATTACAGCTTTAAAGGTGGCTGGTACGTCAACTTACAGTATTTGCATGGGTTTATTCATGAAAGGAATGCAGAGGATATGGGAGAGTATTTCATTCTTGGCCTGGAAAAGAAATTGCTCCGTAATAAACTGAAATTGACTTTAGGCGGTGGCGCAGAAATCAGAAGCTTTGCAAAGATAAAAGACAATTATGCTTTTCTCTTATTTCCCGAAGTTGCCTATTATCCATTCGATAATGCCGAAATCACTTTCGGATATCGATTTATAGACGGCAAGGAAAACGCTGTTTTTGGGCAAGTCAAGGATAACGACGAGATTTATTTTAAGGCGAAATACAGTTTCTGATTATGAAAAATATTGTTCTTTGAAGAATAAAGATGACTGACGATATGGATATTCTTATTAAATTAGAACTGGTTGGTGATTGATATGTATTTAAGTTCTGAAGAAAATGAACGATTGCAGCATATACTTAAAAATGTTTCTGTGGCCTGTAAGTGTAAAAGTTGTCAAACCTTATCTAAGGAGAAAAACAAATTAAAGGATTTGCTAGACGAACTAAAACAAACCCAAGCTCATTTAATACAATCCAAAAAAATGGCAGCACTGGGAAAATTAACAGCTGGCATGGTTCATGAGATGAATAATCCCATCGGAGCTATGAACAGCGCCGTAGATGTTTCTAATCGATCCGCTAATAAGATTCTAGAAATATTGAGAAAAAATCATTCCACTATAGACATTCGAGACAATAGAGTACTTAAGATGTCTTTAGAGGCTCTTAAGAACAATAATTTGGTCACAATTGAAGCGAGTAAGCGCATTACAAAGATACTTAATAGTATGCGCAGTTTTGTTCGACTGGATGAATCATCTTTGCAGGAAATAGATCTACATGAGGTTTTAGACTGTATTCTTCCTATATTTAATTACGAACTAAATAATAGGATAACTGTAATTAAGAAATATGGAGATATTCCAATTATTTCCTGTCATGCAGCAGAGTTGAATCAAGTTTTTATAAATCTTATTCGAAATGCTATTCAGTCTATCAGAGGTAAGGGCAAAATCACCATTCGAACAATCAGTGAGAATGATAATGTATACATTCAAATAACAGACACTGGAATTGGAATTCCACCTGAACAAATTCAGAATTTATTTGAGCCAACTTTTTCTAAGAAAGAAACAAGGGTAAAGGCTGGCCTTGGGCTTTTTATTAGTCTTAATATTGTTAAGAAACATCAAGGTCTAATAAAAGTAGAGAGCGAGGTTGGCAAAGGGAGCACATTCACAATTATTTTGCCAAAAAACTTAATATAGATGGAGGAAATATAACTAACAGACGGATATTCAAATACCTCTAGATTACCACAAGCTTCACACTCCGCATTTTAGGTGAGCGAACCGGAGCCTACTCCTAATCAACTGGGAAAGTTCATTTGAGTGAAAAAAGAACAGTTCTTTCACCCAAAGAATTAAACCGGAGAGAGTTTTTGAAAGTCACCGTAGTGGCTTCTTCCTCTGTAGTTCTCAGCGCCTGCGGATTTAAAAAAGTTTTGGAAGAATTCCTTCAAAGAAATTTTTGTTCGTTGTCAAAAAAAGAGATCGCACAGGTCATAGTACGTCTAGAAGCAAAATACACCAGGCAGTACGGGAAAAAGTTTACCGTGTCGGCTAAAGAGCCTATTCCAGAAACTTTCTTCGGATACGCTCTTGATCTTTCCCGATGCATAGGCTGCCGCCGATGTGTCTATGAATGCGTGAAAGAGAACAATCAATCCCGCGAACCCCAGATCCACTGGATCCAGGTCTTGGAAATGGAAAAAGAAAAAGGCATTAATTTTAAGCACGCAAACTTGTACTATGATCGCGAAGAAGTGCCACATGAAGGGCATTTTTACCTACCCGTGCAATGCCAACAGTGTAAGAATCCCCCTTGTGTGAAAAGCTGCCCAGTCAAT
>JABAOH010000858.1_pt1 | contig 45276 bp, 39 predicted proteins | sample 7062181 | NCBI WGS metagenome assembly JABAOH01 (sample SAMN14538630, study PRJNA623070) | marine sediment metagenome | biome: marine biome [ENVO:00000428]; feature: marine pelagic biome [ENVO:01000023]; material: deep marine sediment [ENVO:00002113]; isolation source: pool of 5 deep marine... | reverse complement strand
CGGCTTGCCATTTGGGGGGACGATCTTCTTGGCTATGGAGCCCCTAATCCCGAAAATAAGTGGTGGCTTGACCTGGAAGAGGTAGATGGGGTCCTTCGAATTCCCCCTGACTCCGTCGAAAATGAAGAGTAAGACCTCAAGAAAGGGGGTGGTAAAAATGATTGGATTATCTCAGTCATGGCGGTGTATAAATGGGGATCAAACTGACATAGATCCATATAGGGAGTTGAAGACCATCGTGGGAGGAGGATTTTGAGATGAAGAAGGCAATTTTCTTAGGAGTTGCCATGGCATTTGCTGTGGTGATATGTATCGCGGGAGATGTGGGAATCGTTAAGGCTCAAACCATTGAGCTGAAGATGGCCCACTTCATGTCGCCCATGCACATCCAGCACCAAAAATCTTTCGTGCCGTTTACCGAGAAGGTAGGGGAGCTGAGCGGCGGTAAGGTCAAGATCAAGATATACCCAGGGGGAGCACTGGGTAAGCCCAAACAGCTTCCGGACTCGGTCAAGACGGGGATTACGGACATCGCTTTTATCATCCCGGGTTATACGACGGGTCGTTTCCCGCGGTCTTTGGTTTTGGATCTCCCGTATTTGTTTGATAGCGCAGTGCATGCGACCAAGGTGATCTACGATGTCCATGATAAGTACCTTGCCGAGGATTACAAGGACTATAAGGTGTTATGGATCTATACCCACGGTACTGGCCAGCTTCATTCCGTTACCAGGCCCATGCGCACGCTGGAAGATCTCAATGGGATGAAGATGCGATCGCCTACTGCGCATATAACCAAGGCCTTGAAGCTGTTAGACGTCAATCCAGTCACAATGCCCATTTCCAAGCTTACTGTGTCCCTCCAGAAGAAGGTCATCGACGGGATGGTTGTTCCGTTCAGCGCTGTCAAAGACTTTCGGTTGTTTGATTTGGTAAAGCATATCACCGTAGTGGATATGTACGTTACGCCGATGGCTGTCGTGATGAACAAGGGGAAGTATAATTCCCTGCCGGACTTTGCCAAGAAGGCCATCGACCAGGCGTCGGGGAAACAGCGGGGTTTGCACGCGGCACAAGTCTATGATGATCACGATGCTAACACGCTGAAAGAGATCAAGAAACGGGGAAAGATCGAGGTCTACACCCTTCCCAAATCCGAGACGAAAAAGTTCAAGGAACGGCTAAAGGTGATGGAAGCCAATTGGGTCGGTGAGATGTCCAAAAAGGGGTTACCAGCCACAAAGATCTTAAAGGCCGCTATGAAATCAGCCAAAAAAAACAAGTAGCGATAGAATGAGAAAATGGTGAACTTTCGGGTCGGCCTCGGTTCCCCGAGGTCGGCCCGGAAAAGTGGGGGTATACTTTTTTTCCGATGAAGATTAACCAGTCAAATCAAAACTTAGGATCTTGGGTCCATCCGATATCCAAACTGCTGAATCGCATTGCCTCGGTAATCCTTTTCTGCATGATGCTCCTGACGATAGCCGACGTGTTTTTGAGGAAAGTATTTAGCGAATCGATATTGGGTACCGTTGAGGTTACCGAGTTCATGATGGTGACCGTGGTCTTTTTCTCCCTCGCACAGGCTGAAGTATTGGACCGCCATGTCAAAGTGGATCTTCTCATGAGCCGATTGGGCCAACGAACCCAGGGGCTGATCAACATGATTACACAGCTGATTTGTTTCCTTCTCTTTGGAGGCATCACCTGGTCCACGCTGTTCTATTCGGCGAAAATGAAGGCTTCCGAAGAGGTCTCTCCGGATTTATGGATCCCTATCTACCCCTTTGTGTATATCGTTGCGGTGGGTTGCGGCCTGTTGAGTTTGATATTGTTGGTCAAGTTTTTCATGGCTTTGATCAAGACGGTTAAATCATGAACCCAGTGAGTATCGGCATCATAGGAATTTTGCTTCTGTTTGTACTTCTGGCCCTTCGGATGCAAATCGGCTTCAGCATGGCTGTGGTTGGTTTTTTGGGATTTGCCGTTCTGGGTTCTCTCCATGCGAGCTTTTCGATACTGGGAATGGAGCCTTTTAAGACGGGAACTTCCTATGGCCTGACGGTTATTCCATTGTTCATTCTCATGGGACAATTTGCCAACCATTCCGGAATGGGCTTCGAGATCTACCAGACCGTTTACCGGTGGATCGGCTTTTTGCCCGGGGGGCTGAGCATGGCAACGATTGGGGCCTGTGCCGGTTTTGCGGCAATATCCGGTTCTTCTCTGGCCACTGCAGCAACCATGGGCATGGTGGCACTGCCCGAGATGAAACGGTTCAAGTACGAGGATTCACTGGCCACCGGCTGCATTGCCGCTGGAGGTACCCTCGGGATTCTGATCCCACCGAGTACGGTGATGATCATATACGGTATTTTGACCGAACAGCCCATCGCCACGTTATTTATTGCAGGGATCATACCGGGTCTGTTGCTGAGCGGGCTCTTCCTGATAACAATATATCTCATGGCGAAGTATAAACCGACGCTGGGTCCGCCCGGGCCGACGTTTACCGTGAAGGAGAGGATCTATTCACTAAAAGATACGTGGAGCATCCTTTTCCTTTTCTTTTTAGTTGTCGGCGGGTTATATACGGGTTGGTTCACTCCCACTGAAGCAGCAGGAGTAGGAGCCTTTGGGGCCCTCATGATTACCCTCATTAAAAGACGGCTAACCTGGGATAACCTAACAAACTCTCTGGCGGAGACGACAGGCACCACGGCCATGGTGTTTGCCATCTTGATCGGGGCCAACATCTTTGGATACTTCTTGACCGTCAGCCAGATTCCTGACCAGCTCTCCAGTTGGATTGCCGAACTCGGGTTGAATCGGTACGTCGTCATATCGATACTGATCTTCGTATACATCGTCTTGGGCTGTTTTATGGAAGGTCTAGCGATCATGATACTTACCATACCCATCATTTATCCAATGGTGATCGGGATGGGATTCGATCCCATCTGGTTCGGCATTATTATCACCTTGGTCATGGAAATGAGCCTGATTACACCCCCCGTGGGGATCAACGTGTTCATCATCAGTGGGGTGGCCAGGGAAGTTCCCATGTACACCATCTTTCGAGGAGTTTTTCCTTTCTGGATTGCTATGTTGGCTTGCATCATTCTGTTGGTCCTATTTCCGCAAATAGCCCTTTTTCTCCCCGGTACCATGACACACTGATTTCCATAATCATAATCCGGGCGAATTCCCGAAGGTCTTGGTCAGGACATCTGTTGATTCGCATTTTGAAATCCATTTCAGGCGATAGTGCAATTTATCATTCATGGGGTGGGGAAAGACAGCCGATGTAAGGAGATCTTCTGGGGTTTGGGGTAAAATGAGAACAGTGTAATGTGGGGGAAGCAAAAAGGGAAGAAATACTGGAGGTGGTAATGTGATGTTCTTGCGGATCCTTTTGTTGGCAGATGGGGTATTTTTGGCCGCGGCCGTTGTCTTCACGTGGGATTCCTTCAGGGAAAATGAGAAGAGGGCGGTCAAGGTGGGATTTGGGGGAATCTTGTCAATGATCGTGTTGGGGATCGCGACCTTACTGTTTCCAGGTCTACGGTGGTTCATTGCGATCCTCTTCGCCACCTTGATCTTCATTTTTCTCCTCTTACTCATTCCGGGAAGGTCTAACCCACGAGCCCTGATGGGGACAGGGGGCTACATCGTGGAAGAGGTTGGGAAGGTTGACGAGAGGGACATCGTCTTCGCCCGGAACCGTTCCCTTCCGCCCGGATCGGAGGTCTACAAGCGCTATTACCAAATGCATCCGGAAAGGGAAGAAGGAGACGAGAAGCGAAGGGCTGCCGGCGGCCCTCTGGGAAAACCAGGTTCCATTGACGGGGAGCATCACCCCAATCTTGCCATGCTCAAGGGTACCTTTCATTTGCCCCATTCTTTGGGGCAAAAGGAGATGGTGGAACCATCTCCGGAGCCTTCTGCTCTTCCCTTGGATCCAAAGGCGGCCACGGAGAGGATTAAGGGGTTTGCGCGGCATCTGGGGGCTGATCTGGTGGGGATTTGTCGTGTGGATCCTTGCTGGGCATATTCCCATCGGGGGGAGATTTTCTTTGAAAACTGGGATGACTGGGGAAAGGAGATACCCCCTCCTCTTCCCTTTGCCATCGTCATGGCTGAGGAGATGGATGCGGAGCTGGTGAGGGGTGCTCCCCATACTCCCTCGGTAGTGGAGAGCGGGGTGAATTATGCCAAGGGGGCGTATATCACCACAATCGTCGCGAATTTCATCGCCCATCTGGGTTATCCTGCGATTGCCCATCACTTGCGCCACTACGATCTCGTGCTGGTGCCGTTGGCCGTCGATGCGGGATTAGGGGAATTGGGCCGATTTGGTTACCTTATCACCGAAGAATTCGGACCTCGAGTCCGGTTGTCGGCAGTGACGACTTCATTACCGTTGGTGCCCGACAAACCGGTGGATTTAGGGGTCCAGGGATTTTGTGGCTGGTGTTTGAAGTGTGCAGACACCTGTCCCTCCGCCTCCATCCCGAAGGGAGGGAAGGTGGTCTTCAACGGAGTGGAGAAGTGGAAGCTTGAGGAGGAAACGTGTTTCGGCTACTGGGCAAAGGTGGGGACGGACTGTAACATCTGTATGGCGGTTTGCCCTTACAGCCGTCCCAACCGTTCCTTGCACCGACTTACCAGATGGATGGTGGCAAAATCACCCATCGCTCGGGCTCTCTTTCCGTATGTTGATAACATCGTATACGGAAGGAAGTGGCGCTCAGGAGGAGTCCCCCCTTGGATTGATTACTCAAGTGGGGAAAAGCCTGACAAGTCATTATGTTAGGGGATAAGAGAAAGACTCAGGTTTTTTCCTCATCAGCTCCATGCTCGTGTTTACGGAAGTGTTGTTAAGTTACGAGCATGATCAGTTTGTTTCTCTCCTCTTCGGATAGGACTCTATCTCCTGCTTTAGCATTCATGGCCATTTGTTCGGGAGACTTGGCTCCAGGTATAGCCACTGGCTGCACCGGATGCGATAAAACAAATCCCAACGCTGCCGTTATCATCTGCTCTCCAGGCCGTAATGTACTTTTGAGTTTCTCCACTAAAGCGATATCGCCTTGAAATTTCTGCTGTTTGGCTTCATCCTTGTGCCACCTGGACCGTACGGAATCGGTAAAGACGGTATCGGCAGAATACCGGCCGGACAGTAATCCCTTGGCGAAAGGCCCCCGGATCAATACGGCAATACCATTTTCCTGACAATATGGGAGAAGCTCCGCCTCGGCGTTGCGATTCAGGAGTGAATAATCCGTTTCCACCACACTGCAGGTGTTGTTCCCGTTGAATCGTTTCAGGCCCTCGAAGTTATTGGTCGATATGCCGTAGGCTCTAATGAGGCCCTGTCCTTTAAGAACCTCGAAACCCTCCAGGTAAATGGCGGGATCCTCGATGTTTCCCTCATGGCAAAGGAGGACGTCGATCCAGTCACTTCGCAGCCGATAGAGTGAAGCATGTGCGCAAAGGNNCCTTGCTCACCACGTGGACCTGGTGACGGATGCCTGCTAGTGCCATCCCCAGCCGCTCTTCGGACAAACCGTTTGGGATGCCGTAGGACTCAGCGGTGTCAAAGAGATTGACGCCATGGTCCAAGGCCGTTCGCACGGTCGCAAAGGCGGTTGCGTCGTCCACATCGCCCCATTGGTTGCCGATATTCCAAGTTCCCATACTAATTGCGGACACCTTCCACCCTGTTTTCCCGAATTCTCGATACAGCATGCCATCTCTCCTTTCTGACTCCTATTGATCGTATATTCTTTAATGAGCTTGAATCTTTATCCATTGGGCATAGGGATCCAAAATCATTTCGTATGAGAACTAACCCCGACCACTACGACCTCCGATCCTTCGATGGAGGTCGAGCACCTCACCAAGGTTTTCGTCGTTTCGACGAACCGGCGGTTCTCAGGGTGGACGCGGGTTCAAAAGGGTGAATCCTTTAGGTAGATCTGCGTGGGGTCCGTGTGCCTGATGGTCTCCACCTTGGCGAGGGTACCGGATGCTATCTCCAGCACGGTCTGTAGCAGCTTTTCCCCCGTCTCCTCGATGCTGTCCCCATCCTCGATTACTCCCCCGGAGTAAAAATCTATGCAGCTCCCGGCCACGGCCAGGGTCTTGGGGTTTGCGGTGGTCCACATCAGAGGAGCGATCACTGCTGTGGATGTGCTCAACAGGTCTTTGTCCGTCCAACCTCCGCCGCCCAACTGGAAGATGACCAGCTGTGCTCCCGAAGCGGCGTAGCCCGCGAAGATGGAGCCCATGCTCATCCAGTTGTCCACGAAGTAGAGCCCCTTGCCCGAAGGCCTCTCGCCGTACTCCAGAACTCCCTGTACAGGGGCCGATCCAGACTTGTGTATGGCCCCCAGGGACTTCTCTTCCAGGGTGGAGATCCCCCCGGCTATGTTGGCCGGAACGGGGTTGACGGTTCGGATGTCCTCGCCCGTGGCCTTGGCCCTTTCCTCCGTCTCCGTCGCCACCTCCAGAATACGCCGTGATACCTCGGCGTTCACGCCGCGTTTGGCCAACACGTGTTCGGCGCCTATTATCTCCGTGTTCTCCCCGAAGAAAGCGGTGCCGCCGGCCTCCACGATCCGGTCGAAGAGATACCCGACCACGGGGTTGCCGGCGATCCCCGAGGTGGTATCCGAGGCGCCGCACTTCACCCCTATCGCCATCTGGCTCAGATCGCAGGGCCGGGGCCTTAGCCGGGATGCATCGTGTACCATCTCCCTGGCTATCTGTATTCCCTTCTCCAGGGCCCTAAAGGTGCTCCGCTCCTTTGCCACCTCCATGAGCTCCACCCGCTTGCCCGATTGTGCGATTTCATCGGCTATTCGGGTCGGGTTCAATTCCGGATATCCTGTGCCCACGCCCGCCGAGTGCACGATAACGGAGGCCACATTGGGATTTCTTCCCAAACCAATCAGCGTACGGGCAATGGTCTCCCTATCCCGACTGGTTCGGCCGCTGCCGCTGTCGGCGGTCAAAATGGTCTTGGTACCTTCCACGAAGTCACATATCTTGGCCGCCAAAAGCCCGCCCGGAATAACGAGCATGTGGTTGCGTATCCCGGCGGAGCCGTCCGGCCTTTCGTATCCCAGAAATTTCACCGCGACCCTCCTTTCGCCAGGTCCCCCCTGCCTCGGGCGCCTTCTAGGTTGTGGATGTGTACCAGGTTACCCCTCTTGATGCCCGATGAAGCTTTCCCTATGGACTCGCCGTATTTGATCACATCGGCGCCTTTCGGTATGTCGGCAACCGCCATCTTAAAACCGAAGGGTACCTTCTCCAGTGCCTTGACCGTCCTGACATCCTTTCCCAGCCGAACGGGCACCTCCGCGCCCGGCTCTATGTCCTCGATGGCCGTGGCTACGTTATCGGCTTCTGCCAGTATCAACGCCCCTTTCAAAGTCAAGATGCACCTCCTTTCCATTTCAGGTGGGCCTTCTGCCCCGGCTCCTCCTTTGCCTTTCAATAAAGAGCTGGTTGCCTTGCGATAGCTAACCACTTGATGAGAAAGTAGGTAGTGAGTAAGCCTCCAATGATCCCGACAGCAGCTCCGCCAATAAACACTGAGTTCAAACCAAACAGGTCCACGGTATAGCCAAATGCTATCGGTCCGATCATCATCCCTAGGCTGCTGGCACCGGTGAAGATACCCATTACCGCCCCCATTCCCTTGTGCTGTTTACCGGTTTCCACGTTGATTGCCAGCATCGCTCCCCGGGCGGCAGCCCCCAGCAGAGCCGTTGGCAGTAGGATGGCAAGCAATGCCTTACCTGATGGCACATAGGGAATGAGAAGGAGGAGGGCCGGCCCAACAGTGCTGCAAATTCCAACGAGGACCACTTTGTTTACCCGATCGAATAATGGACTAATCAATCCCTGAACTCCCCCTCCGGCTACCAGGTAAACCGAGAGCACGAGCCCAATACTGGCAGGAGTCATTTTCAGGGTTGAAATTGCCAGAAGGGGGAGGAAGCACTTGATGCTTCGTCTCCAGAGGGCCCGGCTGAACCGGAAAATGCTTGCCGCTTGGACCCGGTTGTCTCGGATTATGGATTTAAAGGGTTTTATTTCGCTCTTGCCGTCCGTCGGAGAAAGGGGTTCCGTAGGGGGAACGAAGCGGAGGAGTAAGTATAGCGCGAAGCTGCAAACCGCAGTCATGCCATAGAAGGCCGCATTCATACTGAAGTATTCGGTCAGGACACCTCCCAGAAGCGGGCCGAATCCCATCCCAAGGAACATGGACATCGAGAAGAGGTTTATGTACGTACCTTCCTTTCCTTTCGGGGAGAGATCGCCTACGTACGCCTGGGCTACTGGTATAACTGCACATGACGCCAAGCCATGGAGAAGGCGGATGAAGGTCAGTTCAAAGATGTTAGAAGCCCAAACATAGAAGAGGGAAATGATGGTGTAAGCGAGCAGGCCGAGACCGATGAACCTCTTCCGGCCACTTACATCTGATAGCCGACCGGCAATAGGCATGAATATCACTCGGGAGAAGGCGTAACTGGAGAACATGATACCAAGCCAAAGACCGGATGCCCCCATGCTCTCCGCATAGAGAGGCATTAGTGGAGATACGATCCCCAAACCTATCTGGGCGACAAAAACGACCGCCAGCAGAGACAAGAAGGTTTTACTATCCATGGAGCTTTACCTGCGAGGGAACCTCGCTGCTCGAGGGAGACAATCTTTTATCACGAGGTTCGGCTCCAGAGTATAGCATTAATGGGCGGTATCGGCAATTTGGGTTTGAAATTTGTTGGCTTTTCCATCCCATTAACCCCCTCTCCTTCTCTAAGGATTAAGGTGAGACCCAAGATTTCAAAGGGTAGGGAAGGTTAAAAGAATAATTTACAATTTTCAGAAGGTCAGCTATAAGAGGACAATTGAGAAATAGTCGAACGAGTTGTTAGAACCCATTGGAAAGCCAAAGGTGTGAGATGCCACGGCAAAAGAAGCCATCTATAGCAGTTGTATGTGGTGGCCCGGCTGCAGAAGCCTAAGTATCAAGAGTTTCAGGACGTGGTGTCGCTGATGCTCTTCTGGCCACTTACGAGAATGTTCTTGTCCTTGAACTCGACGAGGCGATCATGGACCGTCTCAAAGAGGCACACGTGGAGGTCGTATTCCCGATCCTCCACGGCCCTCCGGGAGAAGATGGTACTTTTCAGGGATTACTTGAAATCGTGGGCATCCCCTATGTCGGGAGCGGTGTACTCGGTAGTGCTTGTGCCATGGACAAAATAGTTGCAAAACAGGTCTTCCGGGCCAATGGGCTTCCAGTGGCAAGGGATACAGTGGTGAAGCAGAGCGAGGGGGTTGCAAGGGCGGCCAAACGTGTTCTTGAACTCCTTGGCCCCGATCTCGTTGTAAAACCTTCCAGCCAGGGTTCGGCTCTTGGAGTTCTGTTCAGCAAAAATTTGAAGGGCCTCGAGCGAGCCCTTGAGCAGGCTTTTTCCTATGATGAACGGGTCCTCGTTGAGGAGCGTATTGAGGGGCGTGAGATTACCGTTGCGATTCTCGAACGGGACGGGATAGAGGCATTGCCGGTCATTGAGATTCGTACTCCTCCGGGTTCCTGGTATGACTATGAGCATCGCTACACGCCGGGTCTCGGTGAGCATATCGTTCCCGCCCCCCTTCGCGAAACGCAGTATCATCGCACCCAGGAGGTGGCCAAACTGGCACACGAATCACTTCGTTGTCGCGATCTCTCGAGGGTAGATTTTGTCGTTCCAGAAGGGGTGAGCCTATTATCCTTGAGGTCAACACATTACCTGGTATGACACCGACCAGCCTTTATCCAGATGCGGCTCGAGCTGCTGGTATCTCCTTTGATGCACTTGTTGCCCACCTTATTGAGCGGGCTCTGTCGAGATCGAAGTAGGGAAGGAATAGCTATTGCCGAGTAATGTCAAGAAGTTCATGTGGGGGAAACTTACGTCATTAATTTTATTGCCATTATCAAGACGATCACGAAAAACAATCTTTTAATCCAGATGTTTCCAATTCTATCTGAAAAATGGGCTCCAAAGTAAGAGCCTATAAAGCTACCGGTAAATAATGCAGCGCCGAGAGGATAACTAATCACTCCACTTATGGCAAAGATTATGGCGGCCATCAGCGTTGAAATCAATTGTGCTATTTTTCGGGTCGCGGCGCTCTCCAGAAACGTTTGGCCGAACAATAGTACTAAGACGTAGGTTAAGAGGGCGCCAGTTCCAGCGCCATAGAAACCGCTATACATAAAAATAAAGAGACTAAGAATACCACCAATAAGATATTCGTATTTTTTTGTCCTGTGTTTAGCTCTTTCTATTCCCACTCTTGGCTTGGAAATTATGAAAACCAGAATGAGAATAGTCATGACTGCAATTACCTGTTTCAAAGTCGCTTCATTGATTTTCAATACAAGATTAGCGCCCAAAAAAGAGCCGAGCAACGCGGGGATAGCTATAGCTAAGCCGATTTCATAGTTAATCATTCCCTTTTTGCTGAACTCATACCACCCAGCAACGGCCATACCCGTTACTCCCAGCCTATTGGTCCCAATTGCGGTATGCGGGGGTAAACCGAGGAAAATCAACGTCGGTATCGTTATCAATCCCCCGCCGCCGACCAATGTCCCGAATAAACCAGCAACAACGCCAACGGCAAAAATGATGACCAGATGAATAAGATCCATGAGAACGTTCAGTTATGATTGCAGCAATTATAGAAGGATGTGAGGATTTTCGTCAATGAGAGGACTCACTGTCGAGCGGATAAAAATTGGCCGCCAATAACCCCCTTTTTGGCCAACAAAGTCATCTTCGTTACTATCACGGATCTAATTGAATTCTTTTGACGATTGCTTCAAGAATGGTAGATGTTCCTGCTTGACAGAAACCACGTTCTACTCTATAATGCGGCGGTGCCTAGTAAAGTGTTACAGATTATGGCTTCTCCAGCGATTTACTGCGGAAATGGATACCCCGGGATCGAAGCAGATGAACTTGTTTGACTCAGTAAGTGGACTGAAACGAGCCCCCATGACGGTGGTCGAGCGCTGGTTAAATCAACTGCGCTACCGAGTCACATCCCCGCAGTTCATAGTCTCGGTATTGCTGCTTATTGTGTTGGTTTACCTGGTCCTTGTACCGCTCTACGGGCTTTTTGACCGGACGCTGATCTGGGAGAAATCAGACGCTCGCATTTCACGGGAAATCGAACCGGGTCAGTTCACGTTGTTCCATTGGAAAAATGTCTTGTCTGGGCGTTTAGCCAATTCATTTCTTTTCGAACCCCTTGTAAATACGCTTATTACCGGTTCCATCGCCGCTGTAATTGCACTGGTGTTAGGTGGAATTCTGTCCTGGTTTGTGACACGAACCGACATGCCGGGGCGGGGCTTGCTCAAGACCGTCCTTACCGTTCCCTTCATTATCCCCTCCTTCGCGATTGCGCTGGCATGGGAGGTTTTTTTCAGGAACCCAAATATCGGGGGACCGCCCGGATTTTTCCAAGTTATTCTTGGTTTTCCTCCACCGGAATGGCTTTCCTACGGACCGATGCCAATCATCATTACGATGGTGATACACTTCTTCCCCTTTGCGCTTCTGTTGGTGTCCGGCGCCCTGGCCACCATCGACTCTCAACTGGAAGAAAGCGCCGAGCTTTTGGGGGCTTCCCGTTGGACCATCTTACGCAAAATAACGTTTCCCATTGTTACACCTGCATTCATGGCGGCATTCACCCTCACTTTTGGAAGAACTATCGGCACTTTCGCCCTTCCGTTCTTTTTGGGAACCCCCGTACGCTATTACACCCTTTCCACGATGCTTTATAGCAGCCTCAATATGGGGTTTGAACCCATTGCATATATCCTGGGAATCTTGTTAATTGCTATCACCGTGCTGGCTGTGTATCTCAGCTCCCGCGTTTTGGGTGCGAACTTACGGCGGTTTGAGACCGTTGGCGGTAAGGGGTTCAAAGGACAACCCACGGGTCTGGGACGATGGCGCTGGCCATCTTTTTGTTTGCTCAGTACCTTTGCCCTCATTACGGCGATATTGCCCTTGGTAATTTTGGCATATCAGACGCTGATGCTGATAGATGGTCGCTATGGTTTAGACAACCTGACGTTCCATTTTTGGATCGGCCAGTCAGATCCCAACATTGCTCATGGTGAGCCAGGGGTACTCCACAACCCGATGATTCTCGGGGCGACCTGGAACAGTATTAGGCTGGCCGTTATTAGTTCAATAATTGGCGCGTTCTTAGGTCTCATCGTGGCCTATATCGTCGTGCGGAATCGGGGGAGCTGGATATCAACGCTCCTGGATCAGATCTCCTTTCTGCCGTTCTTGTTCCCCGGCATCGCCTTCGGGGCAATGTACCTCAGCATATTTGCCACACGACAGGGTCCAATTCCTGCACTTTACGGCACCTTTACGGTGCTGGTAATCATATCGGTTATCAAGAGGCTGCCATACAGCGTGCGCACAGGGACAAGCGCTGTCACCCAGATAGGCCAGGAACTGGAGGAGGCTGCTGAGATCGAAGGGGCAACCTGGTTTCAACGCATTCGTCGCATCGTCCTGCCACTGGCTACCGCAGGCGTGGTGTCAGGGTTAATGGTCATGTTCGTCGGCATCATGAGGGAACTGCCCTTGATTATCCTTCTCATCACGCCGAAGACCCGGGTTCTCATGACGCTGGGCTTTCGTTATGCCGAAGAGGATCAGATTCAGCTGGGAAATTCGCTGGTATTACTTGTCACGTTGATTACGATCATGGGCGAACTGATCTTATGGTGGCTCGGAAAAAGTCGGCTGATTCGCTTGCAGGAAAAGCAGGTGGAATGAGAAAGAAAGATACATTGATTCATGAGAGTGCCAATAAAGATACGGGGTTTGACAAAGAGGTTCGGCAAGGTCACGGCTTTGGACCGAGTGAACCTCACCATTGAAGCGGGTGAGTTTCTGGTGTTGCTGGGACCCTCTGGCTGTGGAAAGACGACCCTCCTGCGCTGTATTGCTGGCCTGGAGAGACCGGATGAAGGAGAAATCGTTATTGGTGAGCGGGTTGTCTTCTCTTCCCGGCGAGGCATCATGGTTCCCTCCGGGAGACGCCGGGTGGGAATGGTTTTCCAGAGCTATGCCTTGTGGCCGCATATGGCAGTGTACGAGAACGTTGGCTTCGGGCTGAGACTTCAAAAGGTACCTCGTAAAGAGGTGCAAGAGCGTGTGGACCTTGTGCTCAAGGATTTGGCAATGGATGGTCTCGGGGATCGCTATCCCTCGGAGCTATCGGGAGGACAACAACAAAGGGTTGCGGTAGCTCGATTGCTCGCTACCAAACCGCCGGTCTTTCTCATGGATGAACCACTTTCCAACCTCGACGCGCGCCTGAGACTGGACATGCGCTCTGAGCTGAAGCGGCTGCACCACGATAGCGGAGTGACAACGGTTTACGTGACGCACGATCAAACCGAAGCGATGACCATGGCCAGTTGTGTGGCGGTAATGAAAGACGGTCTCATTCAGCAGGTGGGAACGCCACAGGAGATCTACCGTCAGCCAGCCAACATCTTTGTGGCGGAGTTCGTGGGGATGCCCCGGATCAACATGTTACCGGCAAAGACAGTCCTGCAAGATGGCCAACCGTGGTTCGAGATGGATGACTTCAGACTACCGGCATCCTGGATACCCTCTCGAGATAGGGCGATCGTTGCGATTAGGCCAGAGGATGTCAGCATCTCGTTGGAATTGGAACCGAACGCCGTGGAGTTCCAGGTATATGCGGTCTTGCCGTCCGGTCCCGAGCTGTTTGTCCAAACGAGGCGTCGCGATACGACTCTGGTGGTCCGTGAGACTCGGCAGATCGATCTGCAGATGGACCAACCTGTTTGGATCACGGTAGACCCATCAACCATTAATCTCTATGACGAAAAAAGCGGCTTGTTGTTGACACCAGAGGAAGAGGCATAGGAGGAAATCCATGAAGAGTTCGGGAAGGAGGTGGTAGCCGACAAAGAAAGCCATAAAAAGTACGGGAGGGGGTGGCAGGCAACAAGGAGACATAAATTAATTCATGACGTACCGATCAAAAAAGGAGGGAAGACAAATGAAAGTTCGGATATTCATAGTGCTCGCCGTAATAGCGGGTTTGGTAATCGTTAATGGGAGCTTCTTTAACGCTGACGCAAAGACGGAATGGCTCAAGAAAGCACAGTTGGGCCAGTTCGCACCGGCAACCCAAGACTGGAAGGCCATTGAGGCATCCGCCAGGAAAGAAGGCAAAGTGGTGATCTACTCGGTTTCCTCACGCATCTTCAAGCTCCAAAAGGAGTTCAAGGAGAAGTACGGGGTTGAGATCGTCGGGTATGATATGACCTCAGATGAGCAGGTAGAAAAATTCGGACGCGAGCACAAAGCCGGCGTTCATAACGTGGATATTCTATACAACAATGCGACGTCAACTCTTTGGGGAGAGTTACTTCCCAAAGAAATGATCTGGAATTTTATCCCGGATTCCATGGTGCCACTTCTGGATGATAACGAGAAGAAGCCTTTTTTAGTTCAGCGCTGGAGTTGCCGGGTTTTCATTTACAACACCGCCCGCAATCCCGGCGGGCCCCCCGTTGACAGCCTTTGGGATCTCACCCGGAAGGAGTGGCAGGGAAAGGTCTTGACCCCTGAACTCACTGATCCCGCAACGGCTAACACGTATCAGACGATTCTTCAACACCCTGATGACATGGCTGCCGCTTACAAGAAGGAGTTTGGAAAACCCATAGAGCTTTCCTCGGGTGTGAAGAATGCTGCTGAGGAGTGGATGGTTCGTTTCATGAAAAACGCGGTAATCGTTCCCTCAACCACCAAGATATTTAAGGGGGTTTCCGACGTCAAACAGGATAGGCCACCAATAGGACTCACAACGTTCAGCAAGCTGCGAGACGTGAAGAAAGGGGTATACGAGAGCGCCGCTCTTGTTGATATGGAGCCGGTTTTCGGTGTGTCCTATCCCACCGTATTGCTTATAGCTGACCAAGCCCCCCATCCTAATGCAGCCAAGTTGCTCGTGCAGTACATGATGGGAGACGGCCTCTGGCCGTGGAATGTTATCGGGGACTATGCCGCGCGAAAGGATTTGGAAGGGGAGCAGGTCAAGAAGTTCAAAATACCCCCTTACACCAAGGCAAAGTTGTGGGCAGCGGACCCGGAGCACATTTTCAAAACACAATATGACTATCTGCAGTTTACCATGAGTATTGCAAAATGACTTGAGAGAAGCCTGGCGGGAAGTTTTCAGCAGGGTTTTACTCGAAGGAAAACGGAATAAGATGAGGATTGCGGCGTGTCCTATGGCGCGCCGCATCTTTTCCCTTGACCTAATACCGTCATCTGGGTGAATATGCGCGTCGGTCAACATTTCAGAATCATTGCCCATCGGGGGGCCTCAAAGAGATTCGAGGAGAATAGTTGGCAAGCAATCCTCCTCGCTGCTGCCAACGGGGTTGATGGCATCGAACTGGATCTCCGCTGTAGCTTGGACGGGGAGTTCATCGTCTTCCACGATAAGACCTTAACACGGATTGACGGCACAAGGGCTCGTCCTGAGGAGTTAACCGTTTCTGATCTTGACCAACGGTTGGTTGAAGCGGGATGCTCTTCGGTCCTGCTGCTGGACGATCTCCTCAGCAACTATCGGGAGGCAGCGCCATTGCTCTTCGATCTCAAATTGGAGGGATTTCCCGATGCCCTTGTTGGACTCCTTAGAGGCGCTCCCTGCGACTTCTACCTGGGCGTCAGAACGCATGATCACCTAAAGGTGGCGGCAGCCATCCGTCCCAACGAGAGAATTCTCGCCTTTGTACCAGATTCTCGCGCGATATGGCTATTCGGCGACTTGGGCGCAGGTATCGTGCGCTTGTGGGAGAAGTGGGCAGATAGCGTTTTGATTGGCGAATGTCATCGGCGCGGTCTATCGGTATGGATTATGGTTGGGGAGCCAGAGAACCCCGGGCAAGCTGACGAGGCAGTTTTAGAACGGATCTTTACAGCCGGAGCTGATGGGGTGCTGCTCAATGACATTGAGCTCGCCCTTCGTTGGAGAAAACGTCATTACCCCCCGTCGGATGAAAAACCGTAAATTCACCCTGCCAGGGTCCAGAAATCTCTGGAATTATTGGCAAGGGGGGGTGCTTTCGGATATGTTCCTCAAGACACGCTCCCTTCAGGTTGACCAAGAGGATTTGTGCGATCGGGATGGGGTCCGATGTGCGCTCTCTGAGGAAGGACCGGAGCTCACTTAACGGTACCGAACCGGGATGCCCTCCCCGAGGACCAAGGCGTTGTACACGGGGCGGGTTTTTTTCTCGTAGTCGCCACCTCGGTCCAATGCCAATCCTCGCCCCGCAAGCGTGACGAGCATTCCAATCCCTATCCGTTCCATTTCCCCTTCCATTCGGAGGAGGAACTTTGGGGCTCTCCCCGGAGGGCTGCTGCGTCCATCGGTAAAGAGATGCAAGAAGGCCTGTTTAAGGCCCTTCCTTTCTGGAAGTTTGAGGAGCTCCAGGAAGTAATCAAGATTGCCGTGGGAGCTTGCGTCTGAGAGGAGGCCGAGGAGATGCAGGGAACCTTTGCGCATCTTGGCCTCGTCGATGGCCTTGTGGAAGGTGGGATTCTCCATGAGGGTGCCGGATTCTATGGCTCGCTGGATGCGTACATCATCCTGGACCACGACCCTGCCCGCCCCCAGATTCATATGGCCCGCCTCCGAATTTCCCCTTACGTTGGGCAGAAGTCCCACCGCCTCTCCCGAGGACTCAATCCGTGCCATGGGAAGCTTCAAAGTCTCATCCCACCGGGGGGTCTTTGCCAGCCGGATCGGGTCTATATGGCCCTCGCTGCCCAGTCCCCAACCATCCAAAACCACAAGCATTATTCTCTCGGCCCTTGGAACGGTCCCCCGGATGAGTGACCTTCCCGTCATGGCTTCGGGCTTGGGAAGGTCCATTATAGTTAAAAGCGTTGGTGCAACATCGGCGAGTTTCCCTTTCTGGGCGAGCTCCGGTTCGTCCCCGGTTGGGGAAACGAGCACCAAGGGAGCCGGATGTGTTGTGTGGCCGGTGTTTGGCGGGCCTCCGGGGATACCGTGTTCCTCCAAGAGCCCGTGATCTGCCGTGATCGCGGCCCAATACCCGTGCTCGTGGGCGATCTCCAGGATTTCTCCCAATGCTCGGTCCACGGCCTCGGCGCATGCGATCTTTGCCTCTAAATCCGGGTAGTGGCCAACGAGATCCCCGCTCGCGATGTTCAGAATGACGAAGGGAAGGGCGCTCTGAGCAACCGCTTTCCTCAGGGTTTCGACCAGTAGCGGAGGGGAACGTAAGGGTTCAGCGAGAAACGAGGGAACGGACTGGTCCACCTCGCCGGGAAAGGGATCCGCTCGTCCCCCATTGAAGAAGTATGTCACATGCGCGTATTTCTCCGATTCCGCGAGATGAAACTGGGCAAGGCCCCGACGGCTCAGCACTTCACCCATGGTCTCTTCGACGTTTCGGGGTGCGAAGGCTACCGGGAGATGTCTGAGGTCGGGGTGGTAAAGCGTAAAGGGTACGAAGGTGAGAGGATCGAGGCGTTTGCGGTGAAATCCATGGAAGTTTTCATCTATAAAGGCTTTTGTAAGCTGGAGCTCCCTTTCCCCTCTACGGCAACAGAAGATTACCGAGTCACCGGGTTTGATCCGCCCAAGGGGGCCTTCATTTCCGGTGAGCACGAGGGGCGGAAGCAGGTAATCCGTGTGCCCTTCCCCATAGAGGGATTCGACCTTCCGTGCCATACAGCGGACACTTCTTATGCTCGCCTCGGACTTTGTCTCATGCATGGGAGGCTTCTTCTCTCTTACCGTGTATCTCACCCACAGGGAATCTGGAAACGGGTTCCCTGAACCGAGCGTAAGGTGCCCTTCCAACCGCAACAAAAGCCATCTGCAAAAGCAATGGGCACACAAAGAGCCAATTCGAGAGGAACGTCAGTTCCAGATGCTGTTCGTAACGAGGCGTTAGGCATAACCATCCTTCTTACGTTATTGTTCTTACCTCATAAAGGCGCGAACGTCCATACATAAGTAGAACTGATGCAACCAACTGACAGTTCTCCTCTTGGCGTTGCCTTCTCCGCTGTTTGCCGCATATCCCAACCCTGGTCGCACCATCCCTGAATGCTGGATATTTGGATTGATGTGTTTTAATGGGATTCGGATCAGATCCGAGGGGTTGCACGATTGCCGTGACCCTCATAGTAAAGTATGCTATACAAATTGGAGGACCGGGGAGGTCCCGATGGGAAAGGGGCGTTAGTAGGTAGGGTAAATCCCGAGGAGGTGCGTCTCATGAAATGGTCTCTCTCTATTTTACTGGGCTTAGGGCTCTTCTCTTGGTCAAGCAGTTATGGCCAACCCTCCAAACCTGTCCATTTCCCCTCCCTGGTTTCGTCTCTCAAAATAGCGGGACCTCTGGAATTTTCTGATGAACGGGTTCCTATCGAAATTCAGGAGATTAGGGAGCGGCTTGAGAAGGAGCTTCTCCTTTCCCTCTGGGATCGTCCCCAGGTAATTCTCTGGTTGAAGCGTTCCCGCCGTTATTTGCCCCATATTGAGAAGATGCTAAAAGAGAGCGGGATGCCAGATGATCTCAAATACCTGGCTATTGCTGAGAGCGCTCTTCGACCTCACGCGGGCTCAAGAAAGGGGGCAATAGGGTTCTGGCAGTTTACGAAGTTCACCGGCCAAAAATACGGCCTCGTTATCAACGAACGCATCGATGAGAGGCGAAATATCTTTGCCTCCACCCAGGCGGCGATTCGGTGTTTTAAGCACCTTCGGAGAACTTTTGGATCATGGACTCTCGCGGCTGCGGCCTACAATATGGGTGAAGAGGGGCTCATGATGGAAATCCTGGAGCAGGGGACCAGTAGCTATTACCACCTCTACCTCCCCCTTGAAACCCAACGATTTGTCTTTAAAATTCTTTCGGTAAAGCTTATTCTCTCCGACCCAGAAAGATATGGATTCCAGCTCTCCGGAGAGGACTACTACTCTCCCATGGGATTTGATCGCATCCAGGTTGACTGTATTCAGGATACTCCAATCCGAGTTATTGCTCGCGCAGCGAGAACCCATTTTAAGGTAATCAAGGATCTGAATCCCGAGATTAGAGGGCACTATTTGTCCGAGGGAAGCCATACGCTTCTGATCCCAAAGGGGGCCTCAAAGGATTTTCAGGCTCGATACCAATTTCTCGTAAGTCGTTGGCTAGCGGATCGAAAGGAGCGAATATATGTGGTCAAAAAGGGAGACAGCCTTTCGTCCATCGCTGACCGATTCGATGTCCCCTTGTTGGCCATCATCTTTTGGAATCGCCTGGATCCAAATGCACACATCCATCCAGGGGAGGAGCTCATTATTTATCAGGAGGAACCGAAGCCCGACGAAATTGACAAAGATGAAGATGCTGCTAAAGCTCGTTCTCCCCGGAATGACTAGCCCCTGGTGGTCATCGGGCCCGTTGAGGCTATCAAGGGCCGAGCCAAGGGTGGAATCGTGGATGTCGATCCCCTCCTCGCTTGTCTTCTGATGAAACAAGAGGATTGTTCTCAATCCTCCCCCGGAGATGATGGCGATTATCCCGGTATTCCTTGACTTTTATGAGACGACCTCCACGCGGTCTAGCTCGTGGGGCGGATGAGGGAAGGTGGAAAAAGCGACAAAAAAAACTTGATCTTTTGGGAAAAAACTCATAGACTTTTTCGGGGACGGGGACCACGAGAGCTGAAGGATTCCCTATGCAATGGAAGGAAACGGTGTTGAGGGCCGTTATTTGAATATGTTTATCTCGTTAAAATCAGTTAACAGTTTGAAATTAAACGATTTATCCTTCTCATATACAATGGCGATGAATCAGTTTACTGTGAGCGTTTTTTCTACGGCCCTCAACCCTTAAAGCCCCTTCCCTGCCGGAGACAACCCTAAGTTTCGACTCCCGATTGACAGGCAGTGATAATTTTTGGACAATAGTCACGTTCACTGCGATCTCGAATCTTCCTGGTGCGTTAAATATTTAGATATGGGAATGCTGAGTAATCTCATTGGCTGAATAACGGTCGAGGAAGGGACTCAAAAGGTGTTGGGTGGCGTTGAATGGCATTCCCTAAAGACCACGGTTATATCCGTGCGCCCTTGTTAAGGCATTTCTCAGCATCTCGGCGTGGCGCCGAGGACAACGTGAAACGTAATCCCTTATCTTACTTCAAAAACGACGAATGTGATCTGGTGGAATTCGTTGGTGACTATTTGCTTGATAGCTGGGACTTATCCGTGATCACGCCGGGCTATGATCGTGAGGCCGCCGAGATTACTCTTGTGGTTATCAGGAAATGAGCCGAGCAATGAAATCCTCTTATAAGATCCTGATGTATTCCCACGACACGTATGGTCTCGGGCACATACGCAGAACCATGGCTATCGCCTCCCATTTGCGGGCCCCTCACACCAACATCCTCATCCTGACTGGTTCCCCTATCGTCGGCCGTTTTTCCTTACCGGATCAGATCGATTTCGTCCGTATCCCGGGAATGATCAAGAAGACCAACGAGGAATACCTGCCCCTCTCCATCAAGATCAATCCCCACCACGCTCTCGATATCCGGAAGAATATCATCAAGACCACTGCCAAAACTTTCCAACCCAACCTTTTCATTGTGGACAAGGAACCCCTTGGCCTGAAAAAAGAGATATTGCCTACGCTCCGGTGGTTGCGAAGATCTCTTCCCAGCACACGGGCTATCCTGGGACTGCGGGACATCATGGACGATGCATCCATCATACGGAAAGACTGGGAGGAAAAAGGGGTCTATCAGGTTATGGATGAGCTCTACAACGAGATATGGGTTTATGGGATTCGGGAATTCTATGATCCGATCCAGGAGTATTCCATTCCGGAATCGATTAGTCGGAAAATGACCTTCACCGGCTATATCGCCAGAAAGATTCCGGGCAAAGCGGCAGCGTTCAGAATCAAGGAAAAGTATGTACATAAAGATGGGAAAAAACTGGTGGTGGTAACCACAGGTGGAGGGGGAGACGGATATGCCATGATGGACAGGTTTCTTTCCATGCTCGAATCCGAAACCCGCACCCTTCCCTTCAAAAGCGTCCTCATCACTGGGCCGTTCATGCCAAGAAAAGAAAGCGATGAAATCATTACGCGGGCGAAAAAGCTGGGTTTGCGAACCTGGCGGTTCTATCGAGGGATGGAGGAAATACTGGCAGCAGCGGATCTTGTTGTGAGCATGGGGGGATACAATACGGTCTGTGAGGTCCTTACCCAGAGAACCGTTTCCCTGATCATCCCCCGGGAAACACCTCGCAAGGAACAGCTCATCCGAGCCCAGGTGCTCCGCGACCGAAACATGGTCGATTATATTCCTTGGAATTCCTTCTCACCCCAGGTCTTGCGCGACAAGCTCCTTGACCTCTTGGAGCGTCCAGAACCGTATAAGGGTGCCATGTCCCGGTTCCAGTTGACCGGCCTCGATGTTATGAGCAAGCGCCTCCAGGCATTCAAGAACAAGGAATCATGAATGCATCTCAAAAACACGTTTTGGGGATGATTCTAAAGGGATACCCGCGCATCTCCGAAACCTTCATATCCGACGAGATACTCCATCTAGAAAAACTGGGCTTTTCCATCCACCTTTTCTCAATGCGTCCTCCAAGGGAAAGCTTCCGCCATGAAAGCGTCAAGCAGATCAGGGCTGCTGTGGATTACCTACCAGAGACCCTCTTAGCTCCCCTTCCACGGTTTCTGTATCATAATCTCTTGCTGGTGGGAAAAAGGCCTGGGATGTATGCTCGGGCCCTGAAGATTGCGCTGAGGCGCTTTTTGCGTACGCGAAAATTGGCTACCATAAAGCATTTGCTGCAGGCAGGATACGTGGTTCACCGCCTACTCCCGGGTAGCGGGGTAGTGCACCTCCACGCCCATTTTGCCCATTCGCCCACTTCCGTGGCTATGTTCACCAGCCAGTTGAGCGGACTTCCCTTCAGCTTCACCGCGCATGCCAAGGACATTTACATTTCGGATCCAAGGCAGCTTCGGGAAAAGATGGGACTTGCCCGCTTTGTGGTAACGTGCACCGAATACAACAGGCGCCATCTGATGGGACTCTCCCGTGGGAAGGCCATTCCGATCCACCGCGTTTACCACGGTATCGATATCGACCGTTTCACTTCTAAGGGGAATGAGGGGATTCCCTCTCCCCCTTACCAAGTCTTAACGGTAGCCCGCATGACCACGAAAAAAGGTCTACCCACGGTATACCGGGCTCTCCGGCACCTCCGTGACGAGGGCTTCTCCGTACAGCACACGCTCATAGGCGACGGGGAAGATCGTGAACAGATCTTGTCACTCATAAAAGAGCTGGGACTGGATCATTTCACCCGATGGCTCGGAGCCCAGCCACACAACGTGGTTTTAGGGCACTACCGCCAGGCTGACCTCTTCGTGCTGGGATGCGAGGTGGCACCTAACGGTGACAGGGACGGGATCCCAAACGTGTTTTTGGAAAGCATGGCCATGGGCGTTCCGGTGGTGGCGACACGGGTTTCGGCCATTCCTGAATTGCTGGAGGATGGAAAGACCGGTCTTCTGGTCCCACCCGGGCAGCCGGAGAAGATGGCCCATGCCATGGCGCGCCTCCTGACAGACTCGGATTTGCGTAAACGAGTTATCTCTCAAGCTAGGCAGTGCGTGATTCGGAAATTTGACAACAAGGTCCTCATACGAGACCTTGCTGGGCTTTATGAAAAGGTGGGGATCCCCGCTTCGATTTCCGAATCGGAGGGGGATGGCGGGGATTGAGAGATACGATGCGCATCTTTTTTTATGCTCCCTTTAAACCCTTAGGTCACCCCCACCCATCCGGCGATCTGATCATCGCCACTGGTCTCTGCGACTATTTTGTAAGACGGGGACATCAGGTTTGGCCGATAAGCTCTCTTCGTTCCCGGTGGATATTCTGGAAACCGTGGGTATGGCCACACGTGTTGCGGGAGCAGCGGCGAGCCGTGAGGCGTGTCAGCCAATTCCGACCGGATTTGTGGCTCACGTATCACACCTATTACAAATCTCCGGACCTATTGGGTCCGGCGGTTTGTCGGGAGGCAAAACTCCCCTATATGATCTTTCAGGGGATTTACTCCACCAAGAGAAGAAGGGATATCAGGACCCTTCCTGGATATGTGTTAAACAGAAAGGCCTTGTGCGCATCCCAGCACCTCTTCACAAACAGGCGAGAAGACCTTTCTAATCTGGAGCGGATTTTGCCCCCAGATCGCCTCACGTACCTGAGGACCGGTATCTTTCCGAAGGATTTTCCCTTTGACGCCGGGGTTCGTGACCGGTTTCGCCGTACGTGGAACGTGGGAAATGAACCGGTGGTTCTGGCTGTCGCCATGTTCCGACCGGGTGTCAAGGCTCGGGGGTTGGCCTGGGTGATCCATGCTTGTGGCAAACTCTTTCGGCAGGGCAGGCGATTTCAACTGGTGATTGTTGGAGATGGCAAGGAAAGGGTCCGGCTCCAGCGTTTGGCCGCGGAAAATCTTCCCGGCAGGGTCCGGTTTATGGGGCAGGTTCCGCGAAATGAGATGTATCGGGTTTACAGTGCGTGCGACGTCTTTGCTTTTCCGGGGATACGGGAATCACTGGGGATGGTTTTCCTTGAAGCCCAGTCATGTGGTCTCCCCGTTGTCGCCTTCTCCAACGGCGGGGTACCAGAGGTGGTCAAAGATCGGACGACCGGTCTTCTGGTGCCCCCCTTTGCTCTTGACCCATTCGTCCACGCCATTGAGCGTCTTTTGGCCGACCAAAATCTCCGTCGTAAGATGGGCCGGGCGGCCCGTTCTTATGTGCGGGAAAATCACGATTTAAATAGAAACTATCGGAAAATGGAAAAGGTTCTCGAGAAGGTAGCACGAGAATCCCCTTCCACATTCTGAAGGGAAACAAGGCTGTCGATGATGGAGCTCCATTCACCAACATGGTTTGGCCTCTTGCGTCATGCCCGAACCGCCTGGAATGAGGAAAAGCGAATACAGGGGCAGAACGACATCCCACTGACGCCAGAGGGACGCCTTCAAGCTAGAGAATGGGGTCGGCACTTAGAGCAACATCGGTGGGATCGGATCTTGACCAGTGATGCTAGCCGCGCTCTGGAAACCGCTGCCCTTGTCAACATCTCTTTGCGGGTTCCGTTGGTACACGATGCCCGTCTCGGGGAACAGAACTGGGGGCTATGGACAGGTAAGACGGTGGCCCAACTCAAAGAGGAGGTTCCCCAGCTTCTAGCCGAGCAGGAGATGGTGGGTTGGAAGTTTTGTCCTCCGGGTGGGGAAGACCGCAACGCAATTTGGGAAAGGGGTCAAAGGGCTCTGCAAGGGGCAAGGGAAAAATGCCCTGGAGAAAAGATCCTGGTGGTTACCCACGAGGGGGTAATTAAATGCCTGATCTACCGTCTGTCCGGCCGACAGTTTCTCCCCACCGAGCCTCCCCTCATACGATCAGATCATTTCCACTGGCTCGTATACGACAGGGAGGGGCTCAGGCTAAAAGAGATAAATGCCCAGGCCCTTCCGTAAGGTCACCCGTTTTTCGTTTTATGATTCAGTTAGTCCGGTTGGCTATTGTTTCAGTTGAGTTGGGTTGGTTCCTTTGCATTCCCTGGCCTTTGATCAAAATCATGTTGATGATTCAGAAGAGCGATAAGGGAAGGGTTTGGAGGTATTTGGAAGAAGGATATTGATCTGATAAGCTATTTTGCATATTGAGGGTGATCCGCCCAATGGGAACAATGCACGGAATTCCATGAAAATCGTTCACTACTGCCAACACGTCCTGGGGATCGGGCATTTTTTCAGGAGCCTTGAAATCTGTAAGGCCCTTGAAGGACATGAGGTGTATCTGATTACTGGAGGCCCACGGATCGATACTCCATTGCCGCCTCATGTGCGGGAAGTGAGGCTTCCGGGACTCATGATGGATCGTGATTTCAAAAATCTTTTTACCACAGACGATGACCGATCCGTCGATCAGGTCAAAAAAGAGCGGCGGCAACTCCTTCTCCAACTCTTTGAAGAAGACCCTCCCGACCTTTTCATCGTGGAACTGTACCCCTTTGGCCGCAAGGCTTTCCGTTTCGAGCTCGATCCGATCCTCCAGGGAATCCGGAATAAAGAATTGCCAAGAAGTCGTGTGGTCTGTAGCTTGCGAGATATCTTGGTGGAAAAGGAAGAACCCCTCCTGTATGAAAAACACGTCGTCAGTGTGCTCAACAGGTGCTTTGATGCCCTGGTGGTCCATGCTGACTCCTCCGTGATCAAACTCGATGAAACCTTTTCCAGCATTGAGGATATTGCCATACCAATTGTATATACCGGCTTTGTGACCGCAAAACCAGTGCCAGATGCCAGGATCAGGTTTCGCCAGCAACTCGGAATCGGGGAAAGGGAATTGCTTGTGGTAGCGAGCGCAGGCGGTGGAAGGGTGGGTTTCCCCTTACTGAAAGCTGTGATGCGAGCCGTGCGGTATACGGAAAAACGAAATACCCTCCACCTTCATGTCTTTGCAGGACCCTTCATGAGCGAGGAGGAGTTTGAGCGCCTGAAATCGGTTTCGGACAAGAGGATGCAGGTTTTTCGCTTTACCCCTGATTTTTTGTCATACCTTGTTGCTGCGGATCTTTCCGTAAGCATGACCGGGTACAACACCTGTATGAACATCCTGGCTGCAGGGGTGCCTGCTCTGGTATGGCCTTTTTCTCGAAACCGGGAACAGCGCCTTCGAGCCGAAAAGCTGTCCCGTTTGGCCACACTGAAGGTGCTTGATGACGATGACCTTGAACCCGCTCACCTGGCCACCATCATGGATCGGGCCCTGTCCCGAAGATCAACGACTCCAGTCACTATCGATTTGGAGGGTGCGGCAAACACGGCAAGGTGGCTTGAACGATGGATGGAGGGTTCTGGGAGGTTGTGATGCCGCATTCGTTTTCCTCTCTATGGACTGCTCCTCCCTTGGATATGGCTTCAAGAATTGAGCGTTGTATCGATTCAGCGCGCGACCTTGCTGGCGGGGGAGGGGCCGGATACATCTTTTTCCGTGCGGATGACGTGGCGGTTCCCGGAAGACAGTTCATCCGACTCATGGAACTCTTTACGAGATACCGTGTGCCCCTTTCCCTAGCGGTCGTTCCAGTATGGCTTACGGGATCGCGCTGGGAACAGCTCAAAGGGCTTTCCCGGAAAGATCCATCGCTCTGGTGCTGGCACCAGCATGGCTGGCGGCACCTGAACCACGAGGTGGAGGGGAAGAAGCAGGAGTTCGGAGGGAGTAGGTCTCCTCTCCAAATAAGGGAAGATCTCCTTCGGGGCCGACATCGTCTTGAAATGCATATGGGAGAGGAATTTTACCCCGTATTTACGGCTCCCTGGAACCGCTGTAGCAGGGTTACCCTCGAGTTACTCAAGGAACTAGGGTACTATGCCGTTTCGCGAAGTCAGGGCAGTCTGCCGCCGCTACCGGAGGGGTTGCTGGATTTCCAGGTGAATGTCGACCTGCACACCCGCAAGGAGTTGGATGCGGAAGAGAGTTGGAAGGGCGTTTTCGCAGAACTGAAGAATGCCCTGTTGGGCGGTTCGTGCGGGATCATGATCCATCACCGGAGGATGAATGACGCGGCCTTTGCATTTCTTGACATCCTCTTTCAAAAACTGTCCCAGCATCAGGGCCTTCGCATCGTCAACTTCAAGGGCTTGGTCGACCTCCGTTGAATTGTTCGAAACCACACCATCGATGGCCCTCAGAAACGATTATTTGCTTGACTCGGACCCCTCATTCCTCTATGATCCTTTTGCCCTTGAGGAGCATTGTGAGTCTCTTTTGAAATGGGCAGTTGGTTGAATCCCATTCTTCGGGTCGCGGGCGGTTCCATGCGAGATTTGAGATTCTCAAGAAATCGACGGACCTGATAGAGTGGTTTGAAAAATCCGACAAGCATGGTGTGGGATCTTAGCACTGCGAATTGATGCTTCAGACAAATGAGGGAAAATTAGATGGTAGATCTGAAGACACAGCTCCAACCGATTTTAGATCGTGTTGGATACGAGAACGTCTGGCGCCCCATTTATGACAAGGAGAAAAGGCTCATCGCCCGAGGAAGGGGGAGGTTTTACGACATCATTCCCGAAACGCTAGAGTCCATCGACTTTGCGGGGAAAACCGTCGTTGATCTGGGCTGCAACTTCGGATCCTATACGTTTCTTGCTGCTCGTCTCGGGGCTAGGAGAGTGGTTGGAATCGATATCGATAGGGAAATCATCCGAGGGTGCCAGATATTAGGAGCCCACTACGGTCTGGCGAACGTAGAATTTCATGCTGCCGACTTCACCAAGAGCGATTTGGGCGAGATTTTTGACGTTGGCATGATGATCGATTTTATCGGGAGAAGCACCGTAAAAAAATATAAAGTTCGGGCATGCCTTGCAGGGCTTGAGCGATTGTCCCAACTGGAGATGCTCTTGACCCTTCGCCCCGAATACGATATAGAAGGCGATCTCGGCATGCATTTGGATGAATTCGGTTCGCAGTATCCGCTGGAATTCATACGAAACAAGCGATTTCACCTCTTGGATTTCGTTCGGTCTACTTTCGGCGAGGAATGGGACATGCAGGTCGAATGCCATGAAAGATGTCGCACATACAATCTCAAACGCCCGGTACACTTCATTCGAAAATAAGGGGTCTATCGGTCTGTTTCTAAGGATCCCTAAAATCAAATCTTATTCTGTCTTACCTCCAACCTATTTTTGTTTGTGTTACATGGGTGTTCCCGTTTCGTCCTCCCTGGCACTAATTCCGGCATGGTTCACCGGACCAGGGTGGCAATATCCCAAACCCGAACGACGTGGCCAATTGGTCAGAACACTGGCAGATTCACGGTCAATGACTTAGCAGAATGAGACATGATTTGCGAGATGGGAGCCTTATGAATGCCCAAAGAGCTGAAAACCACAAAGGAGATGATCCGCCTGGATTTCAGCAGGTTTCCTATGATATGTTATTTGGTGATTGTGGCACCTGTTCGGTTACGTAATATCTTAGACCTGAGCAAGAAAAGATCTCATAGACGGGAAATTTGGTTACATGATCCGAGCAACGCATAACAAAGGAGGGAGAGGCTATGTGTCATTATTTTAAGCGCACTGCAGTGAGCCTGACACTGATCTTAGCCGTATGTATTTCAATCCCGGTTCTTGTTTATGGAGAGGAAAAACGTGACATGGGGGGCTGGGAAAAAGGCAGCCCTTATGACCAGTGCTACAAAACCGATGAAATGGATTCGTTAAAGGGCACTGTCGTTGGGTTAAAGGAGGTTATCCCTTTCCCAGGAATGTCACCCGGTGTGGCGATCCTTGTCCGCGAAAGGGGGGGAAATGATGTCATTACGGTCCATCTCGGTCCCAAATGGTTTATTAAACAAGTTGGCGTAAAGAAGGGCGACAAGGTAAAGGTCAAGGGTGTCTGGGCTGAGATCCAAGGAAAAGATGTATTTATGGCGTCCAAGATAAAAAAGGGGGACTATTTTGAATATAAGGTGCGCCTAACCAAGGATGGAACACCATTCTGGACCATGAGCCCGGAAGAGTTGGCAAAAGAAAGAGCAAGTGAATGACCCGATGGGAAGGAGCGATTTAGGCTGTGAACGACGTGCGCATCAAGCCAGGGGCGGCTAAGAGACGGCATTCTGTGGAACGACTTGTGATCCTCCCCTTTAAGAAGTCGGTGGAGATCTCTTTAAAAAGCCTCAAGGTCCGTTTCTATCGTTCCCTGATCCTTGCCATGAGCCTCGTGCTGGCGGTCTCTTTTCTGAGTTTTGTCAGTGTGAGTACAGATGTGGCTAATGGTCTCTTTTCCACCCAGGATCCCGAACTGCTCCAGGTATTGACCCGGGCCGGTTATGATGTTGGACCGGGAGTCACCAGTTTGGGGAGCAGCCCTAAGCAACGGTGGATTATTATTCTCTCTCTTTTAGTCTGCGTGGTGGGTATCGTAAACGCCCAACTCATGGCGGTGACCGAACGTTTCCGGGAGATCGGAACCATGAAATGCCTTGGAGCATTGGATCGGTTCATTCTGAGGCTTTTTCTCCTCGAGGCGGGTATGGAGGGTCTCTCTGGGGGTTTCGTGGGTGCCGTTGCAGGAGCACTATTTTCCCTCATCAATGCCCTTCTCAGTTTTGGTACTGCGGCCGTGACGTCGCTCTCATGGACCGACGTTTTCCTGTCGATTATTTTGGCCACCGGTGCGGGATTCTTACTGAGCCTCATAGGGGTTATCTATCCCGCGATTCTGGCTGCAAGAATGCAGCCCGTAGAGGCTATGCGGGCAGAGCAGTAGTTCAGTTTTCCATTGCCAAGGGCCAGCGATGGCTGAAGGGTTTTTTTGAAACCCCAAGAATCCGGATGACGGGCTATGGCAGATTCCCACAATATTGTTCGCGTTTCCAAGGTGACCAAGACGTTCCAGCTCGGCAAGGTGGAGGTAAAGGCCCTACAAGGTGTGGACCTTGAGATTGCTACCGGGGAATACCTTTCCATCATGGGGCCTTCGGGATCGGGGAAAACCACCCTTTTCAACATGATCGGCGGCCTGGATAAACCCACATCCGGTAAGGTCTTTATCGATGAAGTCGACATCGCCCAGCTCGACGCTTACGAACTGGCCTGGCTCCGGTGCCGGAAGATCGGTTACATCTTTCAGACCTTCAACATCATCCAGGTTATGACTGCCCTTGAGAACGTCACCCTTCCCATGATTTTTGGGGGGATGAACAACGATGCAGCGGTGGAAAAGGGAATCAAACTCTTGGAGCTGGTGGGATTGGGGGACCGGTTCCGCCACAAGCCCTTTGAGCTTTCCGGAGGCCAACAGCAGCGCGTCGCCGTGGCGCGGGCCCTCGCCAATGATCCGGCCATCATCCTGGCAGATGAACCGACGGGGAACCTGGATCTCACCACGGGGGAGGAGATTATTGTTCTTTTAAAGCAACTGAGCCAGGAGAGAAATGTGACCATCATCTCCGCCACTCATGATATCAAGATGTTGAACGTTTCGGACCGGGTAGTCTGGATTCGCGACGGGCGAATCGATAAGGTCGAAGAACGAGAGGAACTTTCCATCTCAATTGGGCAGATCGGCGCCAGGGAGTGATTTGGCATGAATGGAGACGGCGGCGTTCCCGTTCCGCCGGCTATGTGGTAAAAGAGCATGGTAATCTTTTCGCCATCCAATTCCACGTCCAATACATACGGCCATAAGGGACTCTTGGTCCTTCTGGTCCTTTTGTTGGGTGTTCTGCTCAGCATGCCCGCTGCGGCGGAAAGCCGAATGACAGCCTCAAGTGATTTTGCGGATGTCATCAGGACCCTGGCATCTTTCGGGGACAGAAGCACCGGGACTCCCGGCTGTGAGAAGACCGCCGCATACATCAAGAAAAGTTTTTCGCAGCTCGGGTTCGATCGGGTTGGGTTTCATCAATTCTTCGTTCCGGTTCGCCGACATGGCGGAAGCACCCTTACGGTGCCGGACCGGGGCCTTACACTCTCCATCCGACCGATAAGAGGCAATGCGATATCCCCGGAGGCCATCCCGCCCCAGGGCATGGAAGGCCCCCTGATCTATGTTGGTCCGGGAGAACTGAGGGATTTCAACGGAAAAGAGATCGCGGATGCCATCGTCCTTATGGAATTCGAGTCGGGGAAGAACTGGCTGAATGCGGCGACGCTCGGTGCGAAGTCCCTGATCTATGTAGATCGGGGCTCCACACCGAAAACACTGTACGAGGAAAAGGTGGAGCTCTCCCCCATTCGATTTCCCCGTTTCCAGATTCCCCTCTGGGAAGCACGGGAGCTCTTCGGTTCTTTCGAGGATTCGCCAGAGGGTCGTGTGGCCTCTCAGGTTCGTCTCACCTCTCAAGTGACATGGCAAGAGGCTTCGGGTGAAAATATCTATTGCCTGATTCCCGGCTCCGATCCCAAGCTCCGGGAGGAGCTTGTGATAGTTGAAGCGTTCTACGACAGCACCGCCTTCGTCTTCGGGAGGTCACCGGGAGCGGATGAGGCTATTGGTATCGCTACCCTTCTGGAATTGGGCCGGGCCCTGAAGAGAAACCCTCCTGCCAGATCCGTGCTCCTCGTCGCAACTGGTGGCCACGCACAGACACTGGCGGGCACGAGGGAGATGATCTGGAGCCTGCGTGCACGATCCAAGGACCTGAGGAAGATGACGAAGAAGCTCGACGCCACCGTGAAGAGGACTCGGAAAATGGTGGATGTTCTCCGCAGCGTATCTCTTGAGGGGTCCAGGGATGAGGCTTCTGACAGGTTGTTCCGTGAGGCTGTGCACGACCGGATCAAGACGGAAGTGGACGGGATCTCCCGTCAACTTATGAACCTCCGCCTGCAAGAGAAAGATATAACAAATCAGGAGATGATTCAGGAACTCGCACATCGTCGCATCGTGCTTCGGCGCCTCGTCTGGCGTACCACCTTTGACGATCTAACCCGCGAGGAGCGACAGACGCTGAATGAGTTGATTCCACTGGCGGCAAAGGATCATGAGGCGATTCTCAGGGATTCCAAGAACCAGCTGAAGGTGCTCAGAAGTGCCCGCAGGTTTCGGTCACTTGTGAAGGCCATGGATATTGGGGCGGTTGTGTCGCTCCATCTCTCTAGCCATGGCGATGGCCTCGGTGCCTTTAACCAGGGTTTTCTGTATCCCTTAAAGCCCACGATCAACAGGGTGGCCGCCTACAGCACTCTGGATGAAGTCCTGCGCGAGGGGGCATCAACTGTGGACGGATCCCTGGGAGGTAACTCCCTGTTCCGGGATACCCTTCGACCCAGCCGGTTGCGTACGTGGGATAGTTATTTTCTTGATCGGCCCTTCCTGGGCGGGGAGGTGAGCGCTCTTGCGGGATATCTGGGGGTGAGCCTGGTAACGGTCCATGACGCACGGCAAATGTGGGGGACTCCATACGACCTTCCCGAGCATGTGGACTATGAGTATGCTTTAGAGCAGAGTGCCCTGGCGACGAGCCTGGTGAATCAACTGGCTCAAGCCCCGTCGCTCCATGCCGGAAATCTCCCGAGAGAAGGCTTTGCGACTGTGACGGGAAGGGCCAACTTCATTCGCCATGGTGAGCTCTTTGCGGACCAACCCGCCCCAGGGAGCATCATCCTCGCCTATCAGAGTTCGGCTCGCTTCTATGCCATGGTTGATACCATGGGGACGTTCCAGATCAAGGGGGTGGCTGACAAAAGGCATGTCCTGGGCAAGGTAATTATCGAGGGATACCGGTTTGAACCGGGCACGGGATCCGTGGTATGGGCCATCGATAAGGAACAGACCGGCAAGGCTGCCTACCGGCTCAAAATGCAGCGTCGAAACATGGAAACGAAATTGGTGATGTTTTCCTGCAAGGAAACCACCCTTTTCAGCCTGCTCGAACCGCGCACCTTTCGCTACATGACGAAAATCCAGCTCATCGACGGCCGGCGGGAGACGACACCGCAGCGTTACTGGTGGAGCCGAATTGATACGCGATCATCCATCATCTCCTCCATCTATCTGGAACCCGGGACACCGCTCAAGATAACCAACTCCGATACGGTGCTCCGGAAGAAGATGATTCTCACCAACGCCACTGACATGGATCCAGAAGGGGTTGGATACCGGGTTGACGATTGGCCCTTCATACATAATACGGAATATAGGGTGGCACGGGATATGTGGGCACTCCTTGACCCCAGGATTGCCAATCTCGAAAACCACGGAATTTACAATGAGAGGATCCGTAAGCTTCAGAGCGAGGGAACCGCTGCTTTGAAACAGGCGGAACAGGCCCTTGCGGCGAAGTCTTACGACAAATTTGCCGAGTCCTCCAGAAAATCTTGGGCCCTGGCCAGCCGAGTGTACGACCATGTGGAAGAAACCCAGAGGGACGTCCTATTCGGTGTCCTCTTTTACATTGCCCTCTTTGTCCCCTTCGCTTTCTGCATGGAACGGCTGGTCTTCTCCTATTCAGATATCCACAAGAGAATCATCGCGTTTTCCATCATACTGGTCTTGCTCATAGCCCTCATTTATAAAGTACATCCGGCATTTGATCTCACCTACAGTCCCATGGTGGTGATCCTTGCTTTTTTCATTATTGGCCTTTCCCTGATGGTGACGCTGATCATCTTTTCCCGGTTCGAGCAGGAAATGATCCTTCTCCAGAGTCGAGCAAGGCATTTGAAGTCCAGCGAGATCAGTCGATGGAGGGCATTTGTTGCGGCGTTTTTCCTGGGGGTGAGCAACCTTCGGCGCCGTCGCCTCAGGACCATACTCACCTGCGCCACCCTCATAATCCTCACTTTTACCATCATGAGTTTCACCTCGGTCAAGACGATGCGCCGCCACGCGCGCATTTTGTACCGGAACCAAACCCCATACCAGGGTTTCCTGCTTAAGGAGTTTAACTGGAAGGATTTGCCACCGGAGGCCCTGGGCATCCTTTCGAACGCCTTCGGGGAAAAAGGCCTGGTGGTCCCGCGGGTTTGGCTGGAGTCGGAAGGAAGGACCCGGGCACCACAGATTCCAGTTCGATTCAAAGACCGAACCTATGAAGCTCAGGGTTTGGTGGGACTCTCCTCGGAGGAGGTTCGTGTCTCGGGGCTCGATGAGCTCCTCGTTGGAGGAAGGTGGTTTAAGGAGAAGGAACGGTATTCGGTCCTCTTGCCTGAGCGGGTGGCGAGCAATCTTGGAATCGATCCAGATCGCCCCCTTGGGTCTCGTGTCCTGTTATGGGGTATTCCCTTTGATGTGGTGGGCACTTTTTCGGGAAAAGAACTTCACGAACGATCCGACCTTGACGGGGAACCGTTGACCCCGGTCACCTTTCCCAGTGAGGTTTCCATGAACATAACAGAGGTGGAGATGGAAGCCATAGAGTCGGGCGAGGACGTAATGGCCTTTCAAAGCCGGTATCAGCACATTTCCGGAGATCTGACACTGATTATACCGTACCAGACCCTTCTGGCAGCAGGGGGCCACCTAAAAAGCGTGGCTATCCGCTCCGTCTCTCAGGAAGAGAACCGAAGCACGGCGCAGGACTTAGTAGATCGGTTCGGCCTCACCCTGTTCAGCGGGGAGCCACGCGGAACGTTCTTGTACCGGGCCAGCGACACCTTGAGGTACAGCGGTGTCCCCAATATCGTCATCCCCATGCTTATCTCAGTCTTTATCGTCTTAAACACCATGATTGGCAGCGTGTACGAAAGAAAGCGGGAGATCGGGATTTATACATCGGTTGGGCTGGCCCCCTCTCACGTCTCCTTTCTCTTCATTGCCGAGTCCCTGGCCTTTGCCGTTTTGAGCGTCGTCCTTGGATACCTTCTAGCACAAACAACCGCCAGCCTCTTTTCCGGGACCTCCCTTTGGGCGGGCATTACGGTTAATTATTCATCGTTAGCAGGGGTGGCCGCCATGCTCCTGGTGATTCTGGTAGTTCTGGTCTCGGTGATCTATCCATCCAGGGTGGCATCGGAAATCGCCATTCCAGATGTAACCCGATCGTGGAAGCTCCCTGATCCTCAGGGGAATGTCCTTGAAATCACCCTCCCTTTCTACATGAAGTACGAGGAACACCGAGGTATCGGAGGTTTCATCTTCGAGTATCTCAGAGGCCATCAGGACGTTTCGCATGGACTCTTTTCCACCGGCAATTTAGCTCTTGCCTTTATGTGTCCTCTACTCTCAGGTTTGGCCGAAAAGAAGTCCGTGTGCAGTGATACTGTCTGCAGATATGAGGCTTGTCTCAACTTCCACACGAAAGTTTGGCTCGCCCCCTTCGACTTCGGCATCATGCAGGGAGTGGATATTCAGTTCTGTCCTGCCGAGGATCCCGGATTCTTGGAGATCAAAATCCGCCTTATGCGGGAGGCGGGGGAAGCAAACGCCTGGAGGCGAATCAACAAGGGATTCCTCAATGAAATACGCAAACAACTTTTGGTGTGGCGTTCCCTCGATGAGGTAGCTCAAGACCGCTATGAGCGAGCCCTTGATTCAACGATAAAAGAGAAAGGCGTGACCACCGAGCGGTGAATGGGAAAGATCGTAACAGAGGACCAACCTCCATTTCCGGAAGGTCTACTGGGGGACATGATACGGAAGAAATAGGCCACGGTATCCGATTCCGTGCCGTGTTGATGGGACTGGTTCTTGCGGTAGCCATCTGCGCCATTACCCCTCTCAACAACACCTACCACCAGGGGACCCCCCTCGGAGGGGGCCACTTTCCCCTAGCTCCTTTTTTCATTTTGATGTGGATGACCCTTCTCGTGGCCCTGGCGGGAAAGGTATTCAAGGGCCGACGATGGCTCACGGGAAAAGAGCTTTTGATCGTTTGGACCCTGATGGCCCTCGTTTCGGGGATCGCTTACACCGGACTGGCCCGCACATTTTTCATCAATCTCACGGCCCCCTATCACTTCGCTACCGTGGGGAACCGCTGGGAGGAGGTTTTACACCCCCTCCTCCCCAAGGCATGGTTTCCCCAGAGCCGAGAAGCCATAGAAGGCCTTTACAATGGCCTTGCCGCGGGGCGCCAGATGGGCTGGTGGGAAATCCTCCAAAAGATCCCATGGGGAGCATGGGCCCAACCCCTTCTCCTCTGGAGCGGTTTTATCCTCCTGTGCTATTTCGTCATGATCTGCCTCGTGACCCTCTTGAGCAAGCAGTGGCTTGACAATGAAAGGATGAATTTTCCCCTTTTACAGGTTCCCTTGTTAATCGAAGAAGCCGTGGATAAAAACGGATTAGGCCTTTTTCTTACCAATCGATTTCTCTTGACTGGCCTCATGGTTCCTGTGGTTCTCCACTTGATCAACGGGCTCCATTTCTATTATCCGGCGGTCCCCCAGATCCCAACCCTGATTCTTGCTGGGCCTTATTTCCCCAAACACGGCCTCTTTTCCGGATTCTACAAGCTCAAGATCTATATCTATCCTGCCTTTATCGGTTTTGCCTTCCTGACCCCAAAGCAGATCTCCTTTTCCTTCTGGTTCTTTTTCCTCATGGGGGGGCTGTTGTTCGGCCTGTTGAGCGTTCTGGGATACAACATACCGGCGGCCGCACTGGGGGTCACCTTTGGCCCTACCCTTTCCCGGCCCGAGGAGACACAGATGATCGGGGCTTATGGAGTTTTTTTCCTCTTTCTCCTCTGGCTAGCCCGACACCACCTTTTGGATCTGCTACGCCATGGCTTTGGATTTGGAAGAGAGGACCCTTCAGAGGGAGAATGGTTTCCTACACGGTTCGCCTTCTGGGGGGTTGTCATCGGAACCATCGTGATTGTGATCTGGTGCTCTTATTTCGGTATACCTCTTTGGGTCTCCTTATCCGTTGTGGCAGCTTTTTTCATCGTGATGATCGTGGCCAGTCGCGCTATCTGCCAGGGGGGGATCCCTTACTTTACCTTGACCGTGGCCCCCATCGACGGCCTCATCGCCTTTTTGGGTCCCCGTCTTTTCACCAGCATCGGGATCCTCGTTGCCGGGGTGGTCCAGAAGGTCCTCTTTGTGGACCTGAGGGAATCCCTCATGCCCTCTCTCGTGCACGCTCGTAAGATCACCCAAGGGATCGGGAACAGGCGCATGATAATTGGCGGCATATCGATTACCCTGGTGGCCGGCGTGTTGGTTTCTCTTGTGGCTATGTTGGCCCTTGCTTACAAATTCGGCGTCCGGGAGCTTCAACTGGATTGGGCCACTCGCAGCACGGTGGCGGTCTATGAAAATATCTATTCCCTGGTCGATGCACCCGTAAAGCCCGGCCACTGGGTAGCGGTCTTTTCCGCGGCCGGGGCGCTCGTCATGCTGATTCTGGTGATCTCCTATCATCGGTTCTATTGGTGGCCTATTCATCCCATCGGCTATCTGACTGCATACAGCTCGGCCATGTGGATTCTCTGGTTCAGCTTCTTCCTGGGATGGCTGTGCAACGCTCTTTGCATGCGCTACGGGGGGGTGACTCTTTTCAGGGGGCTCCGTTATTTCTTTGTAGGCTTAATCATTGGCGATTTCCTGATGGGAGGGATCTGGGCCATTATCGGGCTTTTTGGTTACGCAAGTTTCCAGGTCCTGCCCACCTGAGTTCTTTAGTGGGTCCAGAAATGGATTTTCGTTGTCTCCGTTAAGGAAAGCACCTGTTTGTCATATTGTATTTCGTATTCCAGGGAGTTCATCATACGGATAGTGAGAAAATGTTTTCCTATTTCCGTAGGTAAAGGCTTGGGATTGAACCTCAGAACGGTAAGAAATCGGGACTCAGAACGCTGAACATGAAATCAGAAACCCGTAGCCGGGTCGTGGTCACGACCGATGGGACGTTTCCATGTATGAGGACAGGGAACTCCAAGAATACAGGGATCTCCTAAAACCCCCCGACCATTTCGAGGAGGGATTTGACTGGAAGGCCATCGTGGGAGCAATCTTCATCGGCTTTCTCATGATGCCCGGGAGCATGTACCTCCAGCTGGTTATCGGCACGGGGATCGGCCCTGCTGCCCGATGGGTCACGATTATCCTCTTTGCCGAGATTGCCAAGCGATCCTATAAGGAACTCAAACAGCAGGAAATCTTTCTTCTCTACTACATGGCAGGGGCAGCCCTGGCCTCCCCCTTCAAGGGCCTTCTCTGGGATCAGTATCTCGTGCAGTCCGACGCCGCCAGGATGCTGGGTGTGACCGAGTTCATTCCTACCTGGGTGGCACCTCAGCCAGAGTCCGAATCTTTGGTGGCGCGAACCTTCTTCCATCGAGACTGGCTCATTCCCATACTCTTGTTGATTGGTTCCCAGATCATCCAGCGGATTGATCAGTTCGGATTGGGGTACGCCCTGTACCGGATCACCTCTGATGTTGAGAAGCTCCCCTTTCCCATGGCCCCGGTGGGAGCCCTGGGCACGATGGCCCTGGCCGAATCAACGGAGGACAAACAGAAGAGTTGGAAGTGGCGCGTCTTTTCCATAGGCGGTGTCATCGGACTTACCTTTGGTGGGATCTATGTTCTCTTGCCTACCATATCGGGGCTGCTTCTTGCCCAGCCGATTCGACTGATTCCGATTCCGTGGGTCGATTTGACACGCCACACCGAGGAGATTCTCCCGGCGGTGGCCACCGGGATTCAACTGGATCTGGGGCTCATATTTATTGGAATGGTTCTTCCGTTCTGGGCAGTGATCGGTGGGTTCATAGGACTTTTGATCACGGTGGTGGCAAATCCGATTCTCTACCAAGAGGGCATCCTTACTCGCTGGCACCAGGGGATGGGGACCGTGGACACGGTCTTTGCCAACAATTTCGACTTCTACATGAGCTTCGGCATTGGCCTGGGACTTGCCATTGCCTTCGTGGGGATCTGGCATGTGGTGCGGTCTTTTGGAAATGGGGATTCTGGGCAACGAGTGAGCTTTAGGGAGCTGTTTCGTCCACCGCCCGGCCGGGGAGATTTCAATTTCTGGATCTCCATAGGAATCTATGTTTTTTCGACCCTTGCGTATGTTGGGCTCTGTATCTGGCTTGTTCCCAACTTCCCATGGATCTTCTTTCTCGGGTATGGCTTTATTTACACTCCCATCATATCCTACATCACTGCCCGCATGGAGGGGATTGCTGGACAATTCGTGAGTCTTCCCCTGGTGCGCGAAGCGAGTTTCATCGCCGGAGCTAAATTCTTCGGCTACCAGGGGATTGAGATCTGGTATGCCCCCATTCCGATCCACAATTATGGCGAGGCCACCGTCAATTTCCGGAAGATCGAGCTGACCGGCACGAGCATCCGGGGGATCATTAAGGCTGAAATCGTGGTCTTCCCGGTGGTAATGGTGGCAAGTCTTCTCTTCTCCCAGTTCATCTGGCGATTGGCCCCCATTCCCTCCAGTAGTTATCCCTATGCACAGGAATTGTGGCATCTCCAGGCCTTAAATACGCTCTTGATGCAAACCTCCACCCTGGAGGGAGATTCCTACTTCTTCCAGGCCCTGAACGGGGGGTATGTCTTGTCAGGTATGGTTTTCGGCATTGTCACCTATGCACTGTTGACGTTACTGGGGCTTCCCGTTCTTCTGATCTATGGCGTGGTTCGCGGGTTGGGACAGACTACCCCCCACGGACTCATTCTTGAAGTGATGGGGGCCTTGCTGGGGCGCTTTTTCTTTCTGAAGCGGTACGGAGCCATGTGGCGCCAATATGCTCCCGTTTTGTTGGCTGGCTTTTCCTGCGGGATGGGCCTTACCGGGATGTTTGCCATGGGAGTCACCCTCATCCTGAAGTCGCTGACACGCCTGGCATATTGATTATCCAGACAATGGGAAAGGAGTATCGGATAGAGGGCTGAGGCCATAATGATTGATCTAGGGAGGGGTATGCGGTAAAATGGCAATGAAGGGGAAAAATGGACAAGGAACCTATGGCTGGTGGAAGAAAAAAGGGGTGATTATGAAGAGAAATACGATTTTATGGGTGAATATGGTGTTTTTCCTTTTCCCTGGCATAAGCCTGGCCCAAGCTCCCCACCAGGTGGCGGGATTCACCTTGGGCAGGGACATCGCCGAGTATACGGAAATGGTGGAGATGGATACCGCCCTCCCGATCCGCCACATGAAGTACCTCAAGGAGGTGGAGATCAAAGAGATGGAGGGATTCAAGAGCGGTCTTATCTGGTACGGAACGTGCGCCCGGCCGGGGCAGATTGTGCGGATCAAGCTCAAGTATGCCGACTCCACGAAGAAGTTTTATACTAAGCTCCTTGAGCGGTTCAAGGAGCGATTTGGCGAACCCGGCGAATGGCGGGGAGATGCTTTCCGTGTGGTCATTGCGTGGAAATGGTCATTTACTGACAGTGAAAATAACCACATTAGCATGATCCTCCAGCACAACACCAAGGACGAGGAGGAGAAGAAAGGGAACGCAGTTAAGCTTACTGTGTGGAATCTCATAGAAGAAGAACGCGGCTGCTTTGAAAAAAAACGCCCCGAATCTCAAAGGGAACCCCGAAAACACGGGCATGGGAAAAAGGGGGAGGGTCCGGTTAACTGGGACCGGTTTGTTCCCCGTTAACGTTTTCATTCTCCAGACTGCCTAAGATCCGGTTATATGGCCTGGAAGGAATTTGCCTGGAACGGCATCCGTTTTATGGCCCCCGCCGCCTGGCAGGTAGGAAAGATAGGACCCCGTTACCTGATGCTCGAAGGAGAGTCCGGGCCGGTCCTGGAGGTCAAGTGGAGGCGTGTCAAGGGAGGGTTCTCTCATCAATTCCATTTGCGTCGTCTCGCTGACCTCCACGGAAAAGAGCTCGGAGAATCCCTCAGACAATGCCCTCTTCCGGCGACATGGGAAAAGGCCCTTGAAAAATACGATGCCACCGGTTTTTCCTGGCGCGGGAAGACAATCGGCGCTATGGGTGTTGTCCTCTACTGCCCCACGTGTGAGAAGGGAACCCTGATCCAATTCTACGGGAAGGGGTCAAATCAGACAGAGAAGACAGCGCAGCGCCTTTTGGCGTCTTTCCGGGATCACCGCCAGGACAACCAGGTTATCTGGTCTCTCTTTGACATCCGGGCAACGATCCCAGATAGGTTCCAACTGGTGCGGTATCGGTTTGATGCTGGAGAGTTTGAGCTGGCCTTTGCTTCTGGAGGGCAAAAGATTACCCTTCACCGGTGGGGGCCAGCATCGGTTCTCCTTTGTGATGGTGACCTTGTCGAGTTTGCGAGGACCGTTCTTGCCCAGGCCCAGGGGGAGCCTGATCCTGTGACCTTGGTTGGCGCCAAGGCCGCTGAATGGAGCGTTAATCCGTCTCCGACCCCCTGGGGCCACTTATGGAACTGGGTCAGGGGGAAGTCCTCTTTCCAGTGGTTTCGACTATGGCACGTGGAAGCTAAAAACCGTATCCTTGGGGTCAGGGTTGAGGGCAAAGAGGTGGTGGATCTCCGCTTCCTTGAACGGATTTGCGCCGGTTATGAAAGCCTTTAGGAGAAAGAGCAGGGGTGTTCAGATAACACGTGAAGCGGCCCTGCAGTCCACACCTGTCAAGAACGCCGAGGTTAAGGAAGAACGGCTGGAGACCGGGGAGGTACTCTTGACCTATCCGGTGACGATTCAGCCTTGGATAGCTAGGCTGACCCGACGATTCGGTAAAAGTGTTGATACGGGCCAGTCGAGAAAACTCCAGCTCGACCAACTGGGGACTGCGGTGTGGGATCTCATGGACGGAAGGCGGTCGGTGCGGTTGGTTATCCGGGGATTTACTGGGAAGTATCAGTTGCACCCTAAGGAGGCCGAGGTGGCGGTGACCCGTTTTCTGCGGGAGCTGGGAAAACGCGGTCTCATAGGGCTCAAGTAAGTGGCGGATTTCGCGTGAGCCCTATTCTCTAGGTTTGACTGCGGCCTAGGTCCCATATTCCCAGCCTCTCACTCCCGGAATTATCCATGGAGACCTGGTATTATTCCAAGAAATTAGGTCGCTATTTCTCGAAACGATTGGATTTTCTGCTCTATGCCCACGACGGACGGGGACTTGGCCATGCCAGCAGGGGCATTGCTATAGGCATGGCCATTCGGCGCCTCTTCCCAAAATGTAGAACCTTATTCGTTTCAGGTTGCAAACAGGCCGGCGCATTGATCGGACCCGCGCCGCTGGACTGGATAAAACTCCCGTCTTACGAGACAAGAATCATTCAAGGCAAAGCTGAAGGCTCCGATGGTGATTCGAAATTCTACAAATCGGTTTTAGGGGAGTTGCGAACTGAAATGCTAACGTCAATCGTTAAGATTTTTAAACCCCGAGTTGTGCTGGTTGATCACACGCCATCAGGCAGAAGAGAGGAATTACATCATGCGCTGGAAGAAACGAAGGACACCGACACCCGATGGGTACTCGGGTTACGAGGCATCATTGGAGATGACAAGGACGTTTGGTCTGACTATTCGGTTCGACTCTTCAGAGAATATTATCACTCCATTCTCTGGTATGGCGACACAAATGTTCTCGGCTATGACTATCTCAATATGGCCGAACACCATTTCGGCGTAAAACCCCTTGAGACAGGATATGTCTCCAGGCTCAGGGAAATCAAACACGTGATAGCATTGGAAAGAGACCCTACAGGTGGGACCATCGCCGTTCCCTGGGGAAGTGATGCAACGTGGGCATTTATGCGGAATGTTCATTCCGCTTTGGCAACCATTGGCAATAGATATGGCCGTTGGCGTCTCTTCGTCGCCAGGGAAAAGAAAGATTCAATTCAAGAACTCTTCAAAAGCCTCTCATTCTGCACTATAGAGGAAGTGAGTGAGAGGTATGTCACATCGCTGCTCAACTCAAAAGTTGCCATGGTATACGCAGGGTACAATAGCCTCACCGACATCTTAGCAGCCCAAATTCCATCAGTTGTTCTTGTGCGCGATGTGAAGGACAAAGAACAGGAAGATCATCTTTCGAGGCTTATTCCGTTCATAAAAGAATTCATCTATGTCCTCAGCGAATCGAGCGCTAACACAGGAGCCATCCAGGCGGCATTGGAAAGGCAACTGCATGCACCAGTATGGCAGGATCAAACGATAAATATAGATGGCGCTGAAATGGCCGCCTCGTTTCTAGCGGACAGGGTGGCGTGTGAAGAATGAATTTCTGTGATTGTTCCCACCACGGCGAGAGGAACGGGGAAGTACAATAAGAATATAGAAAGAATGCCGGGGAAAATCTGGGGAGCCTGGAAAGGAATCTTCTCTCATACCGCCGATCTCACCCTATGGCCGGGTATTCAATCGATAGAATCGAGCCTCAAAACTTCCCGAGGGCTTCATCGATAGAGGAGACTATGGGGAGAAAAGAATCAAATCCAGCTATTTCAAAGACCTCTCTTATGTAATCCTGCAACGAGCTCAGTATGAGCATTCCGTCATTATGTTTGAGCTGCTTGGTTGCCTTATTGAGAACTCTCAGGCCTGCGCTCGAAATATACTCAAGGGCCGCGAAATCTATAATCATTTTGTTTGCCCCACTATTAATAGCATCGAGAACCTTTTCCTCCAGCGCTGGGGAAGTATTGGAATCAAGGCGACCGTTGAGCATAAAAATACAGACGTCATCTTGTTTTTTCTCAATAATCTCCATTTACTACCCTCCCAACATGTGCAGGTGCTTTTTTAGATAATTTAATTCTACCAAAAAGCAGTGGGCTCCTCGGTGGAATAGGAATCGAATGAAAGCTATCTCTTAACGATGGTTATGTCTCCCCTATCGTCTTCTTCATGGTTAGGACGTTTTTATTCCCTCGCCTCTCATAAACGATATCATCCATACAACATTGCATGAGGTAGCAGCCGAGGCCACCTATCTGGCGCTCCTCAAGAGAGCATTCAAGATCAGGCATTTCAACCTCGCAGGGATTAAAGGGAATCCCATCGTCCTCAATCCGTAGAATCAATGCGTCCTTTTCATGGGAAATGGTAACCGTGATCAAATGTTCTCCATCGTCCGTATAGGCGTACGAAACAATGTTGGAGAAAACCTCCTCCATGGCGAGATTGATCTGGAAAGTGCTCTTCTTCGACAGTCCAAGGGATTTGCCGAACTCTTCCAGGTTTCGCCGCACCTCATCCAATTCGGACAGGCTGTTCCTGAGCACCAGTGAAACCTTACCCTGATTCATGACCTCCATTTACCTCGCTGTTCCAGGTTCAGACACCCCACCTCATCCGCTAGCTGACACAGATCATCTAAATCCACTACAACTCCCGCTCCGGAATCCCCAATTCATACAAGACTAACACCGATCTTCTGCCTACAGACCTCGCAACCTTCTTCTCGAGAAACGAGAAATCCTCCTTCCCAGGCGCTTACTCTCTCAACCACGGATTTGATAATTTTTGGCATGAGGTCCGGAAATTGTTGAATGGTTGTAATGAATTTCTCTCGGGTCAGGATAAGACAGGTAACCTCCGTTAGGGCCTTCAGTGAAAAGAGCCGATGCATACTACCCAATAGGACCATTCCCCCCAGAAACTCCCCCGTATCGTAGTCTCGAATCATCTGTTCGCCGCCTCCATCCGTGTGCATGAGCCTGGCCTTTCCGGAAACGATATAAAAGGCCTGACCGTCGTCATCACCCTGGCGAAAGAGATATTCTCCCTGCTTAAAGGTTTCCCTGGTGCACATGTAGGCGAATACCTTGAGGCTTTGGAGGGGGAGGCCCGAGAAAAAATAGATTTGTCGCAAGATTTCGAGGTTCTCTTGCAACTCGCTCGATTGTTGGGCTTCAGTTTTTCCCGAGGACAAGTTCATGCAACACCCCTTTCCTGTCGATGAGTTCGTCATAGGTTCCCATTTCAACGATTTTTCCCGCTTTCAAGACTGCAATTCTGTCATAGGTTTTCGTGATATCAAGACGGTGGACAACAGCGACTACGGTGCTTTTGCCCTTCCACCTCGTGTCAAGCTGATTCTGTATGCGCACCTGGGATCTATTATCAAGTCCCGAAGTCGCTTCATCCATTATAAGTATCCTTGGTGTCTTGAGAAAGACCCTGGCTATGGCGAGCTTCTGGCGTTGCCCACCGGAAAGCCTATCGCCCTTGCTACCTACCTGGAATTGCATGCCGATTTCCACGATGGTTTCCAGAAGGTCCTCTTCGATGAGAAGTTGGATTATGCTCTGGTTGATCTTTTCCTGGGCTTCCGGTTTTTCGGTCTTCGTTTTCCCGAATAGGATGTTGTTCAGGATGGTCTGTGAACGGATGTAGTGGGACATCTGAAAAAAGGAAATCGCTTCAGGGTCATCAGCCAGGATTCTCTCCTTGAAGAGAGCCCGTCCCTCCAGGATGAGCCTTTCCAGCATATCTGGCAGTCCAATCATCTTGTGCCTGCCCGGAGTGAAACGGAGGGCGAGTTCCAAGAGCTTTTCCCGGTCTTGGTCTGAGAGTTGATGCAGCTTTTTTTCTTTCAGGTGCCCAACGAGCATTTTGTATTCATCCAACTCATCCGGGCCGATGGGGCTTTGTTCGAAAAACGCCTTATCGGGCGGAAGAT
>JABAOH010068230.1_pt4 | contig 45309 bp, 37 predicted proteins | sample 7062181 | NCBI WGS metagenome assembly JABAOH01 (sample SAMN14538630, study PRJNA623070) | marine sediment metagenome | biome: marine biome [ENVO:00000428]; feature: marine pelagic biome [ENVO:01000023]; material: deep marine sediment [ENVO:00002113]; isolation source: pool of 5 deep marine... | reverse complement strand
TGAAGCTCTGGCCCTACTTCTTGGTGATCTTGAACCCAGATGGGCTGGCGGATCGATCTCTCGCGATCAGGCACAACGATTATGGGCCAACGCCCCCCATGCGTTCCAGGTTCTCATTAAGGAAGCCCCCGACCTGGTGGATGGATTCCTCTCAACAGAGACCCTGCTCTCGCGGCTGAGGGCTTTTTCCGGTGGAAGCAATGAGTGGGTTTCCAGCATGGAAGCCCTCTTGGAACGCAAGCGCAGCAAGGCCGTTAGGCAGACCTTCGTACAGAAAGACCTTTTCAGGCAATACAGCCAGTTGTATCTTGCGTTGGCGCAGCGAACGCCAATTCTCCTGTTGCTGGATGACCTACAATGGGCGGATCCCGGATCCATAGGCCTGCTTGCTCATCTCGGGCGAAGCTTAGAAGGCAGTCGGATTCTGGTTTTGGGTGCATTTCGCCCTAGTGAGATAACACCCGGAGCAGAGGGTCAACGACATCCATTGGCGAAAGTTGCGGGGGAGTTTAAGAGAACATTTGGTAGCAACCGGATCGAGCTTGGGGTGTCCGACGATGATGAAACATTCCATTTTGTGGAAGCATTTCTGGACTCAGAACCTAATAATCTCGACCAGGATTTCCGTGAGGCGTTATTCAGGCATACGAATGGGAATCCGCTGTTCACAGTCGAGTTACTGCGCTCCATGGAAGCTCGCGGTGATATTGTGAAGGACGATGGTGGGCGATGGGTGGAGAGCGCCGCACTGGATTGGGAAAGTCTGCCACCCAGAATTGAAGGTGTGATCGAGGAACGGATTGGAAGGCTGGGAGAGGAAGCGCAGGAAGTCCTTACTGTGGCGAGCGTGGAGGGTGAGGAGTTCACGGCGGAAGTGGTTGCGCAGGTGATGGGGATTGAGTCTCGGGAGGTGATCGCACTCTTAAGCAGTGAGTTGGATAAGCATCATCGTCTTGTCTTTGCCCAAGGTACACGCAGGGTGGGGAAGGGACGAATCTCGCTTTACCGTTTCCGACACATTTTGTTTGAGAAGCACATTTACAGTCAGCTTGATGATGTGGAACGGGCACAATTTCATGAGGACATTGGCATTGCGTTGGAGGGGATTTACGCCGAAAGGTTAGGCGAGACTTCCGTCCAGCTTGCAAGACATTTCGCTGCAGCAGGAATCACGGAAAAGGCAATTCATTATTTGACAATTGCAGGGGAAAGGGCGAAACGCTTGTCAGCCAATGAAGAAGCGATCTCGCATCTCAGTAGGGCGATCGCATTGCTTCAGGAATTACCATCAACTGCGGAGGTAGCTCAAGAAGAATTGGCACTGCAAGTGTCGCTGGGAGTACCCTTGATCGCGACGAAAGGGTACGCTGCGCCTGAGGTTGAAAGGACCTTTGCCAGGGCTAGGGACCTTTCTCTTCTAGTCCTCGATCCTCCAAAGGTATTCCCAGTGATGTATGGGCTCAGGACGTATTACCTCGCGCGCGCGGAGCATTCGACTGCGAAGGAGATCGCAGAGCAGTTGTATGCGTTGGCGGAGAATGAGGAAGATCCAGCGCTCATGCTGGAAGCCTCCGAGGCGGTGGGCTCAACGCTGTTTTACATAGGGGATTTGGTCCAGGCCCAAGAGTATCTCAAGCAAGGATTCGAGCTTTATGATCCTGAAGTTCACCACGCTCACGCCTTCCTATATGGTCAGGATCCTGGGGTTGCCTGCCTGAGTTACTTAGCGTTGACCGAGTTGACCTTGGGATACTTTGTCCAGTCTGAGGAGAAGAGCCGTCAGGCAATTGCATTGGCACGAAAACAGGCACATCCTTTCAGCCTGGCGTTGTCTTTGACCTTTGCAGCTCTTTTCCACGCTGTGAGGCGGGAAGCGTATCTCGCTCGTGAGTTCGCGACGGAGGCGATTGCGATTTCCACAAAGCATAGCTTCCCAGTCTGGCTTGCTGCCGGGACCATCCTGCACGGGTGGGCGATGACTGACAGCGGAGAGATCGAGGATGGTCTCGCACGGATGCGTCAGGGTTTGGAGGGTTGGCGGGCGACGGGATCGACAGTTGGACGCCCACACTTTCTTGCTGTTATGGCGGAAGCGCTAGGGGATGCGGGCAAAGTGGAAGAAGGTCAAAGGCTCATTGATGAAGCATTGCGCACCGTTGGAGAGAGCGGTGAACGTGTTAATGAGGCCGAACTATGCCGAATTGAGGCGGAGCTTTTGTGGCGATCGGGCGGGAGCATGGAGCAGGTGGAGACACTCCTTCTAGAAGCGCTGGATTTCTCACGAGAGCAAGCTGCAAAGATTGTTGAGCTCCGGGCAACAATGAGCTTGTGCAGGCTTTGGCGTGAAATGGGGAGACATGAGGAAGCCAGGGAATTACTCCATGAGGTTTATTCATGGTTTGAGGAGGGGATGGGTACGGTTGACTTGATGCAGGCGCGTGGCTTACTGGAGACTGGAGACTAGGCGCTTTGGCTGCGCCAAAGCGTTGGAGACTGGAGATTAGAGATTAGAGAATAGAGACTGGAGAATAAAGAATGGAGAATAGAGAGTGGAGATTAGGGACAAGGTATCAGTTGATCCATCAACAAGTCAAGAAGGATTCCATTTTGACCTATTGACTTTTTCACTTATCAACTGATCCCTGATTTTCTGATCCCTGATCCCTCATCCCTGGTCACTTCTTGACTATTTGACTTCTAGACTTATACACCCGTTGACTTCTTAAATTGAGCCCCTCTTTCCCAAGGGGATTGGGAGAGAGGGGCTTCGGTGAGGGGGGAGAGGAGATGTTAATTACCAGTTGTCTACAATTAGNNACTTCTTGTTTGTAATGTTCCCGACCATAAGCTCTACATGGCTAAAAGCTAATAGCTAAGTGCAATAGCTAATATCTATTTCCAGCCCACTCCCGCGATCCGCATACCACAGAATGGACAGCATCCCTGTGTGACCAAGTTCTGTATGGTATCGAATCCATAGCGCTCAATGAGCACCTCACCACATCGAGGACAAGATGTGTTGTCACAGGGATGGCCCGGCACGTTTCCTATGTATGTGAATGGAAGCTCGGCGTTTTTGCCAATCTCCCACGCACGTTCCAGGGCATCGAGCGGTGTTTGGGGCGCCCTGAACCTGTAAGCGGGAAAGTACCCGCTCACATGCCAGGGCGTATTGGCTCCAAGCTCATCATGAATCCGTCCGGCGATGGTCGTTAGACTTTGCACATCGTTATTGACACCAGGGATGATGAGCGTCGTGATCTCTAGATGTATGCCGAGTTCCATCGCCTGCACGCATCGTTCCCAGACTTTCTCCACTCGTATTCCTTTGCAGTATTTGCGGACTACTGGAGCAGTGCCCTTGACATCCACATTCATTGCGTCCAATCCAGCTTCAGAAAGGAGATCCAGCGCCTGCGCCGTCATATAGCCGTTGGTGACATAGGTGTTGTACAACCCTTTGCTTTTCGCCATTTGGAACACTTCCAATGACCACTCCAGGGAAAGTGTCGGCTCGTTGAAGCTGATCGAAGTTCCTTGGCATCCTCTTCGGATCGTCTCGTTCACAAAGTCCTCTGGCGAGAGGAAGCGGCCCTGTGAGGGTGGTGCCATTTTGCTGATGTCCCAATTCTGACACCAGGGGCAGCCGAAGTTGCAACTCCAACCTCCAATGGTCAGGGCCCTGGTTCCAGGGTGGAAGTGATAGAACGGCTTTTTTTCGATGGGATTTGCAGAAATCGAAGAAGGGCTGCCATAGCTCAATGTGTAGAGAGTTCCATCTTGGTTGACTCGCGTTCGGCACCAGCCAGTGCCTCCTTCAATGAGCAAGCAGCGCCGTTCACAGGTCAGGCAGCGGACTTTCCCGTTAACGCTTTCTTGAAGCAACGCCTCACGCGTATTAATTGCCGGCATGGTTCGACTTCCAAGCCTTGACGTTCCTTAGAGAAGGGGGACAGAAAAACCCTTATATCCTTCAACTGGAAATACAAATGGGAAAGCCGAAATGTTCAATATCGCTGGTGTAATGAACCAGAGGTAAGNNGGAGAACGACCATGGTGAGGTCATCCGATTGGGGCATATTGCGGGTAAAATCGCCAATCGCGTCGAGAATAGCCTGAATCATCTCATCTGCGCTTGCGCCGTTGTTATCCATGAGCACTTGCTTCAACCGATCTTCCCCGAATATGTCGCCATCATCACCTGCGGCCTCGGTAAGACCGTCGGTGTAAAGGAGCAGATAGTCACCAGGTTGGACTGTGAGCTCGTGATCCTCCAGGGCGATCTCATCAAATGCGCCTATGATGGTCCCATGGGCGCGGTATTCACGGACCTCACCACCTGCGCAATCCAGTAGAAATGGGGGGTTGTGGCCAGCATTCGCAAAGCGCATGATCCCGGAGCGGCTATCCAGGGTTCCATAAAAAGCACTCAAGAAGAGGTCTGCCCGGCTGTCGTTCAGGATGTAGCCATTTGCTTTGGTGAGCGCCAGGCTGGGGCTGCTGTGGCTGAACGCGGTTGTACGGATCATCGTACGGCACATTGCCATAAAAATAGCTGCTGGAACCCCCTTGTCCGTCACATCTGCAATCACGAAACCATGTGAATATGGATCATGAGAAAGGACGAAGAAATCATAGAAATCCCCTCCCACCTGTCGGGCTGCCTTATAGTTAGCGGCGATTTCCCAGCCAGGGATCGAAGGACCAGCTTCCGGCAATAAGCTGAGTTGAATCTGGCGACCCACTGCCAGTTCCTTCTCCATGCGCTGGCGTTCCAGTTCCTCGGCGTGCAGGCGGACGCTCTCAATGGCGATCGCCGCTTGGTTGGCCATGACTTTTAGGAATCGAAGATCGTCCTCATCAAGCAGTTTTGGGTGACGGTAGTTAATCACCAGCGCGCCGATGGACCTGCCTTCGGCCACCAGAGGAACCACAGCGTGTCCGCGAAAACCCTCGGCCAGGATCCAATCCGGCAACCAGGTGGTTGTCTCGTCTTTTTGCAAGTCTTCTACTAGGATCGGTTGTTGTGTCAACATGGCAGCGCCTGGACCGCTCTGGTGGGTACCGGGAGCCGTTCGGGATTTGCGAGCTGGATCATCCCTCCAGCCATATGCTCCCCGGAACGAAAGCGTCCCTGCGATTTCACCAGGGCGTAACAGTGCGCAAGCATCAGCACCCATCAGATTACAGACCTCTTGGATGAAGTAGTCTCGGAGCTCTTCGAGGTCAGTGTAGCTCAACAGACGGTTGGAAAAATTCAACAGGGCTGCCTGCTCATCGATGCGTTTCTCCTGAATCATGTTGTAGAGTTGTGCGCGCTCCAGTGCGATAGCGAACTGCGTCCCTGCGTTCGTCAGCAATGTGAGCGATCGCTCATCGAAAGCGGACCAGTCCTTTGTGGCTACATTGAGGATGCCAAGCTGATTGTTTCCGGAACAGAGCGGTGCCGAAGCATGTACTCTGAGCCCTTCAGGATCACCGGCCGTTGCCAATCGACTGCACCGAACTTCTACATACGCATCCGTGAGCTGACCTTTGCTGCACATGTCCTGACAATCGCAGCCGGAGTTCCAGACTTCGTCCCGATCCAGCCCCAGCGTTTTGGGTAGGTTGTGATGGGCCGCGAGAACGTAGCCGCTCCCCCATCTGTGTTCGGTGGAATCCGGATCCACCAGGAATATCCAGCCCGTTTCGAGTCCAATGATCTCCAACCATCGGGCAAGTGCTGTATTCAAGGCGGATTTTATATCATCTGCATGGTTCAAGGCTTCGGCGATAGTGTTGATTTTTTTTAGATCTTCGATGAGTTTGTCCAGGTCGTGTGTCTTGTCCATGTTGCCTCTCACAGCTCATCCGTCCAGTGGTCCTAAATCCGGGTTGCAGTCGCTGATGTGTATAACCTTCCTTCGAAGAAGGTTATAGTCATTGGATGGTGCGTTAATCTATAGGGTGCGTCACAAGCGTAAGCTTAACGAGCCTCTTCTGTTTTAGATTCTCCCGTAGCTTTGAAGTAGTTTGATGTAGCTGGCCCTCTCAAACGCCAGAGGCTCAACATAGTTCTGCAGGCTCAGGCTTCCCTTGATGCTCGTGATGGATTCAATCTCCAACGCGTCCATAATTCGGTTGGTTTCTTTGAGTAGATGTTGAAGTTTTACGATTCCGCGTTTCAGGAGCACTGAGCACACATTGGCGATATCAGCCCCGGCCATTACGGCCTTGATCACATCCTCAGCGGAGCACACGCCACTCGTCAGAGCCAAAGAACAGTCAACCTGACCATGGAGGATGGCTACCCAACGCAGTGGGAGGAGGAGGTCCTCTGAGGTACTTAGTGTGAAGCGCGGATCCACTTTCTTTTCCTCGATGTCAATATCCGGTTGGTAGAAGCGGTTGAAGAGCACAAGAGCATCAGTGCCCGCCTCGTCCAGCAAAGTAGCAAAGTTGGGCAGTGCGCTGAAGAATGGACTAAGCTTCATCGCAATGGGGATGTTCACCTGATTCCTGACTGAACGAAGGATATCTAGATAGAGTGTTTCGATGTCCATACCGAGGAGATTGTCAGTGGTTGGGATGAAGTAGACGTTCAGTTCTAAACCGTCGGCGCCGGCTTCCTCGATCATCTTGGCATACTCGAGCCAACCGCCCTTGCTTGTGCCGTTCATGCTGGCGATGATGGGGATGTCTACGGATTCCTTCGCTTTGCGGACGTGTTCAACGTACTTGTCCGGGTCTCGAAGATATTCTTGCCGATGTGGGAAGTATACAGAGGCATCCGCAAGACTGAGCGCACCCTCCGCCAGAAGATGTGAAAGTTCGCCCGTCTCTAGCGCAATTTGTTCCTCGAAGAGGGAGTAGAGCACGATTGCGGGTGCTCCAGCATCCTCCATTGCTTTGATGCTGGCAATGTCCCTTGAAAGCGGTGAAGCTGATGGGACGATGGGATTCGATAAATCAAGACCCATGTAGGTGGTTTGGAGATCTGCCATGATCTTCCTCCAGTGTTGACATGGCAGGGCAATGGACGGTTTTTATAGGTCGAATGAGAAGTGCCGCAAGCCCCTTGTAAGGGTATCACTCTTCTGATTATAAGGCTTAGGCAATCTAATGAAAACAGGACTAGAGACTAGAGACTGGAGACTAGAGATTAGGAATCAGTTAATCGGGAATCGGGGATCAGATAATCCGTTAACAAGTCAAGGGGTCGATGAGTTGATAAGTCAAGAAGGATTACGTTTTACCCAGTGACCTTTTCACTTATCAACCGAACCCTGATTATCCGATTTCTGTTAACCTGATTCCTGATCCGTAATCCCCGATCACTCCTTGCCTTTTTGACTAATAGACCCATTGACTGATAAACTGATTCACTGATCTCTGATTCCTGATAGAGAATCAAAGGAGGGTTTGTTGACCGTAGACAGCTTTAAGCATTTGCCCCGTATTATTGCGGCATTCTACAAGATGACCGAGCGCGAGCCCGAACTCCCAATTCCATGGACGCCGTTAACGAGCGATCTCAGCAAGTGCACATTCGGGCTGGTGACCTCGAGCGGACTGTATCAGGAGGGCGTTGAACCGCCATTCGATCTTGAGCGAGAGGTAGAGGAGCCGACCTGGGGTGATCCCTCTTATAGGACCATACCCGTTGACATCGATCAAACTCAAATTGGAGCGAGTCATCTCCACATCAATACCCAGGATGTCCTTCTTGATGTGAATATTGCACTGCCCATTCATCGATTCAATAAATTGGTCGAGGAGGGGAACATTGGCGGCCTGGCGACCAGAGCCTATTCATTTATGGGGTATCAGGGCTTTCCGCCAGATACAACCAATTGGCAAGAACGGTATGGGCCTGAGGTAGCCGAGAAACTCAAGGCAGAGGGAGTTAAATGCGTCTTCCTCACACCAGTGTGACCGGATTGCTCCATCAATGTGCCCGTGTTGGCACGAATCTTTGAAGAGGCTGGACTAGCGACGATCCTGGTGACCATGATGCCCTACTGGGCGGAGAGAATTGGGACGCCTCGCACATTGGCTGTGGAGTTCCCTTTCGGCCACCCATTGGGAATGCCCAACCACGATGATCAACAAATGCGCGTGATTCGTCAAGCTTTGGAGGTGTTGGAGGGAGCAGAAGCTCCTGGGACCATCGTTCACTCGCCGGAACAATGGCCGGTGCCCCAAGAAGAAGCCGTGAAATCCTGGCAGCCGGATGAGCAGTCGCCCATCGTCGCCTATTTAGCGCCCCGATTCAGGGATATCTTGCGCGAAAGAAGAAAGCGCAAGGGCTGAGGTTCTCCGAGTGGGAACTATGGCACATCACGGCGCCAATACACATCCTCTTGGCTCTCATAAACACCTTGTGAGTGTACTTTTGCCACACTTATTCCGATCCGCGAAGTCGAGTTCCGCCATTCGAGTCTTCCGAGACCTTATACCAAGATGTGGGACTACGACGGCTCAACGACCCAGTTCTGGCTGAGGGTTTATATTGAGTTGCGAAAAACCACTTGACATAACTGAACTATGAAAGGGCTAGCGGACTGACCGGAACCTTGCTAGTATTATGGTAACTCGACAGAAGGAGGTCCTAGCCGCAGGAAAATTTGACTGAAGGAAAGGGGCCAACCCGAAAACCGATGAGTTGAAAGGAGATTGGTAATGGCGTACGGATATACGAATTCGAAAGGAAGAACCTACTACCTGCACCACAAAACGACAACACTCAAGAGTGGGAAGCAGCAGACCATTTACTTCTTCGGCAAAGAGATCAAAGAGGGGGCGCTGGACGCAGTTCCTGATGGATATGTAGTGTCTGAGAGCAAGAACGGCCTTCCCGTTTTGAAGAAAGCAGGCTAGAAATCAGATAAACATCGTCGTTTCGGCTCTATAACAGATGGATTCCGTGTGATACGACCATCCGGTCGGTCCAATGAGGGGATCTGACGGCTTCAACGATACCGAGCCGAGACACACCGCCGCCCCGCAATACGGCGAGGCGGTAAAAGCCCCAGGGCTACCATGCCATGCGATTTCAGCAAGAGGCATGATGCGCTGGGGTCATTCTTTTTAAGGTCACTCACGAAGCGAGTTGATACTGACTTCCATGGAAAGGCATTGTTCCCATTGATCGAGTCCAACGGCTTGCCGTTGGGCTCAGGCGGAGCCAGTGGCATTAGGGGAACTGTCTTGATCCATGATCGACCGTTATCCACGGCCAGAAGCTGCGCTTCTAACGCAAAGGTAGAGCCTTTGCACTCCACACCAACTCGTAGTGCTGTCTCTAAGATGCCGTGATCAGGGCCAATGTAGACAGTATTTTACATGCCATCTATGGACAATTTACTTTCCAGAATGAAGGTCATTGCCATACTAAATAATGACACACCTAAGCTCATAGTGCTTCCCAAATCCGTTGGTAATGTTGCTAAGGTCTCAAGAGCCCTTTGCCACGATCACAATGTGATTCATGCGCTGCTTATGCTCAAATCGACGTCAGCTCGGGGTTTACCCTCCTTCGTTGAACGTCACCTTAAGCCAATAAAGGTAGACAACGGCCAAATTTGTGTCTATAATGCTTAAATACGATAAATTAGAGAAAATAAGACCGAATAATAGAAATACACAGGGGAGCAGGGATGGATATCGAAGTAATCGAGCGGGATGAATTGAAAAAGAAATTGGATCGTGGCGATGAATTCAAGCTGGTAATGGTCCTTGGGGATTGGGCGTACCGCGCCAAACACATCCCTGGGTCACTCAACATCACTGATCCTAAGGTGGGACTCGAGCTCCTTGATCCTGATGACGAGATCGTTGTTTATTGCTCGAATGAGTCCTGCATCGCGAGCATCGCTGCCTACAAGCTGCTCAAGGACAGAGGCTACAGTGATGTCCGCCGGTACTCTGGAGGTCTGCTTGACTGGGAGGATGCCGGTTACCCGCTTGAGGGTGAAATGGTGGAGGCGGTATAGCCCCGGTTTTCAGCAGGAGGTGTGCGTGGAAAGCGACCGTCAAGAAATAATCAGGGTAAAGGTACGCCAGGTGGCTGAGATGGATGCCGCTGACCGGCAGGATTGTGTGCATCTGGATCAGATTGAAGAGGTAACGCCGAATTCTGATGTATGCGAGGCGTGCATTGCCCTGGGAGACACGTGGGTGAATTTACGTGTCTGCATGATTTGTGGGCAAGTTGGATGTTGTGATGATTCAAAAAACACGCACGCCAGAAAGCACTTCAAGGCCACAGGCCATCCGATCATCATGTCTTTTCAACCTGGAGAAGATTGGCTGTGGTGTTATGTCGACGAAGCCCTATTCATCTGATCCTGACTGAACCATCGCAGTAGTGGAAGACACCATCCATCCGCTTCAGGAGGTTAGTCCGTACTGGTTATGCCAACAGATCCGTTCGTACAGCCGTAAAAATCCGCAGATCTATCCTTGATCATGTGGCAAATGGAAACTCCAAGCTTGAGGATAGGAGAACATGGGAGAGTCTGAACATCTTGAGTCGATGCACAGGACTTCGACAATGACGCCTAGGGATGAGCGCGGTGGTCGCGGTGCAATGGGCGAGAGGAGAGTTGTCACAGTTCTCTTCTGTGATGTTGCCGATTCGACGGGATTTGCGGAACGGGTAGACCCTGAGGAGTGGGCTGAAATCATGGATGAGGCATTCGATTACATGACCATTCCCGTCCACCGCTATCAGGGCACCGTGGCGCGGTTGATGGGCGATGGCGTACTTGCACTCTTCGGCGCGCCAACGAGCCACGAAGACGACCCCGAGAGAGCCATCTTGGCCGCACTGGACATCCTGGAAGGCGTAAAACCGTTCCAAGGAAGGTTGCGAGCTGACTATGGTGTGGATTTCAACCTTCGAGTTGGTATCAACACAGGGTCAGTCGTGGTCGGCGAGATTGGGTCAGAGATACGCACGGAATATACTGCCATGGGGGATGCCGTCAATGTGGCATCCAGGATGGAGGAGACTGCCGCGCCGGGGACGGTGCAGATTTCCGCAAATACCCACAAACTGGTTGCGCCAATCTTCAATATTGAACCCCTAGATGAGATTGAAGTTAGAGGCAAAAGTGAGCCAATGCAAGCTTATCGAGTGCTTGGCCCCAAAATTATTCCTGGGAAGTTGAGGGGAATTGAGGGACTAAGTTCTCCAGTGGTAGGTCGTGAGGACGAGCTTCGACGACTGAGCGAGACCATGGAAAGCCTCCGCCAAGGTCGAGGCGGGATCGTGCTCCTGATTGGCGAAGCTGGATTGGGAAAGAGCCGTTTACTTGAGGAGATGCGGAGGGCCTGGGAAGAGATAGGGAATGGCGAAACCTGGTCGCTGAGCCGCGGGATTTCATTCGATGCAAATCAACCCTACAGTTTGTTCATCGACTGGACGCGTGAACGCTTCGGGATAAAAGCTGATGATCCCACGGATGTCGTTCGTGAGAAGATCGCCAATACCGTGAACGGCTGGGCTGATGACCGACTCGGGCTGTACGTCCAGGCATTAGAGACAATCCTAGCTGTCAGGAGTGGGGACGAGGAACCTCATTTAGAGGGGGAGGCGCTTCAACGGGAGTTCATCGATGTTGTCCTCCGGACCTGGAGGGAGGCCGCCGCACTTGAACCTTCCATTCTTGTCTTCGATGACTTGCATTGGGCGGACCAAGCATCAGTAGAGGTATTGCTCAACCTCCTGCAACTGACCGATGACGTCCCACTCCTCATCGTGTGCGCCATGCGCCCACACCGAAAGTCACCCGGGTGGCAGGTCAAGTTGAAGGCAGAGACGGAATACCCTCACCGCTTTGAAGAGATCAACTTGGTGCCGTTATCCAATGACAACAGTGAAACCCTCATCCACAATCTGTTGACCATTTCAAAATTACCTGAGGGTTTGTATGATCTCATTCTGCAGAAAGCGGAGGGAAATCCGTTCTTCGTGGAGGAAGTCGTCCGCACGCTGATTGAGCACGGCTCGATTGTTCGCGATGAGAGCGGAGCTCACTGGCTGCATGCAGGGGAGGTTGAGGAGGTCTTCATCCCAGACAATCTGCAAGCGTTGTTGACTGCACGGATCGATCGACTATCAAAGGAGTCCCGAAGGACGCTTCAGTACGCTGCCGTCATCGGGCGCAACTTCTATCGCCGCGTTCTGCAACTGATCTCCGAGATGGAGGATGAGCTTGACCGGCATTTGAACGAACTCCAACGGGTTGAGTTGATCTTAGAGGCGGCACGTATTCCAGAAGTCGAGTACATGTTCCGTCACGAATTAACTCGCGATGCGGCGTACAAGACGATCCTCCGCAGACAGCGCAGAATATTTCACCTTCAGGTGGGAGAGGCACTTGAGAATCTGTTCCCCGATAGAGTTGAGGAGCTGGCACCTCGCCTGGGTCATCATTTTGATCAGGCGGGTGTCAAAGATAAGGCGTTAAAGTATTACACCAGTGCGGGAGATACGGCGGCGCGATTGTATGCCAACGTTGATGCAGAAGCACACTATTCCAAGGCAATCGAATTAGCCCTGGCGATGGATGCATCCGATGAAGAGCTCATCCGTCTGTATACCAGAAAAGGACGGGTGCTGGAAGTATCTGGTAAATATGATGATGCTTTAGCACATTATCAGGAGCTGGCCACCTTAGCCGCCGTACGTCAAGCTCCCGCGTTAGGGTTGGCTGCTATGATCCCGCAGGCAACGATCTATGCAGTACCCACGGCGAAATGGAATACGGAAAAAGGTCGAACGCTCGCAGACCAAGCCCTGAAGCTGGCAAAGGAGCTAGAGGATCATGAAGCTGAGGCGAAAGTGCTTTGGAGCCTGATGCTCATCAGCCACTTTTCCGGTGAGGAAACAGAACATGCCGCAGTATTTGGAGAAGAATCTCTTGCCATCGCGCGTGAGCATAAAATTCGAGAGCAGATGGCCTATACGTTGAATGACTTGTCTCGAGTATATGTTTCCCTGAATCGCTTATCCGATGCATTAGAAGTCTCCGAGGAGGCACGTGAGCTTTGGCGCGACCAGGGAAATGTACCCATGCTGGCTGACAATTTGACCTCCTCTGGCTATATCCTATTTCAGATGGGTCATCTTAAAGAGGGACTTGAGCTTTGCGAGGAGGCGTTGCAAATCAGCCGCTCGGTAGGAAGTCTGTGGGGTCAGGCATACAGCACTTCGATCTTAGGTCCCATATATTTGGAGTTGGGCGAGATCTCAAGGGGCCTTCAGATGATGCGAGATTCGGAACGTATTGCGGAGGAAGCGAATTTCATCGGGGCGAAGGTGCTCATACCGGCGATGTTTTCGTGGATCTATGCGGTCCTGGGTGATCTAAATCGCGCTTTTCAGCATGCTGATCGTGCCCTCGAGGATGCTGAGGGCATGGCTCCGTACATGGGTCGTGTAGTTTTAGGTAAGGCTTGGTTGTATCTCCAGAAGGGCGATCTTGAAAAGGCAAAGCTGACGCTGAGAGAAGCCAAGGAACTCTTATCAGATTGGGATTTAGAACTCTTCGCAGAAGCATTGATTGTGAGCTATGAATGCGAAATCATGCTCGCTGAAGGAAAACTGGAGGATGTACTTCGTCAAACCGATCATGTGATTGCACTTATGGAGCAATCAGGTAAGAACTTGTTCCTTGCGGATTTGTACCACATACAAAGCAAGGCTCTCCTGGCACAGGGTCGACGCGATGAGGCGTTTGAACGTCTGGAAGTGGCGTTGCAGTCGGCTGTTGAGATTCACTCACCACGGAGTCAACTTTTCATCCTTGCGACCTTGAATGAGGTTTACGCGGAGGAGGGCCGCGAGGATGAGGTCCTCCGCGTTCGGAAACAAATGAATGAGGTTGTGGAATATCTAATGGCACGGATTGAGGAGCCGGAACTCAGCGAATCTTTCCGGCATACACCAGTTGTACGAGCCATCTATGCTTGACGCATGAAATGTACATGGGAAGGTGTACAAAGAAAGCTGGATAGATGTCCGGCTTAATTCATGCGTAGAGGCTTTGTGAGATTATTCGTCTTCGTCCAGTTGTTGGGAAAGGTAATTCTCCAGGCCCATTTGTTCGATTTGAGCTTGCTGCTTCTCGGCCCAGTCGAGGTGTCCTTCTTCCTCCTCAAGGATTGTGACCAGTTGGTCTGCGGTGGATTCATCGCCCAGTTCACTTGCCAGCGCGATAGCATTGTTGTAAGCCAAGATGGCCCCGGCCTCTGCATCAAGATCGTTTTGAATGATTTCAGGAACACTCTTTCCAATGCTGATCTGCTTCAAGCTGGAGACGATGGGTTTGCCTTCCAAGAAGAGGATGCGCTGGATATGCCATTCAGCGTGACGCATCTCGTCAATGGCCTTCTTCTCGATGTCTTCGTGCATCCGGTCGTAACCCCAGTGTTTGCACATCTCTGAGTGCACCATGTACTGGTTGATGGCTGTCAGTTCATCAGAGAGGAGATCGTTGAGCGTGTCGATGAGTTTTTCATTTCCCTTCATGTTATTCCCCTTCATGTTGTGGTCGGTTGCATCGATTATAAAACGAAAGTTGTTGAGGGAGAAAAGAGATTGGAGACTGGAGACTAGTGACTGAGGACGAACGACCAATGACCAACGACCAATGTCCTGTAGTTTGCTAATAGATCATTGACTACATGGTTGCATCAACACAGATTACCTAGTTCCCAACTCCATTTCCACATCTTTCGTCGTTGGTCGTTCGTCCTCAGTCACCAATCCCCAGTATCTTTCGAGCTTCTTCCGGTGTGGCGACCTCGCGATGATGAGTATGAATGAGATCAACGGCCATCTCCACCAACTGCGCGTTGGACTCGGCGAGCACGCCTTTCCGCAGGTAGAGGTTGTCCTCGAAACCAACCCGGATATTGCCTCCTAGTTGGACGCCCTGTGTGATCATGGGCAACTGCGCTGGCCCCACGCCCAATACGGACCAGCGAGCGTCGGGCGGCAGATTGCGCAACAAGAAGCGCAGGTTCTCTGGAGTTGCCTCGATACCCCATTTAACCCCCATGCAGAGCTGAAAGAATGGAGGCTCTTCAATAAGATCCCGTGAGATCAGATCTTTGGCTTGGGCGATATGCCCGGTATCGAAGATTTCAATCTCCGGTTTGACTCCGTACTCACGCATCCTCAAAGCTGCAGCTTCGCCCCATTCCGGGGGATTCACAAAAGCCCTGTCCTGGAAATTCACCGATCCAATGTCGAGTGAGCATAGATCGGGCATCAGTGTTACTGGCTCGAGGCGCTTCTCTGTGATATCTGGACCAGTCATGTGCAGACCGCTGGTTGTCAGGTTAATAAGCATATCGCACTCGTCACGAGTGCGCTCAACGACCTCGCGAAAGAGTTCGATCGAATGCGCAGGTGCTCCTGTATCTGGGTGACGGACGTGGATGTGGGCTATAGCGGCGCCGGCGCGGTGGCAATCGATCGCCGATCGCGCGATCTCCTGCGGCGTGTAAGGGACAGCAGGGTTCATTTCTTTCGTTGGTCTGGAGCCTACAACCGCGGCTGTGATGATAACTTTGGTCATGGAGTGAAAATCCTACATGCAGGTGGTACTTACATTCTAACTCGGGAATCAGGGATCAGGGAGCAGTTAATCAGTTAAAAAGTCAAGAAAGATTACGTTTTGACCCTTTGACCTTTCACTTATCAACCGATCACTGATGATCCGATTCCCGATTAACTGATTCCTGATCCCTAATCCCCAAATATGATCATTTCCATGAAATTTATCCACATATAAGGTATGATTGTATTAATACAAGAACATAAGGCTGGGAGGGGGATCAAAGGGAGTGGCCTTTAGGCATGCGGGAGATCCGCTGCAAGGGAGGAATCCAGATGTCGAAAGCCATCATCCTGACTGTTGATGATGATCCGCAGGTGCTTCGCGCCATTGAACGTGATCTGAGGCAGCGTTTCAGTGAGAAGTATCGGATTCTTAAATCGGGGTCCGGTGCGGAAGCCCTGGAAAGTGTAAACCAATTAAAGCGTCGCGGTGACCCGGTGGCCTTGCTGCTGGTTGACCAGAGAATGCCATCGATGACAGGGACGGAATTCTTGGAACAGGCGCGTAGGGTGTACCCCGATGCGCGCAAGGTGCTTCTTACGGCCTACGCTGATACAGAGGCCGCAATTGCCAGCATCAACACCATCGGCCTGGACCATTATTTGATGAAGCCGTGGGATCCACCGGAGCAGCATCTTTATCCCGTGTTAGAGGACTTGCTGAGCGAGTGGGAAGCCACGGCTACGTTGCCATATGAAGGCATTCGGGTAGCGGGCGCACAATGGTCGGCGAGCAGCCACCGGGTGAAGCATTTTCTGGCGCGTAACCAAATTCCGTACTTATGGATGGATGTCGAGAATAATGGAGAAGCGCGAGCTATGGTGGAGGGTGTAGAGGGAACCACACGGCACCTTCCAGTTGTCTTCTTCACGGACGGAAGCGCCCTGGTAGAACCAGACAACCGCTCTCTTGCTGAGAAGGCAGGCCTCAAGACAGAAGCACGCCAGCCCTTTTATGACATGATCATCATCGGTGGAGGCCCAGCAGGATTGGCGGCTGCAGTATACGGCGCATCGGAGGGATTACAAACTGTGGTGATTGAGAAGGAGGGCGTCGGAGGGCAGGCGGGAATGAGNNAGGGCGGCGACGCAGGCAAAGAGGTTGGGCGCGGAGATCTTAACGGCGAGAGCAGTCAATGCGGTCCGGACAGAACCTCCTTACCACTTCGTCGAGATGGCGGGCGGTTCCGAGTTGAGCTGCTATGCTTTGCTGGTCGCCACGGGAGTTGATGTGCGCACGTTGGATGTGCCGGGGGTTGAGCAACTTACCGGCGCAGGGATTTTCTATGGAGCTGCTGTGACTGAAGCTGCGAACTACAAAGACGAGCGTGTCTTTGTGGTTGGAGGAGCAAATTCCGCGGGTCAGGGTGCTGTTTTTCTTTCCGAGTATGCCAAGCAGGTAACGATGCTGGTTCGTGGAAGCTCCCTTGAGGTCAGTATGTCGCATTACTTGATCGATCAGATCGCTGACATCGAGAACATCGACGTCATACTACGAACGGAAATTCTGGAAGTGAGCGGTGAGGGTGGGCTGGAATCAATAAAGGTTATCAATAAGGACAGCCATGAAGAACAGGAATTGGAAGGCGCAGCGATGTTCATCTTCATTGGAGCGATGCCCAGGTCTGAGTTTTTGCCTGAAGAGGTGCAGTGTGATAGGGCCGGGTTTGTCATGACGGGTCCAGATCTCATGTCGAACGGTCACCGGCCGAAAGGCTGGAGCCTCAAACGCGATCCATATCTCTTGGAGACCAGTGTTCCTGGGATCTTCGCAGTTGGCGATGTCCGGCATGGCTCGGTAAAGCGGGTGGCCGCTGCAATTGGTGAGGGTTCTGCATCATTGCAGTCCATTCATCGATATTTGAGCACGGTGTGATTGAACTCTCATGGAATTAAAAGGGTTTCTCAAAAGGGTTCCACTCTTCACCGACCTTCCTGAGGAGGATCTCCAGCGCCTCTCGGAGGTCATTGAGAAGGTGCGACTGACGGCAGGGGATGAACTCTTCAGGCAAGGGAGCAATGGTGATCGGGCATATGTGATTCAAGAGGGTGAGATTGAGATTCTCAAGGAATCGCAAGGTCGCAACGTCCTACTGGCGGTGCGGAAGGAGGGTGAGGTGATTGGGGAAATGTCCCTCCTTCAGGAAGCCCCTCGCATGGCGTCAGCCAGAGCGAAAAAGGAATCCGTGCTTCTGGCGCTTGGTCAAGAGCACCTGGACGAGTTACTGGATATGAGTCCTTCCGCTGCACGCGCGCTCCTCCACACCATTACGGCCCGACTGAGCGCGACGGAATCCATGCTGCGGCAGAGTGAGAAGATCGCCCAGTTGGGGACTCTCACTGCAGGCGTCGCCCATGAATTGAACAATCCCTCTGCTGCAGTTCAGAGAGGAGCTGGGCAATTGAAGACCGCCATCGATCAGTTCCAGGAAACCACTCGGGAATTGTCCAGTGTGGAGCTATCAAAAGATCAACAGGAGATGTTGGAGGCTCTTGATCGTGAAGCACATGCGAGTGCGTCGCAACCGGACGGGCTGGATTCAATCACACGCAGCGATCGCGAGGCGGAGGTTGAGGAGTACCTGGAAACCCGCGAGATCCAACAAGCCTGGGATTATGCCCCTGCCTTGGTCAGCATGGGGATTGAAACCGGTCAACTGGATACCCTTGTAGGTAAATTTGATAAAAGTACTTTTCCGATGGTATTGGCATGGGTCAAGGCCAGGTATGAAGTTTATGGTCTGCTAGAGGAAGTGGAGCAAGGAGCAAAGCAGATTTCCGAGATCGTTAAAGCGCTAAAGACTTATGCCTACCTGGATCAAGCGCCAGTACAGATGGTGGATGTTCATGAGGGGTTGGACAACACTTTGGTGATGCTTCGTAGCAGGCTGAAGGATGGAGTTAGCATTCGCCGCGAGTATGATCCGGATCTCCCACGAATCCAGGCATACGGTAGCGAGTTGAATCAGGTGTGGACCAATATTTTTGACAACGCGATCGACGCACTGGATGGGACTGGTGAGATCTTCATAAGGACTCGAAGTGAGGGACAGTGGGTAATCGTAGAAATCTTGGACGACGGTCCCGGAATTCCGGAGGATATCCAGTCGAAGATTTTCGATCCATTTTTCACAACGAAGGAGCCGGGTAAGGGGACCGGGCTTGGACTGGACATCAGCTATACCATCATCGTAAACAAGCATCATGGCGATATCCGCGTCACGTCACGACCTGGTCGGACCTGTTTCGAGGTATGGCTCCCGGTGAATTTCGAAGAGGTTGAGTCGGGAGAAGCCCCTATGCCGGGACTTGTGAGGGTTGATGATGAAGTTAAGAGAAAGATCCTCCTCGACTCACGGACCATCGCAGTTGCCGGGATCTCCACTCGCACTGACAGACCAGCGCACAGTATTCCGGCTTTTCTCCAGGAAAGAGGTTATCGCATCATCCCTGTGAAAGCGGATGTTGATACTGTCCTTGGTGAGAAGGCGTATCCGAGCTTAAGCGACATCCCGGAGCCTGTAGACGTGGTTTTGCTCTTCAAGCGGAGAGACGAGATCCCAGCAGTTGTGGATCAAGCCATCTCCATCGGAGCCAAAGTCGTCTGGATGCAGGAGGGCATTATGCATGAAGCCGCCGCAGCCGCAGCACGTAACGCCGGCTTAGTGGTGGTTATGGATACTTGTATGCGTAACGAGTACCGCCGGTTGATCGAAGGAGTGTGATGGTAAACGCGCAGTTAATTCCGCTATCACCAAGAAAGGCGTCTGATCCCTGATGTTCTGGCGTCTCCTCCTTGCACACCTTCTGGGTGACTACCCCCTTCAGCCCGATCGAATGGTGGCGAACAAGCAGAGTGTATGGGTGCAGGCTCTGCACATTGCAATCCATTTCACCCTGATGTTCGCATTGGTAGGCCCAGTCCGCAGTGAGGTCTGGCCGCAACTCCTACTCCTCGCCTCGATACACCTTTTTCTGGACCGCGCCAAAACCGCGTTGACGAAGCGCTGGAAAGAACACGCTGTCCTCCAATACTTCGTTGACCAGGCGCTGCATGTGATCTCGATCTTTGCTGTGACGATCTGGATTGAAGGTACAGTGGATCCCTCCCTCCTACCGCAAGATTCAACTTGGGCTGTTTATGCGAGCGGTTATCTAGTGGTTACATATGTATGGTTCATCACGGAGCGGGTGATCGCGGTTGAGAATTCGACATATCTCCGTGAGTTAGACGAACAGTTTTGGTCACGCATGATTTCGCGTGCACTTATGCTCACGCTCATCCTTATAGTGGGCTCGGGTTTTGAAATCGCTGCACTGGGATTGGTCCTCCCGATCCCGTATGTGTCAGGCACATATCGAAGAAGGGCTCTCGTGACGGACCTCCTCGTGGCATTTGTCACGGCGCTTGTGGTCTTAGTTGCGGTCTAGGTGTGTTCAGTCGGGCACCCAAGTGCAATTCGTTTCTCACCGACGGGTATGAAAACCCGCCCTACGACAATAGTCAAAAGATGTCATTCTGAGGGAGCCGCAAGGCGACCGAAGAATCTCGTTTTGCGCATGGATGGTTCCTTCCACCCCAAAGACGAGATTCTTCGTCTCGTCGGTCGCTCCGCGCCCTCTGCTCATCAGAATGACAGTTAGTAAGTGCGTTCCTTGGGATGCACCTATGAAATTCGTTTCTCACTGGCGGGTATGGAAACCCGCCCTACGACTTGGGATGGCGTACTTACTATTGTCATTCCGAGTGAGCGCCGGAGGCGCGACCGAGGAATCCCTGAGGCGAAGCTTTTAGTTTGTTTCATCATAGGGATTCCTCAGCGCTATCGCACTTCGGAATGACATGGGAGTAGATCCCTCATATGGTGGCATAGTGGAAGTCTGTGATATTCGAGGGTATCTTTAACTTAACTATGATGACCATGAAGTCCGCAGGGACAACGAACTTCACACACCTCCATGTTCATTCTCACTTCACCCTTCTTGGCGCCACAGCAAGCGTGGAGGACCTNNGGCGCGGTCGCCTTTTCCAAAGCATGCCATGACGCGGGAATTAAACCTATCATTGGGATGACCGTGGGGCTCGCGACAGGTGAAGAGGGCCTGTCCGATTCCAATGGAGACATCGTCTTGCTCGCCACCGGACCTAGAGGTTATCGTTCGCTTAGCAGACTCACCTCCTATCTACAGGGATCGCCGGACCGAGAGGCATTGTTAAGAAGAGGTTTGCGTTGGGAGAAACTCAGGGATCATAGGGAAGGTCTGATCTGCCTCAGTGGCGGACGCAACGGTTGGTTGGAACGTTTTGTAAGAGCCGGTGACCGGAAGTCCGCATACCGGTTTGCTGGCCGACTTGCGGAAATCTTTGACCGGAACCTGTACTTGAGCCTGGAACTGCACCGTTTCGAGGATGAGGAGGTTGCTAGTGTAATCGACGGCATCGGGAAAAGTTTGGGGATCCCTGCGGTGGCTGTTCAGCCGGTTTATTACATGGAACCCGAAGACGTCCCCAAGCTGCAATTGCTGGCAGCTATCGATCGCAACTGCGATATCAGAAATTTGCCCCATGATGCGCTACCAATGCGAGGCGATTCGGAAGTGCAACTCCATTGGTTAAGCCCCGAGGATATGTCGGTGAAGTTCAGCGAGTTCCCAGAATCATTAGAGATGGTGGGCAGGGTGGCACGGCGTTGTTCCTATGCGCTTCCTGGTGGTGATCCGATCTGGCCATCGCTGTATCTACCTGAAGGTGAGAGCCCAGGAGAATTCCTGGCGAAGGCTGCTGGGAATGGATTGCGAGAGAAATACGGACCTAACCCCGATCCCGATGTTACAGGACGCCTGGAATCTGAGCTCGAGGCCATCAACAAGCACGGCTACTCGCCGTTGTTCATCGTGGTGGCGGATATTGTCCGCTTTGCGAAGCAGGCAGGCGTGCCGGTGAGCACACGAGGCAGCGTAGCCAACTCGCTGGTTGCTTATTGCGCCGGCATTACGATGGTAGATCCGATCGAGCACGACTTGCTCTTCGAACGTTTCCTGAATCCCGCACGGAAAGACCTCCCGGACATCGACCTGGATTTCTGCAGCAGACGACGTGACGAGGTTTTGGAGTACGTGCGCTCCACGTATGGCAGTGACAAGGTCGCATTGGTGTCTACTGTGAGCACGTTGCGCCCTAGGTCTGCAGTGAGGGAGACGGCCAAAGCCTACGGTCTGGAAGAATCCGAAATCAATAAGCTGGCGTCGCTGGTTCCCCGAATGCGTCGACGCGGAGTGACCCTTGAGGAAGTGCTTGAGAAACTTGATGAGGCCCTTTTGCGGGAAATCGTGGAAAAGGCCTTCGCAATCGTCGGACAGCCGGATCACCTTAGCCTTCACCCCGGTGGCGTAGTTATCACACCGGGACCCATGACGGACGTGGTACCAGTTCAGTGGTCGCCTAAGGGTTTCTTGATCACCCAGTATGAGCATTGGGACGTGGAAGCGATAGGGCTACCAAAGTTGGATCTGCTAGGTATTCGTGCACTGACCGTTTTGGCGGATGCGGAGGAACTCATCAAGGAGCACCATGATCCGGGTTTCCGATTGGAGGACATTCCGTTTGATGACGCACAAACCGCATCATTGTTGTCCAATGGCGAAACCATCGGTGTCTTCCAATGCGAGTCCTTTGGAGCAGTGAGAACGCTGCGCCAATTACGCGCGCATACAGTCCGAGACCTGGCGATCGCCAACGCATTCTTCAGACCTGGGCCTTTGATGGGTGGAATGGCCGAGACCTTTGTCCGCCGTTTTCGGGGAGATGAACCCGTCGTTTATTTACACCCATCGCTGGAACCTATTCTAGGTAACACCCGTGGTGTGCTTATTTTTCAAGAGCAGATTCTGCGCGTTGCTCGGGAGATCGCTGGAATGAGTTGGGAGCAAGCCGATCAATTACGGCGCGGGATCAGTAAGTTGAGATCGGGGGATATGGCGGATGTGGAGAGCCAGTTCATCGAGGGTTGTCAACGTCCAGAGCCGGAGGGTCATAGACTCAGTCAGGGGCAAGCGGAAGAACTGTGGGAGCAGGTCATCGCATTTTCTGGTTTCGGGTTCAACCAGGGGCACGCCACCGCCTACGCGCACGTAAGTTATCGATCAGCATTTTTAAAAGCGCACTGGCCTGAGGCTTTCATTTGCGCTCGTTTGGCGGACCGGGGAGGCTACCATCACCCTGCGATCTACATGGCAGAGGCAGCGCGTCTGGGTATTCGTGTAAAACCTCCCCATGTCAACTGCAGCAGATCGCGGTTCACCCTTACATGGGAGGAGGTTGAAGGTGAACGTCTACCTCACTTGTGGATGGGGTTGGATCAGGTGCGCGATCTTCGGCGTACTACCATCCGTGCTATCATCGAAGAGCGCAATCAGGAGCCATTTCAAAGTGTTCGCGACCTGGTAATGCGAGTAAGCTTCCAAGCCAAAGAGTTGGTTCATCTCATTCAGAGCGGCGGATTGGATGGGCTAGGGGATAACCGGGCTGCATTGTTGGCTGAAGCCGAAGGGATTAGGGCTAGTGGGAGCGAAAAACAAATGGCATTTTCATTTGCTACTCCACATGCACCTCCGGAAACTCGGGCGCAGACCATGTCATGGGAAATGAAGGTCCTCGGGTATCCGATCAGCATCCATCCTCTGGAAGTGATTCAAGATTTGCCTGACCACGTACCGCTTCGGTTGCTTTCTGAGCATGAAGGGCAGTTGGTTTCTGTTGTCGGGGTGCGTCTGCCGGGGTGGACCGGGGGTGAGGGATTCTTTCTCGGCGATGGTGATACCTTCGTCATCGCTCGAACGGAGCGTGGAATGCCACAACCAGAAACCTGGAAGCCGCTGCATATGAGTGGGTATTGGCGTATGGAGGACGAAAGCGTATTCTGGTTCCATGCTACCAGAGTGAGTGCGTTGGAGTATCAGTCAGGAAATACCAAGCTGTAATTCTGTATGTCAAAATTGTCATGCATGAAATGCACGTGGAAAACATCCTGAGGTTAGCATAGGGATGTTCTGAAGAAATCCATGAGTGTGGAACAGTGAGGAATTGGACATGAAACCTGAAGGATCTGTGAAGGCCTACTATCCATTTTGGGTGATTCTCGCCATCATGTTGGCGACATTAAGCTGTAATGCTCCAGATTTAGACTTCTCGGACGAATTGGCCGATTTGCAGGCTACACCGACTCATACAATAGAAGCTGTATCTCCGACGGAGATCCCGGAGTCGACTGCGACGCCGAGCCCTACACCTTCTGTAACTGAGACGCCAGCTGTCCCTCATGGTCCGACGATGACACCCATGGCAGGTTCAGCGAATCCTACTACGCCGCTTACAGAGGAAGGACCGTGGTTGGTGTATCGGGCTAAGGAAAAATTGGATTGGCCTTCTCAGGACACGTTTATGTTCATTACCAATGAAAACGGGTCGGGTCGACAATCGCTGACATCCGAAGCTCTACCTCCTTTTGAAAGCGTCGTTTCACCTGCCGGGGATCGATTCGCTTATATTCTGCAGGCGGAAGATGCTGGGGATGATGTGCCTCACCTGGTGATTCGAGGTATTCCAGATGGGGAAGTCGAGATTGACCTCGCTCTTGTGTCACCGGAAATTTTCGATCAGGTTTCTGAAGAGGAGGAGGTATTAGAGCAGATCCTGCAGGCCGTGAGTAGTGATGCCTCCATTGCATGGTCCCCTCACGGTCACTATCTAGCTTTTACTGCCGCCCTTAACGATACGAATGCAGATCTTTATCGCTTTGACACCTGGAGCGACAACATCCGGCAGCTTACCCACGAGGTCAATCATGCTTATCAACCCAGTTGGGCCTCCGATGGTGAGTGGATTCTGCACCTCGAGGTGGAACGCTTTGATGAAGACGGTGAATGGGATGTTGCAGCCATGTCGGCCTCCACATTCGATGGCTCCGAGGTCAAGCGCCTGTATACGATCGATGGGCCACGCCAAGTGGTGGTTATTTGGGTGGATGAAACTCATTACATCCTGGTTGAAGAAACCAGTGCTGGGTATCGAAATCTGCTTCGCGGCAACCTGGAGGGTTCCTCGCCAAGGATGGTCTATCAAGGACCGATGTCCGATCCGGAGGATATGAGTTTTGATGATTTATTGAGTGTAGCTGCGTATCCAGTCGTAGATGACGACATTGCGGCAGGCGATTCGATAAGTTCAGGGGTTTACCTCATTGATTTGAATGAGGGTGATCCAGATCTGATACTTCCGGGCGCATGGCGAACGGTTGAGTGGTGGCAGGGCAAAGGCACCTTTATTGCCAATGGCGAGGAAGGTACAGTGTACATCAGGCGGACAGGTGAGATTGTTAAAGAGGCACCGGAGATCACTGACCCTGTCGCGCTATCACCCGATGGCCAATGGATTGTGTCATATGGCGAAAGTGGGGCGATGCTGTATACGCACATAGCTGTGGAGGTCCGTCAGGTCCTTGAGGCAGGTGTGCAGGAAGTGATTTGGGATCCTAGCAGCAGTGGTTTCTTCCTAGAGGTCTATCTAGTGGGTAACCCATTATCAAGCCATCATCTTTATGTGCAGGCGATGGATGAGTGGTTGTTGCAGGTGGTGGATTTGGATGTGAAGGGTGTTTACTTCTGGGCTGGCCCAGCGGTGGCAGCACCCTAGTCCAGGGTCAGACTGACAGGGCAGTGATCTGAGCCATATACCTCGGAATGGATATCGGCTGATAAGAAACGGCCGGTGAGATCTGGCGTGGTAAAGAAATAATCGAGACGCCAGCCCACATTCCGCTCGCGCGCTTTGCCCCAGTATGCCCACCAGCTATATGCATCGGTGCGATCGGGATTCATGTAGCGGAAGCTATCAACATACCCCTCTTCAACCACCTTGTCGATCCAGGCGCGTTCCTCCGGCAGGAACCCGGTTCTATTCGCGTTCTCTTTGGGTCGCGCGATATCAATTTCTCGATGTGCTGTATTTACGTCACCGCAGAAGATCACCTTCCGACCTGAGGCCCGCAGTTGGTTACAAGTTTCGAGGAAGGCTTCTTTATAGGCCATCTTGAATGGCACACGGCTGTGGTCTCGTGCCCCATTCGGAAAGTATGCCGAGATGAGGACGAAGTCGTCGTATTCGGCAACGATGGTGCGACCTTCCCGATCGTAATCATTAATCCCTAAACCGATCTGCACAGAGAGCGGTTCCGTGCGGGTAAAGAGAGCTACACCGCTGTAACCCTTGCGTTCAGCGGAAGCCCAGTAGGCGTGGTAGCCAAATGGCTCTCGCAGTTCATCATCCAGTTGATCCGGATGGGCTTTGGTTTCCTGGATGCAAAGAATGTTGGGTTTTGTGGATTCGAGCCAATCGAGAAATCCCTTTTTCTGTGCGGCACGAACGCCGTTGACGTTCCATGAGTAAATTGTAAGCATAGGGGAATTTTAGCGGATTTTGAGTGTGATGTAACAATGGAATGAGAGATAGTTGAAGTGCTGAGATTTTTGACGAAGGACCAATGACGAAGGACGAAGGCTTGGAGATTTTTTTGGATGGATTGGATATTGGAGACTGGATATCGGAGACTGGATATCGGAGACTGGAGATTGGAGATGAGAGACTGGAGACTAGAGATCGGGGATCAGAAATCAGGGAACAGATAGCAGTTAATCCGTCAAAAAGTCAAAAGGTCACTGGGTTGATAAGTCAACAAGGCATACTTGTTGACATTTTGACTTATAGGCCCATTGACTGATTAACTGATTCTCTGATTCCTGATTCCTTCTCACCTTNNTTCATCCATGAAATGCTTCAGGAGGGTGTGGAGATGAAATACCGGAACTTGGGGAGGACGGGGCTCAAGGTCTCCGAATTGTGCCTGGGGACAATGCAGTTCGGCTGGACGGCGGATGAGAAGGCAGGCTTCGAAGTGATGGACGCTTTTGTGGAAGCCGGAGGTAACTTCCTTGATACTGCAGATATTTACTCCTCCTGGGCGGAAAACAATCCAGGTGGGGTATCGGAGGAGATCATCGGCCGTTGGATGAAGGCTCGTGGTAGCCGACGGCAGATCATCGTAGCCACCAAGGTCCAGGGTCAGATGTGGGAAGGGCCGAATGGCAGGGGTTTGAGCCGGGCACACATCATGCTGGCCGTGGAGGATAGTTTACGGAGGCTGGACACGGATTATATCGACCTCTACCAAACTCATTGGCCCGATACCGAGACCCCCATTGAGGAGACACTTCGGGCGATGGAGGATTTGGTTCGACAGGGCAAGGTGCGTTATATTGGCGCATCCAACTACTCGGCGTGGCAGCTCATGGAGTCATTGTGGTGTGCGGACGTGCACGGTATGCCTCGTTTTGATGCGCTCCAACCTCATTACAATCTCGCACATCGGGCGGAGTTTGAAAGGGAACTGAAAGAGGTATGTGAGAACTATGAGATTGGCGTGATCCCTTACTCACCTCTAGCGGGTGGTTTTCTGACTGGAAAATACGATCGAGACGTTGTTTTGGAGAGCGAGCGCGCCAAGGGGGTTATGGAGCGTTACTTCAACGAGCGTGGTTGGCGCATCATGGATGTGGTTTGGGAGGTTGCAAATGAGTTAAGCACAGTTCCGGCGGCAGTTTCACTCGCCTGGTTGTTAGCGCAGCCTGGAATGACCGCGCCCATCATCGGCGCAAATTCTGTGGATCAATTAGAAGACAGCTTGGCGGTTGAGAGTGTTACTATAACGGAGGACCAGATCGCGAGACTCGACGAGGCTTCCGAGTGGAAGGAAGAATAAATTTGCGGGTATAAGTCCATTCTTGCATATAACCTGATCCATTTTCGGTGACTGGATCATTTTTTTATTAAGAATCCTGCTCTCTGGAAAACTGCTGAAAGAATGACCAGATTTCTTCATTCGCGTCAATGATGGTGGTTGAAGGTCCAAGGATCGTCTCTAGGTAATTCTGGCGTCCGCCAGGCCAGACATGGCCTGCGCCGGTGAGCTTCCAGATGACCACTTCCGATCCCTCATTGCAAGGCCCATAGATGAGTTTCGTAGCGGAATGTCCCTCATCTTGTGTTCCCTGTTCTCCGTAGATGGTGGGTTCGATGATGGGAGATTGAGGGCAGCCGTTATAGACAATCCAGGAATTCAGTGAATCTTCGACGTGTGGATGGTCCACCTGGACTCCGGTGAGCGGGTTTGGTGGGCCGAGGCCTCCTGCGTAGAGTGCGCGGTGATCGTCGATGCTGTGGACGTGCATTACGGGAACCGGTCTTGTAGGAGCGAATTCGTCTACCATCATCGCTCCTCCAACCGGCGCGATGGCGGCAATTCGGTCGGATGCCTCGACTGCCAGGCGATAGGCCATCATCGCACCGTTGGAAAGCCCGGTTGCATATATGCGATCCTGGTCGATGGGAGTCCTTTCCGAGATATCGTCAAGAAGGGCGAGCACAAAACTGACATCATCCACCTGGTTTTCCATGGCATAGCCGCAGCAGGTGCCGGCATTCCATGTGAGCAGGTATTCGGAGAAACGCCCGGTCCCATTTGGGTAAACAATGATGAATCCATCACGGTCGGCGATGGCGTCCATGAGGTAGTACCATTTGGTCCCATTCGCATTTCCAGCGCCTCCATGAAATGCCAACACGAGAGGGAGCGCTTTTCCCTCCTCTGCTTGCGGTGGAATGTGAACGATATAGGTCCTTGTGAGCTCTTCGTGGTCCAGTGAGAATTCATGATCGCCGGGTTCGAGGGGATCATCATTCCTAGCGAATGGGGCTGTGATGGCGCAGGCGGTGGCGCCGAGAACAATGGCAATGAGGAGCAGTGCAAGTCGGTTTTCCGTGGACCGGTGTCCTTTCGAAGAAGTGTTTAAAATCACGCCGCCACTCTCCAGGTCATCCTGTTAATTAGACTACCATAGAAGAGCTTGGGACATGTATCCCCTTATTGTCATTCTGAGGAGCGACGTGAGCGTAGCAAACGACGCGACGAAGAATCTCGTTTTTAGTATGAAAGGAACCATCCATGCGTAGAACGAGATTCTTAGGTCGCCTCACGGCTCCCTCAGAATGACATAAGGAGAGGACTATCCAATTCCTTTCAATGCCCTATGGACGAGTAGCGTAAGCCACCTCGAAGGTTCACGCTTCTGGCCGAAGCTCCAACCTTTCCACGCCATCCAAATGGATTCGGGCGTGAATCGACCTTCGTCGTCGGCTTTCCGCCGAGCAATATTTGCTATCTCAACAAGCCTGGGATCCTGCCTGAGCCATGTGAATTGACTCAAAACGTCGAGTAAGTGGAGGATGTCATACCAGATGAGCGGCGCTTTGAGCTTTGAGAAATCGGTGCCCATGTAAAACATATATGGGTGGCGTTCTCGGCGCTCCGCCCAAAGGGCTAGAGCTGCCTCGGTGCCGGTGCTTGACGCGGGGCTATCCCGCCATTCCTGCGAGGTGGCCAGTGCTTTGGTCATCACCAGATTCGCATAGGGACAAGGATCTTCTTTGCGACCTGGACCCCGGAACTTCCCTAATTCTGAAGAGGCTGCACATGGCCACCCATTCTCCCGGACGAGGTCGATGAGATACACAATTGATTCCTGGACGCGTGCATCATCGTCCATACCGAGTCTAATCAACGCATAGAGGAGCAGTGGAGCGTCGCATAGCATCCAATTCCATTCATCCCGACCTGAACCGCCGAATTTTGGATGGATGTTCACGAGCGTCTGGAACGGCCCAGAATCCGATTGGTGGGCCATGACCTTATCGATAATGACATCAACTTGGGGATCGCCCGCGCGAAGTCCGAGGTCAGCCGCAAAAGTTAGTTTGTGGATGAGCAGCCCGGCGGATTTATGACTCTTCAACACAGGTCCAGGCCATTTGAGGAGCTCCTCCAAAAGATTTCTGACCTGGGGATGAGCAATCATTTCCTCACGTGCACGGACCACTTCTGGGTGGTCTTCAGGTTGATCAAGTAGGTCGAGCCGTGTCCTATATTGAACCCAAGGGGATCCCTCCAGCAGCCACAGGATTGGTTCTTTCATGATCTCTCCACGAGGATAGTTTCAGCCGGATTTCACATCATCCTTTCAGGGGTGACATCATGGCACCGGCCGTTCGTTCGGTCAATGGCGTCATGCTTTCGCATTCCATGAGGCGCACGCCACCGCGGGCGATCCATTCTCCTAGTCTCACCGCCTGACTTTGAATGCCATCCCGTATCTCAGTCGGAACGCTTCGGAAAAGGTGGAACTTGAGCGTGGACCCATCTGAGTAATCATAATCCCAAACACCTGTGATGATGCCATTCACTACGATGGTAGAGGTTGCATTACCAGAGCGATCGAATACTTTGTTGGTATCCGCTGGGTTCAGCGTTCTATCGCGGTCCTTGTATCCCATAACATAGGGGTCGAGACTGGGAAGCAGATTGATAATCGGTTCGCTGGGCACAACCGTTTTTTGAAGCGACTCACTCTCCGATCGAAGCATGAATACATCGTTATTCACGCCCGATGCAGTCGTGATTTGAATGATCCCTTCCAGATCATCCAACGCGCTCTGCACTACCCTCTTCCCAAAACCTGTCCACCATACAATGTCATCGAAAGAGGCAGGGCCGAATGAGGCGAGATAATTTCTAACAATATTGATGATCGATTCCTGTTCGTCAGTTTGGTGTAGATCAATATCTGGGAAGTATTTACGGAAAAGAGCGTACTGATGGCTCTTGCTCTTCCAGCCGCCGACTTGTCTCCAGCGGAGGAGCAATCCCTGATCGCACATGTAGTAAAGGACGGAGGAGAGATCCAGAGACGACCCCAAGGTCTTCCTCAAGTCGGTTGTCGTCATCTCATCCACCTGCAGCAGTTGGATGATCTCATTGGAGAGAGCATCGTAATCCTTTTGTGCGACCCCGCGCGATTCCATGAATTTCCTGGACGCTCCTTCGACAGCCTTGTTTGTTGCTGCGAACATTGTGGAGAGCAATGATCTGCCATGAATGAATATTGTCTTCCTAACACATCGGATTTTCGCCAAGGTTACCTTTTCGTATAGTTCTTTCTCCAACATGTGGCTCTCGAATCCAGGACTCCTGGCACGCAACGAAAGAAATGGGGTGGTGGGATTGGTGGCGTGCAGCCCACATAGATCATTCACGATCTGGAGTAGATCACTGGTCTGGGAATCCGGAGTGAGATGTTGCTTGCGCAGGAGGAACAGGTTCATGCCGTCTAGATCGATGTTGTTCATGGTATGCCAAGTTTCAATAGGTTGTGGAATAGGAGGTTAAGGGTGAATGGGTTGAGAAGTCAATAGGTTAAAAAGTAATTAGGAATCAGCTATCAGGGACGAATGACCAATGACAAATGACCAATGACGAATGACGAATGACCAATGACCAAGGATGAAGGACCAATGACGAGGGACCGATGACGAAAGACTTGAGATTGAGTAGAACTATTCGCTAAATGCAAGTTATTGGTCATTCGTCCCCAGCCTCCAATCTCCAGTCTCCAGTCTCTAATCTCTAGTCTCCAATCTCCAATCTCTAATCTCTATTGGAAACCGCGATGTACAAGCCTCTTCCTGTGAAGCCCTCTTCATCGTGTGTTACATCGAAACCGTGTCTGGCGAGAATGGAGGTGGTCTCCTCGACCTCGAAGAGGCCCAGTTCGTGACGCTCAACATAATGTTCCGTTCCCTGGGGTGTGGCGATCAGGTAATGCAGATCGAAGTATGAGAGGCGCCCCTCCATGAAGCTTGTATTGAGGCGGGCAATTTTCAGCTCGGGCTCGTCGATAAGCATGGCGTGAACTGTTCCTGGTTTCCAGGCATCCGGAGTAAACCATGGCTCGATGATAAGGAGGCCGCCGGGAACTAGATGGTGCGCCATGGAAGCCACAGCCTTGTTGAGGTTGTCCAGGGTCTTCACATAGCCAATGGAACTGAATAGACAAGTGAGTACTTCATACTTCTTCCCCAGGTCGAAATCCACCATATCAGCTTGATGGAAAGATACCTCGGGGTTCTGCTGCTGGGCGATCTCAAGAAGCTCCTCGTTGATATCAAGACCTTCAACTAGGAAATTTTCCTTAAGGTACTGGATGTGATGGCCGGTACCACAAGCCACATCTAACAAGCGCACTCCATCCGAATGCAATCTCTCGTTAACAATTGCACGGACGCGCTCAACCTCGGTCTGATAGTCCTTCTGGGCATAGATCTTGTCGTAGTATCGAGCGGTTTCTGAGAACATGGCTTCACCTGTTGGACAGCGTACTCTTTGGGGATTCGCTGAAGTGATATATGGTTTTTGATGTACTGGATCTTTGTCAGGATACCATATTGATGTATGCATAAAGAATCTGACTGCCTATGCTAAGATTGTGTTGGTTTATTCAGGTTGGCTAATGTCAAGGGTTGTAGAGCGTTGTTGCCATGATTGAACTGGAGACCATCCAGAAAGTAATTGATCAAAGGACTGTCGTCGACATCGACCTCCTCAGTATTGGTGCTGGTGAGATCACCGCGCTTGTTGGACCAGCAGGTAGCGGAAAGGGTACGCTCATAAGTCTTCTCACCGGACGCACCCGACCGACAGCAGGAACCGTACGGTTCGATGGTTTGGATCCCTATGCGGAGAGAAGGGAACTAAGCCAGCGGGTGGGAGTGCTCTTTTATGAGGACAGTCTTTACGAGCACCGGTCCCCGTTGGCGAACCTTGCCTTCTTCAGCCGTCTGCATGGTCTCCCAAAGTCCCGTGCAGGGGAAGTGCTGGACCAAGTTGGGCTAGCGGATCATGCGAATGCCAAACTGAATAAGCTCTCCTCTGGTTTATTGAGGCGTCTGGCATTCGGGCGGGCGATCCTGCATGAGCCATCCAGCCTGATCCTGGTGGATCCATTTGCTCGATGCGATGAGGCGTCGATAGGCCTGCTTTCCGATTTAATTACGCGCGAGGCTGAGGCAGAGGTCGCTGTACTGATCCTTGCGGAGGATGATGCATATCTCAGTCCGTTGTGCGATACGATTCATCTCTTGACCAATGGACGGATCGTGGAGAGCGTCAGACCTCAAGAGGAGGTGGAGCCTCGACTTCCATTCAAGATCCCTGTGCGCCTTGAAGGTCGGGTCGCGCTTGTGAATCCGGCGGACATCCTTTACGCAGACGCCGAAGAGGGACGTGCTTACCTTCAGACGACGGAAGACCGCTTACCGACCCAGTTTACGCTGGCTGAATTGGAAGAACGACTGTCCCGCAGCGGTTTCTTCCGTGCCCACCGCGGGTATCTCGTGAACCTGCAGCACGTCACCGAAGTCATCCCATTCACCCGAAACAGTTTCAGCCTGCGAATGGACGATCCTGATGGAACGTTGATTCCCCTGAGTAAATCAGCCGCGAGCGAGTTGCGAGATCTTCTCGGATACTAGTGGCCCAATTCCAGAGCCTGCATTATCTCCGTCTAAGGTGGTGAACCCACATATGAAGAAACTTGGTATCTTTGTACACAGGTGTTTTGTAGGGTTTAGCGCAGAGTGCAGTGCCGGCAACGTCCAGTTCCATACTATGGCCAGACTGGCATACGCCGATGCATGGGTAGGTGCTCCAGTGGGTTCTTGATGATCCTTGACGCACACATAGCTTTTGCTGACCTTCCCATGGATGGTGCATCCAAGATAAAGCTGGGTTGTTCGGGCGGAATGCGAGGAAAGGGATGACATTGTCCCGCGTGACGGTGAAAAAAGCCACAAGAGCAACCCTATTGGTGATTATTCTTGCGAGCAGCCTGTTTGCAGTTGCTTGCACGAGCGAAGTCACGACAGCCATAACCGGAACGCCAGGGGCGAACGGTGAGAACGCTCCGTCAGAACGCGTAAGCGATCAGAGGACCTCCGGAGCACCAGCTTTACAAGCGCCNNGTTCAGGACAGTAAGGGATTTATGTGGTTCGCCACCCAGGATGGTTTGAATAAATATGACGGGTATAACTTTACTGTCTACAGGACCATTCCTGGCGATCCAGACAGCATTGGGTTTAACTACATCCGGGCGATTATTGAAGACAGCAATGGCAAACTCTGGATAGGGACCAGTGGCGCCGGGCTTGATCAGTTTGATCGTGATACAGCTCACTTCATCCACCATCAATCCAATCCGGGAGACCCGCACAGTTTGAGCGACAATACAATTTTCTCGCTCTTTGAGGATCAAGAAGGTACGCTATGGATTGGCACCAGTAACGGACTCAACAGCTACGATCCTTCGGGGGACAGCTTCACACGTTATCAGTACGTTGAGTGGGACCCAAACAGTTTGAGTGGCAATATCGTCCGGTCAATTTTGGAGGACCATCATGGTCAACTCTGGATTGGCACAGAGGATGGTGGTCTCAATAAGCTTGATCCAGAAGGTGGCGGTTTCCTCCATTACAAGCATGATCCGAATGACGAGCATAGTCTCAGCAGTGACCATGTTGCTGCGATTTATGAAGACCGGGGAGGTGTGCTTTGGATCGGCACAGAAGGGGGCGGGCTCAACCGGTTCGATCGTGTTAGCGGGAAGTTCCAACGCTTTATGAACGATCCAGATGACCCGTCCAGCATAAGCAGCGATTCCGTTAGTGAGGTCTTTGAAGATCGAGAAGGAAACCTATGGATTGGCACTTTGGGAGGGGGTCTCGATCTCTTTCATAGGGAAACAGGGCAATTCGCACACTACCAACATGACCCCGGCGATCCATGGAGCTTGAGTGTGGATTGGGTGTTATCTATTTATGAGGACAGGGCCGGGGAGCTTTGGGTAGGGACGGTTGGAGGCGGGATTAATAAACTCGACCGAGCGACAAAGCCGTTTTTACTGATCCAAACAAATCCAAAGGATCCAAACAGTTTGAGTACCAACTTCATTTGGTCCATCTTGGAGGATTCATCCGGAATGCTCTGGGTAGGAACGCAGGGTGGAGGGCTCAATGAGTTCGATCGGGAAAGCGAGAGCTGGTTTCATTACCAGCATGACCCGGATGATCCGGAAAGTTTAAGTAACGACGTCGTCAGGTCGATTGCTGAAGGTCCTGAAGGATCGCTTTGGGTTGGAACCGAGGGTGGGGGACTTGACTTATTTGATCCGGATACTGAGACGTTTTACCACTATCGCCATGATGCCAGTGACCCGCGAAGCTTGAGCAGTGATGATGTTCTGGTGGTCTACGAAGACCGAGCAGGTATGCTCTGGATCGGGACTTTTGGAGGGGGCCTGAACCGATTCGATCCTTCGACGGAGAATTTCACCCGTTATTTGAACGACGATGGTGATCCAAGTAGTTTAAGCAACAACAATGTAAGGGCCATCTATGAAGATTATTCGGGGACGCTCTGGGTCGGGACTGAATTCGGCCTCAACAGACTGGATCGTACAGGAGGAAGGTTCTCACGCTATCTGACCATTCCGGACAATCTCTTTGTAAGTGCGATCCTCTCCATCCATGAAGATCGATCGGGCGCACTCTGGCTTGGGACCTTTGGAGGTGGCCTCGTCAAGCTCGATCGGAAGGGAGAACCCTTTACCCATTACAGTGAAGATGATGGTTTACCGAGCAATGTTGTTTATGGGATCTTGGAAGATGATGAGGGTTTTCTTTGGTTGAGCACTAATAGTGGTCTATCAAAGTTCGACCCGCGCACAGTGACATTTACGAAGTTCGACGTCACCGATGGTCTGCAAAGCAATGAATTCAACGGAGGCGCCTATGTTCGTGGAGGCAGCGGTGAGATGTATTTCGGCGGCGTCAACGGTCTCAACGTGTTCGACCCTGAGTTGATCGTTGAAAATCCTTACCAGCCTGCAGTTGTTTTGACCTCATTGACGCAGGGTGGAGAATCCCTTGAATTAGGCGAGGCAGTGGAGAACATCGAGGAACTCACCTTTCATTGGCCAGATAACTCCTTTGAGTTTGAAATTGCCGCTATGAGCTTTCGCCAACCTGAAAAGAATCAATATGCCTATATGCTCGAGGGTTTTGACGAAGGTTGGAATGAGATTGGAACGAACCGTCTGGGTAAATACACCAACCTTCCCTCCGGAACGTACACGCTTCGAATAAAGGGCTCAAACAACGATGGTCTCTGGAATGACGAGGGTACATCGATCATGGTCACAATCGTGCCGCCGATATGGCGGACGTGGCCGTTCATTGGGCTCGTACTGGTTCTGATTACAGGGAGCATTTTCGCCTTATTCCGGCTTCGCGTGAGGAGTGCTGAGGTGCGCAGCCGCGAGCTGGAGGTTCAGGTTGAGAAGCGCACGGAGGAGTTGAGGCATGAAATTGACCAGCGCATGCAAGTTGAGGAAGCTCTTCGCCAGAGCGAGATGGAGAAAGCCATAACTGCCGAACGCAGTCGTCTTGCGCGGGAACTCCACGATGCAGTCACACAATCGTTATTCTCAGCCAACCTGATTGCGGAGGCCTTGCCATCGATCTGGAAAATGGATCAGGATGAAGGCAAGCAGCTGTTGGAAGAACTGCGTCTGCTAAGTCGCGGGGCTCTGGCTGAAATGCGCACTTTGCTGATGGAGTTGCGCCCGGATACTTTGATCGAGGCGAACATTCGCGATCTGATGAATCAATTGGCAGAAACCGTAATGGGGCGCAAAGGGATCCCGGTGGAAGTTGATGTTACGTGTGATGGCAGCCTTCCCTCTGACCTTCAAGTGGGCTTTTATCGGATCGCCCAAGAAGCGTTGAACAATGTAGTCAAACATGCCAATGCTACCCAAGCGACCATTCATCTTCACTGTGAGTCTTTGCCAGCTGTGGGTGGTGAAACGGCTGATGTTGTGGATAAGATCGAATTAATTGTGACGGATGATGGACGTGGATTTGACCCTGCAAGCGTACCACTAGACCGCCTGGGATTGAGCACAATGCGCGAGAGGGCTATGGCATTTGGAGCTCAACTGGATATCGATAGTGAGGTTGGGGGTGGAACGAAGGTGCGGGTTTTATGGACAAGAGAAGGGGAGAGGATAGAGGACGAAGGACCAACGACCAACGACGAAATGTTGAATTACCTGGATGAAGACACTGAGTCCATTAGTACATTTTTCAAATAAATCCTTTCGTCATTGGTCCTTGGTCCTTCATCTTTATTCCTTTCTCTGTTATCTCCGGACTGTAGGAGGTTATAGTTTATGAGTGCTTCAAGCCCAATCCGAGTGATGGTTGTCGACGACCACGACATGGTCCGCCGAGGGTTAACCGCTTTCCTCCAGGTGAGTCCTGATCTGGAGTTGGTCGGGGAAGCGAGAAATGGTCGGGAAGCGGTAAGCCTCTGTGAAGCTCTGCAGCCTGATGTTATCCTGATGGACCTGGTCATGCCAGAGCTGGATGGACCGGGCGCAATCCGAGTCATTCGTGAGCGTTGGCCTGAGGTTCGGATCATCGCGATCACCAGTTTTCAAGAGCAGGATCTGGTCCATGAGGCGATCCAGGCCGGAGCCATCAGCTACTTGTTAAAAAATGTCTCTGTCAGCGAGTTAGCTGAAGCAATTCGAGCTGCACATGCTGGAAAATCCACGTTAGCACCAGAGGCCGTACAGGCATTAATCCATACGTCGCAGCAAGATGCGCCCATCGGGCATGACCTCACGAATCGTGAACAGGAAGTTCTGGTCCTGATGGTTGAAGGGTTGAACAATCCGGAGATCGCCGAGCGGTTGTCCATCAGTCCGTCGACGGCTCGAGCCCATGTCAGCAACATTCTCTCTAAGCTAGGAGTTTCAAACCGAGCGGAGGCGATAACGCTCGCACTCCGAAGTAAGCTGGTTACCTGAAGAGCGAAAAAATAGGACAACTGTCCAATAAAAAGATTCCTCAGGCGTCCAATGCGCCAGAGGGATTTTTTTTGCATACTCAATGCAAATAATGAATGGTTTGTCGAAGAGGATGTTTGAATGAGGATATTGCTTGCGGATGGCCGCTCAAAGGTGCGCTTCGCGCTGCGTGTGTTGTTGGAACAACGTTCAGGGCTGACGGTTGTTGGGGAGATTGAAGATGCGAATAACTTGTTGGAGGGGATCGAAGAATCTAGTCCGGATATCGTTTTGCTTGATTGGGAATTGCCGGGTCTTGAAGGATCTGAGATGGTGCCAATTGTACGCGGTGTTTTTCCAGATTTGAAAATTATCGTTTTAAGTGGAATGCCAGAAGCCCGCTTTTCTTCTCAGAATGTTGGCGTTGATGCCTTCGTGAACAAGACTGAGCCTCCGGAACGTTTGCTTGCAGCGATCGGTTGGAACGGAAAAGAATAGCGTGGGATTTCGAGTGTTGAGGGAAGGAGGATAAACCATGTTTCCTCACTTGTGGGTTGCGAATAAACATAAGAGTGCTTACGTTGAAGAGGCGTCCGCCGCAGCTGAGCGGGCACAAATGACCGCAGAGCTCGAGGGGAAGAATGAGGCGCAGGTTTTGAAGTACGCAAAGCTGTACCTCAAGCGAATGTTGGAAACTTTAAAGAGGACCTTCATAAGCTCATCATTCACCGAGATCATGCACGGAGAGAAAGGTTTAGTTAAGCCCGAGGATATCTAGCATCTCTATCCTTTAAAGGCCTACCGTGATGATTGGAATTAGGAGATGACCTTCGGAATTGATTATGAGATGATTGTCAAGCGCTCTTCAAGAATCGTCGTCACTGGGATGGTCATTTCGAGTATTCACGTGCGCGGGCACTCCTTCTAACTTGATCAGAATGGGGTGGGATGATCCGTGTATTTGGCGGATAGGTGCTGGCTGGGCGACAAGTGAACCCTATGATTGGATTGGGGAGTATCTAATTCGAAGTAACTGGGAGGAGTGTGATGTCTGGAACGCGCGAGGAAACTGTAAGGCAGGCGGTGAGTCCGAAAGGATCTCGCCTGCAGCCGGTTGATGCGCTTCGGGGCTTGATCATCGTACTCATGGCCTTGGATCATGCGAACTACTTCGTTGCGCAGAAACATTCTTCAGGCGAGTATTGGGGTGGAAGTTTTCCCGTTTATCAGGACGCTCTTGCGTTCATCACCCGCTTCGTCACCCATTTTGCCGCCCCTGGGTTTTTCTTCTTGATGGGCGTTGGGATGCTCTTGTTCGCTGACTCTCGCCGCAAGCGCGGTTGGCGTGTGTGGGACATCATGAGGCACTTCTGGGTTCGTGGTGGATTGTTGATCGCATTACAACTCCTTTTGATTAACCGCGCTTGGGAATTATCCCCAGGCGGTTGGGAACTCAAGATCTATATAGGAGTGTTGTTTGCATTGGGGGGGACGATGATCCTGGGTAGCTTGCTGCTTTGGTTCAAACCCATCTATCTCTTAGGGTTGACAGTTACGCTTCTCATTGGGACTGAGCTCCTTGTCCCTGACCCTAGCATGTGGATGCAGCTCGACACTACCCGATTGGACGGCGTCATCCAGTCGTTGCTAATACTCCCAGGAGGTAATCTCGATCTGTGGTCAAATTATCCGGTCATTCCTTGGTTGGAATTGGTCGTTTTTGGTATTCTTTTTGGTCACTGGCTTCTAGAGGATTCCAAGAAAGCATACGAGCGCGCGCTATGGTTAGGTGGAGCGTTGATCCTGGGATTCACAGCCGTTCGCTTATTGAATGGATTTGGTAACATCCGGCCGAGGGCGGGAGATAGCTGGATAGGTTTTCTAAATGTAGTCAAATATCCACCCAGCATTGCATTTTCATTTTTGACAATGGGGGTAAATCTGATCCTTCTAGGATTCTTCGGGCGAGTGGGTGAGAAAGCTCAGAGAGTTCTACAGCCGTTGGTCGTCTATGGACGAGCGCCGCTGTTTTTTTACATTCTCCATTTGTTCCTCTATGCTGGGATTGGGATTTTATTAACCTCGGAAGGGACGAACGTCGCTGCTATGTACCCTTACTGGCTTTTAGGTTTGCTGATCCTGTTCCCATTGACGCTTTGGTATGGCGCACTGAAGCGGCGCCAACCAGCGAATTCAATCCTTGGATACCTATAGCTTGACGATCACAGATTGCATCTGAGGAGGTCGCAATGAAACGCAAAAAATTACTCCTAGTGACCTATCTGATTATGCTTGGCATACTTGCATCTCAATGCGGTCCCACGCCAACACAGCCGAGCACTGAACTTGAAAACCTTCTGGTCGACGTCTTCGAACCCCAACCTGGAGAAAAGGTGCTGGTGATGTACGACCTGCCGCATGATGGATTATCTGATAATGCTGGATGGGAAGAGCGGCGTGCGATGGCTGAAGAATGGCATGATGCGTTTGAGTGGTTGGGAAATGAGGTGAACTTTGAAGTGCATCCTGTATTGACCTACCTTGCGACGGGCGCACACAATGGGCCGCTGCCTGATATGGGCGAAATGGATGGAAAGGAAGTCTCATTCGAAGAGATCGTTGCAGACACGAATATCATCGTCGCTCTCACTGAGTATTCAGCTTCGGCCCCTTTGATTGTGTTCACTGAGGAATATCCTGATTTACGAGCTGCCAGCATGCCGATGGTGAGCAGGAGCATGGAGGATACGGCGTTGGTAGCGGATTACGGCGAGGTTGCCCGCAAGGCGCAGATTCTGGCTGAAAAGTTTGAAGGGGCAGTGGGTGCTGAGGTGGAGTTCACCACTGGGGACGTGATGTATTTCGACCTGCGATACCGCGAAGCGGAGAAGGATGACGGTCAACTTCATGCAGATAGAGAGGGTGCTCGTGTGATCAACCTTCCCAGTGGAGAAGTTTACATTGCTACCTATGAGGGAGAAGTTGATGGGGAGCCCAGTAAAACAGCTGGCACGATCCCAGTCATGTGTAATGATGTGTTGATGTTGGTTATCGTGGATGCCAATCGTATCACGGAGCTCATTGGGGAAGGTGCGTGCCCAATCGGAGAGCGTGCATTCATCGCTCAGGATGAAGCACTGCGGAACATTGCTGAGTTGGGCCTCGGGGTCAACGATAAAGCCGTTGTCACAGGAAATGTGTTGGAGGACGAGAAGGTATACGGCATGCACTGGGCCGTTGGACGCAGCGACCACATTGGTGGGACAGTTGGCCCAGAAGATTTCAGTGACCATCGCTTCGTAATCCACAGGGACATCGTGCATCCTTTCGGGAGTCAAGTAGAGGTGGTACGGCTCGCCTTGGAGTACGCGGATGGAACGAGCGAGACGATCATCCAGGATGGTCAGTACACCGTCTTCTAATTGTGGCGTTGCAGGGGCAGATCAACACCTTGAAGGCAAGTTAAGGCGAGCGTTGGAGACTAGAGACTGGAGACTAGCGACGAACGACCAAGGACAAAGGATCAATGACGAACGACCAAGGACGAAAGACTTGGAATTAAAAAGAATTTCTTGCCAAATAGAAGTCATTGATCGTTCGTCCTTCGTCGTTAGTCATTCGTCTCTGGTCGCTGACTTCTGTCTCATGATTATCCGATTCCCGATTAACTAATTCGCTGATCTCCGATCAATCCTTGACTTTTTAACCTATCGACATATCAACTTACTATCATCCTATCCTGTATGAGAAATCACTTCCAAGTCCATATTTGTCCATAAGGCACAAAAAGGGCTTGAAAAACCCTTCCAAATTGCTCCATTCAACCTCGATTCCGCTCCGTTCATACCCCAGAATCGCCGTTCATCGGAAATTGTTGAAAGGCCTACTCCACTTTTATATAGTGCGGTCAGGAAACGGAGCAGCCAGCAAACCGAAAGGTTGGTGGCGGCTTCACAGGAGGATGCAAAGATGCGAACAGACGAAGATCACAATGATGCCTCCAAGGCTCATTACATGGCGATTGGGATAGCAATAGGGATGGGGGTAGGCGTTGTTTTCAACGTACTCTTCGGCATTGTCTTGAATACTCCGGGGTTGGTGGGCGTAGGAATCGGTATGGGAGTTTCAATCGGCATTGCAATTGGCGAAGGGTTGTACCAGCGCAGTAAGGAACCATAAGGGAGCAAACCGATGAAGGCGATCGAAGCATATGATCTCACCCGCAATTACAACGGTCTTTGCGCTGTTGACCACATCAATTTTGAGGTGGAGTCTGGTGAGATCTTCGGATTTCTAGGACCAAACGGCGCAGGGAAGACAACCACCATTAAGATGCTCACTGGCCAACTTCGGCCAAGCTCTGGAAAGGCGAAGGTTGTTGGCTGCGACGTGGTCGATGAACGTCAGGAACTCAAACCACAGATTGGGGTAGTGTTTGAGTACCAGAACATTTACGAGCGATTGAGCGCCCGGGACAATCTTCAGTTCTATGCCAGGCTCTATGGTGTGGACAAGGTGCGTGTCGGGGAGGTGTTGGAACAGGTGGGCTTGACGGATCGGGCAAAGGACAAGCTGAAGAATTATTCCAATGGCATGAAGCAGCGCTTGTTGGTCGCCAGGGCGCTACTGCATGAGCCTAAGGTGCTCTTTCTCGACGAACCCACCCGTGGTTTGGACCCTGGTGTGGCTCGGGAGATCCGCACGATAGTCGCCGATCTGGCGGAGCAGGGCGTGACGGTCTTCCTGACCACACATTACATGGAAGAGGCCGATAAGCTCAGTGATCACGTTGCCATCATCGATCAAGGACGAATTGTTGCGTTAGATACTCCAGAGCGATTGAAGGCGTCGAACGGGGATGGTGATGGTGTGACCCTGGAGGATGTCTTCATCCAATTGACCGGTAGAGGTCTCTACCAACGCGCATGATAGGAGCAGTGTCATGAAAAGGCTGCAGGAAATTGATATCCAACGGTTAATGTGGAAACAGAAAGGGTTCGCTCTTCACGACTTTGAACTCATTTCAGCGAATGATCTTGTTGGTCGAATGTATTGGCCCAAGTGGCTATCTGATCGCGCGGTTGCTATGTACGCGGAAAACAGGTGGACCTTGGATCGAGTTGGATTTTTCAGGGACAGGATCGTTGTGAGGGATGCGAAAAGTGGAGACAAGGTAGCGGACTACGAATTCGACTGGTTGGGCGATGGGACTATCACGCTCTCGGATGGGCAGAAATTCCAGTGGTATCGAACAAAGATTTTGTGCGAGACATGGATCTTGGTAGATGAGGCAGGCGATACCTTGTTGGAGTTTCAGGTCGGCATGCGCTGGTTCAAGTATGTTGTAGAGGTTAACGTGGATGTACGAGCCGATAGGTTGCCTGAGCTCCCTCTTCTGTTATTTACCTGTTGGTATATCACCTTTATGAGAGCACAAGACGTGGCTGCAGCTGTGGCCGTTGTTTCAGCTGCCGTGTGAAATTGGGTGCATGGAGTATAAACTGGCGAGGTCCATGGAGTATCCGAAAATGGAAGTGAAGGGCAGGTATCGCGCGCATAGTAGATTCAAGGAAGACCTGCGCATCATTCTGGCAATCGCCGCGAAGGACATTGTGATCGCCATCAAGGATAAGCAAATCCTTTCGCAGGTGGTAACACTTGTTTTTATCGTTATCGCTTACCAGTTGATGCCAGCGATCGAGAACGGCAGTGCTCTCCCAAGGATGGCGGTTTATGATGCGGGGGGATCCGACCTGGTTTCTGAAATGATGGATAACCCGCAATTCGATCTCCTTGAAACATCGTCACATGAAGGGATGAAAAACTATCTTGGAGACAGGGACCAAGTGGTGCTGGGCCTGGTGGTTCCAGAGGACTTTGACCAGGTAATGGCGTCCATGGATCTAATCGAGCTGGAGGGATATGTGGTCCATTGGGCCTCCGCAGCGGAAGTCGCTGATGTGAAGATGTTCTTTGAAGGACAACTCGCCGAACTGACAGGGCGGTCAGTGCGCATCAACCTCGAGGGGAATACGGTTTTCACTCGACCGGATTCGAAAGGTCTTGCATTCTTGGTCTCTTTAACCATGGTGCTTGTCCTTCTACTTGCAGGATTATTTGTCGTTCCGCTGCTCATGGTTGAGGAGAAGCGGACAAAAACTGTCGACTCATTATTGGTGTCGCCTGCAGGTCCAAATCACTTAGTAGTAGGCAAGGCTCTCTCGGGATTGTTCTATATGTTGGCAGCGGCGACGCTTGTTTTAGTGCTGAATACACACTTGATCACCCATTGGTGGTTGGCCATTCTGACAGTCCTGTGTGGGTCTCTCTTTGCCGTAGCTGTTGGATTGCTTGTCGGGAGCATCTTTGAGGTGAGGCAGCAATTGAGAATCTGGAGCTTTGTACTGGCAAGTGTATTGGCGATTCCCGTGTTCATCAGCATTATGGAAGAGATCCTTCCGAAGGGTCTCGTGACCATCATGCAATTCCTGCCCCCGGTCGCATTCACAAAAGTCCTCCGGGCATCTTTCTCGGCCAGCGCACCCATTGGGACCTTCGCGCCGGGATTGGCGATCATTATTGGGGCGACCGTATTGGTTAATGGAATCATGGTGTGGGTACTTCGACGGTCGGATAAGTAGCGATCAGCGATCAGCATTCAACTTTCAGCTATCATGATGAACCATAATGCTGATCGCTGACATCTAAAAGCATCATGAAGAGTTATTAGTAGGAAAGATTGTGATGACGAAAAGAGCTCGTGGGCGACTTACGGAAAACGTTCGAATCTTGTGGGTATTGGTGTCCAAGGACATCGTGGGCACGGTCAGGAACAAAAACACCCTGGGCGTCCTTTTACCAACGCTCTTCCTCGTCGTCTTCTATCGGGCGATGCCGCTCTTCGTCTTCAAGGAGGAGCAACCTACCGTCCTCTTATACGATGCCGGTCAATCGAGGCTTACAGAGGCAATGAGAGGCAGTCCCAACTTGAGTTTGTATGAATATCCCTCTCAAGCGGTAATGGAGGAGAAGCTGGCGGTTGGCGGCGACGAAGAGGAGATCGGATTGGTGATCCCGGCAAACTTAGACGAGTTGTTGGATGCCGGGGATCAGCTTGAACTGGAAGGGTATGTGCTCAACTGGGTGAGCGACTCCGCAGCTCAATTCATGAAATCCTATATGGAGGAGGAAATTGCTGATTTGGTGGAGCAGCCCGTTCAGATCAACGTCGAAGAGAACACTGTTTATGTAAGGCCGGATTCATTCGGCTTCCCATTCTTCACCGCTGAGGGATTGATCATTGTCATCATGATGATCGGTGTTTCACTCACGCCAAATCTGATCTTCGAGGAAAAGCAAAGCAAGACCATGGATGCGCTCATGGTCTCACCGGCCAACGACACATTGATCATCGTCGCTAAGTCCTTGACAGGTCTTTTCTACTGCTTCGCAGCGGGTGCTCTGGTCTTGGCGCTGAGCATTCCTTTACTGATGCATTGGGGATTGACGATCCTCACGGTTCTTGTAGGATCGCTTTTCGCAGTCTCGTTGGGTCTATTCTTCGGCAGCATTTTTGAAGTAAGGCAACAGATGATGATTTGGGGATTCACTGCGTTCGCGGTTCTACTAATCCCCACTTTCTTGACCATCCTTGAACCTCTGGTCCCAGTAGTTCTCGTGGACATCATGCAGTGGATTCCGACGGTGGCCTTGCTTAATGTCGTGCGAGGTTCGCTCGCGGAGAGTGCCCCTTTTATCCAGTATGGTCCATGGCTGCTCTTGGTTCTCGGGTATACGGTTCTGATTTTAGGGGCCGTGGTTTGGATCAATCGGAGGGCGGAGA
>JABAOH010162262.1_pt2 | contig 45311 bp, 42 predicted proteins | sample 7062181 | NCBI WGS metagenome assembly JABAOH01 (sample SAMN14538630, study PRJNA623070) | marine sediment metagenome | biome: marine biome [ENVO:00000428]; feature: marine pelagic biome [ENVO:01000023]; material: deep marine sediment [ENVO:00002113]; isolation source: pool of 5 deep marine... | reverse complement strand
TTGCTCTTCAAGATCTCGCCGAGGGTGACGAGCTCGCGGTTCTCGTTCGGGATCTCGAGACCGATGAAGGACTTGCCCGGGATGACCTCGACGACGCGCACGCTGACCACGGACAGCGAGCGCGCCAGGTCCTTGGCGAGGTTGGCGATCTGGCTGACCTTGACGCCCGGCGCCGGATCGAGCTCGAAGCGCGTGATGATCGGCCCGGGCGACACCGAGACGACCTCCACCTCGATGCCAAAATCACGCAGCTTGAGTTCGACGAGTCGCGACATGGCCTCCAGCGATTCCTCGGAAAAACCGGAGGACTGCGGCGGCGGATCGTCGAGCAGGGACAGCGGCGGCAGCTCGCCGGCCGAAGGGGGCTCGAACAACGGCACCTGTCGCTCTTTTTCAGCACGCGCGCTCGGTTCGAGCGCGGCCATCGTCGGCTCTATGCGCGGCGGCGCGCGGCCGGCCGTGCGTTTCTTTTCCTTCTCGAACACGTCCTGGCGAAGCGCGAGCTGCCGCTTGCCTTCGGCCTTGTCGCGCCATTCGCCGACCTTCTCCTGGGCTTTTTCGTAGGCGACGAGGCACCAGCGACCGACCCTGTCCATGACCGACAGCCAGGAGATGCCGAGAAATACCGAGATTGCGGCGACCCAGAGGAAGAACAGCAGCACGCTCGCACCGAGCAGCTTCATCAGGAACGCCAGGTTGTCGCCGACGATCTGCCCGACGATGCCGCCGGCCGTCTCGTTGAAGCCGGCGTCCGAGAAATGCAGGGTCGCGAGGCCGCAGCTGGTCAGCAGCGTCGCGATAAAACCGCCGAAACGCAGGCCAAATTCGGCGCGGGTGAAGGTCTCGCTGGTCTTGTGATCGCGAAAGATCATCCAGCCGAAATAGAGGACCATCAGCGTGAACAGGTAAGCGGGCCGGCCGAACAGGTTGAACAGCAGATCGGCAAGCAGCGCGCCGAATCTGCCGACGCCGTTGTTGATCTCCCCGCTGCTGCCCGCCTGGCTGAAGCCGGGGTCGGCCGGATCGTAGGTGAACAAGGCGTACCAGAGGATGATCGCCAACGCGACGAAGATCGCCAGCGCGCCTTCGCGCAAGGTTTTTTCAACCTGCTCGGACAGCCGCGACTGCGGCTGATTGCGTGATGCCCTGGCTCTGGCCATATTAAAGTAGCTTGCGATAAACCTCTGCTAAACCACTGATTCTAATAAATCCCTATTTAGGAAGTATTGTCAAATGTGGATCGATACCCTGCCCCTGCAGGTTTACCATTGATGCAGTTGAATGCCGCAATCCTGCCCCCAAACGAATTCATGCCCAAACTTTACCGGCCCTTTACGGGCGTCACAGGTTTTCCCTACACTTGCCAGCCGGCGCCCGGGCGTTACGCCTGCGCTCCCTGGATGCGAGCCAGCGCTCGCAATTCGCTGAACTGATCGGGTGAACTGGAAGGCCTGCCCGGCGAAGTGCTTGTCAGAAAACCCTTGAGGCAAATTATACATGAGCGAAACCAAACATTGCCGCGTTCTTATCCTCGGGTCCGGTCCCGCCGGTTATGCGGCCGGCGTTTACGCCGCGCGCGCGAACCTGCAACCGGTGATCGTCACCGGCGTCGAGCAGGGCGGGCAGCTCATGACCACGACGGATGTCGATAACTGGCCGGGAGACGTGGAGGGACTGCAGGGTCCGCAGCTGATGGACCGCATGCTGAAGCACGTCCAGCGCTATGCCGTCGAGGTCGTTAACGACCATATAAATGAAGCCGATCTCTCGTCCCGGCCCTTCACGCTGAGCGGCGATTACGGCACCTACAGCTGCGACGCGCTGATCATCGCGACCGGCGCGACCGCGATGTACCTGGGCCTGCCATCCGAGGAGGCGTTCAAGGGCAAAGGCGTATCCGCCTGCGCCACCTGTGACGGTTTCTTCTATCGCGGCAAGGACGTCGCGGTCGTCGGCGGCGGCAACACGGCAGTCGAGGAAGCGCTGTACCTGAGCAATCTCGCGTCGAAAGTCACGCTGGTCCACCGGCGGGACGCGCTGCGGGCCGAGAAGATCCTGCAGGACCACCTGTTCCAGAAAGCGCGGGACGGCAACGTCGACATCCTCTGGGACCATGTCGTCGATGAGGTGCTGGGCGACGAGTCCGGGGTTACCGGCCTCAGGGTCCGGAGCACGCTCGACGAATCGCAGACCACCGATATCGACCTGGCTGGCGTCTTTATTGCGATCGGCCACAGCCCGAACACCGGTTTGTTCGCCGGCCAGCTCGATATGAAGAATGGCTACATCGTCGTCAAAGCGGGCCTGACCGGCGACGCTACCGCAACGAGCGTCCCCGGCGTGTTCGCGGCCGGCGACGTCGCGGACCAGGTCTACCGCCAGGCGATTACCTCGGCGGGCGCAGGCTGCATGGCGGCGCTGGACGCCGAAAAGTTCCTGGACGCGGAAGCGGCGGAGCTCGAGGCCGGTGACGCCGCCGCATGATGAGCGGTAGAGGCAATGCGAACCACGATCGCCGATAGCATCGGCGAATTCGACGCGCGCGACTGGAACGCGCTGGTCGATCCCCGCTATCCGTTTCTCCGGCACGAGTTCCTCCTGGCCGCCGAAACCTCCGGCAGCGCCGCCGCGGATTCCGGCTGGTTGCCCCGCCATATCGGTTTGCAGGACGCGTCCGGAAAACTCGTCGGCGCGATGCCGCTATACGAGAAGACGCATTCCTGGGGCGAGTTCGTCTTCGACTGGAGCTGGGCCCACGCCTACGAACGCGCCGGCCTCCCCTATTATCCGAAACTGGTGTCGGCCGTGCCCTTCACGCCCGCGCCGAGTCCACGGCTGCTGGCGGCAAGCCCGGAAACGAGGAGCGCACTGCTGGATGCGGCGAAAACCTTTGCCGCTGACGGCGATTATTCCTCGCTCCACGTGCTGTTTCCGGATCGTTCGGAGCTGGAGCCGCTGGAATCGGCTGGCTACAAGCTGCGCAAGGACTGCCAGTTCCACTGGCACAACCAGGACTATGCATCGTTCGAGCAGTTCCTTGCGGGCTTCAGCGCCGCCAAGCGCAAGAAGGTCCGCCGCGACCGTCGTCGTGTGCGCGAACAGGGCATCTCGTTCCGGCGCCTGCACGGTGGAGAGGCGGACGCCGCGACCTGGCGGGCCGTTTACGACCTGATCAGCATCACGTTCCTGCGACGCGGTTCGCTGCCCTACTTCAGTCTCGAATTCTTCATGGAAGTGTCGCGGCAGCTGCCGGACAGCTTGCTGATCGTCATCGCCGAAAAGTCGCATACGCCGATTGCCGCCGCGATCTTCTATGACACGAAGCGAACGCTGTACGGCCGTTACTGGGGCGCTGACGCGAACTACAACGCGCTGCACTTCGAAACCTGTTATTACCAGGGCATCGAATACTGTATCGACCGCGGCAGGAAGATATTCGAACCGGGCACCCAGGGCGAACACAAGATCAGCCGCGGCTTTACGCCGGTGAATACCTGGTCGGCACACTGGCTGGCCCGGCCCGAGTTCTTCGCCGCGATAGCTCGCTTCCTGCAGGAGGAAGGTCGCCATATCGACCATTACGTCGACGCCGTCAATGCGCACAGCCCTTACAGGCGCGAGTCGGCGCCTTGAAATCACCGCAGATAGCATGGATCAATGCCGACGATCCACCGGACACCTTTCCGGACGTGGAGCGGGCCTTCGATGTCCCCGACGGGCTGCTCGCGGCGGGCGGCGACCTGTCGGAAGAGCGGCTGTTGTATGCCTATTCGCACGGCATCTTTCCCTGGTACAGCGAAGGCCAACCCATTCTATGGTGGTCGCCCGATCCCCGCTGTGTCATCTATCCGGAGCGGCTGCACGTTACCCGCCGACTTGCCCGCGCCCTGCGGCATTCGGGCTTCGAGCTCAGCTTCGACACGGCCTTCGAGTCCGTCATCGATCGCTGCGCGCAGGACCGTCCGGGGCAGGACGGCACCTGGATAACGCCCGAGATGCGCGACGCCTATTGCCGGCTGCACCGGAACGGCTGGGCACATTCTGTCGAGGTCTGGCAGGGCGAACGCCTGGCCGGCGGGCTTTACGGGCTGGCGATCGACCGGATGTTCTTCGGCGAATCGATGTTCAGCGACGAATCCAACGGCTCGAAGGCGGCGCTCGTCGCGCTCTGCTCGCTGATGATCGACTGGAATTTCCGCCTGCTCGACTGCCAGCTGGAATCACCGCACCTGCGCAGTCTCGGCGCCGACGTCATACCGCGCAGCCAGTTTTGCAACGAGCTGCGCCGTTTCTGCGCGTCTCTCGACAAGCAGGCCGAATGGCCGGCAGAGCGCCGGGAAATCCAGTGTTTCCGCCGTTGACAGGCCGTGGATACATTGCAATAGGCAGCCCGTTTCTGCACAATTCGGCACCTTGAATGAACCGGAGCACCCGGGAAATTGGCTAAAGAAGAAGCCCTGCAGATGGAAGGCGTCGTGACCGAGACCCTGCCCAACACGACCTTCCGGGTCGAGCTCGAGAACGGTCATGTCGTTACTGCGCACATCTCCGGCAAGATGCGCAAAAACTACATCCGCATCCTGACGGGCGACTCCGTCACCGTCGAACTGACCCCTTACGATCTCAGCAAAGGCCGCATCGTCTACCGCGGCAGAACCTGAGCAGACGCCCGCCCGCGCCGCCGCCGGCGGCCATCAGCGATCATTCTTCCGGCAAGTGCTCGAGTTCGCGGGTCACGGGCTCGGCATTCAGCACGAGCGTATCGTCTTCGCCGACCGTGATCCTGACGTGACCGCCCTCTGACAGGCTGCCAAACAGCAGTTCTTCCGCCAGCGGCCGCTTGATGTGCTCCTGGATGACCCGCGCCATCGGCCGTGCGCCCATCTTGGGGTCGTAGCCGCGCTCGGCGATCCAGTTTCGCGCCGCATCGTCGAGCTCAAGCGTGACGTCGTTGCTGCCCAGCTTGCCCTCGAGTTCGACCACGAGCTTGTCGACGACGCGCGCAATGGAGTGCGCGTCCAGCGGCGCGAACTGGATGATCGCATCCAGTCGATTGCGGAATTCCGGCGAAAACTGTTTCTTGATGATCGCCATGCCGTCGCTACTGTGGTCCTGCTGCGTAAAGCCGATCGACGCACGGCTCATCTCCTGCGCGCCGGCGTTGGTGGTCATGACGAGCACGACGTTGCGGAAATCGGCCTTGCGCCCGTTGTTGTCGGTCAGCGTGCCATGGTCCATGACCTGCAGCAGGAGATTGAACACCTCCGGGTGCGCTTTCTCGATTTCATCGAGCAGGACGACCGCGTGCGGGTTCTTCGTTACCGCCTCGGTCAGCAGGCCGCCCTGGTCGAAGCCGACGTAGCCCGGCGGCGCGCCGATCAGGCGGGAGACCGTGTGGCGCTCCATGTACTCGGACATATCGAAGCGGATGAGTTCGACGCCCATGACCATGGCGAGCTGGCGCGTGACCTCTGTCTTGCCAACGCCGGTCGGACCGGCAAACAGGAACGAACCGACCGGTTTCTCGTCTTCGTTGAGGCCGGAACGCGACATCTTGATGGCCGAACTCAGCGCCTCGATGGCCGGGTCCTGGCCGAAAATGGTCAGCTTCAAATCGCGCTCGAGCGTGCGCAGCACATCCTTGTCGGATGCGGAAACGCTCTTCGGCGGGATACGCGCCATCTTGGCGACCACGTTCTCGACCATTTCCACGGTCACCCGATTGCCGCGCGAATGCTCGGGCTGCAGGCGCAGGTTGGCGCCCGCTTCATCGATCACATCGATCGCCTTGTCCGGCAAGCGACGGTCGTTGATGTGCCTGGCAGCGAGTTCGGCAGCCGCCTCCAGCGCCTCGCCGTCATAGGTCACCGAATGGTGTTCCTCGAAGCGGGTCTTCAGGCCGCGAAGAATCTCGATGGTCTCCTCGAGGCTTGGCTCCGGCACATCGATCTTCTGGAATCGCCTCGCCAGCGCATGATCCTTTTCGAACACGCCGCGGTACTCGTTATAGGTCGTGGAGCCGATGCAGCGGATCTCGCCATTCGCGAGCACCGGCTTGATCAGGTTAGAGGCATCCATGACCCCACCGGAGGCCGCGCCGGCTCCGATAACCGTATGAATTTCATCAATAAAAAGGATCGCACCCGGATCGTCGCGCACTTCGCGAATGACGGCCTTGAGGCGTTTCTCGAAGTCGCCGCGGTATTTCGTGCCGGCGATCAGCGTGCCCATGTCGAGGGCGTAAATCGTCGCGTCGCGCAGCACGTCCGGGACGCGTTCCTCCGTGATCATGCGGGCAAGCCCCTCGGCGAGGGCCGTCTTGCCGACCCCGGCATCGCCGACGTAAAGCGGATTATTCTTGCGCCGCCTGCACAGTATCTGCACGGTGCGCTCGATTTCTATGTCGCGGCCGATCAAGGGGTCGATCTTGCCTTCGATCGCCCGCTGATTCAGGTTGGTCGCGTACTTCTCGAGCGCCGGCGCTTCGGATTCCCCTTCGGCATCGACAGGCGTTTCCTGCTCTTCGTCGGCCGCGTCGCCGGGCACCTGCGGCATACCGTGCGAGATGTAGTTCACGATATCGAGGCGGGTGATGTCCTGCATGCTCAGGAAATAGACGGCCTGCGACTGTTTCTCGCTGAAGATCGCAACCAGGACATTGGCGCCGGTGACCTCCTTCTTGCCGCTTGACTGCACGTGGTAGACCGCGCGCTGCAGAACCCGCTGGAATCCCAGCGTCGGCTGCACGTCACCCTCGTCCCCCAGCGGCATCAGCGGCGTGGCCTCGTCGATGAATTCGATCAGCTGGCGGCGCAGCTGGCCGATGTCGGAATCGCAAGCCTTGAGAATTTCATGCACGCGCGGGATATCGAGCAGGGCGAGCAACAGGTGCTCGACCGTCATGAATTCGTGGCGGCGTTCCCGCGCATTCTGGAACGCTTCGTTGAGACAAAACTCGAGTTCGCTTGACAACATCGCTGGTACCTGCTCAGGATTCTTCCATCGTACACAGCAGCGGATGCTGTTGCTGCTGCGCGATACTGGTGACCTGCGCCACCTTCGTTTCCGCGATTTCGTAGCTGTACACGCCGCAGACACCCTTGCCCCTGGTATGCACCTCCAGCATGACCCGGGTCGCCTTGTTGCGCTCCATCCCGAACACGGTCTCCAGCACCTCGACGACAAACTCCATCGGCGTGTAGTCGTCGTTGATCAGGACGACGCGATATAATGGCGGCCGCTTGAGCTTGGGACTGGCTTCCTTGACGGCAAGATCGAGATCGTCGATGCCGGGCTTGTTCGAATTCGGGTCGGACATGTCGTTTGGGCAGTTCTGTCGGCTCGGGCTGTCTGTTCCGGGAAGCCCATTATATATGGGCAGCGGAGCGCATTCTCCAGCCCTGTCGACGCGCCGATTTAGGTTAAATTCGCGCGACCGGCCAAATTGTTGAGGCCAAACTGAGAAAAAGCAGGTATATGCCTGCCAGATATAGGATTTTTTTCCATTTTGACTTGTTGTAGACGGGCCTGAGACCTTATCATCCGTCTGCTGCGTTTAAATGTGTATGTTCCGGGTCGGCTTGGGCCCGGTTGGGCAACGTACGCGAGGGTCTTCGGAGATGACAGTCGAGGCGAAGTGGTCTGATTTCAGCGGCCTGGATGCCGATCTTGCGTTGGCGGCGATCAATCGCACCCTGCCACGCTGGGTCGCGCTGTTGCTGGTGATCGGCATCGCCTGGCAGCTGGCCCAGGTGATCTGGATGCTGATGCCCGGCTCCGACGCCGGCGACCAGGTCATCGCCCCGCCGGTGCAGATCTCCCGCTCGACCGGCGCGGCAAGCGGATCGGTCGATGTACAGCGGATTGCCGATGCCCACCTGTTCGGCGAGGCTGATCCCGAAGCGGTCGTCGCGCCGGCGCCGCAGGAGAATCTCGAGAATCTCGCCGAAACCCGTCTCAATCTCTCGCTGAAGGGAACGCTCGCCTCCCCGGACCCGGCGTCGGCGGTAGCGATCATTGCCGATGCCAGCAACGAGGAAAAAATCTACATGATCCGCGATACGGTGGCGCCCGGCGCCACGCTGCATGCCGTGTATGCGGACCGCGTGGTATTGAATCGCGGCGGCATCCTCGAAGTGCTCAAACTGCCGAAGGAGTTTCCGCAGGGCTCGGCGCCGCTGCGCCGGAACAGCACGACGGTGAGCAGGGCGGCGACGCCGACCAATCCGCAGAGCATCCAGAATGTCGTCACGCAAAATGCCAGCAAGCTGGCGGACGTCATCCGGCCGACGCCCTACTACGTGTCGGGCCAGATGCAGGGCTACCGGGTCTACCCCGGTCGTGATCGCAAGCAGTTTGCCGCGCTGGGCCTGAGACCCGGCGACCTGATCAAGGACATCGACGGGGCGGCGCTGACAGATCCGCAACAAGCCACGCAAATATTCCAGGGCCTTGGCGACTCGGAGCAGGTATCGGTGACCGTTGAGCGCAATGGTCAACCCGNNAGCCAGCTCGAACTCGATAACAGCCAGTGAAGGATTCCCATCCAGTGCGAACTCATTCAGAAGCGCTCTCGTCAAGCAACAGCCGACGCCTGACCCTGGCGGCGATTGTGCTGCTCATCGTGCTGCCCCTGGCGAAGGCACAGGAACCGACGATCACGCCGAATTACCGCGATGCCGACATTCGCCAGATAATCGAGGCCGTCGGCGAGGTCACCGGCAGGAATTTCATCGTCGATCCGCGGGTCACGGCGAGAGTGACGATGCTGTCGTCGACGCCGATGTCTCCGGACGCCTTTTACGAGGCGTTCCTGTCGATCCTGCAGGTCAACGGTTACGTCGCCATGACGACGGGCGACATCATCAAGATCGTGCCGGACGCCATGGCGCGCCAGTACTCCGGACTGCTCAACACTGACGGCGCAGCCGCCGACGACATCGTCACGCAGGTCGTGCAGGTGCAAAATGTCGGCGCTGCCCAGCTGGTGCCGATCCTGCGGCCGCTGATCCCGCAGTACGGCCACCTCGCGGCGCATCCGGGTTCCAACATGCTGATCGTGTCCGACCGGGCGTCGAACGTCGACCGCATGCTGAGGATCATCCGCCGCATCGACCAGGCGAACGATGACGAGATCGAGGTGGTGCGGCTGGAGCACGCCTCGGCCGCTGAAGTCGTTCGCGTGCTCACCGCCCTCACCCAGACACCGCGCACCGACGGTGCGCCGGTCACGACGTCGCTGGTTTCCGATGCGCGCACGAACAGCGTGCTGGTCGGCGGCGACCGTGCCGAACGGCTGCGGATTCGGGCGCTGATCGCGCACCTCGACACGCCGCTCGAGGACGGCGGCGACACGCAGGTTCGATACCTGCGCTACGCGGATGCCGAAGAGCTGGCCACCAAGCTGCAGCAGCACTTTGCGCAGCAGGCGAGCGGCGACGGCGCGGCGCCGTCGGCTGCTTCTTCGCAGAACGTCAGCGTCTGGGCGGACACGCAGACGAATGCCCTGGTCATCAACGCGCCACCCAAGATGATGCGCTCCCTGATGAGCATCGTCGACAAGCTCGACATCAAGCGCGCGCAGGTTCTCGTGGAAGCGATCATCGTCGAGGTCATCGCCGACAGGACCGCCGAGCTCGGCGTCACCTGGGCCGTGGACGACGGCAGCAGCAACAATCCGATCGCACTGACCAATTTCCCGTCTGCCGGCCCGGGCGTCGTTCAGCTCGGCGCAGCGGTCGGCGCAGGCGACGGCGCCGTCGGAGATCCGACCGGCCTGATCGGTGAAGGCATCACGGTCGGTGTCGGCCGGCTGTCGGACAACGGCGTGAGCTTCGCTGCCTTGCTGACGGCGCTGCAGGGCAATGCCGATACGAACATCATCTCGACGCCGACACTGGTCACGACTGATAACGAGGAGGCCAGTTTGAACGTCGGCCAGGAAGTCCCGTTCGTCACCGGCTCGTTCTCCAACACGGGCGGCACGGTCGGCGCCGTGAACCCGTTCCAGACGATTCAGCGTGAGCAGGTCGGCGTCAAGCTGACGATTACGCCGCAGATCAACGAAGGCGGCGATTCGCTGCTGCTGCAGATCTCGCAGGAGATCTCGAATATCGCCTCGTCCGCCGCCGGGGCTGTCGACCTGATTACCAACGAGCGTATCATCGAAACAACGGTTATCGTCGAGGACGGCGAGACGCTGGTCCTCGGCGGGCTGCTCGAGGACACCCTGCGGGAGTCGGAGCAACGGGTCCCGATCCTGGGCAGCATCCCGTTACTGGGCGCATTGTTCCGGGTGCAGAAATCGGATGTCGTCAAGACCAACCTGATGGTGTTCATCCGGCCCACCATCCTGCGTGATACTGCGCAGTCACGATTCGAGACCAATACCAAATACAACCAGATCAGCGAAGCGCTGGAGGGCAATCGGATCAAGCTGATGCCCGGCCAGCAGCGGCCGTCCCTGCCGCCGCTGGAAGCGCCAGACAACACGACCGACAACGAGTAAGCTGGCGTTGATGGAGAGTTCATCCGAAATCGTTCTCGAGGTAGAGGAGGAAGCCGTCGAGGAACTCACGATCGTCGATGATCCGCCGGAGGATCCGCCGCTCGGTCGGGCATTGCCGTTTTCCTTTGCCAAGCGTCACGGCGTCCTGATCCGGGAGATCGCAGACGGTGTGGCGCATGCCGTCTACCGCACCGGCGCTTCGCCGCTCAGTCTCGCCGAAGCCCGGCGCTTTGCCGGCATGCCGCTCAAGCTCACCCGGGTCGCGCCGGAGGCGTTCGACGGCATGCTCCAGCAGACCTACGAGCAAGGCAGCCAGATGGCCATGCAAATGGTCGGCGATCTCGACGAGCACACCGACTTGCTGCAGGTCGCGCAGGAGCTTCCGGAGCCGTCCGATCTCCTCGAGAGTGACGACGACGCACCGATCATCCGCTTCATCAACGCGGTCCTGACCGAGGCCGTCAAGGAAAACGCGTCTGACGTGCATATCGAACCCTATGAGAACCGGCTCGGGGTCCGCTTCCGGGTGGACGGCGTTTTACAGGAAGTTCTGCAGACACGCCGCGCGCTCGCCCCGCTGGTCGTGTCGCGCATCAAGGTCATGTCCAAACTCGATATTGCCGAAAAACGACTGCCGCAAGACGGTCGAATTTCACTCAAGATCGCCGGACGCGCGGTGGATGTCCGCGTATCGACGATGCCATCCGGACACGGCGAACGCGTCGTATTACGCCTGCTGGACAAGCAGGCAGGTCGGCTGGATCTCGGTTCGCTCGGCATGGACGACGAATCCCAGGCCATGATGGACGACCTGATCCACAAACCGCACGGGATCATCCTGGTCACCGGGCCGACCGGCTCCGGCAAGACGACGACCCTGTACGCCGCGCTCGAACGGATCAACGACAACAGCCGCAACATCATGACGGTCGAGGATCCGATCGAATATTTCATCGACGGCATCGGCCAGACCCAGGTCAATACCAAGGTCGAAATGACCTTTGCGCGCGGGCTGCGGGCGATCCTGCGCCAGGACCCGGACGTCGTAATGGTCGGCGAGATCCGCGACCTCGAGACTGCCGAAATCGCGGTCCAGGCGAGTCTCACCGGGCATCTCGTACTGTCCACCCTGCACACGAACACGGCAGCCGGCGCCGTGACCCGATTACGCGATATGGGTGTCGAGCCTTTCCTGCTGTCTTCCAGCCTGATCGGCGTCCTGGCCCAGCGTCTCGTGCGCGTGCTGGACGACGACACGAAGGTGCCCTATACCGCGCGCGAGTACGAGTGCCGCACGCTCAGGCTCGACCCGGGGAACCCTCCTACCCTCTACCGCCCCGGCAGCGACGACGCCAGCGGTTTTCACGGCCGCACCGGCATCTACGAACTGATCGCCATCGACGATACGATGCGCACGATGATCCATGATGGCGCCAGCGAACAGAGTCTCGAGAAATATGCACGCACCCTGACGCCGAGCATCCGGGATGACGGCCAGCGGCGGGTGCTGGCTGGTGACACGACGCTCGAAGAAGTCCTGCGCGTCACCCGCGCCGACTAGCAGCCGGGAGCCAGGCGATGGGCGCGTTCGAGTTCGTAGCTCTCGACAAAAACGGCAAGGAATCGAAGGGTCTTCTCGAGGGCGACACGCCGAAACATGTCCGGCAGATGCTCCGCGAGCGCCACCTGTTACCGGTCAAAGTGACCGAGGTCGCGCAGCAGGAATCAAAACGCCAGACCAGTTTCTCGCTGCGACGCGGCTTATCAGCCTCGGAACTCGCGCTCCTCACCCGCCAGCTGGCCACCCTTTCACAGTCCGGCCTGCCGCTCGAGGAGGCTCTGCTGGCCGTCAGCCAGCAGAACGAGAACCCGCGCGCACAAAGTATTCTTCTCGGCGTGCGTTCCCGGGTCATGGAAGGTCATTCGCTCGCCGACGGTCTTGCAGATTTTCCGCAGGCATTCCCCGAGCTGTACCAGGCGACCGTTGCGGCTGGCGAACAGTCCGGCCATCTGGATGCCGTGCTCGAACGGCTGGCCGAGTTCACCGAGTCGCGCCAGCTACTGCAACAGCAGGTCCGCAATGCACTGATTTATCCAATCGCGCTGGTCGTCACTGCGGTCGCAATCATCAGCTTCATGCTCGCGTATGTCGTACCCAAGGTCGTCTACATCTTCGAAAATTACGATCAGCAACTGCCGCTGCTGACACGCATCATGATCGGCGCAAGCGACTTCATTCGCGACTACTGGATCGCCATAATTGTCGGTACCGGCCTGTTGATTTTCGGCATTCGCCAGCTTCTGAAGCGTGAAGGGCCGAAGCGCCGCTATCACCATATGCTGTTACGGCTGCCGATCGTCGCCAAGCTGACCCGCGGCATCAATACCGCGCGCTTCACACAGACACTGAGCATCCTCGCCGGCAGCGGCGTACCAATCCTCGAGTCACTTCGCATTGCCGGCAAAGTGGTCGTCAATATTCCGATGCGCGAAGCGATCGAAGAAGCGGCGCTCCGGATACGGGAAGGCGGCATGATCAGCCGGTCGCTCGCAACGAGCAAACTCTTTCCGCCGATGACGACACATCTCATTTCGAGTGGTGAGGCGAGTGGCAAACTCGAGGAAATGCTCGGGCGCGCAGCGACCAACCAGGAGCGTGAGGTCGACGGACTGATCGCAACCCTGCTCGGCATCATGCAACCGCTGCTGGTCATCGTGATGGCCTTCATCGTGCTGCTGATCGTGCTCGCGATCCTGCTGCCAATATTCGAAATCAATAATCTCATTCGTTAGAAAGCAGCATTTTTTCATTTATTTCCAGTCACTTCCCGCTGTTTGAGAAATATGCGGATTGGATGCTTGCAGCCGAAAATCTTTCGCGGTATACAGGCAAAAAGCGTATGGACGCATCGGGTATTCAGGGAACGGTAGGTGTCTTTTCCTGGGGTAATCGGCACATGAACAACGAATCGGGTAGCGTCGGCTCTGACACAGACGATGACGACTTCGACGAGTTCGAAGACAACGACATGACGGACACTGTCGTCATTGCGGATTCCGATACGACCGATAACGTGGGTGATTCATCGGTCGAGATCAATGTCGAAGAGTTGATCGCGGACGTCGAAGGTACGGATGACAAAGTGTCGGCAAGACAGAAAGAGGTTCGCCGTCGCCTCGAAGAACTGGCCGAACAGAAGGCGCTCGAAGATACTTACGCGATCGATTTCGACGAAGACTGAGGCTTTACCGAAAGTCACGCGACCTGACTGACAGTTCTCCCAGCAATTCACTGTGATCAACGAGTCGTCTCGCGATCACATGAATCACCTTTCCTTCTTTTTGCAGTTCCCCGTACACGCCCATCAATTTCGCATTCAGCAGCACGTCTCGCTGCTCGTCGGCAATCTTTTTCCAGACGATCAGGTTGCTACAGCCGGTTTCGTCCTCCAGCGTGACAAAGGTCACACCACTCGCCGTGCCGGGGCGTTGTTTCGTAATCACGAGCCCGGCGATGCGGATGTGCCGCCCGGCATCGAGCGCTTCCAGTTGCTGCGCCGAGACATAGCGATACCGGTCGAGCTGATGACGAATCAGACTCATCGGGTGACGCCCCAGTGTGAGGCCGAGGCTGCGGTAGTCGGCAACGATATCCTGACCCTCGCTCGGCCGTCGCAGCATCGGGGTCGCTGCATAACGGTCGAGCGATGCAAAAAGCGGCGTTGGCTCCTCCACGCCCGCGACGGTCCAGCGGACTTTGTGACGATGACCGGCAAGCGACTTCAGCGCACCCGCCGCCGCCAGCGCGTCCAGCTCGCGCCGATTGAGGCCGGTCCGTTCGAGCAGGTCCTGGATGCTCCTGTAGGGAGCAAGTCGCGCTTTGACAATGGTCTCCCCGGCAGCCGCCGACAATCCCTTGACCTGGCGTAAGCCCAGGCGCAGCGCAGCCTCTCCGTTTTCGGCACGCTCGAGCGACGAGTCCCGGTCACTTTCGTTGACATCCACCGGGCGGATTTCGACGCCGTGACGACGTGCGTCCTGGGTCAGTTGTGACGCCGAGTAGAAGCCCATCGGCTGGCTGTTCAGCAGTGCGCAGGTGAATGCGGCCGGCGTGTGGCACTTGAGCCAGCAGGACACGTAGACGAGCAACGCAAAACTGGCCGAGTGTGACTCCGGGAATCCGTACTCACCGAAACCGAGGATCTGCCGGAATATCTGGTTCGCGAATTCCTCGGTGTAACCCCTTGCTTTCATACCCCGGATCAGTTTCTCCTCGAACGGCCCCAGTCCCCCGCGTCGCTTCCACGCAGCCATTGCGCGTCGCAGACGATCAGCTTCGCCCGGCGTGAAGCCTGCAGCGACCACCGCAAGCTGCATCACCTGCTCCTGGAAAATCGGTACACCCAGGGTCCGCTGCAAGACTTCCCTGACCTCCTCGCTCGGATACTCCACGGCCTCTTCGCCACTGCGACGCCTGAGATAAGGATGCACCATGTCTCCCTGGATCGGGCCGGGACGGATGATCGCAACTTCGATGACGAGGTCGTAATAGCAACGCGGCTTCAATCTCGGCAGCATCGCCATCTGGGCTCGCGATTCGATCTGGAAGACGCCCATCGTATCGCCGTCGCAGATCATGTCGTAAACCACGGGGTCTTCAGCCGGCACCGTTGCCAGGCTCAGTTCCCTGCCGTCGAATTTCCGGATCAGGTCGAAGCTGCGACGGATCGCCGTCAACATACCGAGACCCAGCACATCGACCTTGAGCAGACCGAGATCCTCGAGATCGTTCTTCTCCCACTGGATGACCGTACGGTCCGCCATCGCCGCATTCTCGACCGGCACCAGTTCCGCCAGGTGGCCGTTGGAGATAACGAAGCCGCCGACATGCTGCGACAGGTGCCGCGGAAAACCCAGCAGTTCCCTGACGAGATACAGGAGCCTGTGGATGACCGGACTGCCGGGATCGAGCCCCGCCTCGAGCACCCGGCTCTCGTCGACCTCCCGCCCGTCCCACCACTGCATCGACTTCGCCAGCCGGTCGACCTGCAGCCCGGAGAGGCCCAGCGCCTTGCCGACATCACGCAGCGCGCTGCGTGGACGATAGCTAATCACGGTCGCCGCCAGGGCCGCCCGCTCCCTGCCGTACTTGCGGTAGATGTACTGGATCACTTCCTCGCGCCGCTCGTGCTCGAAGTCGACATCGATGTCCGGTGGCTCGTTACGCTCCTTCGATATGAATCGTTCGACCAGGGTCGACATGCGTTCGGGATCGACTTCGGTAATGCCCAGGCAGAAACAGACCGCCGAGTTGGCTGCAGAGCCCCTGCCCTGGCAGAGGATGCGCCGGCTGCGGGCAAAGGCGACGATGTCGTAGACAGTCAGGAAATAGGGCTCGTAGCGAAGATCCCGAATCAGCCCGAGTTCATGTTCGACCAGTGTGCGCACCTTCTCCGGAACGCCGCCCGGCCAGCGTCTCTGCATACCCTGTTCGGTCAGCCGCCGGAGGTGGCTCGACGGCGTTTCGCCCGCCGGCACGATCTCGTCCGGGTACTCATAGCGAAGCTCGTCGAGTGAGAAATCCATGCCGTCAGCGATCGCCAGCGTTTCCCGCAACAGCTCCGGGGAATAGAGGTTCTCGAGGATTTTCAGGGGGCGCAGGTAACGTTCGCCGTTTGGATAGAGCATGAAACCGGCACGATCGAGCGTGACGCCTTCACGGATTGCTGTCACGGTGTCCTGCAATGCGCGACGTTTACGGCAGTGCATGTGAACGTCGCCGCTGGCGACGAGCGGCAGGGAAAGCGCCTTCCCCAGGTGCCGGAGCCGCTCGAGTCGCAGGCGCTCGAGCCCGTCCGCCAGCAGTTCAACGGCGATCCACAGGCGATCGCGAAAAGCGTCGAGCATCCACGTGTCCTCGGCGCCGAGCAACAGCTGGTTGTCGGGAATCCAGAGTACACAGCAATGCTTCAAGCCGTCGGAAAAGTCTTCGGCAGTCACACGATAACTGCCCTTGTCGGCCGCGCGCCGACCACGCGTGACCAGGGCGCAGAGTTCCCCGTAACCGGCACGATTCCGCGCCAGCACGACGAGCTTCAGTCCGGTATCGAGGCGAAACTCCGCGCCGATGATGAGCTTTAAACCGGCTTCCTTCGCCGCGACGTGAGCGCGAACGATACCGGAGACGCTGCACTCATCCGTGATCGCCAGCGCGCCGTAACCGAGCGCTGCTGCCGTTTCGACAAGTTCTTCCGGATGCGACGCGCCCCTCAGAAAGGTGAAATTGCTGAGCGCATGCAACTCGGCATACGCACTCAACCGAACATCCCGTGGAGGTACCAGCAACCTTTATCCCGACCGCGATCCTGGTAGATCCAGAGGTGCACGCCCCCGGGACTGACGGCCACGTAATAGTCCCGTGCAATCCCGTCCTCGTCCCACCAGCCGGTTTCGAGGCGTTCCGGTCCCGCCAGCAGCGCCAGGCGGCCGTGGTAACGTGGGCAGCCCCGTTCGTCCTCGAGCCGTTCCGGCTCAGGGAGCATCCACAGGGGTCTTTGCAAAACCAGGCTGTTGGTGCGACGAATCTCGGCCAGCAGCTCAGGCGCCTGAGGATCGACATGGAAAGCCGGCCCACCCTGGCAATGGGGAACCCCGTCATAACTGCTGTGCGCCAGCCACGCGCGCTGGGGACGGTGCTCGGCAACCGTCCTGACGCCGTGAACGGACGCATCGCCGATACGCGCAGCCAGCCTTTCGGCCAGCCAGGCGATCGAACCCTCCGGGCGATGCTGCGTTTCTGCATCGAGCGCCAAAACACCGGTTTGCGCAGTGAACGACTGGCCATGCCCGGCGCTCAGGCGGATGGCGATCACGGGCGCCGGCAAAGCCAGGCGATCGAACTTGATTTCGAGCAGGTCGAACCAGTGTTTGACAGCGCGATCCGCGCGCACGCAACCCAGTCCCAGGTTTGTTGCCGGCGCCTGCAGGTGGAAGAAACTGAATTCGATATGTTGCACGGCCATTTGCCGGCAGAGGAGAAACCGCTCGAGCTGTAGCAGCAGTTGCCGGCAGGCCTGGAGCAGCAGGTCGGCATCGCTTTGTTCTGCATTGAGGTCGAAGTCGGCAATGAATCGTTCCGGCGAGCGATAACTGGCCCGCGGATCAGGAAGCTTGCCGAGCGCGCGATCGAGTTCCAGCAGGCGTGTCGTGCCGAAGCGCCGGGCGAAACCCTGCCGGGGCAGACGCAGGGCTTGCGCGATCGTCAGCACGCCCATGCCCTGCAGTGAGGCCTGTACCGCCTCCGGCCAAGCGAGACAGGCAATCGGCAACGGGCCGAGCTTGCCGACCAGGTTTTGCGGGTCACGAATACAGACTTTGTGCCCGGCCCGGGCCAGCCAGGTCGCCGCCAGGGGGGTCGGCGCTATCGCTACCCTGGCAGCAAAGCCCTGGCTCTCCAGCCCGCGGACGATGCGCTGCCTGAGCGCGCGGATACCGCCGAACAGGGTCAGGCTGCCGGCGATTTCGAGCAGCAACAGAGACGGCGGCTCGAGCGTGGTAAACGAGGTGAACTTCGTGCTCCATTCCGCGAGCTCCCGCAACACCTGCGCTTCCCGTAGCGGATTTCTTTCGTCGAGCACCAGTGCCGGTGACAGCGCCAGGGCCGCGTTGATCGACATGCCGGGAGCAATGCCCTCTGCCAGCGCCCGCCGGTTGGCCAGCAGGATCTTCCGTACACCCTGCTGTTCCTCGAATATGGCGGCCGCATCCCCGGTGTCCAGCAGCGCTTCGAGCGGCAAAGCCGGCAGGTAAACGCCGAGCCACAGGTGTCGTAAGCGGATCGCGGGTGTTGTTGCTGGCCCGGTATCCGGAACGTCCGCCAGTGCGAGCGGCAGGGTCGCCGGGCGACGTTGCCGGCGCCTTACAGCGGGGGTCGGGTTCGCTTCCCGCTGACGAGCTCCAGGCTTTTCCGGGGCAGCCATGGCGACGTCAACACGAGCCTGCGTAGTCCCGTACGGTGACGGGCCGGCCACCGCGACTCTTCAGGATCCCGAGGTCCGTGCCCTTTGCACCCGTATCGATACGCAGCCGCAATGCAGCGGCCGACGGTTGCGACAGTGCGCGCAACGAACGAAAGGCGATAGCCCAGCTTCGTCCCGTTTCAGCGGCGAGTTGCAGGCGACGGCTGGCGGCATCGTCGAGCGCTTCCGACCACAGCAATACCGCGGCACAGTTGCCTGACGACAACGCCTGCTCTGCAGCCCACAAGGTCTCCTTGGCGGTCCTTGGCCGCACGATCAATACCCGGGAAAGGTTGACGCCCCATTGTTTCAACGCCGGTGGATAGGGTTCGAACGGCGGCGCAATCCAGGCGATCCAGCCGGCCGCCTGGCCGTCACCGGACCGACTCAGGTGCGCAAGGGCCGGCATCAGGAGCTGCAGTTCGCCCGTGCCGTAATGGTCCAGCAAAATTTCCGTCAGCGCATGCCGTGGCCAGCCACCGCCCGGGAGGCACTGATCGAGTTTCGGGTAGCCGCTGGCCAGTCGCTGCCACCCGGCCTCTCCTGGCCGACCCTGGCCTCGCCAGATGCGCGGATTCTGCAGCAGATTCTCGAGCACATCGGACATGGGCTGCGCTAGATCAATGCCGCGGAATACCGTCGCGGATGACGCCGACGACGACACCCTCGATCACCATCGTCTGCTCCGCCAGGTCGACCTGGATGGGCTCGAAGTCCTCGTTCTCCGGTAATAACCAGACCATCGAGCCGTCCTGGCGATAACGCTTGACCGTCACTTCGTCTTCGAGCCGCGCAACGACGATCTGCCGGCTGCGCACTTCGGGCGTGCGGTGCACGGCGACGAGATCGCCATCGAGGATGCCGGCGTCCTTCATGCTCATGCCATGAACGCGCAGGAGATAATGCGGCTTGGGATCGAACAGGGCCGGGTCGACGCGGTAATGCGTTTCGATATGTTCTTCGGCCAGGATCGGGCTGCCGGCAGCCACCCGCCCAACGAGCGGCAGGCCGAGTTGATCACGCAGGGAATCCTTGAGCTGGATGCCCCGCGACGCGCCCGGCACGAGTTCCAGGACGCCCTTTTTCTGCAGGGCGCGCAGGTGTTCCTCGGCGGCGTTTGCCGACCTGAAACCAAGCTCCCTGGCGATCTCGGCACGTGTAGGCGGCATGCCAAATTCATCGATAAATGACTGAATTAATTCAAGAATTTCTTTTTGCCTAGGGGTCAGTTGCCGCATCTGAACATACCTGTATGAATAAACAGTACTGTGATTATATCTATGGGTTCGGATTCGTCAAATCTTTTCTGGCCGGTGCTTGCTTCCGCCAGCTGCGGCGCTATTGACGACTGCCGTCACTGGCCAGGCGGACAACGGACTCCCACGCACGCGGCGCATCAGCATCACCGCACAACGCAGACCTGAAAACGCTGGCCGCGAAACAACACGAATCGAGCGCTCCTGGAAACAAAATACGGCCGGCTCTGCCGGGCCTGTATGCTCTGCGACCGCCAAAGCCGGTCAGCGCCGATGCGAAGTGTCGGCCGGTGCCGTTGCGAACACACCACGACATGTCCGCAAAAAGCGACAATCCCTAAGAAAAACAAGGAATTTCATTGAAGCCGACGACTGTTTAGGAAATAATGCGCCTGCAGTTTTATCCCAACAGAGGAATTTTGGACAATGATCAAGAAAGTATTGAAAGTGGGCGCCATCGTGCTCGTCCTGGGCGTAGCCTCTGGGTGCGCCAGTCAGGCAGCCATCGACGCAGCGCAGGCTACTGCCGATGCAGCAGCCCGTGACGCGGCAGCAGCGAAGTCCGCGGCTGAAGCAGCTCGTGCAGCAGCTGACAGCGCCGCACAGGCCGCTGCAGGCGCTCAGAGCACTGCGGACCAGGCGCTGGCAGCAGCGACCGAAGCCCAGGCTTGCTGCGATGCCAATCGCGATCGCCTGGAGCGGATGTTCCAGCGGTCACAAGCCAAATAAGAAAAGGCGCTTAAAGCTTATTCCGACGCCGCGCTGGTCGCGGCGTCTTTTATTTTGCGCCCGGCAACTGCGGGAATGCCGTCAGCGCGACTCAGCAGCAATTCTGCTACGTCCCAGTCGAGCATGCCCGGCTGCTCGTTGGTCACCGCGACGAACTGCTGCGTCAATGCGGTCATGGCATCACGCGGCGGCGGCGGTTCTTCCGGTGTGCCCCCTGCGGGTGACGATTCGACCGCCGGATCCGGCTCCGCCTCCTCCAGGGTCTCGTGCACCTCGACGACCAGCCGGTCGCCATCCCAGCCGACTTTGACCGGCTCGTTGATGATGCGTACGTGCGTGTTCACATCGACACGACCAAACAGGTAGTCGATGTCCTCCGGGAACATGCGGATGCAGCCATGCGTTACCCGCATGCCGACACCCGCCGGCCGGTTGGTGCCGTGAATCAGGTAACCCGGGAGTCCCAGCCGCATCGCGTACTCACCCAGCGGATTGTCGGGCCCGGGCGGCACGACGCGCGGCAACGGATCTCCCTCCGCGGCATGTTCCGCCCGAATCGACTCGGGCGGGTACCAGCTCGGATTACGCACCTTGGATATGATCGAGGTCCGGCCGAGCGGCGTTTCCCAGTCCATCCGGCCGATGCTGATCGGGTAGGTCATGACCACCGCCGGCTGGCCGGCCTGAGGCTCCGGGAAATAGTACATTCGATATTCGGCGAGATTCAGAATGACGCCTTGTCGCGGACCGGGCGGCAGCACGTAGCGGGTGGGCAGGACCACCGCCGTCCCCTCGCCCGGCAACCAGGTATCGACATCGGGATTGGCGCGAACGATGTCCTCGTAACCGAGACCATGACGACGGGCGATATCGAGCAGCGTATCGTCGGCCCGCGCGGTCACCGTCGTCACTGCGCCAACGACGTCGTTGCCTGCCGGCGGCAGGTCGTACATCTCCGCGCGCGCGGCGCAGGCCGTCACCAGCAATGCAACTGCCAATACTCTCGTGTTTCTGCGGGCTATCGTCGTCACTGTCCTGTCTCTTCCTGGTCGATGACCTCTGTCTCCGACTCGCTCTCGAGTAACCATTCCTGCACGGCCGGACTTTCCAGCAGCCGGGCCGGGTATATGCTCGCCGATTCCGGCAGGTTGATCCCGTAGGTCCTGAACCGCAGCACCACCGGCGCAAACATCGCATCGGCGATGCTGAACCGGCCGAACAGCCAGTCGCCGTCTTCCGCGTAGCGGCGGTGACAGTCCGACCAGATCGCGAAAATCCGGTCGATATCGGCCGCGACAGCGTCCGGCAAAGCCACTTTACGACCCATTGCGCGGCAATTCATAGGCATTGCTTCACGTAATGCGACAAAGCCCGCATGCATTTCAGCGCTGACGGCCCGCGCATGCGCCCGCCGCGCCCGATCCTCGGGCCACAGCAGACGGTCCGGCCAGCGCTCGGCAATCGTTTCGGCGATCGCCAGGGTGTCCCAGATCACCTCGTTGTCGAGGAGCAGCACCGGCACGCATCCCGCCGGGCTGAACCGCGCAATTTCCCCCGCCGTGGTGTCGGTATCGAGCGGAATCCGCACCTCCTCGAAGTCGATGCCGGCTTCACGCAGAATCAGCCATGCCCGCAAAGACCAGCTCGAATAGTTTCTGTTTCCTATGACCAGTTTCACGGCGGTCCGAAGCCTCGGCTATCGGCCCATTATTTCACAGAAGATACGCAAAGACTGCCCTGATGTCGTTGAATTCCGGGTTATTTTTCGGCGTTGACCGTACCCCTCCTTGCCGGTAGCCTTTGCATCCCTGTCCGCACACCAGGCGCATGATGAGATTTACGCTCGAACTGAGCAGTCGCGACCTCCGTTTTTTCCGCGAGGCGCTCCGCAAGGCACGGGAGGCCGTCCGTCACGCCGATGAATCCGAGATCATCGAAGCGATTGACGACGTACTGGAAGAGATCAGGTCGGAGGAACCGCTGCCCGATTTCGTCGCCACGCGCGTGCCGCAGCTCGAATCGATGATTCGCATGCTGAAGGACGATGAATGGGCGCTGCCGATCGACCAGCGGGAACGACTGCTGGCAACCTTCGTCTATTTCGGCGACCCCGAGGACATCGTCCCTGATCACATCCCGGTGATCGGCTTTCTCGACGACGTCATCATTATCGAACTGGTCGTTCGGGAAACCTTGCACGTCCGCGAAGCCTACGATGATTTTTGTGACTTCCGGGACAATTACGATCGGCGCTTCAAGACCCGGCACGACGGCGCCGTGCGCCGCGATCGCATCGACCGCAAACGTCAGCAGCTGCACATGCGCATGAAAAGACGCCTGGCGAAGGACCGGAAGTCGAGGAAATCGACAGTACTCTGGTAGCCGCCGGCCGCTCAGAAACGCAGCAGCACCGAACCCCAGGTAAAACCACCGCCGAAGGCGTCGAACAGCAACAGCTGATCGCGTTGCACGCGCCCGTCTTGCACAGCGACATCGAGCGCCAGCGGGATCGAGGCGGCCGAGGTATTGCCGTGTATCTGCACCGTCTGGATGACTTTCTCCATCGGGATGCCGACCCGTTTTGCGGTCGCCTGGAGTATCCGCAGATTGGCCTGGTGCGGTATCAGCCAGTCGAGTTCGTCAATGGTGAGATCATTGGCAGCGAGGGCTTCTTCCGCAATGGAACTGAGTGTCTTGACAGCTACCTTGAAGACGTCGTTGCCGCTCATCATGATCCGCGAATCGCCGACCCCGGCGGCTGCAAGGTTGTTGGAAACGCCGACCGGGTAATACAGCAAATCCTGGTACTGTCCATCCGCGCCCAGATGCGTGGATATGATGCCGGGCTCTGCCGACGGTTTGAGAACGACTGCGCCCGCGCCATCACCGAACAGGACGCAGGTGCTCCTGTCGTCCCAGTCGATCAGCTTGGTAATGATTTCGGCGCCGATGACCAGTACGCACTTCAGGTCGCCGGCACGGATGAATTTGTCGGCGGCGCTCAGTGCGTAGACGAAGCCCGTGCAGGCCGCTTCCATCGCGTAACAGGGGCATGCCGGAATCCCCATCTTGTGCTGGATGATCGTGGCGATATTCGGAAATATGAGGTCGGGACTGGTGGTACCGACGAAGACGGCGTCGATTTCGTTCGGCGTAACGCCGGCGGCTTGCATCGCGTTGCGCGCGGCATTGACGCACAAATCCGAGGTCAGTTCGTCTTCCGACGCGACGTGCCGCTGTTCGATGCCCGTGCGCGCGCGGATCCACTCGTCGCTCGTGTCGATCATTTTCTCGAGGTCGGCGTTCGTCAGAATCCTCTCCGGCAGATAGCGTCCGGTTCCGGCGATTCTCGAGTAGGTCATGCCGTTTCCTGTTCCAGCAGGTTGCCGATTTGCGTCGGCACCTGGTTGCGTAATTCGACCAGCGCCGTCTCGATCGCGTGAGCGAATGCATAGGAATCGGCGCCTCCATGGCTCTTGATAACGATACCATTAAGGCCGACCAAAGACGCGCCGTTATAATCGCGCGGGTCCATGTCGGCCCGCAGGCCGCGAAGCACCGGCCCGGCCAGCGCCGCCTGCAGCCGCGCAAACAGGTTCCTCGTGAAAGCCTTGCGGACATAGTGCGAGATAAGGCCGGTCGTCCCCTCCATCGTCTTGAGCGCGACATTGCCCGTAAACCCGTCAGTCACGACGACATCGGCCTTGCCGGAGAAGATCTCGTTACCTTCGATGAAACCCACATAGTTCAAGCCGCTCTGATTCAGTTTGGCAGCCGCATCCCTGACCGTGTCATGGCCCTTGGTGTCCTCGACGCCGATATTGAGCAAGGCGACGCGCGGACGCTCGATGCTGCGGATATCCGAGGTGATGATGGATCCCATAACGGCGAACTGGAACAGCTGATCTGCGTCGCTGACCGTGTTGGCGCCGAGATCCAGCATATGGACGCTGCCGCCGATCGACGGCAGCTCGGCGATAATCGCCGGCCGATCGATACCAGGCAGCATCTTGAGCACGAACTTCGCCGTTGCCATCAGCGCGCCGGTGTTGCCGGCACTGACGCAGGCTTCCGCGACGCCCTCTTTGACGAGATTGATCGCAACGCGCATCGAGGAGTCTTTCTTTCTTCTCAATACGTCAGCGGGCGCCTCGGACATGCCGACGACTTCGGTCGAATGACGAATATGCAGGCGTGAATCGCTGCCGACGATGCGCGTCACGTGAGCGCTCAACTCGGCTTCATCGCCGACGAGTATCAATTCGAGATTGACGTACTTGTCGAGGCACGCTTGCGCCGCGCGCACGACGATTTCGGCGCCGAGGTCGCCGCTCATCGCATCCAGGGAAATGACGGATTTCGTTCCCACGCCGTCAATTGATCAGGTCGCCGCCAGCGCTGTTTCGTGCGCGCGGCGTGGACGCTTACTCGTCGTCAGCTTCGTCAGTTTGGACGACGACCTGGTTTCCGCGATAGAAACCATCCGGCGTGACGCGGTGACGCAGGTGCGTTTCGCCCGACGTCGGGTCCACGGACAAAGCCGGTCCCTTGAGCTTGTCGTGCGAACGCCGCATGCCGCGCCTCGAGGGGGTCTTGCGACTCTTTTGAACAGCCATGTGAATCTCCATGAATCGGTGGCCCGGCAGCCACCACTCGTTTTCAGTCTACCCGCCGGGCGTCAGGCCCGGCCGCTACTTGTTCATTGCGTCCATCCGCGCCCGAAGGTCCGCAAACGGCCTTACTCCATCCGCCTCGCGTTCGGGAATCTTCCCGGCGAGTTCGCCGCAATCTTCCTCCGAACCATGGGTCGGCGCCAGCGGCAGTGCCATGACGACCGCTTCCTCGACGATATCGAGCAGACGTACCGTCTCTTCGTCAGCCTCCCAGGCGTCATAGTCGCCGCGCTGCGAGTGACCCGCCTCGTCAGCGCCGAAGACGATCCGCACCGGTGCGTCGATCTGCAGCTCGAATGCCTCGAGACAACGTTGACACACCGTCGGCATCAGCGCCCTGATACGGCCGGTCGCAGCCGGCAGCGCGTGCTCCTGGTCCAGCCAGCGGAACGCGATTTCGATCTCGACCGGCCCGGCCGTCCAGCTGCGCGGACGCTGTGCCGGCTCGATCGCCTCGAGTTCCTGCTCCGAGATCGCCCGCAGGCGCTCAAAATCCCCAATAACTCCAATATATTCAAAAACTTGTGACCGATCCGCCAGCTCTGCCGGCAGCACACGATCGAGGAGCGGGTTGGTCATGGGGGGCGCATGATAAGTAGCTGACGGGGTCGTGTCAAAGAAATAGACGCTGTATCGGCCACCCGCAATCGCCGGAATACGGCTACACTTGCCGAAAAACCACAAGCTACTGATTACAGATGCAAAATCCAGCTTCTCCACCGATACTCCTGGCATCGTCGTCGCGCTACCGGCAAGGCCTGCTGGAGCGCTTTCTCGACGACTACGAGACGGTCGCTCCGGACATCGCGGAAGCGCCTCGTGAGGGTGAAAATCCCGGCGAGCTGGCGACTCGCCTGGCGCGGGAAAAAGCGGAAGCGGTCTCCAGCCAGCATCGTGACGCACTGATCATCGGCGCCGACCAGCTGGCCGTCCTCGACGACGTCGTGCTCGGCAAGCCGGGTGACCACCAGCGCGCCGTCGAGCAGCTGCTGGCGGCGTCCGGCAAGAAAATGGATTTCCTGACCGCGGTGTGCGTGCTCGATCCGGTCACGAGGACGCGGCTGGAGCACACTGACAAAACGACGGTGCGCTTTCGACGCTTCGACCGGCGGCTGGCCGACAGCTACCTGCGGCATGACGAACCCTACGACTGTGCTGGCAGTTTCCGCATCGAGGGAGCCGGGTTCGTATTGTTCGAATCCGTCACCACGGACGACCCCACCGCGCTGATCGGCCTGCCCATGATCTGGCTGGCCGGCACCCTGATAGACCTGGGCTACCTGCTGCCCTGAGTGGAACGGCGTTCGGCGCGCCGGCTATTTCCGGCGGCCGCCGCTGATCCTGTCGAGGAACGCCTGCAAATCGTCGGCAAGCGGCGCCGTGAAATGCATGTCGTGGCCGCTGTCATCGGCGAAAGCAATCGACTGCGCATGCAGGAAAAGGCGTTTCAGCCCGAGTCTCGATGCCGCCCGATTCGCGCCAGGATCGCCATACCGTTCGTCGCCGGCAATCGGATGTCCGGCATGCGCGGCATGCACGCGGATCTGATGGGTGCGGCCGGACTCCGGCTGACATTGCAGCAAGCTGTACTCGCCGAATGTCCGCGACAGTCGCATCGTGGTTCGGGCAGGTTTGCCGGCGCCGCTCACGACCACGTGACGCTCGCCCTGCTTGCGATGCTCGACAAGCAGCGGCGCGTCGATACATGTTTCGCCGAGTTGCCAGTCCCCGATCACGAGCGCGAGATAATTCTTTTCGACCTGGCCATCGCGAAACTTCGCGTGCAGCTCGCGCAGCGCGCTGCGTTTCTTGGCCAGCACCAGGCACCCCGAGGTTTCCCGGTCGAGGCGATGTACGAGCGACAGGTCCCGCAGCTCCGGTCTGCCGGCGCGCAAGAGTTCGATCACGCCGTGGCTGACGCCGCTGCCACCGTGGACCGCGATACCGCTCGGCTTGTTGATGACGAGCACTCGTTTGTCCTCGAAAATGACCTGGCTTTCTAGCGAGCGGATCTTGCCGGGCGCGGCCGGACCGGGTCCGGGCCTGATCCTCGCCGGCGGTATCCGCACCTCGTCGCCGGGCTGCAGGCGGTAATCGGCGCGCACCCTGCCGCCGTTCACCCGCACCTCGCCCTTCCTCAGCACCCGGTAGAGACGGCTCTTCGGGAGACCCGGCAGTTCCCGGCGCAGGAAATTGTCGATGCGCTGACCGGCCCGCTCGGCGTCGACACGCACCTTGCGGACGCCCGTGAGACGCCTGTCATCGGCGGCATTGTCGGAAGCGCTCATGGAATGTGACTTATTTTAGCAGGGTCAATGACTTATTCGTCCTTACAAAGGACCAGTTTCGTATTGCCGGGACGCGAAGCTGTGCTATATTACCGCCCCGAGTGGGTAAATGGGCGCGAATGCCCCGCACACTCATTGGATTGAGGCTCCGGGACGGACACTCCTCCCCGAGCCTGAAGGTATTCATCCCTGGCCTCCCCTCGCAGCGTGCTGAACCTCGTTCAGGCGCTTGCAGGACGACTTGCAAGATTCTGCGCGGACGAGACCAGGCACCACGGCAGCATGCACGGTAATCCGGCGAGCGCCGACGCGGCTTAAGCCGCAGGGTAATAATGATCAGTTTTTTGCTGGGCCTGATCGGCTTCGATCGGGGCCCGATCAACCATGGCAAACCACGCATCCGCGCTTTCCGCGCGGCACGGCCGTTTGCGATGCCCTGCGCAGCCGCCTCGATCTCAATCAGCCCTACCGGCCTGTTGTCCGTGACCCGTTACCAAGAAGGACGACATGAAAAGAATGCTTATCAACGCAACTCAGGAAGAGGAGTTGCGGATGGCGATGGTCGACGGCCAGCGTCTGTACGATCTCAACATCGAATTACCCGCCAGCGAACGTAAGAAAGCCAACATCTACAAAGGCCAGATCACGCGCATCGAGCCGAGTCTCGAGGCGGCCTTCGTCAATTACGGCGCCGAGCGCCACGGCTTCCTGCCGCTGAAGGAAATCTCCAGCGAATACTTTGTCACCGACGTAGAAGCCGGTAGCAAGCCGAATATCCGCCAGGTCCTGAAAGAAGGCCAGGACATCGTCGTGCAGATCGATAAAGAGGAACGCGGCAACAAGGGCGCAGCTTTGACCACTTACGTCAGCCTCGCCGGCCGCTTCATCGTGCTCAAGCCCAACAAGTCGCGTTCCGGTGGCGTCTCGCGGCGCATCATCGGTGAAGAGCGCGACCTGGCGAGGAAGTCTCTGCGTGACGTCGAGGTGCCCCAGGGCATGAGCGTCATCCTGCGTACGGCCGGCATCGATCGCAGCGGTGAGGAACTGACCTGGGACCTCGAGAACCTGCTGTCGGTCTGGGAAGCGATCAAGAAAGTCGTCGTGGAACGCCCCTCGCCTTTCCTCATTTACCGCGAGAGCAATGCGGTCGTGCGGGCCTTGCGCGATTACCTGACCAACGATATCGGCGAGATCCTCATCGACGACGAGCCGACCTTCAATGAGGCGCGCGACTTCGTCGAGCAGGTGATGCCGCATAACCTGAGAAAACTCAAACAATACAGCGATTCGGTGCCGCTCTTTACGCGTTACCAGATCGAATCGCAGATCGAGTCGGCTTTTGCGCACTCGGTGAGCCTGCCGTCCGGCGGCAGCCTCGTGATCGACCATACCGAGGCGCTGGTGTCGATCGACATCAACTCGGCGCGCGCAACCAAGGGCGGGGATATCGAGGCGACGGCGCTCAATACGAACCTCGAGGCGGCCGACGAGATTGCCCGTCAGCTGCGCCTGCGAGACCTCGGTGGCCTCGTCGTGATCGACTTTATCGACATGGGTCCGCAGAAAAACCAGCGGGAAGTCGAGAATCGCCTGAGAGAGGCGGTCCGCCAGGACCGGGCGAGGGTCCAGCTCGGCAAGATCTCCCGTTTCGGACTGCTGGAAATGTCGCGGCAGCGTCTGCGCCCTTCGCTGGGCGAGTCGAGTTACCTCGTCTGCCCGCGGTGCTCGGGCATCGGCAACATCCGCAGCGTCGAATCGCTGGCGCTGGCGATTCTGCGCATCATCGGCGAAGAAGCGCGCAAGGAACGCACCGCGAAGGTCATCGCGCAGCTGCCGGTCGAGGTGGCGACTTACCTGCTCAACGAGAAACGCGACTGGGTCCGGAGCCTCGAATCGCGGCATGACACGCAGGTCATCCTGGTCGCCAACCCGGCGCTGGAAACACCGCACTACCAGGTTCGCCGCGTGCGCGACGACCAGGTCGACCTGCCCGAAAATGCGGGCATCAGTTACACGCTGGTGGATTCGGAGGACGAACCCGAAATCGCGCAGGCGATCCAGGACAAGAAACCGGCCGAAGTTGCGGCCATCACAACGGTCGTTGCCACGACGCCGGCGCCGCCTCGCGCACGCCCGCAAAAGTCGGGACCCGGCTTTTTCGAACGACTGGCGGCTTTGTTCGGCAGCGCGGAGGATGAACCGGAGCGCGGCAAGCGCCGCAAGGCCAAGGCGGGCGGGAAGAAATCCGACGGCCGGCGTCGTAGTGGACAGCGCGGCCAGCAGCGCGGTGACGGGCAACGCCAGGCGTCCGGCAAGGGACAGCAGAGGAAGAAGGCGAGCAAGAAGCGGCCGGCCAAGAAAGCTTCCGGCGGCGACGGCCGGAAGCGGGAGCAGAACAAGGACCGGCAGAAGTCGGAAGCGCGCGACGAGCAGCGCCAGGGCGGCGGCAAGCGCCGCAGTCGCGGCGGCAGACGGCGCGGCAAACGCAGCGCCGATTCGACCCCGGAAGCGGCCGAAAAAGCCGGCAACAACGGGACTGCTGCCAAATCAGACAAGGGTGAGGTACGCAAATCCGACCGCAATGACGCGCCGCCGAAGACGGCTCGGGCCGAAAAAACGGGCAGGAAAAAGGCCACGACGGAGCGCGCCGGCAGCGGGGCCGAAAAGATGGACGTCCCGAGGGAGAAATCCGCGTCGACCGGCGGCGGACACCAGGAATCAAGGTCCCCCGACGACAAGCCGAAACAGCCCGCGAAGGAGGCGGAGGCCGCAGCGACGGTCAGGAGCGAGAAACCCGCAACGAAGCCGGATTCCGCGTACGCGGATACGCAGCCATCGCTGCCGAAACTCAAGGCGGATGACAAGCCGCCGGCAAAGGCGAAAAAGGCCGATACCGGTAATGGAGACGATCGTCAGAAACAGGCGAGCGGCCCCGGCGCCAGCGCGGACAAGCCGGAATCGGCGCCCGCCGGGAAGCCGGCCGGCCGCCTGCTACCCTGGGAACCGGAGGATCGGCCGCCCGGAGATTCCGCAGACAAGGACTAGAGCCGCTCCCGAACCACGTCGAGCAGCGCCCTCGAGGCGTGCTCGACGAGGTCCAGCACTTTTTCGAACCCGGCCGGACCCCCGTAGTACGGATCCGGCACTTCGCGAAGTTCAGATACCTCGGAAAACTCCAGCAACAGGCTGATTTTTTCATGATGCTCGACGTCTGCTTCGTCGCGAAGGTGCACCAGGTTGTCTTCGTCCATGGCAATGATGAAGTCGAAGGCTTCGAAATCCATGGAGTTGACCCGCCTCGCCTGCATCCCGGCCAGCGAATAACCGCGGCGTTCGGCGGCGGCCCGCGCCCGATGATCGGGGCGATTGCCGGTGTGGTAAGCGTGGGTCCCGGCCGAGTCGGCATGCACGAGATCGGTCAGTCCGGCGTCATCGACCAGCTTGCGGAACACGCCCTCGGCCGTCGGGGAACGACAGATATTGCCCATGCACACGAACAGCACGCTGACTTTGGCACTCGACTCGCTCATTCTCTGGCTACCGCAAATCGCCCGGCGGGCGGGGTGGCAGATTCTAACCCGGTATGCGTTTCGCTGTGTATGCCAGCCGGCATTTGTTTGCGGAAGTCAACGGCTACAGCGGTGACGGCGGCTTCGCTAGAATACAGCGTATGAAACGCCTGACCGCAGCCTGCCTGCTACTGATCGGCATGATCGGTATGCCCGTCGACGCGCCGGCGCATGGCAGCGTGACGCCGGAAGACGATATCTGCATCATCCGCATCGGTTATTACCGGGCGCATTTCAAAATCTACCTGCCCCGGTCAAAGGGCCACGAGCAATATTGCGAGGATATTCCGGGCACCGGGGAGACCGTGTTTATCATGGAATACGAACACAGTGGCCTCGGCGGCGTGCCGATCGATTTTCGGGTCATCCGCAACACGACCGGACTCGGCGTTTTCACCGCGCTGGAAGACGTCGAGGCCATCGCGGACATCGATGCCGTGACCGTCATCCACCACGCGGCCGCGGTCCAGCCTGACGTATTCACGGTGCTGTACAACTTCGAAGAACAGGGCGAATTCGTCGGCATCGTCAAGGTTCGCAATCCGGAAAACGACAAGATCTATACGGCAGTGTTTCCGTTTGCAGTGGGCTTTGCCGGGTTCGGCTGGTGGCCGTGGTTCGTACTGATCGCGATCATCCTGCAGCTCAACTACCTCTGGATGAGCGGCTGGTTCGGCCGCTGGCGGCGGGCGCGGCGGAAGCAGCGCCTGGTCGTCATCGATGGATCGGGCCGTGCGTAAGCCCTTCATCACAGCGCTTGCCGCGACCTTGATGTGCGGCCCTGCGGCCGCCGACGAACAAGGCTGGCTGACGCGGTCCGGCTATTACCGCGTGAGTTTCGAGAGCGAACTTGAGCCGATCGTCATCAATACGATGCACGCCTGGGTGTTTCAGGTGACGTCGCCGCAGGGAGCCCCGGTCAGCGGGGCGCTGCTGACGGCGAGCGGCGGCATGCCCGAACACAATCACGGGCTGCCGACGGCGCCGCGCATGACCGCCGAACTGGGCGACGGCAGGTATCGTTTCGACGGCTTCCGCTTCCACATGAACGGCGCCTGGGAACTCACCGTCACCATCGACGTCGACGGCCGGCGCGATACCGTTGTCATCCCCCTGACGATATGAGCGCAAACCGGTCATACACGATCGGCGCGGGCGCCGCCATCGTCGCGCTTGTTGTGGCCGGCTGGTGGCAGCTCGGGCCACGTTCACCGGCACCGTGGACGGACAGCGAGATCGAATTGCTGGCTGCGCTGTCGATCGATCGACTTCCCGCGCTGCCCCCGGACCCATCGAACGCCGTGGCCGATCGTGACGATGCGGCTCGGCTCGGCCGCCGGCTCTTCTTCGACGAGCGACTGAGTGCGACTGGCCGGGTGTCCTGCGCCAGCTGTCATCTGCCGGAGCGCAGATTCACAGACGGCCTGCCGAAAGGCCGGGGCATCGGTCTTTCCGCGCGCAACACGCGGAGCATCGTCGGCACCGCCTACAGCCCATGGCTCTACTGGGACGGACGCCGCGACAGTCAATGGTCGCAAGCGCTGTCCCCGCTCGAAGACCCGGCCGAGCACGGCGGCGATCGCATGCAGTACGTACGATTCATCAGCGAGGACGCCAGCTATCGCCAGGACTACCAGGCGCTGTTCGGCCTCCTGCCCGACTTCAGCGATCGGCGACGCTTTCCCGAGCATGCTTCGCCCGTCGGCGACGATGCGGCGCGCAGCGCATGGCAGGACATGGCGGCGGCGGACCGACAGGTCGTCAACGGCGTGTTCGCAAACATCGGCAAAGTCATCGCCGCCTATGAACGCAAGATCATGCCAGGGCCCTCGCGATTCGACCGCTACGTTCGCGCGCTAGTGGCGGGAGACCAGGCGGCGGCGAAGGACTTGCTCAGCAACGAGGAGATCCTGGGCTTGCAGCTGTTCATCGACGAGGCGCGGTGTACCGAATGCCATAACGGTCCACTGTTGACGAACAACGAATTCCACAACACCGGGATGCTGTCGTTCCCGGGCGACCTGCCGGACCGCGGCCGGATCGACGGCGTCAGCAAGGTCAGGAGCGACCCTTTCAATTGCCTGGGCGAATACAGCGACGATCCGGATCGCGATTGCCCGGAACTGACATTCGTCAGGACGGGCAATGAACTGGTCGGCGCGACGCGCACGCCGTCGCTGCGCAACCTCGGCGACACCGGGCCATATGGCCACAAAGGTCAGCAGGAGACGCTGGCCGAAGTCCTCGAGCAATACAACGAATCGCCCGAGGCGATGATCGGCCACAATGAAGCAGAGTTTCCGCTGGGATTGAGCCGTCGCGAATTACGCTGGCTGGAAGCATTCCTGGTCGCGCTCGACGCGCCGCTCGCGACGCCCGCCGACTGGCTCGTCGCCCCTGGCGGAGAATCAGCCCAGTAAGCGGGCTACCGCTGCCAGGTCTTCCTCGGTATCGACACCCGGACCCGGCCGCTCGCCGGGCACGCCAACCTTGATTCGCATACCGATGCTCAGTGCGCGGAGCTGCTCGAGTTGCTCCACCACTTCAAGCCGCGACTGCGCAGCCGAGACGAATGTCTGCAATACCTTATTGCGATAGGCATAGATGCCATGGTGATGCAGTGCGCCCTCGCGAGCCAGCGCCGAAAGATCCGCCGAACGGGCAAACGGAATCGGCGCACGACTGAAATAGAGCGCAAATCCCGAATCGTCGGTCACCAGCTTGACGACGTTCGGGTTCTCGAAATCTTCCTGCGAGGCGATTGGCGATGCGAGCGTGGCGATATCCGCATGCGCGTCATCGAGCAGCGATGCGCACTGGTCGATCAAACCGGCGGGCATCAACGGTTCGTCGCCCTGCAGGTTGACGACGATCCTGTCATCTGCCCAGCCGAATTGCAGGGCGACTTCGGCCAGCCTGTCGGTTCCGGACTTGTGATCTGCCGACGTCATGCATACCGTGGCGCCGAACTGCGCAGCCGCATCTGCGATGCGCTGGTCGTCCGTCGCGATGACGACATCCGTCGCGTCGCTCTCCGTTGCCCTTTCGAAAACATGCTGCAGCAAGGGCTTGCCGGCAATGTCTCGCAAAGGCTTGCCGGGTAGGCGCTCCGATGCATGACGCGCCGGGATGACGACAACAAAATTGTGCTTTTTCAATCGGCCCTCACATTGTCCAGCCCGGCCAGTACCAGGCCCAGCAGTTCGTCGGCGTGACCATCAAGATCGACATCGACCGGAACATACCAGCGATTCCGTGCATCCAGCCAGCGACATTTTACGGCGTCCTTCTCCGTCATCAGGACATCGAGATCGTCGTCGAAGCTGACCTCGGCGGGGCCGATGTCGGCGTGATCCGGCTGCGGGTGCCGATAGACTTTGATGCGATGCGACTCGAGCATGCGAAAGAATCGTTCGGGATGGCCGATCCCGGCGACAGCATGCACGGTCTGACCGGCAAAATCATCGAGGTGCCTGACCTCGCTATTGTCGAGTCGGACGACCGCAGCCGACTTCAGCCAGAAATCAAATGCTCGCGGATCGGAGACGCGTCGCAACACGGCTTCGTCGGGCCCCGGCCGCACCTGCCTGTGCGTCAGCACGATGTCGACTTCGCCGAGCCGGGAGACCGGTTCACGCAGCGGCCCCGCCGGCAATAAACGACCGTTACCGAATCCGCGATCATCGTCGACGACCGCGATTTCGACATCGCGGCCGAGACGGTAATGCTGCAGGCCATCGTCCGAGACCAGGATGTCGGCGCCCATCTCTACGGCTTTGCGCGCGGCCGCCACGCGGTCGGGATGTACGACCACGGGGCATTCGCATTGCCGCGCCAGCATGATCGCCTCATCGCCGACGACTTCGGCCTCGCTGTCTTCTGTCGCGGCGACCGGCTGCGGGCCGACCCTGCCGCGATATCCACGGCTGATGATTCCGGGCTGTCGTCCCTGGCGCTGCAGCATTCTCGCCAGCCAGATCGTTACCGGCGTCTTGCCCGTGCCGCCGACCGAGATATTGCCGACGACGATGACCGGCACGCCAGCCGACCTGATCCGACGAATCCCGGTCGCATAGCACCAGCGCCGTAAGCGCACGGCCAGCGCGAACAGGGCGGACAACGGCAGCAGCAGCCAGAACGCGGCTGATCGTTCGTACCAGCTTCGCTCGATCCAGCTTTGACGGCGCGTATCCACGATGGTCCGCGGTATTCAGCCGGCCGCTGCTTCGTCGGAAAACTGCATGCGGTAAAGCGCAGCGTAAAGACCGTCCGCTGCAATGAGTTCGCGGTGGCTGCCGGATTCCACGATCCGGCCCTCGTCGAGCACGATGATCCGGTCGGCGTTCTCGACGGTCGACAGCCGATGCGCGATCACCAGGGTCGTGCGATTCTCCATCAGCTTGTCCAGCGCTTCCTGGATTCTGCGCTCGGATTTCGTATCCAGCGACGAGGTTGCCTCATCCAGTATCAGCACCGGCGCGTTCTTCAGCAAAGCCCGACCGATCGCAATCCGCTGCCGCTGGCCGCCGGACAAGAGAATGCCGCGATCACCGACCATGGTTTCAAAGCCTTCGTCCAGGTCCCTGACAAAGTCCATGACATGGGCCGCTTCCGCCGCCTGCAGGATTTCTGCGCGGCTCTTCTGCCGCAACTGCCCGTAGGCGAGGTTGTTTTCGATGGTATCGTTGAACAACACGATGTCCTGGCTGACGAGGCTGATATTGGCGCGCAGATTGTCCAGCGCGTAATCGGCCACGTTCCGTCCGTCCAGCAGGACTTCGCCGCTCAGCGCGTCGTAGAATCGCGGCAGCAGGCTGACCAGCGTCGACTTGCCGCTGCCGGAATGACCTACAATCGCAATCGATTTTCCGGCCTCCACTTTGAACGACACATCCGCCAGCACCGGCGAACGATTATCGTCGTAGGCAAAACCGACGTTGCGAAATTCGACCGTGCCCTCGACCGAGTCGGCGTGATAATCCCCCGAGTCCACCTCGTCGGGCTCGTCGATAACCTGGAACAGACTGTCGCCGGCGGCAATGCCCCGCTGCAATGTGGCGTTGATATTCGTGATCCGTCGCAAGGGCTGCAGCATCAGCATCATCGCGCTGAAAAAGGCAATAAAGCCACCGGTCGTCAGGTTGCCATCACTCGATTCGAGACCCGCCGCATAGACGACTATCGCAACGCCGAAACCGAATATCACCTGCGTGACGGCGACGCCCAGGGAGCGCGCCCGAATCAGCTTGAGGTTCTGCTTGCGGTTCCATTCGTCGACGCCCGCCAGCCTGCCCCTTTCGTATTCGTGACCCCCGAAAATCTTGACGACCCGATTACCGCGCAGGACTTCATCGGTCACCTGGGTCACTTCACCGATCGAGTCCTGGATTCTTCCACTGTAGCGCCGGAAGGCCTTGCCGAGCACCTGGATCAGAACGGCAATGATCGGCATCAGTACCATGACGAAAACGAATAATCGCGGGCTGAACCAGATCATCAGCCCGATTGCCGCAAATACCGTCAGGAGATCCCGTACCAGGACGGTTACGACGGTCGTCACCGATTCTGCAACCATTTCGACGTTGTAGGTCATGCGCGACATCATCGGCCCGGCCGAATGCGTCTCGATGAATCGCGTGGGCAACGTCAGGAATTTGCGGAATACGTCCCGCCGAAGATCGCTGATGACGCTCCTGCCGATCCAGCCGAGGGAGTATTCCGTGCCGAAACCGGCAAGACCGCGGGCGACGAACGCTGCCACGAAACCGATAGCCACCAGCTCAACCGCCTGCAGGCTCTGCGCGACGAGGCCCTCGTCCGTCAACGGTTTCAGCAATGCGACCAGGGTCGCTTCAGTCGCTGCAGTGGCCACCATCGATACCACGGCAAGCAGGCCGACGACTTTGTGCGGAATGACGTATCGCCACAGCCGGCCATAGACCTCTTTTGTCCGCGGATCGATACGATTGGACATCGAAGGCTACTCGTCGGTGGGATCGTTCAGGGTCGCGATGCTGATACGGGTGAAGCCGAGCCGCCCGGCGACGTCCATCGCCGTGACGACGTGCTGGTGGCGCGCGTTGGCATCCGCACTGATGGTCAGCGGCAGCGAGGTGTCACCGGTCGATACCCGCTGCAGGGCATTGCGGATCGTTTCCGGTCGATTGTTGACCAGTTCACGCCCGTTGACGAGGTAGGAGCCCTGCTCGGTGATCATGATCTCGAGCTGTTCCGGCACTTCGTCCACGACCGCTTCGCTGTCGGCTTCGGGCAGGGTGATCGAAATCTGTGACTCCTTGACGAAGCTGGTCGAGACCATAAAGAAAATCAGCAATAAAAGGACGACATCGATCAGCGACGTCAGGTTGACTTCCGGCTCTGTCTTGGCGCGCAGATTCAGCCTCATTTTTTCTTCTTGCCCTTGCCGCCTTTACCGGTCTTGTCTTCGGCATCGGCCTCCGCCCGCTCACCGACAGCGACCGAGGTCACGACGTTTTCGCCCTGCCTGCGATGCAGGGCCTCGACGAGTTTGATCGCTTCCTTTTCCATATCGACGACGAGACCGTCGACGCGATTACGGAAATACCGGAACCCGATCAGCGCGGGAATCGCTACCGTCAAACCTGCGGCTGTAGTGATGAGCGCCTCCGCAATGCCGCCGGCCAGTACGGTCGGGTTGCCGACGCCGTGTGTCGTGATGGCGGTAAATACCTTGACCATGCCGATGACCGTGCCGAGCAGCCCGAGCAACGGCGAGATCGCGGCGATCGTGCCCAGCGTATCGAGATAGCGCTCGAGTTCGTGGACGACATGCCGGCCCGTGTCCTCGATGCTGTCCTTCATGACGGCGCGTTCGCGATCGCGGTTGATCAGCCCCGCTGCGAGTATCTGGCCGAGTGGCGATCCCTGGTGAAGCGTCTGGATCTGGCTCTGGTCCAGCGCGTCCCGCTTGACCCAGGCCCAGACCTTGCTGGTCAGGTCTTCAGGGATGACCCGTTTCTCCGCCAGCGTCCAGTAGCGCTCCAGGATAATGCCCATCGCGATGATCGCGCAGAGGATGATCGGCGCCATCAACCAGCCGCCGGCTTGGACGATTTCAACCATACACGCTGCCTCAAGCGAAAAAAGGAATATACAGCGACCGGCAGCAAAATTCCGCTTCCGAAGCGGCTCGATCAGCGCTCATGCCAGTACCGCGACCGGCCCCGCCGCGCCTCGGCAACGGGCCCGGGTTCCCCTGCCGCGCATAGCCGCTGGCTGATCGCGCCAGAGCTGGCCGTGCTGTATACCGTTGCCCCCGATCGTCGCCAGCGCTCGACGATATTTTCCTTGGGAAACCCCCAGCGGTTGCTGCGGCTTGCGGATACGATCGCCAATGCCGGTCGGGTCGCCCGTACCAGCGCCTCGGCGGAGGACGTGCGGCTGCCGTGATGTGGAACCGTGAGCACGTGCGCTGCCCGCAGCTTGTCGCGATAGTCGAGGAGAATCTCGACCGGGGACTCGATATCGCCGGTCAGCAGCATTCGTTTGTCGCCAGCGGAGATCTCGAGGACGCAGGACGCATTGTTGCCGCGCCAGGGCGTATTGGCTCGCGGGTGCAGGAATCGAAAGTCGACCTCGTTCCAGCGCCAGGCGTCGCCGTCCTCACAGGGCTCGCGTGCATGCGCCATTCCCTCGAGCGGCTCGCCGGAGAGGACGCGACCCACGACTGTCCCGCCGAGCAGGGATGCGATGCCGCCGGCATGATCCAGGTCAGCATGACTGACGACGACGACGTCGAGTCGATCGACGCCTCGATACGCGAGGAACGGCAGTACTACCCGCTGCGCGGTGTCGGCGCCGCTGCGGAATGCCGGGCCCGTATCGAACAGCAGCGCGCGATCGGCGGTGTGCACGACGACCGCAAGTCCCTGCCCCACGTCGAGTACGTGGTAGTCGAAACAGGCGCGAGGGACGCGGTCCGGTTCGACAAGGACGATACAAAGCACGGCGAGCCCGGCGAGTCGGCGTCCCGGCCAGCCCTGTGGAAGCAGCACGAACAGCAGCGGCAACATGACCAGCGCTGCGGGCACGGGGGCCGCGACACGATACGTCAGCCAGTCCGCAGACTGTGCATAGCGGATCAGGACCAGCACGGCCTCGACGCTCATCCAGGCAAAGCCGAGCAGCGCGTCACCGAGTGGCGCAAGCGCCCCGTCCAGCAGCACGCCGAGTATGACGAGCGGCACGGTGGCGATATTGAAAATCGGCAGAACAAGCAGGTTGACCGCCGGCGCGATGACGGAAAATCGATCGAACAGGCTGACGGTCATCGGCAGCAGGCCTGCCAGCAACGCGAGCTGCACGAGCCAGAGGCGCAGCATCGACGTGGCGGGCCGCGCACCGGCGGCGACCGGATCCACGCGGACGAGTTGCCGGGCCGTGGCGAAGAGTATCGCAACGGCAGCGAAGGAAAGCTGAAAGCCGGGCAGCAGCACGGACAGCGGATCGGTCAGCAAGACGACGATCAGGGTCGCGGCGAGCAATCCCGGCGGCGTCCCTTCGCGCCGGTGCCAGCGCAGCAACACCGCCGTCGACAGCATGACCAGGGCGCGCCTGGCCGGAACGGCAAACCCCGACATCACGGCATAGGCCGACGCTGCCGCAAGGGCCGCGAGCATGGCCGGGTCCCGGCAGTTACGTACCCCCGGCAATAACGCAAGGACGCCCCAGCTGAAGAGATAGACGGAGGCGGCGGCCAGCCCGATGTGCAGCCCCGATATGGCCATCAGGTGACTGGTACCGGTCGCCGCATACGCGTCCCACTGCTCGTTCGATATCCGGTGTCGCGCTCCGACCGCGATCGCCATCAGGACCGCGGCGGCGTCATCCCGGGGGAGCAGCCGTTCGATACGCTCGACAACGTGCCGCCTGAACCGGTGGACGCCGTTCCCGGTTGCGCCGACGACCCGGTAATTGCGCCCGTCCTCCACGACGTAGCCCGTGGCGCCGATCTTGCTGCGAAACAACCAGCCCTCGGTATCGAAGCCGCCGGGGTTGACCAGGCCGTGCGGGGGGCGCAGGCGAAGCGTCAGGCGCCATGTCTCTCCGAGCCGCGGCACTACCGGGGGCTCGAACCAGGTCAGCCTGAGCCGCGCCGGCAGGCCGCGCGCCGTGGCGGGTCGGACCACCAGGCTGACCATGCCGGACTGCTCGCGCGGGAATGTCCCGACAACGACGGTGACCGCCAGGGTCTTCGATTCCAGCGCGGGATCGAGCCGGTCTTCGAGCTGCAGCACGGCAAACAATCCGCTGACTGAAAATCCCGCAGCGACGGCGGCGAACGCGCGCAACGGACGGCGCAGGGCGCAGACTGACGAAAGACAAAGGAGCGCGACGAAGACCTGCCAGTCGGGCAGGCCAGGCAGCCCGTGCAGGACCAGCGCGCCGGCAAGCAGGCTAAGTGCGATGTTCGGCATGTTCCGCTTACTGGCGAGTGTCGATATGATGCCGGCGTCGTCACCGGTGGATTCATCGAACACGAACGCAGAGCGCATGCCCAGACGCTTTTTTCGAAAATTCCGACTGAAACGCGAGCATTTGCGGCAACAATGGTGGATCGCGCCGTTCGACCACCTGCTGCATGACCCGAACCTGTGGGCCATTCGCAGGCGCACGGTCGTGCCGGCGTTCGCGCTCGGTTTGTTTATCGCCTACCTGCCGTTTCCCGGGCACGTGCTCGCAGGCATCGTCTTCGCCATGCTCCTGCGGGTGAACGTGCCGGTTTCGGCAATCACGACACTGATCAGCAACCCGGTCACGATGGGACCGATGTACTACGCCGGGTTCGAGCTCGGCCGGATACTGCTCGGGATGCCGCCCGGCCCGTTCGAATTCGAAATGTCGTTTGCGTGGCTGGGGGAGCGCCTGGCATCGATCTGGCAGCCGTTGCTGCTGGGCTGCCTGCTGCTGGGCACGACCCTGGCGCTGCTCGGCTACGTCGTGCTCGACCTGGTGTGGCGGGCATCGATCTGGGACTACCTGGCGCGCCGCCGGCGGCGCTCCGGGTAGCGGCTAGCGCGACTCGTTCAGCACGCCGTTTTCGAGCTCCAGCACCCGGTCCATCTGCCGGGCAATCGAGTGATCGTGGGTCACGATAACGAGGCTCGTCTCGAGCTCGCGATTGAGTTCGAGCATCAGCCTGAGCACGTGGCCGCCGTTGCCGGCATCGAGATTGCCGGTGGGCTCATCGGCCAGCACGAGTTGCGGGCGGGTAATCAGCGCCCGCGCCACCGCGGCGCGCTGTCGTTCGCCGCCGGACAGCTCGCCCGGCTTGTGATCGAGCCGTTCGCCCAGCCCCACCCTGGCGAGCAATTCTGCGGCGCTCGCGAGGGCGCTTGCCCGGGGTTCGCGGCGAATCATCAGCGGCATCGCCACGTTTTCCTGCGCCGTAAACTCCGGCAGCAGGTGGTGAAACTGGTAGACGAAGCCGAGGTAGCGATTGCGCAGCCTGCCCTTTTCGTCTTCTCCGGTATGCGCCATCGACTGCCCGTCGACGAAGACATCGCCGGAGGTCGGCTCGTCGAGGCCACCCATGATCTGCAGCAGCGTCGTCTTGCCCGATCCCGACGCGCCGACGATCGCCAGCCGCTGCGCGGGTTCGACGCGGAGATTGACGCCGCTCAGCACCTCGAGCGTCGAATCGCCCTCGCGGAAGCGCCGGATGACGTCGCGACACTCGAGGACGGCCCGCGTCTCAGTCATAGCGCAACGCCTCCGCCGGCATCGTCCTTGCGCCCCGCCAGGCCGGGTACAGCGTCGACAGCAGGGCGAGCACGAGGGCAATCGACGCAATACGGACGACGTCCGCAGCGCGCAGCTCGGACGGCAGGTCGCTGATGAAGTACACGTCGGCGGCGAGGAACTTGATGCCGAAGGCCCCTTCCATGAATTGCACGATGTTTTCCAGGTTGAGCGCAAGCAGTACGCCGAGCAGCATACCCGCCACCGTGCCCACGATACCGATCACGGTCCCCTGCGTCATGAATATGCGGAGAATATCACCTGGCGTCGCGCCAGCCGTCCTCAGGATGGCGATATCGGACTGCTTGTCCCGCACGACCATGACGAGGGTCGACACAATGTTGAATGCGGCAACCGCGATCACCATCAGCAAGATGACAAACAGGATCGACTTGGTGATCTGGATGGAGCGGAAGAAATTGACGTGGCGTCGGGTCCAGTCGCTCACCAGGACACCGCCGCCGCCTTCGAGGGCGGTCTCCCGGACGATCGTCGGCGCGTTGAACACCTCGGTTACCGCGAGCCGGATTCCGCTGACGTCGTCCGCCTTGCGGTACAAGCGTTGCGCATCCTGCAGGTGGATGAAGGCAAGCCGGCGATCGAACTCGTACATGCCGACGCGGTAGATCCCGCTGACCGTGAAGCGCCGCGTTCTCGGCACGACGCCGGCCGGCGTGACCATCCCCTCCGCGAGCGTCAGCGTCACCCGGTCGCCGACGGATGCGTCGAGCGCCGCGGCCAGTTCAGTACCGAGCACGATGCGGTACTCGCCGCCCTCGAGCGAAGACAGCCGGCCTTCCACCAGGGTGCCGCCGACGCCCGAAACGGCGTCTTCCAGCAGCGGATCGACGCCGCGCAGTTCTACACCGCTGAGTTCGTTGCCGGACAAGAGCAGGCCCTGCCCGTCGACGAATGGCGCTGCGGCGGCAACATCTGAACGCGCTTCCGCCAGCGCCACCCAGGCACGCCAGTCTTCGAGGCGACCGTCCGGATGCTCGATGCTCGCATGTGCGGACATGGCAAGCAGTCGATCGCGCAACTCGCGTTCGAATCCGTTGACGACGGACAACACGACGATCAAAACGGCGACGGCGATTGCGATCCCCAGCATCGAGATTGCCGATATCAGGGAAATGAAGCCATTGGCGCTGCGGGAACGCACGTAGCGACGGCCAATCCAGTATTCGTAAGACGTGCTCACGTCACTCGTACCTCAAAGCGACCGCAGGGTCGACCAGCGCCGCCCGCCGCGCCGGGTAAAGCGTCGCCAGCGAAGTCAGGACGAACGCGGCAATGGCGATGATGGTCACGTCTTCCGCTTCCAGTATCGACGGGATGGCGGTGACGTAATAGACATCGCCCGGCATGATCTGGAAGCCGAACAGCTGCTCGAGGAGCGGGACGATCGTCGGCACGTTCACCGCCAGCGCGATCCCCGCGACCACGCCCACGAAGACACCGAGCCAGCCGATGACCGCGCCCTGGATGAAAAACACCTTGACGACGCTTCCCGGCCCCATCCCCAGTGTCCTCAGGATGGCGATATCGGTGGTCTTGTCGGTCACGACCATGACCAGGCTCGCGACGATATTGAATGCCGCGACCCCGATGATGAGCGACAGCAGGATGGACATCATCATCTTTTCCAGGCGAATCGCGCGAAAGTAACTCTCGTTTTCGATCGTCCAGTCGCTCGTCACATACCCGGGACCGAGCGCCTGCGACAGTTCGGCGGACAGTGCCGGCGCCGTCATGACGTCATCGGTCAGGAAGCGCACCGAGGTCACGGCTTCGCCCATACCCAGCAAGCGTGCGGCGTCCTCGATGTGGACCAGCGCCAGCGTCGCGTCATGGTCCTGCACGCCGGCCTCGAATACCCCGCGCACCACGAATCGTTCGAGCACCGGTTCGAGAGAGCCGCGCCCGTCCGGCCGGGGTATCAGCAACACGACGCCGTCGCCGAGCCGAATGCCGAGATCGATCGCCAGGAAGCGGCCGAGCACGATGCCCCTTTCATCCGCCGCCAGGACGTCGAGAGAGCCCTCGACGAAGTTGATCGTGCGACCGGCGACCGTCGCTTCGGCTGCCGGCAGCACGCCATGAATCAATACGCCGTTCAGCGAGCGGCCGGTGCGCACCATCCCCTCCATCTCGATCAGCGGCGCCGAGGCGACGATGCCGGGTGTCCCCTCGATGATGGCTCCGACCTGCTGCCAGTTCTCGAGCGCCCCGTCGTCGTCCGCCACGTAGCCGTGTGCGGTCATGCTCAGCAGACGCTCGCGAAGTTCGCCCTCGAAGCCGTTCATGACCGACAGGATGACGATCAGCGCCGCGACGCCGAGCGCGATGCCGGCCAGGGAAATGAAGGTAATGAACGATACGAATCGCGTCCGCCGCTTGGTCCACAGGTACCGGAGTCCGACAAAGAGTTCGGCAGAGTTGATCATGCGGCGCATTAAACCACAGATAAGGGCCGCGACCCCCCTAACGGGCGCTGGTTACGCACTGCCAAAATGTGATCCGGATCACATTCGGCCCGCAGCCGGCAGGGCTGGCTTGGGCCTGCACGACGGCGCGGCGCAATACTGAGAACCAGGTCAGCGTGAAGCGCGTGCCGGGATGCAAAAATCACCGTGAATCAAGCGGTTTTTGCCCTTCCGGCGATGCTATAGTCGCCGCAATATGGGCTGCGGAGGCTACGATGGTCAATGTCACTCGAAAACTCGTCCTGTTGCTGTCACTGGGCCTGGCAATGAGCGTTGGCGCGCAGAACCTGGACATGAGCGCCGCAGATCGCTCGGCCACCTTTGACGAGGCCGGCAAACCGACGCGGGGCATGACGCAGGAAGCCGTCGAGGCCAATTTCGGCGCGCCTCAGAACGTGCGCGACCCGGTTGGCGACCCACCGATCACGCGCTGGGAATACGCGGGTTTCGTCGTTTTTTTCGAGTATGACAAGGTGATTCACGCCGTCAGCAAGTAGCCGGTCCGACCATCCGGATCGAGAAAGACGCGCGGCGCTGCCGCGCGTTTTTCGTTGCGGCAGCGAGCCCGCGGCCTGTGCCATAATTCCCGCCCCCGAAGACGACCGACCAGCGTGTCCAAGCAGTTTCTCATCAGCAGCGACGCTGCCCGGCGATTGCTCGGCAGCCATAGCAAGCGTCCGGCGCTCGGCCGCATGCTGGGCGCCAGTGCGGCGCTCGCCGCCGTCGAACTGGCCGGCGCGGCGGAGGGTCCGCTGATCGTTGTCGCCAACGAACCGCGGCACGCCGACCAGCTCGAGGCTGAAATGCGCTGGTTCGCGGACGAGTCGATGCCGGTCCTGCACTTCGTCGAATGGGAAACGCTCCCCTATGACACGTTCTCGCCACACCAGGACATCGTGTCGTCGAGGCTCAAGGTACTCAGCACGCTGCCAGGACTGTCACGCGGCATCGTCGTGATATCCGGGCCGTCTCTCCTGCAGCGACTGCCGCCCGTCGAATATGT
>JABAOH010003156.1_pt4 | contig 45317 bp, 41 predicted proteins | sample 7062181 | NCBI WGS metagenome assembly JABAOH01 (sample SAMN14538630, study PRJNA623070) | marine sediment metagenome | biome: marine biome [ENVO:00000428]; feature: marine pelagic biome [ENVO:01000023]; material: deep marine sediment [ENVO:00002113]; isolation source: pool of 5 deep marine... | reverse complement strand
AACTTAAATCAATTTTCTTATGCTCTAAATTCATAACTTTAAAGAAGATTGACTTGGTTTCTAGATGTGTTAATATTGGCTTGAGACGCCTGGAGACCTGAAGCTAGAAATTGGGTGTCGGATATTTGACAGAGAGGAGGAGGTATACTAAAGGGCGGGCTCAACTTGATGCTAAGAAAGGAGGAGGTGATGGTATGGAGTGAGTGACGACATGAGTAGGTAGGCCCAATCAGCAAAAATCACTACAAATTGAAAGGAGGGGAAACGCCATGAAGAAGGTTTTAACTATTATTGGGATTGTATTGCTGGTGGCCCTCATGGGGGGACCTTCAGGTTGGACCCAAGAGCCTATCGTTGTCGGGGGTGTGGCGCCGCTATCCGCGCCCGGGGCGGCAGAGAGTGGGACGGAGATGAAGATCGCCATGGAGATGGCCGTGGATGAGATCGGGAAGATCCTCGGAAGGCCAATCAAACTCCAGATCGAAGACACCCGCGGCCTCCCTGAAGAGGGAACGGCAGCGATGAACCGGCTCGCCGATGCGGGGGCTGTAGGCGTGGCTGGTGAATTTCACAGCGCGGTGGCCAAGGCAGAGATCGAGGTGGCCAATGATCGCAAGATCCCCCTGATCATCTCCGAGGCTTGGGCCGACGTGATTACCGCCAGGCAGTATCCATACGTCTTCCGCATTGCCCCGGCCAACTCGCTCTTTTACTTCAAGGTGGCGAACTGGGTCAAGTCCATCGGCGCCAAGAACATCGTAGCCATCGTGGAGAACACCGATTGGGGTCTGGACGTAGATAGCGTGTTCAAAGCAAGCCTGCCTGGCAAGAAAAATATCAAGGGGGAAACGATCAGCTACATGTCTATCGTTGCTGAACGGACGGTCACCGATTTCACACCTCAACTCCTCACATTTAAGGCCATGCGTCCGCGCCCTGATCTGGTGATGGACATCTTTACCGGGACGGGGGAGTATCTGATCGTAAAGCAGGCGGCAGAGGCCGGGCTGGCCACCACGCGGGAAACGGCCATCTTTCCCGTTGGAACCAGCGCTCTGTATCCAGAGTACTGGGAGACGGTGGGCGAATACGGTGTGTTTAGCGTAACAAAGACGGGATACCATCCGCTTCTTGGCGTCACACCAGCGATCAAGGAGTTTATCGCCAAGTTCGAGGCCAAGACCGGCAAGACACCAACCTTTGCCGCGATGGAGGCCTATGACTCAATTTACGTCCTGACCAAGGCGGTCGAGATGGCCAAATCCACTGACCCAGACGCGGTCGTGGCCGCGCTTGAGAAGATCAAATACGACGGTGTCCTTGGGACGATCTATTTCTCGCTGGAGCGGAAGCCAGACTATATGTTCCACCAGTGGCCAGGAGCCAAGGCCGTGATCGTCCAGTACACCGAGAAGGGACAGAAGTATACCGACGCCCAGCTGCTCTGGCCGGCAATGCTAAAGCCGTAATGCCATAGAGTCAGAGGCCCTCCTTTTGGGAAGAGGGCCTCTGACTCTTGCTCGCAGGATGTCATGGAATTCTTTGCTGCTCAAGCTTTGAATGGACTGATCATCGGCCTACTCTATGCCTTGATCGCCATCGGTCTCTCCCTGATCTTTTCCGTGCTGAAGCTCGTCAACTTTGCCCATGGCGAATGCTACATGATGGGTGCCTTTGTCTCCTATTACTTATCCACCCTCTTCGGAATAAATCCGATCCTCTCCGTTTTCTTGTCCATGGTCGTGGTATTTCTGATCGGTGTGACGATCCAATATCTCTTCCTCCGACCCCTTTACACCGGAGCGGTCGAGCGGAAGGATGAATACGCAATACTGATCACCTTCGGTCTAGGGATCTTCTTCCAGAACCTAGCGAATTCCGTCTTCGGGCCGTGGACTAAGAAATCTCCGGACTTCATTTCAGGGGTTTCAGCGATGGGGTTCTTGACGGTGGATAATAACAGGTTGATCGTCTCCGCAGTGGCAATCGTTATCATGGTGGTGTTGCTCCTGGTCATCGGCAAGACCTTCATTGGGAAGGCCCTGCGGGCGGTAAGCCAGGACCGGGATGCAGCAGCGATCGTAGGGATCAATCCTCATCGGATGAACCTCTTGGCATTTGGAATCGGGGTGGCCTTAGCCGGGGGAGCGGGATCGCTTATGGGTCCAATCTTCCTCATCTCTCCGATGATGGGCATCCTGCCTGGGATAAAATCGTTCGTNNATCATAGGCAGCCTCCTTTTGGGAGAGATCGAGAGCCTGGGCTCGGTCTTCTTCCTCGACCCGTCGCGTGGCCTGGCTTATAAGAACGCCTTTGGCGTCCTGCTCTTGGCGATCATCCTGTTGCTGAAGCCCACGGGACTCTTCGGCGAGAGACATGTAAGGATGGAGTAAAATGAGAAGGGATATTCTAGCTGGTGGGATCGCAATCATCCTCGGTCTGACCGTCCCGTTGTTCATTCGCTCCTACTGGCTCCATGTGGCCATTATGGCCCTCTACTATGCCCTGTTGGCCTCATCATGGACCATGCTTGCCGGATTCGTTGGTCAGTTCTCCTTCGCCACAATGGCCCTGGCGGGGATCGGGGCCTATACTTCCGCCCTGTTCGTGATCAAGATCCACCTCCCAATGTGGGTGGGGATAATCAGTGGAGCGCTGACGGCGACCTCTGTCGGCCTCCTCATTGGTGTCTTGGTCCTGAGGATGAGCGGACCATATCTCGCCCTGTTCACCATCGCCTTCTCCGAACTTGTCAGGATAACTCTGAATGCCGAATATCAGCTCACCAGGGGGGATATGGGGCTTACCGCCCCCCGCCTCTACCCTACTGTATCGAAGATCCCCTATTACTACACGATTTTCGGACTTCTGGTTGTCTCTCTTCTGACCATGTGGGCAATCTTGAGGTCCCGCTATGGATTGTTTTTCCGGGCAATCCGCGAACATGAGCAGGCGGCTTCGGCGATGGGCGTCAATGTGGTCCGATATAAGATCCTGGCATTCGTCGTCAGTAGCTTCTTCGCTGGTCTTGCAGGAGGGTTCTTCGCCCATTATGTCGGGACACTCACCCCCAACAGCATCATGGAGATCCCCAGGATGGGGCTGCTCATCGCCATGTCGGTGATTGGGGGGATCGAGAGTCTGGCCGGAGCTGTCGTCGGTGCGATAATTGTAGAGTTCCTCCAAGAATACCTGAGAGCGCTCGAGATGTGGCGATTCGTTATGTTCGGGCTGGTCTTGGTCTTGATCTTGAGGTTCTCTCAGAACGGCTTGATCTATCCCATCTACCAGAGGCTTGCTGGGAGGAGAGTCGAGCTCGAGACCGAGTCCGAGCTGGAGCTGAAGGAGGCCAAGGAACCGGAGCCCAGATCTTAAAAGGAACGGGATATGCTGGAAGTAACCAATTTGGTAAAGGATTTCGGCGGAATAAGGGCGATCAATAGGCTCTCATTTAAGGTTGAGGAGAACGAGCTTCTGGGGATAATCGGCCCTAATGGCTCGGGGAAGACGACTACGATCAATTTGATCGGTGGTGCTTTTAAGCCCACAGAGGGCCGGATTACCCTCCGCGGCAAGCGGATCGATGGCCTGCCATCGTATGAGATTGCAAAGAGGGGGATCGGCAGGACCTTCCAGGTGACCCAGGTTTTTCGCAGGATGAGCGTCATGGAGAATATGATGGTCCCAGCCCTGGCCATACCTAAATCTAATGGTGGCAGTGAAACTGACCAGACTAAGAGAGCACTAGAGATACTGGGATTTCTGAAGCTCTATCACCTCAGGAAGGAGTATGCAAGGAACCTCTCTGGTGGTCAGCAGAAACTGCTTGAGTTGGGGCGGATTCTGATGTTGGATCCAGAGGTGATCATGCTCGATGAGCCATTCGCCGGGGTTCATCCTGAACTGAAGATGGAGATTCATGACTACATCAGGGAAATGCACAAGGAGGGGCGAACATTCATCATTATTAGCCATGACCTCCAATCGATCTTTGACTTGAGTAAGCGGTTAATCGTTCTTAGCGAAGGGAGAAAGATCTGCGATGGCACCCCGCAAGAGGTCAAGGATGATGAGCGGGTCGTAGAAGCATACCTGGGGGAGTGAGGATGCTCACGGTCGAAGAGGTATTTGTCGGCTATTATAAGGATATAAACATCCTTCAGGGGGTATCGATTAAGGCCGAAGAGGCCCGAATCACCAGCATCATCGGTCCGAATGGCGTGGGTAAGTCCACACTCCTCAAGGCAATCTACGGCTTCCTCAAACCGAATAAAGGAAGGATTCTCTACAATGGTGAGAATGTAACGGGGATGGACCCTTATACCGCTTCAGAGAAGGGGCTCGCTTATATTCCCCAGAGGAGGAACGTCTTTCCCTATCTCTCAGTGGAGGAGAACATGGAGATGGGAGGGTGGACCTTCAAGCGGGATAAGGCCCGGATCAAGCGGAAGTTGGAAGAGAATTACGAGCGGTTCCCCAATCTCGCAGCCAAACGGAGGACGAAGGCCGACCATTTGAGCGGTGGGGAGCAGCGGATGGTTGAGCTGGGGCGGGCGCTGATGGCCGATCCCCACCTCTTACTTGTCGATGAACCGACAGCGGGACTGGCCCCTAAGTTCGCCAAGGAGATTCGGAACAAATTAGGGGAGCTAAAGGAGGGGGGGAAGGCGATCGTCTTGGTAGAACAGAACATCCGCGAGGCCATCGGGATAGCGGATTACGTGTATGTTCTCGACCTAGGCAGGAACAAGGTTGAAGGCTCTCAAGACGAGTTCGCGACTGATCTGAAAGACCTCGTAAAGGATTGGCTATTTTAGTGCTCCTTCTCGATCAAAATGGGCACTCCTTCAAGGTGAAGAGATCCAGTTTTTCTTAAAGCAACCTCCACGTCCACTGATCTCCACCTATACCCTCTAACCTCCACCGACTCTTCACCTTTCAGTCTCTTGACGAATTCCCTTAATCATATACACCCGGCTCAGTACCTCTCCCGGCCATCGACCAGGTTCTTAGCCAATGACCTTGACTTTAGCCGAGAATTCAATGATATATTTTAGAGAATTGAACTCGAAGACCGAGAATCATGACCAAAATCGAAATCGACAATGAGCGTTGCAAGGGGTGTGGCCTCTGCACCTTGGTATGCCCCCATGAACTTATCGGTATTGGGGATGAAATCAATGGTCATGGGTACTTCTTCGCCACATGGAAGTCCAACGGTAAGTGCACCGGATGCGCCCTGTGCGCGGAGATCTGTCCCGACATAGCCATTGTCGTGTGGAAATAACCGAGTAATTCTCGCCGTGAGGGATCTTTGATGGAAAGGCAGTTGGTAAGGGGAAATGAGGCCCAAGCCATGGGAGCCATCGACGCGGGATGTCTCCTCTACTTTGGATACCCCATTACCCCACAAAATGAAATCCCCGAATACCTCTCCAAACATCTCCCCAGATTGGGAGGCGAATTTATCCAGGCTGAAAGCGAAGTCGCATCCATTAATATGCTGTTGGGGGCATCTGCAGCCGGAGTCAGGGCAATGACCTCTTCTTCCAGTCCCGGGATTTCCCTGATGCAAGAAGGCATATCCTATATGGCCGGAAGCGAACTGCCGGCGGTTATCGTGAATATGTCCAGAAGCGGCCCTGGCCTGGGTGGCATAGCACCATCTCAGGGTGATTATTTCCAGGCTACACGGGGTGGCGGCCATGGTGATTATCGGGTAATTGTCCTCGCTCCATCCTCCGTCCAGGAGATGTACGACTTGACCCTGAAGGCCTTCGACCTCGCTGATACCTATCGGAATCCGGTCTTGATTCTGGGAGACTCCCTCATCGGACAGATGAAAGAACCCATGGTGAGAAGGAGGCCCAAGAAACAAAAGGCCATTCCAAAACCATGGGCATTAACCGGTGCTGAGGGGAGAAAACCGAACATACTGAAATCGCTCTACTTAAACGAGGGCGAACTGACGGAGCATAATTGGAAGTTGCATGAAAAGTATCAAAGGGTGAGGGAAAAGGAGGTTCTCTTCGAAACGAAGGGCATGGATGGGGCACAGATGGTCGTCGTTGCCTTTGGGAGCATTGCAAGGATCGTCAAAACAGCCATGGACATGGCCGCGGAGGGGGGGCTGAAGGTCGGGCTCTTCAGGCCCATTACCCTCTTTCCATTTCCCCAAGAGGCCCTCAATGCGATCTCTCGGTCCATCAAGGCTTTCCTAACCGCGGAACTCAATACCGGGCAGATGGTTGAGGATGTGAAGCTCTCCGTTGAAAGGGACACCCAGGTTTCCTTTTATGGTCGACCACCGGGATCTATTCCCAGCCCCGAAGAGATCCTCAATGAGATCAAGAAATACTACCCTGCGTAGCTGGCGACACATCTATTCGATCCCGGTGAGTACTTGTCTTGGATGTACATTATGTGGAGAGAAAGTGAGGAAAGAAAACGGGAGATTATCAGCAGCCAAGCCTCATGAGCAAAGAGAGCATTAAAGCGAAAGATAAGCAACCGGAAAGTATGATCCTTGTGAGAGAGGCATTTAAGCGGCCGGAGAGTCTGACCCATGTCCCCTTCCATTTCTGCCCCGGCTGTCACCATGGAATCGCCCACCGTTTGGTTGCGGAGGCCATCGATTTCTTCGGCATACAGGGCAAAACCATTGGGGTGGCCTCCGTTGGTTGTTCCGTTTTCCTTTACGACTATTTCGATATCGATGTTGTGGAAGCGCCTCATGGAAGGGCATCTGCCGTTGCCACGGGGGTGAAAAGGGCACGGAACGACCGAATCGTATTTACCTACCAAGGCGATGGGGATTTGGCCTCCATTGGCATTGCCGAGGTGGTTCATACTGCCAATCGGGGTGAAAATATCACCATTATCTTCGCCAACAATGGGGTCTATGGGATGACGGGAGGACAAATGGCCCCTACGACCCTTTTAGGGCAGAAAACGACCACCAGTCCGTATGGCAGGGATTTCGCCCAGGACGGCTATCCAATTCGCATGGCCGAAATGCTGGCAACCCTTGAAGGGAGTGCTTTCGTGGCCAGAGTAGCCGTCAATAATCCCGCCAATCTCATGAAGGCCAAGAAAGCCGTCCGCCGGGCCTTCCAAATGCAAATAGAGGGGATGGGATTTACTTTCGTCGAGTTTATCCTGGCCTGTCCCACCAATTGGGGTCTTTCAACCATAGAGGCTAACCAGAGGGTGGAGGATCAGATGATTCCCTACTTTCCCCTGGGCATCTTCAAAGAGAGAAAGATGGCGGACTACCTATAACTCAAGGCGATGGCCGTGGGGCTTATGCTGGATTGATGGTATGTACTACGACGTCATCATAGCGGGATACGGGGGGCAAGGTATCCTCTTAGTTGGTAACATCTTGGCCTATGCGGCTATGAAGGAGGGCAAGCACGTTACCTATTTACCCACCTATGGCGTCGAAATGAGGGGTGGTACGGCCAATTGTACCCTGGTTATCTCCACCGAGGAGATCGGATCCCCCATTATCGGCAAGCCACTATCGGCCATTATCATGAACAACCCTTCCCTGATGAAGTTCGAAAATCACATGAAACCAAGGGGATTCCTGCTCCTGAACTCATCCCTGGTGAGCCCCCAAAATGTATCGAGAAGGGAAATCGAGCTGGTTCCCATACCCCTCAACGAGATCGCTTCGGAATTGGGTAATGCCAGATTGGCCAACATGGTCGCCCTTGGAGCCTATGTGGAGAAGACCCGGATAATCAGGGAAACCTCCATACCCGACGCCCTCACCAACGTCCTGGACGAACGGCATCACGATATGATTCCCTCTAATTTAGATGCGGTAAGGAAAGGGAGGGACTTTATTCGAGATCTGTAAGGTATGGCGGAATAACGCGAGCCCAGTTGGAGATCCGATTATTTGCTTTCGGGCAAAAGGAGGGTCCGTATGAAAGAGGGAAAAACCTCCGTGGAGATGAAGGTTGGTGAGAGAATAAGGGAGCTTAGGGAAACAAAGGGCCTATCCCTAAGGGAAATGGCCGATTTGACGGGGTTCTCAACGGCCCTTCTTTCCCAGATGGAAAACCATCTGATTTCCCCTTCCTTGGGGACGCTCATCAAGATCTCAAGGGCCCTGGAGGTCCATTTGGGCTATTTCTTCGGAGAGGGCCCCGGGGAACCCTATACCATAGTGAGGAAGGATGAAAGGAAGAAGGTATCGAGGTTCGCCTCCAAGGATGGGGTGAAATACGGGTATTCCTATGAATCCCTGGGTTTCGACAAGAGGGACAGGCATATGGAACCCTTCCTCGTGACCTTGGAGCCCGCAACCCTCAAATCCATCAAGACATCCACCCATGAGGGAGAGGAGTTCATCTTTGTCTTGGAGGGTGAAATGGAGGTAACCCTTGGCGATCACACCGATATCCTCTACCCGGGTGACTCAATTTACTATGATTCGACCATCCCCCATCGGGTCCAGTGCCGCAAGGACAAGGAGACGAAAATCGTGGCCGTTCTCTACACCTCCAAGACCTAGGAGGCCCAAGTCTGCCAAATACCGGCTTTCGCCATCCTCCTTCTCATTTTCTCATCTCTCCCGCAAAGGCTCTCCCGGGGACATCTTGCAGTGAACTGGCACTCATCGGAATCCCCTGCCTTTTTGTCCCAGATCTCCAGGATGCTCCCGTCTTGGACAAGAACGTTCTCCGAATGGCGTTAAATCAAACCCCTTTCTCCCTCTCCCCATTGGACACCAGAAGGCTAATGTGTGCCCTCCAAATACCCGGACCAAAAAATATTGGCAAATGGCTTGACCATTCTCACTACAATGTGGTAAAAAGGCTCGCGATGTGCGTTATTACGATTTCAAGAAGTCATTAACTTAGCGGTTATTTATCGTCAAAACAGTTCTCAATGCCGTTTCCCCCAAAATCCCAGTCACTTTCTTATTGACAAACAGGGAGAAATCTGATACTGAAACGGCACTTCAACTCGATGCACTGCGGTAGCCACACATCGATTTCGACTCGGAGAAGACGAATCCAGCGGATTTTCTTTGGGGGAACCTAGATGCCTCCGATCGATGAGAAACCACGTGAGACGCCCCTGCTGAAGGTAGAGGATATCCATATCGCTTTTGGCGGGGTCGCTGCCCTCACGGGCGTCAGTTTTGAGGTCAGGGAGGGGGAAATCTTCTCCCTGATCGGCCCCAACGGTGCTGGGAAAACCGTTATGATGAACTGTGTCAATGGTCTTTACCGGCCCCAGAAGGGAAATATCTACTTCGACGGAAAATTAATTTCCGGCCTCAGCCCCCACCAACGCGCTGCGATGGGTATCTCCAGAACCTTCCAGAAGATCGAGCTCTTCAGCGGGATGACCGTTCTGGACAACATCCGCCTTGGCCGACACATCCACCTGAAATCGGGCATCTTCAGCGGGTCCATCTACATCGGAAAGACGGCCCGGGAGGAGATTGAAAGCCGAAATTTTATTGAAGAGGAGATCATCGACCTCCTGGAAATCGAGCACATCAGAAACCACGTCACCGGGATGCTCCCCTATGGGATGCAGAAAAGGGTGGAATTGGCCAGGGCGTTGGCCCTCAACCCCAAAATACTCCTCCTCGATGAACCGCTGGCCGGCCTCAACCTGGAGGAAGTGGAGGATATGGCAAGGTTCATCCTGGATATCAATGAGGAAGAGCGCTGGCGGGTAACTTGTGTGTTGGTTGAGCATGATATGGGCGTGGTGATGGATCTGTCTGATCGGGTCATGGCGCTGAATTTCGGTGAGAGGATCGCCGAAGGGACCCCTGATGACATTCAAAACCACCCCGATGTGATAAAGGCGTATCTGGGCGAAGTGGAGGAACTCTATGTCACCCGCCGATGAAAGGCATTATCCGGGCGAGATCGAAATTACCCATGATCTGACCATACCTAAACTCCTCCTTAAAAACGCCGAAAAATTCGGGGAAGGTAGGGTGGCCATGAGGGAGAAGGAGTTCGGCGTCTGGATCCCCTACACCTGGAGGGAATACCTGGAAAACGTTAAGTTTCTCTCCTTGGGGTTGGTGTCCCTGGGGTTGGAGAAGGGCGATAAGGTTGTCATGATCGGCGATAATCGTCCCGAAGGACTGTGGGCAGAGATGGCGGCCATGTGCGCCGGTGGCATCGGGGTGTGGCTCTTTCAGGACTGCTTGATGGATGAGGTTCAGTATATCGTCGATCACTCCGACTCCAAGTTCTATTTTGCAGAAGGACAGGAAGAGGTCGATAAAGCCCTGGCCATAAAGGATAAATGCCCCAAGCTGACAAGGGTCATCTGGGATGATCCAAAGGGGATGAGGCGCTACGATGATCCCATTCTCATCAGCCTCAAAGAGGTCCAGGAATTGGGAAGAAAGCTGGATCGCGAAAAACCAGGCCGTTTCGAGGATTTGGTGAACCAGGGGAAAGGGGATGACACCTGTCTCCTCTTTTACACCTCCGGGACAACGGCATTACCAAAGGGAGCATTGCTCACCCATTACAACATGCTCACGATGGGGCAAAATCTGATGAGGGTAGACCCCTGTTATGATACCGATGATTTCGTCTCGTATCTCCCCTTTGCCTGGATCGGCGAGCAGATGATGTCCATCTCCTGTGGCCTTCAGGTGGGATTTACCATCAACTTTCCCGAGGAGCCCGAGACTTCCCAGGAGAACGTGAGGGAAATCGGGCCCCATGTCATGTTTGCCCCCCCGAGGCTCTACGAACAGATGACCCGGACCGTTCAGGTGAAGTATCTCGATGCTACGTGGCTAAAACGCAATGCTTACGAGCTGGCCATGAAGATCGGTTATCACGTGGCCGACCTAAAGTTCGAAAAGAAACCCATCCCATGGTATTGGAAACTCCTGAACTACCTGGCCTATCTCTGGTGCCACCAAAAGCTCCGTGACCATCTGGGACTGAGCAGGGTGAGAAATGCATACACCGGCGGTGCTGCCATGGGACCGGATCACTTCCGGTTCTTCCATTCCATAGGGGTGAATTTGAAACAGATTTACGGTCAGACGGAGATCGCGGGAATATCGGTGGTCCACCGAAACGACGACATCAAGTTCGATACGGTGGGAAAACCCATTCCCGAGACTGAGGTGAGGATCACCGAGGAGGGTGAGATCATCTCCAAGAGCCCGTCGGTCTTCCAGGGGTACTATAAGATGCCCGAGGAGACCGCAAAGACCCTCAGGGATGGGTGGCTCCATTCCGGCGATACGGGGTTCATCGACGGTGATGGACACCTCGTCGTCTTCGATCGCACCAAGGATATCATGATCCTCAGCGACGGCTCCAAATCCTCACCCCAGTTCCTAGAGGCACGATTGAAGTTCAGCCCCTTCCTCAAGGATGCCTGGGTCATCGGGGATCACAAATCCTACGTCACGGCCGTTATTTGTATCGACTACAATACGGTAGGGAAATGGGCGGAGGACCATGGCATTGCTTACACCAGTTATCCGGAACTTTCCCAGCTCCCCCAGGTCTACGAGCTGGTCCAAAAGCCCCTCATGCAAGTGAACAAAACCCTTCCCGGTCCGGCAAAGATAAGGAAGTTCGTCAACCTGTACAAGGAGTTCGACGCAGATGACGATGAGCTGACGCGAACGAGAAAGATCAGGCGGACCTTCGTTGAAGAGCGCTACCAGGATATCGTAAATGCCCTCTACTCGGACACCGATACCATCAACATGGATACCAACATCACCTACGAGGACGGGAGGGTGGTTAAGATCAAAACAGACTTGAGAGTGGCTGAAGTGCCGGTTTAAGGAGGGAGATCAGTGGATCTATTTCTGCAACTGTTTACCACGGGAATCATGCTGGGCAGCATCTATGCCCTGGTGGCCCTGGGGTGGACCCTCATCTTCAAGTGCTCCGGAGTCCTCAACCTGGCCATGGGGGAGCTCACGCTCATAGGGGCTTACGTCTCCCTCACGTTATACCGATGGCTCAACCCTCATATGGCCATCAATTTGGCCTTCATATTGGCTATCCTCCTTACCCTTGTCATCGGGGCAATCTTGGGGCTGTTGACCGAGCACGGTTTCCTGCGGAAGATGATCGGGGAGCCTGTGCTTTCGGTCATCATGGTTACGGTGGGACTTTCATTCTTCTTCAAGGGGACCATCTTCGTCATCTGGGATGCGGATACCCAGGTATTCACTCCACGGATCTTTCCCTTGAAGCCCCTCTTGATCGGCAACGTGGTTATCGGGCAAGTCTACCTCTGGAGCTTCGTGGCGGCAATTATTCTGCTTGTCGTCTTCGTCTCCTTCTTCAAATACACCCGCTGGGGGCTCTCCATGCAGGCCACTGCCGATGATGAGATGGCTGCCCTCTCCCTTGGTGTCAGCGCCAAATTCGTCTATGCCCTCGCCTGGGCCATCGCCTTCATGGCAGCAGGAGTTGGTGGAACACTTCTCGGTAATATCAACGGCCTCAATTACTCCGTGGGCCTGCTGGGGCTTCTGGTCCTTCCGGCCGTTGTCCTCGGCGGGCTCAACTCGGTCCCGGGGGCCATCGTTGGGGGGCTGATCATCGGGGTGCTCCAAAACCTGACCGGCGGTTATCTGGACAGGTTCTTTCCCGGAGGCGTAAAGGAAGTGGCCCCCTTCGCCATCATGGTCATTTTTCTCCTCTTCAAGCCCTTCGGAATTTGGGGTTGGCAGCGGATAGAAAGGGTATAAAATATGGGCTACTTACCGTGCGGTGTCTATCACGAATACTATAAGCAGGATCATGCCTGGTGGCAGACTAAATTCGTGTATGGCAAGATGGTGCTTCTCGCCCTGGTCCTCATCCTCTTTCCATTAGCGTGCAAGTACAATCTGCTTGGTTTTAGCCCCATGTGGCTCAGCGTGGCCTATACCATTTCATACTATATCCTGGCCTGCATGGGGGTTCAGCTCCTCATCGGCTACTGCGGTCAGATCACCCTGGGCCATGCTGCTTTCGTGGCGGTGGGAGCCTATGTCAGTTCCATGATGGTCCTCTTCATACCCTGGCCAAAGTTGATCGTGGATTGGGGTTTGGCTTATCCCATCAGTATGTTCGCGGCAGGCATCGCGGCAGGCATGTGGTCCGTGCTCTTTGGCCTGCCCTCGGCCAGGGTCAAGGGGTTCTACCTGATCATGACTACCATGGCTGCCCAGTGGATCACCGTTCCCCTCATCATCACTCAGTACGTAAGCCGAATCGGCGGAAGGGGACACTACTTCTCCCTTCCCCCTGGAACGGTAAAGCTCGGGCCCTGGATTATCGATTCGGACGTAAAGGTCTACTACCTTTCGGTCGCCCTGGTCGTTCTCCTCACCGTGGTTATGGCCAACCTGCTTCGATCCAAGGTGGGCAGGGCCTGGATCGCCATCCGGGACAACGACATCGCTGCTGAAACCCTGGGAGTGAACATCGTCTGGTATAAGCTGGTGGCCTTCTTCGTGGCCGGTTTTTTGGCCGGGATCGCCGGTTCTTTCTACGTTACCGCCCTCTACTTCGTCAGCCCGGAGCACTACGAATGGTTTTTCTCCCTCATGTGGGTGGGGGTTATACTCATCGGCGGTGTTGGAAGCCTCCACGGTACCATATTCGGGTCCATGTTCGTGGTCTTGGTCTTTAAATTCCTGGAAATGGCCATCATCCCCATGAGCGATATGTTTCCCTGGTTCTCCCTGAAGCTCATTTACATAAAGGAGTCGGCTTTTGGATTGGCGGTTGTCCTCTTTCTGCTCTACGAGCCAAATGGGCTCGCTTATCGATATTGGCAGCTCAAGAACTACTTCAACCTCTGGCCCTTCTCCTACTAAACGTGAGGCGTGATCCGTGAACCGCGAGTGTAAGCAAAACAAGGATTTTTTTCCCGAGCACGGGAAACGGACACGGAATACGGTTCAGGGAAAGGAGGTGATATTGGGCATAAGAAGCTGTTCTCAACGAAGGAAAAGGTGTGGTTTTCTAAAATGAGAAAGGGGTGAAAACGAGCATGAAAAAAATATCTATCGTATTTTTGATTTTCGTATTGGTAGGGGGAATCTACGGCCTGGCACTGGCTGCGGAGAAGATAAAAGTCGGCTCCCTCAACGATGTGACGGGTCCTACCTCCGATGTTGGCAAAGATATCGCCTTGGGTATGAGGGAGGCCGTCGCCTATGTCAACGACCATGGTGGCGTCAACGGCAAAATGATAGACATGAAGCTGTACGATTACGGCTACCGCGTCCCCGAGGCCATCACCACCTACAAGCGGTTTCGGGATTACGATAAGGTGGTGGCCGTCTGGGGCTGGGGCACTGGCGATACCGAGGCCCTTTCACCTACGGTCACCAGGGATAAGATGCCGTACCTCTCCCATTCCTTCTCCGGCCATCTCTGCGACCCAAAGAAAACCCCGTATAATTTCGTTTACGGCATCGATTACTCCACCAACGCCCGAGCCAGTATCACGGCCTGGTACGATAAGATCTGGATGAAGGACCCCAAGTATAAGGCACGGAGGGACAAGGGGGACAAGCCCAGGTTTGTCTGTTTCTATTCCTTCCCAACCCCTTATTCCAGTGCACCTATCAAGGCCATCAAGGACCAGGCCAAGCTGTTAGGCTTTGAAGTAGGACCTGATCAGGACGTCTCCCTGACTGCTCTAGATACCAAGAGCCAGGTCCTCGGCGCCAAGCGTTTCAAACCCGATCTGGTCTGGCACGGCAACACAACGATGTCCGTGGCTACTGCTGTCAAGGACTCCTATGCCCTGGGGTTGGGTGCATGGCACATCGTCAACAACTGGGGCTATGATGAGAATCTCCCGAAGCTAGCCGGCGAGGCAGCCGAGGGGGTGATCGGCTCTGCTGTCAACGCCTTCTTCGGAATGGACGTCCCCCTGATGGACGAGGTGAAGAAATACGCAAAAAAGTATAACCCCGGCGTTCCACCTGAAAACCGCCTGATCCGCACCGTTCAGTCGTGGGTGGATGTGTTGATGATGACCGAGGCGCTGAAAAGGGCTGACAAAGCTGGGAAGCTCAATGGCCCTGGGATTAAGGAGGCCTTCGAGACCTTCAGGAATTGGAGCCCCAATAACACCCCCAATGCCCTTGGACGTTCTCCAGTAACCGTCACCTCTGACGACCATCGACCAGGCTCCTACGTCAGGGTCTACATTATCAAGCAGGGTAAGTTCGACCTCTTGTCAGAGGTAGATCTCAAGAAGAGATGGCCTGATCGTTGGTCCACGTGGCTGGGTTGGTAATGGAATCCTTGGGGCTCGTTTGAGGAGAGCGATTTTGTGGAGAAAAAGGAACCTATTTTAAAGATCAACAACATCGAGGTAAAGTACCACGAGGTGATCCTGGTGTTGAAGGGGGTCTCCATCGAGGTGCCCGAGGGGGGAATCGTCGCACTTCTGGGTGCCAATGGGGCGGGGAAAAGCACCACCCTCAAGGCAATCTCCGGGCTGTTGAAACACGAGGATGGCAGGGTGACCGACGGGAGCATTGAGTTCATTGGGGACCGGATCGACAGGTTAGAGGCCGAAGATATTGCCAAGAGGGGAATCTTCCAGATTATCGAGGGGAGAAGGGTCTTCGAACACCTCACGGTTGAGGAAAACCTCAGGGTCGGTGCCCACCTCCGGGGAAATGGCAGGGCCATAAAGGAGAGGCTTGAGATGGTCTACCACTACTTTCCCCGTCTGAGGGATCGCCGCACCGTCACCGCCGGCTTCGTGAGCGGCGGGGAGCAACAGATGACCGTCATCGGTCGAGCCCTAATGGCCCAGCCGAAGCTGATGTTATTGGATGAGCCCTCCATGGGCCTCGCCCCAATGTTGATCAAGGAGATCTTCGACATCATCACCATGCTCAATCAGAAGGAGAAAATTCCCATCCTTCTGGTGGAGCAGAACGTGAAACTGGCCCTCACCGTCGCCCCACATGCCTATGTGTTGGAAAACGGTCGGATCGTCATGGACGATACCTCGGAGAAGCTCAGGGAGAACCCGGACATTCGGGACTTCTACCTGGGCCTCACCGACGTGGGGGGTCGCAAGAGCTTCCGTGATGTGAAGCACTATAAGCGGAGGAAGCGATGGCTAACCTAAGACCGCAAAGGGAAAGGAGGAAGAGATGCGTAAGACTCTAATCTCAATCATGGCATTCTTACTGCTGGTTGGCCTGATGGCCACTCAAGCAGTTGCAGCGAAAGCGCCCGTGATTACCCTGGAGAGGGTGGAGGTCGCCAGCTACCAACCTTTTTTCGTGAAGCCGAGAATCGGTTATAAAGATGAAAAAAACCCGGGAAAGCCTGGAGCATACGGATATAGCAGCACCGTTGGGCTGGCCTACATTTTCAAAATCTACAACCCCAATTGGACCAAAATCATGCTCGATGAGCTAAGATTCACGGTGGCTTTCGAGGGCTTCGAAGTCAACACGCCCACAGTATATGAGGACATGTGGATACCCGGCAGATCCATGAGCTATCTGAGGGTTCACGTCCTCCATGAGGCCTTCGTCATGATCGTGAATCTGATGGTCGTTCCCGCCAGTACCCTAAAAGTAAAGGAGATGGGAACGAGCCAGGGAGCCCTGGTCAAAAAATGGTGGGATACGATTGGGGAGTTTGGCTTCCCCATCGAGGTGAGGAACGGGACAGCCATATTCCAGAAGGGCGGAAAAGAAGTGCTCAGCTACTTTACAGGCAAATTTCCTAAATAATCCGAAGGGGTTCTGCCAAAGGTTTTTCCGGCTGAGCTACAAAAAAGAGCGCGCTTATCAACCGAATGTAAGGAACAGTGACTTTTCCTGCTAAGGAGATGGGGAGATGAATCCTACTATATTCTGCCAAAAGGGTTCACTCCCCACTTTTTCAGAAAGGATGCTTTAGGGAAAATTGAGGGAAACATCTGTGCGATATTGTAAATAAGCCAGTTTCCTGAGTTTTACAACGAGTATTTTCGTAACTTCTTGATTATACGGCAAATTCTACTTTTTATAAGCGAACACCCTTGTCCCTTCGCTTCAGTGCTTTCGAAGTGACCCTTTCGGGGTTCGCATGCGGGGAATACCTGCCCCTTCCAGCCTCTAAAGGGCTGGCCTTCCCCTTCCTGCTCACCCTCGATGGGTACCCACTTCTCCAGCAGCTTACGCTCACGGACAAAGCTGTTCTCTAGAAACTCAGGAAACTTCACCATATTTTAGTATAATTATCATGGGGACGGAAAGGAAATGATAATCGTTAACCGGTGTTATTAGAGGAAAACCATGGTTGAGATAGAGAGAACATCAGGATATTTTCGCAAGGATCTGGAAACCATGCCATGGCCCGAGAAAAAGGCCTACCTCGATAAAAAACTGCGGGAAATCGTCCAACACGCCTATGGACACGCCAAGGCCTTCAAGGAGAAACTTGATTCCGTGAGCCTGGAGCCCGAGGACACCAAGACCATGGAGGACCTGGAAAAGATCCCCGTGACTCAGAAGGCCCATCTGGTTGAGTACCAGAAGAGGGATTTCCCCTTTGGAGGCTTCGTGGGCGTCCCCGTGGAGGAGCTGAGGCGGATCTATGTATCCCCTGGACCCATCTATGAGCCCGGGGAAAGGGACTACGATGAGATAGCGTGGGCACAGGGCTTGTACGCGGGGGGATTCAGGCCAAGGGACATTGTCATCAATACATTCAACTATCACATGATGCCCTTTGCCATGAATATGGTGGATAATTCCCTCAACATGATAGGGTGCATCACCGTTCCCACAGGGGTGGGAAACACCGAACTTCAGGTTAACATCCTGAAAGACATAAAAGCGACGGGATTCTGCGGCACACCCAGTTTTCTCCTGACTATCGCCGAAAAAGCCGAGGAGATGGGCCTGGACCTGAGGGAGGATTTTAGCCTCGCAGTCGCTTTTGTGGCTGCGGAGATGCTTCCCGAGTCCCTCCGAAAAACCCTTGAGGATAAATTCGGAGTAATCCTTCGCCAGAGCTACGGGACGGCGGATATCGGCTCCCTGGGTTACGAGTGTATGGAAAAGAATGGGATGCATCTGCCCGATGATAAGATCGTCGAGATCGCGGACCCTCAAACGGGAAGACAGCTCCCCCTGGGGGAGACGGGAGAGATCGTGGCCACTACCTTTAATAAGACCTATCCTCTCATTCGTTTCGGAACGGGGGACCTCTCCTACCTCATTGATGAACCCTGTCCATGCGGACGGACCTCTCCACGTCTGGTCAGGATCCTGGGACGCACCGACCAGCTCACCAAGGTTCGAGCGGTATTCGTCCATCCAGGTCAAGCCGATGAGGTCGCACGGCGATATCCCAATATCGCCGCCTATCGGGTTGTGGTTACTCGGGAGAGGGATCAGGATGTAATGACCTTTCAGGTAGAACTCACAGACGAAGATGTGGATAAGGAACGGTTGAAGGAGCAATTGAGAAACACCATAAGGGATGTCATGAAAGTCAGGGGGGATGTGGAATTCATCCCTCAAGGGACTATCCCGGAGGGGGGCAAGAAGATAGAGGACAAAAGGACCTGGGATTTATAGGCATGATTTGGATCATCATTTCCCCATTTGTCGAGTCTTGATATGAGATCTATGAAAAACTCGCTCTTCGCCGCTCAAGAATATTTTTTCGACCATTCTAAAGTTCGCTTCACCACTTGTTAGAATGTGTACGGCTCTAACCGCATGACTGCAGCACCGCGGCACTGCAACACTCTATAATCTCGCGCTCAGAGCTCGTTTTCCCAGTTTTTCAGAGATCTCGATATCGATACGGGGCAGGAAATTGCGTAAGAAACCGGACAGGTTCTCGGGGTATTTTAACGAGGCCATGGAGACGATGCCTCCCGAAGAGAGGGAGGAGCATCACAATCATCTTCTCCGGGAAGTTATCACATACGCCCACCGACACTCTCCAAGGGTAAGGGAAACATTCCGGGCGGCAGGGATCACTCCTGAGGACATTCAGCGTGTAAGGGATTTAAAAAAAATTCCCATTACCGAAAAGGCGAGCCTCATCGCCCTTCAAAAAAAGGACCCTCCCTTTGGTGGGCTCCTGACAAATCCCCACAATCGACTGAGGAAAATCTACCTGACGCCAGGGCCAATCTTCGTTCCGGAGGGGAAGCAGTCCCGCTACTGGAGGTGGGAAACGGCCTTCTATGCAGCAGGATTCAGGAAGGGTGATATCGTCCAAGTGACCCTCTCGTATCACCTCACCCCAGGTGGATGGATGCTTGAGGAACCCCTTCATTCACTCGGTTGCAGCGTGATTGCCGCGGGAGTGGGGAACCTCGACGCTCAGGTCAAGGTCATGGACGAATTGGGGGTCACGGGGTTTGTGGGGATGCCGAGTTTCCTCCGAAGCCTAGGTGACCATGCCGAAAAGTTGGGCCTCGATTTAAGGGAGGATCTCTCCCTGGAAGTCTCCTTTTTGACCATCGAGCTCTTGACGGAAACCACCCGAAATGCCATAGAGAAGCGATTCGACATGGTGGCCCGGCAGGGTTATGGAACCGCCGAAGTAGGCGCCATTGCCTACGAATGTATCGAGAACAACGGCATGCACATAGCGGACGATCTCATTCTCGAGATCGTGGATCCCGAAACGGGAAAACAGTTAGGACCGGGTGAAATTGGAGAGGTTGTCGTAACCCTCTTCAACAGGGCATACAGCCTTATCCGGTTCGGAACCGGTGATCTCTCGTATTACGATGATGACCCCTGTCCGTGTGGGAGGACATCTGCCCGGCTCCCCAGACTCGTCGGACGGGTTGACCAGGTAACCAAAGTGAAGGGAGTCTTCATCCATCCTTCCCAAACCGACCAGCTCATGGGTCGATATCCGGAGATAGGGAATTATCAGGTTGTAATTACCAGGGGGGACAGGGGCGATGAAATGACCTTTCACATCGAATTGGAGACCGAAGATATCGACAGGGAAAAGCTGAAGGGACATCTACAGAAGGTCATAAAAGAAGCCTTGAAGCTCCGGGGCAAGGTCGAATTCATCCCCAAGGGCTCCATCCGCGAGGATGCGAAAACCATCGAGGACAGAAGGGATTGGGGATAAACAAGAGAGGGAAAGGAATCAGAGGGGTACGTACGATTCCATTGATGGTATCATCAATAGGACTCATAGGGAGGGCAGTGAGATGTTTGTCAAATCAAAAATGGAGAGAAACCCCATAACCATTAGTCCGGAGGCCTCGTTCTACGAAGCCCGGAAGCTCATCCGGGAGGAAGGTATCCGTCACCTTCCCGTAGTGGACAAGAAGGAGAAATTGGTCGGGCTCGTTACGGACCGGGATATCCGAGAGGCTGGGCCATCGGATGCTACCCTGTTGAGTGCTCAGGAGATCAATTACCTCTTGGGCAAGTTGAAAGTGGGCGGATTCATGACCCCCGCGGAAAAACTCATCACCGTAACACCCGAGACTATCATAGAAAAGGCGGTTGAGCTCCTTCACGACAATAAAATTGGTTCGCTTCCCGTGGTGGACGGAAACAAATTGGTGGGAATTATCACCGAAACGGACATTCTGGAGCTTTTTGTTGACGTGGTGGGACTCAACGTGAAGGGGACGCGGATTACCATGCTCTTGGAAGACGAGCCCGGGAAACTATTCGGCGTGCTCAGGATGTTCAAGGACCATAACCTCAACGTAGTCAGTATTATCTCCCCTACGCTGACCTTCGAGGGGAAAAGAATGGTAGTCATACGCATCAAAACCCATGAGTACGAGGATATCGTAAAAGAGCTTGAAAAGGCCGGCTACGAGATCATGAACGTGACAAAATGGCCTTCCCTGTAACACTCCTTCCTGCCGCGCTCAAAGATCGCATTGCAAGGACATCGTGTGACCGATATCAGCTCTTTTCTGGCTGGAGTCTCCTGCCCGTTACAAAGAGTGCTTTTGCAACTGTTCGTTCTATGGTAAAGTATATACCTAGTAAGGTCGCGGTGTTTATGTATCTCTTTTTTTTCGCGCAATTTTCCAGTTTACGTTAAGTGATTTACCTTTATGGGAAATAGCGAGTGAAATACTACAAAATTGGACAGTTAGCCGACCTCGTGAGGGTCAGTACTCGAACCATTCGATACTATGAGGAGATAGGCCTCCTCAATTCCATCAAACGGATGGAAGGCGGGAAAAGGGTATACACGGATCGCGACTATCAAAGACTTCAGTTTATCAAGAGGCTCAAGCATCTCGGTTTAACCTTGGCCGAGATGCAGGAGCTGGAAGACCTCTACCAGATTCACCGGACAAATAAGAAAGTGCTCCCCAGGCTGTTGGAATTGTTGGAGGGTCATGTGGAGAAGATCGAAGAGAGGGTCCGAAACCTGGAAAAATTGAGGTCGGAAATCTTGAACTATCATGAGAGGATCAGGACAAAACTGGATGATGAAACCTCATGAATATTCCCCGCCAGAGACGAAGCGGTTTCGCTGATAATTGAACATATCGGCTGCCCCATATGGGCCCCCGAAAGCACGTGAAAAGGAGAAGATTACGATGGCGATCAAAACGATCGGAATCGTCGGCGCCGGACAGATGGGAAGCGGCATCGCCCACGTTGCCGCGGCTTCCCACGTCCACGTGATCATGACCGATATCAGTGAGGCATTGGTGGAAAGGGGAAAATCCACCATCTCCACGTCCCTTGACCGAATGGTTCAAAAGAAGAAGATCGTCCCCTCCCAAAAGCGGGAGATCATGGGGAGGATTGAAGGAACCGTCGACATGGGAAAAATGGAAGGAGCCGATTTCATAATCGAGGCCGCCACGGAAAATGAAGGATTGAAATTGAGCTTATTCGGGGAATTGGATCGTATTTGTCGTAAGAGCGTCATTCTATCCAGCAACACGTCCTCCATCTCCATCACCAAGATCGCCTCGGCTACAACACGCCCGCAAAAGGTAATCGGAATGCACTTCATGAACCCGGTCCCGGCCATGGAACTGGTGGAGATCATCAGAGGTCTCGCCACATCGGAGGAGACCTTTCGGGCGACGAGAGACCTCGCCGAAAAGCTGGGGAAAACCCCCGTTAAGGCCAACGATTTTCCCGGTTTCATATCAAATCGGATCCTCATACCCATGATTAATGAGGCCATCTATGCCTTATACGAGGGTGTGGGAGATGCCGACGCCATCGATACCGTGATGAAATTGGGGATGAACCATCCCATGGGGCCCCTGGCCTTGGCGGATTTCATTGGCCTTGATACGGTCTTGGCCATATTAGAGGTCCTGCAGGAAGGCCTGGGAGATCCAAAGTACCGCCCCTGTCCCCTTCTAAAAAAGTATGTTGATGCGGGATATCTCGGGAGAAAGACGGGAAGAGGCTTCTACAGCTATGAAAAACCATGATTCGAGAAGAGTAAGAAGAGAGAGGCCCGAAAAGCTGGAAAAGGAAGCTCTGAGCGCGAATCAAAGATTTTTTCGTCAACTATCCTTGATGATTTCGTTAAAAGTCGGAATCAGACGGCAAAGAAAAAAGATCCAGATGCAAGGCGCGCAAATCCTGAGAAATGAGGCGTACATAGAGGTACGCTGCAATGACGAAGGATGCAGCGCAACGCAGCACATGGACTTTTTGCGAAGCCGGCATCCTTAGTGAAGCGAACTGTAGAATGGTCGAAAAAATATTTTTGAGCAGCGAAGAGCGACCTTTTCAGAGATCTCAAAGATATGTTTTCAGGAGAACCCAATGGATTTCAATCTGACCACCGAACAGGAAATGATCCGGGACATGGTCAGGGATTTCGCCGAAAAGAATATCAAGCCCGTCGCCGCCCAATACGATGAGGAGAAACGGTTTCCCTTTGAAAACCTGAAGAAGATGGCTCAGTTGGGTTTGATGGGGATGAATATCCCCATTGAATATGGTGGTTCGGAAGTCGGAGTTGTTGCATATAGCCTTGCCATGACGGAGATAGGCAGAGCCTGTGCGTCTCATGCCGTGACGACTTCCGTTACCAATATGGTGGCCGAGGTGATCTATGAATTCGGCATGGAAGAAGTGAAGAGGAAACATATCCCCAAACTCTGCAATGGGGAATATCCCGCCGGTTCCTTTGCTATCACCGAACCCCATACGGGGTCCGATGCTGCAAACATTAGAACGGCAGCGGTTTTAGATGGAACCGACTATGTTCTCAATGGAACCAAAACCATGATTACCAGCGGTGAATATGCCGGCGTTACCGTGGCATGGGCTGTTACGGACAAAACCGCCAAAAAGGGAAAGGGGATCAGTGCCTTCGTCATTGAACGGGGAACCCCTGGGTTCGTCATCGGAAAGGCTGAAGATAAGATGGGACATAGAGCCTCTTCCCTGAACGAACTCATCTTCGATAATTGTCGAATACCCAGGGAGTGTCTCTTGGGCCAGGAGGGAGAGGGATTTAAGATCGCTATGATGGAACTCGACGGCGGACGCATCGGCATCGGCTCCCTCGCCGTGGGAATTGGCTTCGGCGCCATGGATTTTGCGACACAATACGTGAAGGAACGGGAAGCCTTCGGCCAGCCCCTTTCCAGATTCGAGGCCATTCAGTGGATGATAGCTGATAGCTACACGGAATTGGAAGCGGCTCAGCTCCTCGTCCTGAGGGCTGCCCTTTTAAAGGAAAATGGGTTACAATTTACGAAAGAAGCATCGATGGCCAAGTTATTTGCCACGGAGACGGCCAGACGAGTCGCCATTCGAGCAGTCCAGATGCTGGGGGGATACGGATATACCAGGGATTATCCAGTGGAGAGATACCTTCGCGATATCATCGGTACGACCTTGTACGAGGGCACGTCAGAGGTCCAACGGATCGTGATTGCGCGGGAAATCCTTAAACGATGACCCAGATAGGAGGGAAATTTGAAAAGGGAAGGCCCTATGAACGGCGAGAAGGACGCGCTTCTCCAAAAATATGACCTTTACGGGTGCTTTCAATGTGGGAAGTGTACGGGGGGCTGCCCCGTATCCCTCAAGTCAGATTTGAATATCAGGAGACTCATGATCGAAGTCGTCCTCAGGGACAACCTCGGCCCCACCTTCCGGGGAGAGGAAATTTGGGACTGCACCACCTGCAAGACATGCACTCTCCGTTGCCCGAGGGGACTGGAACCCATGGATTTACTCATCGGCCTTCGAACCCTGTTGGTCGAGGAAGGCCATATTCCCAAGACTGCGATAGACGCCCTTGAAAGTGCTTACAAATACGGAAATCCATGGAACGCCGCGAAAAACAAGAGGAGCGATTGGGCACAGGAACTAGCCCTAAAGGTCCTTCCCCAAGGGGATCAATCGACAAACCTATATTTCGTTTGCTGTACGGCGGCTTACGACACCCGCCTTCAGAATGTGGCCCGATGCTTAGTTCAATGCCTTCGCCAGATCGAATATGACTTCGCCACGCTTGGAGACGAGGAGATCTGTTGTGGAAGCGAGATTCGGAGAATGGGAGAAGAGGGTCTCTTCGAAATGCTCAGGGAAGGGAATATTGAAAGCCTCAAGAAGTACCACATCCGGTCCATCGTCGCCACTTCCCCCCACTGTTACAACACCATAAAGAACGATTATGCCGTGGATGATCTGGAGGTGCGTCACTATACCCAGGTCTTAGCCGAGGCCATTGGGGGAAAAAACCCCTTCTCCGGGGAGATGAAGAAAATCATTACCTATCACGACCCCTGTTTCCTGGGAAAGCAGAACCGAATCTTTGACGAGCCCAGACACATTCTGAAAAGTATTCCCGGGGTTACCTTCGTCGATTTCGATCGATCCAGGGAGAATAGCCTCTGCTGTGAAGGCGGGGGCGGCCGAATGTGGGTGGAGGCCTCCGATCAGGGCCCCCGATTGGCGGAAACCCGGATTCAGGATGCGGTGGAGATGGGGGTTGACATTCTCGCCACGGCTTGTCCTTTCTGCCTGCTGACCTTTGAGGATGCCGTAAAAACCACCGGGAATGAGGAGAGACTCCGGGTCATGGACATCACCGAGATTCTCGTTGAGGCCTTCTCCGAATGAGGACTCTATCCGTCGGCCTCATGATATGAAAGAAAGGAGGGACCATGGAAATCATCGTCTGTATCAAGCGCGTTCCCGAAACTGCCGATGCAGACATTGTCATTGACAAGAGGGGAAGGGATATCGAGCGGGAAGGCCTCGTTTTCGATATCAACGAATGGGATAGCTATGCCGTGGAGGAGGCTATCCTCCTGAAGGAAAAGTACGGAGGCTCTGTTACCGTCATTTCCATGGGCCCAGAGGAGGCCAATGAAACCCTGAGGAAGGCGCTGGCCATGGGGGCAGATCAGGCAATACGCCTTACAGATCCAGCCTTCCAGGATTCCGACGGATATGCAATCGCTCGGATCCTGAGCCGGGCCATTGACCCCTTGCCGTATGATCTGATTCTAACGGGCGTTCAGACAGAGGATGATTGTTATGGCCAGGTGGGGCCGACCTTGGCGGGAATCCTCCGAATCCCCCACGCTGCAATCGTCAACAAGATCGAGGGGATTGAGAACGACAGAGCAAGGGTGCATCGGGAACTCGAAGGAGGACTCGACGAAGTCATTGACTTGGGACTTCCGGCGGTTCTCACCATTCAGTCCGGTATTAACGAGCCGAGATATGTCTCTATCATGGGAATCCGGAGGGTAGCCAAGATGGAAATCAGACTCTGCGATCTCCGCGAACTTTCCATGAAACCCGATGAGGCTGGAGAGCCTGGGTCCATGACCGTCGTGGAGCGGGTATTTTTTCCACCCACTGGAGAGGGCGCTGAGATCCTCGAGGGAACGACGGACGAGATTGCCGATAGGGTCGTTTCCATACTCAAGGAGAAGGGAGGGGTGGCCTAGGTGGAGGATATTTTAGTGCTCGTTGAACATCGGCGAGGGGAAATTCGAGATATCACCTTCGAGATGCTCATGAAGGGAAAAAGGCTTTCCGAAAAAACGGGGAGGCCGCTCAACGCCATTCTCCTTGGTAACAATGCGGGAGAGATGGCCGAACAGCTGAGAAATCGGGCCAACCGAGTCATCCTCATTGAAGATCAGAAACTGGAAAACTTCAACTCCGCCATCTACCAGGAGGCTCTGATAAATGTGATCGAGCAGGAGAAGCCCTTTCTCCTCCTCATGGGCCATACGGCTTTTGGCATGGATCTGGCCCCGAGCCTCGCTGCACTGATGAACGCTCCCTTGGCAACAGACTGTATCGATGTCATGGTGGAGGATAATCTGATTAAAGCGATACGCCAGCCATATGGCGGCAAGGTGAACGTCGAGGTCTGCCTCAAGCCGGCCGAACAATCCATGGTTACCGTCCGACCCGCCTCGTTCTCCGTGGAAGAATACTCCTTGGACGGAGAGATCATCAGGGTCTCCTCGCCCGTCACAGAGGAAATTTCCTCCAAGAGGTTTGTGGAATTTGTGGAAGCGGCTGCTGGAGAGGTGGACATCACACAAGCTCCCATTCTGGTTTCCGTTGGCCGAGGTATAAAAGGTCCGGAGAATATTCCCATGGTGCAGGAACTTGCCGATTCCCTCGGGGCCGTCCTTTCGTGCAGTCGTCCCGTGGTCGACAAGAAGTGGCTTGACAAAGACCGGCAGGTAGGGACTTCCGGCAAAACGGTAAAACCCAAAGTCTACATTGCCATTGGCATTAGCGGAGCCTTTCAACACGCTGCTGGCATGAAGGGATCCGGTGCTATCATTGCCATCAACAGGGATCCCAAGGCGCCAATCTTCAACATTGCCCAGTACGGAATCGTGGGGGACCTTTTCAAGATTGTTCCGGCTCTCAAGGGGAAAATCAAAGAGGCCTTCGCATAAATTGCGACTTTCCAATCGGAGGCTCATAAGAGGTTAGGGATCATGGTGACCATTTCTTCGATATGGGGAAGACATGGATTTCGAACTCACCGATGAACAGAAGGATATTCAGCGAGCAGCCAAAGAGTTTGCCCAGGGAGAGTTCGATAGAGATTTGGCTATAGAATTGGAGACGAAGCATGAATTTCCCTGGGGAATCTTCAAAAAGGCGGCCCAACTCGGATTCATGGGTATCCATTACCCTGAGGAGTATGGAGGACAAGGCTTAGGAATCTTCGAGAACGGGTTGATCGTTGAGGAATTCTGCCGAAGGGATTCTGGTATCGGCGTAGCCCTGAGCCTTGCTGATTTTGGATCTGAACTCATCCTGAGATTCGGCACCCATGAACAGAAGAAAAAGTATCTCGTGCCCACTGCCAAGGGGGAAATCCTTTCATCCGGGGCTATCACCGAGCCCGACCACGGAAGCGACATCACGAGGATGTCCACCACTGCCGTTAAAGAGGCGGAATGTTATATCATCAACGGAACGAAGAACTTCATCTCAAATGCACATGTCGCCGGCTTTACCACCGTCCTCTGTCAGATCGATCCCAATGCCACCCCTCCCCATCGGGGGCAGTGCATGATCGTCGTGGAAAAGGGGACCCCCGGATGTGAGGCAACTCCCATTCAAGACAAGATGGGGATCAAGATGTCTCCGACCGGTGAGCTCTCCTTCAGCGATGTCAGGGTTCCGATAGAGAACCTCGTGGGGGAGGAAAAGCGGGGCTTTTACCACGTCATGGAATTCTTCGACGAGAGCCGTATCGAAATCGCTGCCCAGGCCTTGGGAATTGCTCAAGGCGCTTTCGATCGGTCCTTGGACTATGCCAAGCAGAGGGAACAGTTCGGCCGCAAGCTGGTGGAATTCCAAATAACCCAGCACAAGCTTGCGGACATGGCCACCAAGATCGAAACGGCCAGGTTACTCACCTATAAGGCGGCCATGAACTACGATCGGGGAAAGATCGATCCCATGCTGGCCTCCATGGCCAAGATGTACGCTGGAAGGGTTGCAGTTGAAGTGGCCGATGAAGCCATCCAGATCCTGGGCGGATATGGGTATATCCTGGAGTACGAGGTGGAACGATTTTACCGGGATGCCAAGGTAACGGAGATCTATGAGGGCACGAGGGAGATTCAGAAAAACACCATCGCGAGAGCCCTCTTGGGGAAACTGAAATAGCACGTGATCGCGATGTTCCAGGCGATTGTGCCCTGCAGCGGCGTCTTAACGAGAACTTTCACTTTTGGGCTCAATGTCAAATGACAAAGCCCAAAGTTTAAAGGAATGTCAAAGCTCAAAGCTCAAATAAATACTCAATAACAAAATTCAAAGTTATAATTTCATTTGATAGTTGGATTTTGGAATTTGACATTTGTAGTTGGCATTTGGATTTTGGCATTCGGAATTATTATTCTAACACTTGGCTATGGAACGAGCGGCTGAAAAGAAAGAAAATAACGGTTTCCCAGGAACCCTTGTTATCGGGGCCGGCATCGCGGGGATGCAGGCCGCCCTGGATATTGCCGATAAGGGGTTTAGGGTCATCTTGGTGGAGAGGGAATCCACCATCGGCGGTCACATGGCTCAGCTCGATAAGACTTTTCCAACTCTGGACTGTTCTTCATGCATCCTGACGCCGAAGATGGTCGATGTAGGCAATCATCCTTCTATAGAACTGTTAACTTATTCCGAGGTTACCGACATAAGAGGGGACGTCGGTGACTTCTCCGTAACCATCACGAAGAAGCCTCGATATGTGGATGAGGAAAGATGCACCGCTTGCAGCCTCTGCGCCGAGGCTTGTGTCCAACGAGGAAGGATTCGCAATGAGTTTGATATGGGTATTGGCAAGCGCTCCGCCGCATTCATACCCTTCCCCCAGGCAGTACCGCAAACGTACGTCATTGACCCAAAACATTGTCTCATGCTGACCAAGGGAAAATGCGGAAAGGAACCCAAATGTCAGAAGGCGTGCAGTACCAACGCCATCGATTTCGCCCAACGAGAGGAAACCATCACGGTCCGTGCGGGCGTCATTGTCGTGGCCACGGGTTATGATCAATTTGACCCCACGTTGAAGCCAGAATACGGGTATGGCCGGTATGAGAACGTCCTCTCGGGAATCGAATTTGAGAGACTGTGTTCCGCATCAGGACCTACAGAAGGAAAAATCATGGTCAATGGAAAGGAGCCCAAGCGGGTTGCCTTTATTCAGTGCGTGGGATCCAGGGATAAAACCGTCGGAAACGAATACTGTTCTCGGGTGTGTTGCATGTACACGGTTAAACACGCCCATTTGGTACGAGAACATATTCCCGATGCCAGTATTACGATCTGGTATATGGACATCAGGGCCTTCGGCAAGGGATACGAGGAATTCTACGATCAGGTCCAGAGGGAAAATATCCTTTTCAGACGGGGAAATCCCTCTGAGGTTTACCAACGGGGAGGATCGCTGGTCGTTCGTGGAGAAGATACTATTCTCGGAGAGCCCTGCGAGGAGGAGGTGGATCTCGTGGTGCTGGCGACCGGTCTCGCGGCAAGAAAGGACGCAGGAGAAATTGGCAAAATAGTGGGACTCTCCCGAACCCCTGATGGGTTTTTCGAAGAAGCTCAGACTGAAGAGACCATCTCCACCCCCAGAGCAGGTGTGTTTCTTGCCGGTTGTTGCCAGGGTCCCAAAGACATCCCTGACACGGTGGCCCAGGCGAGCGCTGCTGCTGCGTTGTCCTGTATATCCCTGGCCAAAAGCGGAGGCTAAAGGTTAGGATGAAGGTCGGTGTTTACGTCTGTCATTGCGGGGTCAATATTGCGGACCATGTGGATGTGGAGGCAGTCAAGAACGTTGCCGAAAACCATCCTCAGGTTGCCGTCGCCAGAAACTACACCTATATGTGTTCGGATCCAGGCCAAGATCTCATCGTGCGCGATATTGAGGAGCACCAGCTCGACCGTATCGTAGTAGCAGCGTGCACACCCACGATGCACGAGGCCACCTTTCGGAAAACCCTTTCCAAATCGGGGCTCAACCCCTACTGCCTTGAAATCGCGAATATTCGGGAACAGTGCTCGTGGGTTCACAGCGACCGAACCAGAGCCACAGAAAAGGCCAAAGAACTGGTTTCCGCGGCCATCGCCAAGGCATTGCTCCTTGAACCTCTGGAGGAAAAGGAGATCCAGATAAGGCGATCCGCCCTGGTGATCGGTGGGGGGATTGCGGGCCTTCAATCAGCCCTGGACATCGCCGAGTCAGGGTTTGAGGTATTCCTCGTCGAGAAGGATCCCAGCGTCGGGGGCCGTATGGCCCAATTGAATAAAACCTATCCCACTATGACAACGGCGGAAGATTTCATCTCGCTGAAAATGAAAGGTGCGGAGAAACATCCCAACATCGAGCTCTTAACCTCCAGCGAGATCGTGGCCGTAGAAGGATATGTGGGAAACTTCACCGTCGCGGTGAGAAGAAAACCGAGGTACATCGACCCGGTTAAGTGCTCCAGTTGTGGGCAATGTGAGGAGATATGCCCTGTAAGGGTCCCCAACGAATTCAACCTTGGGTTGGACCGTAGGCCGGCAATCTACCTTCCCTTTCCCCAAGCCATTCCCCACTGCTATGTAATCGACCCCGATGCATGTTTGTACTTAACGAAAGGGGAATGCGGCAGATGCATTGAAGGGTGCCCTTCCGGGGCCATCGATTTCACACAAGGGGAGGAGGAAAGGACTATCGATGCAGGGACAATTGTCGTCGCCACCGGGTTCGAGCCCTTCGATGCCACGTTGAAGCCGGAATTCGGATATGATCGCTATGAGAGGGTCATTACCGGCCTGGAACTGGAACGGCTCCTCTCCCCTTCGGGCCCCACGGGCGGGGATTTACCTGCCCACTGGGGCGAACCGGAGAGCATCGTCTTCATCCAGTGCGTGGGATCCAGGGATAAAACCGTCGGAAACGAATACTGTTCAAGGATTTGTTGCATGTATACCGTAAAACAGGCTAACCTCCTCAGGGAGAAATTTCCCGGGTCGAGGATCACCGTCTGTTACATCGATGTTAGGGCCTTTGGGAAGGGGTGCGAGGAGTTTTACGAAAGGGTCCAGAAGGCAGGGGTGATCTACCGCAAAGGTATTCCCTCGGAGATTTATAAACGAGGGGAGAAACTCATCGTCAAGGCTGAGGATTCCCTCGTGGGGGAGCTCTATGAGGAGAAGGCCGACCTCGTTGTTCTGGCCACCGGGCTTACCCCAGCGAGGGAAGCGGATAGACTTCGGAACCTCTTCAAGTTAAACCGAACCCCGGATCGGTTCTTCATGGAGGCCCATCCCAAGCTGAAACCCTTGGACACGGCTATAGAAGGGATCTACCTTTCCGGTACGTGTCAGGGGCCAAAGGGTATTGCCGATACCGTTGCCCACGCCCACGGAACCGCTTCGCGGGCCACCATTCCCTTGTTCCAGGGAAGGGTCAAGATTGAACCCGTCACCGCGTCGATAGATGCCGAGATATGCTCCGGATGTGGACTCTGTGAGGACGTTTGCGAATATCAAGCCTTGAAAATGGACGTATACCGAGGCCATATGACCGTAAACCCGGCCTTGTGCAAGGGATGCGGGGCTTGTCACTCCATCTGTCCGGTCAAGGCGATAACGGTGAAGCAGTTCAAAACCGAACAGGTTCTCGTTCAGATCGAGATGATGGCATAATGGGGAGCCATCGGTCCCACCGATGATACTCAGGGTTTGACCATGCACGAGGGTTACCGTGAAAAGGGAAAGGGGAAATTGAAGGGGATGGTCCACGTCTATACCGGCGCGGGAAAGGGGAAAACCACAGCCGCCCTCGGCTTGGCCATGCGGGCCCTCGGCCATGGCCTCAAGGTCTATGTCATCCAATTTATGAAGGGGAATATCCGATATGGTGAGGTAGAAATGGCCCGTCAGCTCTCTCCTAACTTGGTCATCAAGCAGATGGGTCGGAAGACCTTCGTCGATCGAAACAACCCCGATAGAATCGATATCGAATTAGCCCAGAAGGGCTTTCAACTGGCAAAGGAGGTCATTGAAGGCGGGGAGTATGATATCGTGGTGTTGGATGAAATCAACGTGGCCGTGGATTATGGCCTAGTCTCCTCCGATGATATATTGGACCTCCTGGATGCCAGGCCAGCTCATGTGGAATTGATCCTCACGGGGAGAGACGCAAAAGCGGAGTTGATTGACAGGGCGGACCTGGTTACGGAAATGGTAGAGGTAAAGCACTATTATCGGGAAGGTACCCATTCCAGGAAGGGAATTGAGAGCTAGCTGCCGTGAGACCACCGAAATACGGGGAAAGGAGCTCTGAGCGCGAATTAAGATTTTTTCGCGAACCATTCTTAGTGAAGCGAAACGGCCGCAAATCCAATGTTCGAGCCCAGAGGGCGAGTTTTGGGTTTGCAGTGGAGCAGACTCAAGAATGGTCGGAAGAATATTTCTGAGCAGCGAAGAGCGACTTTCTCCATGATTTCACATTCCAATCCTCACAAGGGGGAATTCCATGTTTCGGGAAGATCATTTGAAGGCAATCGGGGATGAGGAGAAAAAGTGGGCAGAGGACTTGAGTAAGATCCTATCGGAAGTCCCCGAGAGGCAAGCACGTTTTTCCACCATTTCCGATATGGAGATAAAGGGACTCTACACCCCGAAAGACCTCGAGAATAGAGACTACTCAAGGGATATCGGCTTTCCCGGCGTCTATCCTTTTACCCGGGGAGTTCAACCTTCGATGTACCGGGGAAAGATCTGGACGATGCGAATGTTCTCCGGATTAGGGGGGCCTGAGGAGACAAACCAGCGGTTTCATTACCTGCTGGAACATGGAGAAACAGGGCTATCCATCGCCTTCCACTACCCTACCCTCATGGGATACGACAGCGATTCCCCCATGGCAAGGGGTGAGATCGGGAAATGCGGGGTGGCCGTGGACACCCTCAAGGATATGGAGATCCTTTTGGAGGGGATTCCCCTGGACAGAGTCACCACCTCGATGACCATTAATCCACCGGCCTCTATTCTCTTAGCCATGTACATCGTCGTGGCGGAAAAACAGGGGGTGAGTAAGGCCCAGATCGGGGGAACCATACAGAACGACATGCTCAAGGAGTTCATCGCCCAAAAAACCTTGATGCTTGCCCCTCAGCCCTCGATGCGGCTCATCGTCGACACCATAGAATACTGCACGAGGGAAGTTCCCCGATGGAACACCATCAGTATCAGCGGATACCATATCAGGGAAGCCGGATCTACGGCAGTCCAAGAACTGGCCTTTACCCTGGCTGATGGAATTGCTTACGTCGAAGCGGCATTGGAAAGGGGGTTGAAGGTGGACGATTTTGCCCCTCGGCTCTCTTTCTTCTTCGATTCCCACATCGACTTCTTCGAGGAGATTGCCAAGTTCCGAGCGGCCAGGCGCATATGGGCTCGGATTATGAAGGAGAGGTTCGGGGCCAAAAATCCCCGCTCATGGATGCTCAGGTTCCATACCCAAACGGCGGGATGTTCGCTGAGCGCCCAACAGCCTTACAACAACGTTGTCCGAACTGCCTACGAAGCCCTTGCCGCTGTGCTGGGGGGAACTCAGTCACTGCACACCAATTCCCTGGATGAGGTCTACGCCATCCCCACAGAGGAGGCCGCTACCATCGCTCTAAGAACCCAGCAGATCTTGGCAGAGGAGACGGGGGTTACTAACACCATGGATCCCCTGGCGGGTTCTTATCTCGTTGAAGCTCTCACCAATCGAATAGACGCAGAGGCCCTGGAATACATTCAGAAAATCGACGACATGGGAGGAATGCTCGCTGCCATAGAGAGGGGGTATCCCCAGATGGAAATCGCGGAGGCCGCCTATCACTACCAGAAGCTGGTCGATGAGGGGAAAAAGGTGGTTGTGGGGGTAAATAAATACGCAACCGATCATCCTCCCATCACCATATGGAAGATGGATCCGGAGATTGAGAGGAGGCAACTGAAGAGGCTGCGAGAAGTGAAGGAGATGAGAAACGGACAAAAGGTGAGAGATCTTTTGAATGAGCTCAGAGGGGCCGCAGAGGGGGATGAGAATCTCATGCCTTATATCATTAATGCGGTGAGGGAGTACACCACATTGCAGGAGATCTGCGATGTCTTCAGGGAGGTCTTCGGTACCTACACGGATCCGGGGAGATTCTAAATGACTCAATGGAGTGGCACGGGTATTTACGCGCTGCACAGCACATAACGCCCGGCCCTGGGCGACGGGAAAAAACTCATGAATGGGAAGGAAATATGAGTCCTGAACGGAAAATCCGGATTATGGTGGCCAAACCGGGGCTGAACGGGCACGACAGAGGGGCCAAAATCATCGCACGAGGATTCAGGGATGCGGGCTTTGAGGTTATCTATACGGGACTCCACCAGACCCCGGAGCAGATCGTGGCAGCCGCCATCCAGGAGGATGTAGACGGCATTGGCTTGAGTAGCTTGGCGGGAGCCCATGACTACCTCTTTCCCCGTGTCGTGGAACTCCTGAAGGAGAAGGGGGCTGATGACATCGTGGTATTCGGCGGCGGCATCATCCCCGAGGAGGACATCCCCAAGCTCAAGGAAGCGGGGGTAAAGGAGGTTTTTCCCCCGGGAACGCCCATAGCGGAAACGGTGAACTGGGTTCGCCGCAATATCAGGCCAAAGAAATAGCAAGAGGCTGTTGGGGGGTTTTTCACCCCATTTACCCCCTTCTCGGCGCATGGGGAAGGGAGGAGGGATCGATGGCTTTGGATTTCGATCTGACCGAAGAACAAGAGATGGTTCGCAAAATGATCAGGACCTTCGCGGAAAAGGAGATCGCCCCCATCGCCCAGGAACTGGACGATAAGGAGGAATTCTCCGTCCCATTGACCAACCGGATGGGGGAGCTGGGGCTCTTCGGGTTATATGTCTCGGAGGAATACGGCGGATCGGATATGGGCTATCTTCCCTATATCATCGCAACCGAGGAAATCGCCCGGATAGATGGGTCCCAGGCGGCCACTTTGGCCGGGGGATGTTCCCTGGGAATTTCCCCCATTTACCATTTCGGAAATGAGAGTCAGAAAAAACAGTGGCTCCCCGACCTGATTGCCGGGAAAACCTTGGCCTCTTTTGGCCTGACCGAACCCAACGCCGGTTCCGATGCGGGGGCCACCGCGACGACGGCAATGCTTGAGGGGGACCATTGGATCATCAACGGAAGTAAGATCTTCATTACCAACTCCTCAACGGAAATCAGTGCCGTTTGCGTGGTGCAAGCGGTGACAGGGAAGAGTCAGAAAGGGTCCAAGGAACTGTCCTGTATTTTGGTCCCCAATGGGACTCCAGGGTTTGAGGCAAAACCCATGCACGGTAAAATGGTTTGGCGCGCGTCCAATACGGGAGAGCTCTCCTTCACGGATTGCCGGGTTCCTGGGGAGAATCTCCTTGGAAAAAGGGGCGAGGGGTTTCACCAGATGTTGGAAACCCTCGACGGGGGAAGGCTGAGCATCGGTGCCATGGGCCTGGGTGGGGCCCAAGGCGCTTTTGAGTGTGCCATGAAATATGCCCACGAAAGGGAACAGTTCGGGAGGCCCATCGGCTCATTTCAGGTGAATGCCTTTAAACTGGCGGATATGTATACCGAAATCGAAATGGCCAGGCTGATGCTCTATAAGGCCTGCTGGCTTGCCGACGAGAAACGCCCCTTTTCCAGGGAATCTGCCATGGCAAAGCTTGTGTGTTCCGAAACGTATCATCGCGTTGCCAACCAAGCCGTCCAACTCCACGGTGGATATGGTTTGATGAAGGAATACCCCGTCGAGAGGCATTACCGGAATCAGAAGCTCTTGGATATCGGCGAGGGGACCTCCGAAGTCCAGAGGATCGTCATCGCAAGACATATCGGTGTTCCCGGAAGGGCTTTGTAGAATGCTCGTCGACGACCACCTGAGGGCACATTGCTGATACCTCCTGCTTTGTAACAAGGGGCAACGGATGGGTTTGGCGGAAAAGATCCTACGAGGCGATATCAGGGCAGCTTCCAGGTTGATGAGGGATATCGATGACCGCATGCCCAACGCCATGGAAGAGCTCAAGAAGATCTACCCAAAAACGGGAAATGCCTACATCATCGGCATAACGGGCCCCCCTGGCTCCGGAAAGAGCACCCTCGTGGACAAGGCCGTGGAAATCCTCCGGAAGGAGGGAAAAACTGTTGGGATTATCGCTGTCGACCCAACGAGCCCCTTTACCGGAGGGGCAATTTTGGGAGATCGGATTCGAATGCAGAGGCACAGCGTCGACAATGGGGTATTCATCCGAAGCGTGGCAACAAGGGGAAGCCTTGGCGGTCTATCCCGATCGACCAATGATATCATCAAAGTCATGGATGCCATGGGCAAGGATATCATCATCGTGGAAACCGTTGGAGTGGGCCAGGACGAGGTTGATATCGTCAATACGGCCCACACCTCGGTCGTGGTGCTGGTTCCCGGACAGGGAGATGATATTCAGGCCATCAAGGCAGGGATACTGGAAATTGGGGATATCTTCGTGATTAACAAGTGTGAGAGGGAAGGGGCAGATAGGCTAGAAAGGGAACTGCGGGCCACGTTGGAGATGAATCCCAAGAGGGAAGATGGTTGGATGCCTCTCATCTTTAAGACTGAGGCCCTCTTGGGAAAGGGGATCTTCGAATTAGTCTATGGAATGTACCGACACAGAGAGAAGCTCATGGCCAGCGATTACTTCCAGAAGAAAACTCTTGAAAGGACAAAGTGGGAATTTCTCTGCATCCTCGACGGTGAATTGAGGGATACGATCGTGGAGAGGCTGAAAAAGGATAAGCGGTTCGATAAAATCATCGATGACCTGAAACGGAGAAGGGCCAATCCCTATTCCATCGTGGAAGAAATACTGGAAGGGGAGTTCAAGAGGAGTTCGTGATACCCACAACAGAGGGGGAATAGCCTATGGGGATCGAGGAGATGAGGAAAGAACTGGACAGGAGAAACAGAGAGGCCCTCCTGGGCGGCGGTAAGGACCGGATTGAAAAACAGCATGGAGCGGGGAAACTGACGGCCAGGGAGAGGCTGGATCTTCTCCTGGATAAGGGAACCTTTGTGGAACTCGATCGCTTCGTAACCCACCGGTGCAGGGATTTCGGCATGGAGGGGAGGAAATTCCTCGGCGATGGCGTCATAACCGGATATGGGAAAATCAATGAAAGGTTAGTCTACGTATTCGCCCAGGATTTTACCGTGTTGGGGGGCACCTTGAGTCTAACCGTAGCTCAAAAGATATGTAAGGTAATGGAATTGGCACTAAAGAATGGCGCCCCCCTTATCGGCCTCAATGACTCGGGGGGAGCACGGATACAGGAAGGGGTAGGAAGCCTAGCGGGATATGCGGATATCTTTTTGAGAAATACCTTGGCCTCCGGGGTCATTCCACAAATTTCAATAATCCTTGGACCCTGTGCTGGAGGTGCTGTCTACTCCCCTGCCCTCACCGACTTCGTCTTCATGAGCAAGAAAGGCAGCTACATGTTCATTACGGGGCCCAAGGTGGTCAAGGCTGTAACCCATGAGGAGGTAACCGATGACGAGCTGGGGGGTGCGATGACCCACAACATCAAGAGCGGCGTGGCCCATTTCGCGGGTGAGGATGACGAGAACACTATTTGTATGGTACAGGAACTCCTCAGCTACCTCCCGCAAAACAACCGGGAAAAACCCCCCTCTATTGACTGCGCGGATGACCCTCAGCGATTCGATAATTCCCTCAAAGCGGTTATCCCGGACGACCCCAGAAAGCCCTACGACATCATAACAATCATCAACAGCGTTGTGGACGACCATCATTTCTTCGAGGTCCATAAACACTTCGCCAGAAATATCGTCGTCGGCTTCGCCAGGCTCGCCGGAATGCCGGTGGGAATCGTTGCCAACCAACCCAACTGGCTTGCTGGGTGTCTTGATATTGACGCCTCCATAAAAGGGGCCCGTTTTGTCCGATTTCTGGATGCCTTCAACATTCCCATCATCACCTTTGAGGATGTCCCGGGTTTCCTCCCAGGGACTGCTCAGGAATTCGGGGGGATCATCAGAAACGGTGCCAAACTCATTTATGCCTATTCTGAGGCCACGGTACCAAAGATCACCGTAATCACCAGAAAGGCTTACGGGGGAGCTTACTGTGTGATGTCCAGCAAACATTTGCGCGGTGACATCAACTATGCTTACCCTGCGGCGGAGATCGCCGTGATGGGAGCCGAAGGGGCCGTACCCATCATTTTCAGGAAGGAGATCGATAAGGCCAAGGATCCGGAAAAGAGGGGGCAGGAACTGATGAGCGAATATGAAGAGAAATTCTCCAATCCATACCGGGCGGCGGAACTGGGGTATATCGATGAAGTGATTCGACCCGAGGAGACAAGGCCTAAGCTCATCGTGGCCTTGGAGATGTTGAAGAACAAAGTTGATTCCAATCCCTCGAAAAAACACGGAAACATACCGCTCTGAGTTTACCCCAGTGTGGGATTACACCTCGAGTTTGATAAGAGATCTTTGAAAAACTCGGAAAAGAAGCTCTGAGCGCGAGATTATAGCGTGTTGCAGTGCCGCGGTGCTCCAGTCATGCGATTAAGGTTCTACATATTCCAACAAGTGGTGAAGCGAACTCTAGAATGGTCGGAAAAATATTCCTGGGGCGGCGAAGAGCTTCTTCTAGAACCACGAAACGAAGAGTAGAGAGGATGTCCATAAGGTAAATGCAAAAAAGGGGGGTAACCATGAAGGCGAACCAAGATCCGGAAAAGGAGCTGAAGAGATGGGAGGAAAATACTCTCGCCAACGCCCTCCAGCGATTCCCTGAGAGAATGGAAAACTTCAAAACAACCTCAGAAATCGAATTGAAGCGGCTCTACACCCCCCTCGATCTGAAGGGGTTCGATTACTCAGAAAAACTGGCATTTCCGGGCGAATATCCCTTTACGAGGGGAGTACAGCCAACCATGTACCGGGGCCGATTCTGGACTATGCGGCAATACGCCGGCTTTGCCACTGCAGAAGAGACCAACAAGCGCTACCAATATCTCCTGGATCACGGCCAGACGGGTCTCAGCATGGCCTTTGACCTTCCTACCCAGATCGGTTACGATTCCGATCATCTCTTGAGCGCAGGTGAAGTGGGAAAGGTTGGCGTAGCCATCGATACCCTAGCGGACATGGAGACCGTCTTTCAGGAGATCCCCCTGGACAGGGTTTCCACTTCTATGACCATCAATGCAACAGCAGCAATTCTTTTGGCTATGTATATCGCCGTGGCCGAAAAGCAGGGGGTAAAGCCGGAGTCCCTCAGGGGGACTACCCAAAATGAAATCCTCAAGGAGTATGTGGCCCGGGGAACCTATATATTTCCACCCCAGGAATCTATGAGAATCGTAACGAATATCTTCGCCTACTGTAAGGATCACCTACCCCAATGGAATACCATCAGCATCAGTGGCTACCACATGAGGGAGGCGGGTTGCACCGCAGTTCAGGAGGTTGCCTTCACCCTGGCCGACGGTATCGCCTACGTTGAGGCAGCCATCAAGGCGGGAATGGATGTGGACTCGTTCGCCTCGAGGCTCTCCTTCTTCTTCGGCTGTCACAACAACTTCCTGGAGGAAATCGCCAAATTCAGGGCTGCGCGCAGGCTCTGGGCGCGGATCATGAGAGAGCGATTTGGAGCCAAGAAGGACTCCTCGTGTGTGCTCCGCTTCCATACCCAGACGGCGGGGTGTACCCTCATCCCTCAGCAGCCGGACAACAACATCATCAGGGTGACACTCCAGGCCTTGTCAGCCGTGTTGGGAGGTACCCAATCCCTCCATACTAACTCCCGGGACGAAGCGTATGCCACCCCCACGGAGGATTCCGTAACCATCGCCTTAAGGACGCAACAGGTCATTGCTCATGAGAGCGGCGTAACGGATATCGTGGACCCGTTCGCGGGCTCGTACGCCCTTGAGAAATTGACCGATGAGATCGAAGCCAGGGCACTCGGGTATATCGAAAAGATCGACTCAATGGGAGGTGCCACTAAGGCCATCGAATCCGGATTTATGCAAAATGAAATCCTCAACAGCGCCTATGCCTATCAGAAGGCAATCGAGCATAAGGATCTCGTCATCGTAGGGTTAAATGAATTCGTCTCCGAGGAAGAACCCCTCAGAGATATTCTGAAGATAGACCCCGAGGTCGAGCGGTATCAGAAGGAAAAATTGGCAAAGATCAAAGCGGAGAGGGACGCTCGTAGAGTCGAAAGGACCCTAGCCGCTCTGAGGGAAGCAGCCGAGGGAAATGGGAACGTTGTCCCCCCTATTCTCGATGCGGTAAGGTCCTATGCAACCGTGGGAGAGATTTCGGACACCTTGAGGGATGTCTTCGGGGAGTACAGGGAAAGCTAAACTCTTCGCTTGATCCGTTCGCTGAGGAACGTATTCAGACTTCCGAGTGAGCCCATACGAAAACTCTATTCGGTCCGCCCTCGGCCTTGAGACATGTCGACGAGCCCCTCGGCCTGAGCTCGGGTCGAAGGCTCATGTCGAGTCGCTCACTGCCGAATGGAGCGTTGGGCCGAGCCCTTGAAGGAAGAGGAATGAAAGGAGAGAGAAAAATTCGAGTACTCATGGCAAAGCCAGGATTGGACGGACACGATCGGGGCGCCAAGGTCATCTCGAGGGGTTTGCGTGATGCCGGGATGGAGGTGATCTACACCGGAATTCGCCAAACACCCGAGCAAATTGCCGCCACGGCTATCCAAGAGGGGGTTGATGTCGTCGGGTTGAGTTGCCTTTCCGGTGCCCACAATCACCTCTTTCCACGGGTTGTTGAGGTCTTAAAGGAGAGAGGTTCGGGGGATATTCCCGTCTTCGGGGGAGGCATTATTCCCCTGGATGACATCCCCGGGCTAAAGAAAGCCGGAATCAGGGAAATCTTCCAACCAGGAACAACGATTCCGGATATCGTCCAGTTCATCGGAAAGATCATAAAACGCTAGAATGGGCCTCTAACATCACGGCAAAGGAGGTTGTTGCAATGATAAAAAGGATAGATCACATAGCCATTGCGGTGAATGATATGGACGAGGCGGCGAGGTTTTACACGGATACCCTCAACTTGGACCTTTCCGGCGTGGAAGTAGTCACGGAGCAGAAGACCAGGGTCGGCTTTTTGAAAATCGGAGGGAGTAATATCGAACTAGTTCAACCCGCCAGCGAGGATTCCCCCCTCGTCAAATTTCTCGAAACAAGGGGACCCGGAATCCACCATATTTGCCTCGAGGTAGATGACATCCAAAAAGAGGTGGAGGAATTGAAGAAGCGGGGTGCCCGCATGATCGACGAAACACCCCGTCCGGGCGCGCACAATACGAGGGTAGCCTTTATTCATCCCAAAAGCTCGGGAGGGGTCCTCATCGAGCTGAACGAGTTCCCCGAGGACCACTAACATACCCCGCGGTGATTATGGGAAAATGAAGGGGAGAGGTTCGCGGCCAATGTTCATAGAAGGGAGGAATAAGCATGCCAGAATACACGGGAAAGGACCATGTTAGAGCCGCATTTAAACGAACCTTTACGGACCGGGTTCCATGTTATCCTATTATAGGGCTGGGCGGTGTAGCTTGGGTTGGTGTAAGACCCAAAGACTTTTTGAAGGATCCAAAGGTCCTTGCCGAAACGATCATCCACTACTATGAGCAATTTGAGCCCGATATCGCCGTTCTCATGACGGACTTGTTGATGGAGGTCGAGGCCATCGGTACGGAGGTGGAATTTCCGGAGGACACCGGGGTGCAGATAAGGAAATACGTGTTGGAAGATAAGGTTAACCTGTCAAAGCTGAAGGTCCCCGATGCGAAAAAAGACGCACGATTTCCCTATTATCTGGAGGGACTCCAGAGGGTTATGGAGGTTGTCAAGGATATTCCGGTCAGTGCCAACTGCGTAGGTCCGTGGTCGATAGCAGGTAGCCTCAGGGGCCTAGATACCCTCATCCTGGACACCTTCGATGACCCTGATTGGGTTCATGAGTTGATGAAATTCACCACAGAGGTGGTTAAACAGGTAACGAGTGCTATCAAGGATGCGGGGGCTGGCCTGGGGTTCTCCGAAGCGGCATGCACTTGCAGCTTGATATCACCTGATATGTATAGGACCTTCGTTAAACCTTACCATTCCAACCTGGTCGACTATTTCAAGGAGAGAAAGGCCGGATTGACCCTGCATATCTGCGGGTATGTCGATCCCATCATGGAGGATCTAGTTGATGTGGGATTGGCGGGGTTAAGTATCGATGCACTATCATCGTTGGAAAAGATGATGGAAATCGCCCAAAAGAGCGTGGTGGTTATCGGAAACGTTGATGTAAAAATCCTTGCTGAAGGAACAAAGGAAGATGTGGAGAAGGAAGTAAGAAGGTGTATCGATACCGCCGCCAAACACAGCGCCTACATCCTTTCCACCTCCTGTGAAGTTTCACCGGGAACCCCGGTAGAAAATGTCGAACATATGATGAAGGTCGCCAAGGAATATGGCCAATATAGGAATTTGGGTATAGAAATCCCCCAAGCCTAATGGAGGGGCCGGCGTTCCATTCGTCCAATGGTCTGGAGTAATCAAACGGACAGGGGACGACATAAAATATGCGGCAAAAGCGAGTAAATGAGAAATACAAGGGACAGCTTTGAGACCTGATTGAGAAAGGAGGAATTTGAAATGGCAATTAAATCCGCCGAAGAGTACATCGAAAGCATCAAACAACAGGACCCAAAGGTTTACCTCGGTGGGAAAAGGGTTGAGGACCTCTTTAAAAACCCGACTACCAAATCCGTCATCGATGCCACCGCAAAGATATATGAGCTTGCCATGGATCCGGCATTCGAAGCCACCATGACGGCGCAGTCTCATCTCATCAATGAAAAGGTAAGCAGGTCCTTGCATGTAAACAGAGGTATTGAGGATTTGCGGAAACGGGCGGATATGGCCCTTTTAACCGCCCAAAAGGTAGGCACCTGCAATTACCGGTGTGTGGGTTGCGATGCCATCACTACCCTGGCCAGTGTCACGTGGGAGATGGATAGGGATCTCTCCACAGACTACAATAAGAGATTTAACGAATATCTGAAATACCTGCAGAAGAATGACCTGGCCTGTAGCGGTGCAATGACCGACGCGAAGGGTGACAGGACTAAAAGACCTGTTGAACAAAACGATCCTGACGTATACATTCACGTTTCCGAGAGGAAGAAGGACGGGATAGTAGTTAGGGGGGCAAAGGTCAATCAGAGTGGGGCCATAGCTGCCAATCAAACCATCGTCATCCCGGGGCAAGCCTTGCGGGAGGGCGAGGAGGACTTCGCCGTTGCCTTCGCCGTCCCAAACGGAGCCGAAGGTATCACCTACATAAGCCAATATACTCCGTATACGGCCGAAAGAGATGCGGCCGAGGATATCCATGAATTGGGTAATCCCATATACGGACAGAGGGAGACTTCCCTGATAGTCTTTGACGATGTATTCGTTCCCTGGGATAAAGTCTTCATGTGCGGAGAGGTGAAATATACCCGGCAACTGGTAGCTCGCTTTGCCAAGATCCATCGGATGAACTGCGGTGGGGCCTGTAAAGTGGGCTTCGCTGACCTCTTAATCGGCGCCACCCAGCTTCTCGTTGAATATGCCGGGTTGGAAAAGGTCCCCCAGGTGAGGGAGAAGATTACTGACATGGTCACCTTGAGCGAGACGGCAAGGGCATGTACCCTGGCTGCTGCCGTGGAGGGCGCCGAGGAACCAAAGGGTTCGGGTGTCTTCTTACCCGATGATATGTTTGGGAATGTGGCCAAGGTTAATATTGCCAATGGATTCTGGGAGATGATGAAAATAGCGGGGGATTTGGCAGGAGGACTGGTAGTAACCATGCCTTCGGAGAGGGAGTTGAAGAATCCCGAAACCAGGGATTATATGGAAAAGTTTTTCAGGACGACCGTGCCCGCCGAAAAGAGGATGCGTATCACGAAATTCCTTCAACATTGGATAGCCGGTCAGCACGGACCCGGAACATGGCACGGCGCTGGTCCAGTTCAAGCACAGAGGGTAATGGTAAGCAGGTTAGCCGACCTGGAGGGAAAGAAGAAACTCGCAAAGGAGTTAGCAGGGTTAAAAGAAGAAGAATTGGATAGTTGATTATCTTAACAAAAGGATGCCCAGTCAAATTGAGCACCTTTTGACCACCAAACCATTGATATCAATCGGGAATGATTTTCCTTATTTCCCCTTCCTCTTGGCCGGCTTCTTCTTTACCATCAAATCCTGAACCTCGACGATGTAGTTGGGGGGCATTGGGGCCTCATCCATCGATGTGGGAATGGGGTATCGTATTCCACCCCTGTGAGTTCCCTCCAGGCCCTCCATAATCTCCCCGGCCCGACCCCGGTGCCAGGAGAAGAAAAGCTCATGGTCTTGAACGGCCGCAAACCTTCGATCTCCCAAACACGGGACCTCCCTGGCTACTCCCTTGGTCTTCATAACATAGGCGACACCGATGCCGCACATTCCCGCATCCCCAACCGATGGGGTCTGGAGGCTGCCACCACTATGCCAGAGAGCCGCCTGGGTTAACCTCATGGCCTGGGCGGAGTCGACGTAGAGCATGATCACATCAGGATCAATGCCGTCTACGGTGCCCAAGGCATAACAGGCCACCGCCTTGTAGACCGGATCCAACTTCGGTAGCGCCCTCTGCATCGCTGCCGCTGCCCTCAGGTCCTTCTGATAGACCTTTGCTCCCAGTATTCCCTTCGTCACACGATCGGGCGTGGGAATTAATCCACACGTACAGGCCCCGAGAAGGCAATCCATATCATTGGCCTCCGCATAGAGGTTCCATCCGTAGCGCCGGGCGAATGCGCTCAGCTGGCATACGTTGATCTTAAACCGCCTCTTTTTTGTTCCTGGAGGAAGGTCTTTCAGCCGCTTAACGAGGTTGATACCTACAGGGAAGCTGTTGGGGCGAATATAGGTATTGAGGCCCTCCACATAGTGTTTCCAATCCATGTCCCCACTCCTTTCTTGAGCTCCATCTCCTCGCCTATTCCAAAAAGCTCATTGTTCTACATCTTGTATCCAATCCATCCCGGAACTATCCTGTCATAACGTCCATATTCATGGGCAAATTTGATGAAGTGGTCGATGTTTTCCAACGGAGCTGTAGGTGGTATCTCACAGGCAGATGAGAGGACGAAGGCACTATAGGGCGCTGCTGTGTCAATGCACCACTTCGTTGCATCCTCGATCTGTTTCTCGGTTCC